>ERZ1292633.5988-Hain-H41-02um-R1-5988-length-10800-cov-11_pt1 | contig 10800 bp, 10 predicted proteins | sample MGYA00564406_ERZ1292633 | MGnify/ENA primary metagenome ERZ1292633 (study PRJEB36523, sample SAMEA6512639) | groundwater metagenome | collected 2019-01-08 | study: AquaDiva: Metagenomics assemblies of 32 groundwater samples
GTTTAGGGCGTGGACTACCAGGGTATCTAATCCTGTTTGCTCCCCACGCTTTCGAACATGAGTGTCAGTTACATGCCAGGAAGCCGCCTTCGCCACCGGTGTTCCTCCGAATATCTACGAATTTCACCTCTACACTCGGAATTCCGCTTCCCCCTCATGCACTCTAGAAAGGCAGTATCAAAGGCAGTGCCACAGTTAAGCTGTGGGCTTTCACCCCTGACTTACCAAACCACCTGCGTTCGCTTTACGCCCAATAAATCCGAACAACGCTCGCCACCTCTGTCTTACCGCGGCTGCTGGCACAGAGTTAGCCGTGGCTTCTTCTCCCGGTACCGTCGATCCTCCTGATTATTTACCAGGAGGGGATTCGTTCCGGTCGAAAGGGGTTTACAATCCGAGAACCTTCATCCCCCACGCGGCGTTGCTGCGTCAGGCTTTCGCCCATTGCGCAATATTCCCCACTGCTGCCTCCCGTAGGAGTCTGGACCGTGTCTCAGTTCCAGTGTGGCTGATCGTCCTCTCAGACCAGCTACCCATCATCGCCTTGGTAGGCCGTTACCCTGCCAACTAGCTAATGGGCCGCGGGCTCATCCTCAAGTGGTAGCTTATAAATAGAGGCCACCTTTTACCTCAGGGACTTTGGTCCCCGTGGTCTTATTCGGTATTAGCCCCGCTTTCGCGGGGTTATCCCAAACTCAAGGGCAGATTACCCACGTGTTACTCACCCGTGCGCCACTTTACAATACGTATTGCTACGTACTTCTCGTTCGACTTGCATGTGTTAGGCACGCCGCCAGCGTTCGTTCTGAGCCAGGATCAAACTCTCCAAAAAGATCTGATCCATTTATTCAAAGTTACTCAAGGTAACTTGACTGGTGTACTTCTAAAACCCGCCATTCCAACCGCTCAAAAAGCCGTTTGGAAGTTATGCACCTATTTAGTTTTCAAAGACCATGCTTGGTTCGCAGAATAGCAATATTAGCGAATCACGCTCTATTTGTCAAGAACTTTATTCAGTTATGAAAGAATTATTTACTGCTTGCTGACTGCTCGTTTGGTATTTCAGAACTTCGAGGTTTTGCCCGAGGTTTACTGCCAACGAGGGCGCAATGTAACAGAAACACCGACATGTGTCAACACTTTTTTCGCACAGCATGCGTTTTTTTATTTCTTCTGCACGACCTTCACGAACCGCTTCTTGCCGACGCGCAGAATGAACGGTATATCCGCTGAAAATGCCGCATCTACGTCCTTCACCGGCTTCTGGTCCACCTCAACGCCGCCCTGCTGGATCAGCCGCTTTGCGTCGGAATTGCTCTTTGCCACACCGGCAAGCGCCATCACCTTCACGAGTTTCATCGTCTCGCCTTCCCAGGCGACCTCGACCACGGGAATATCGTCGGGCAGGTCCTTCTTGCTGAACACCTTCTCGAACTCATCACGTGCCTTGCATCCCTCACCAGCGGCACAGAACCGGTCCGCCATTTCCGCCGCCAGCCGCTTCTTCGCTTCCATAGGATGGAGCGCTCCGGACTTGATGTCATCCTTGATTTTTTGGAGATCATTGAGCGACGCTGCGCTTACCAGCTCATAATAGCGGTACATCAGGTCATCGCTCACGGACATCACCTTGCCGAAGATCTCCTTCGCCGGCTCGTTGATGCCGATATAGTTCCCCAGGCTCTTGCTCATCTTGTTCACACCATCGAGCCCTTCCAGGAGCGGCATCATGATGATGCACTGCGGCTCCTGTCCGTACTCCTTCTGAAGTTCCCGTCCCACGAGCAGGTTGAACTTCTGGTCCGTTCCGCCCAGTTCCACATCCGATTTCATCATGACCGAATCGTATCCCTGGATGAGCGGGTACAGGAACTCGTGGATGCTGATAGGAAGCTCGGACTGATAGCGTTTCTTAAAGTCTTCCCGCTCAAGCATCCGGGCCACGGTCTGCCGGGCCGCAAGCTGGATCATACCCTCGGCCGTCATCGTGGACATCCACTCGCTGTTGAAGGCGATCTTCGTCTTGACGGGATCGAGGACCTTGAAGATCTGCGCCTGATAGGTCTTCGCGTTCTCGGCGACCTCTTCCTTCGTGAGATGCTTCCGCGTCTCGGACTTGCCCGTGGGATCGCCGATCATGCCCGTGAAATCGCCGATCAGAAAGGTCACCTCGTGGCCCAGTTCCTGGAACTGGCGCATCTTGTTCAGGAGCACCGTGTGTCCCACGTGGATGTCCGGCGCCGTGGGGTCGAAGCCTGCCTTGATGCGCAGGGGCTTTCCCGTCGAAATCGACCGCTCCAGTTTCTTGAGCAGGTCCGCTTCGATGATGACCTCGGCGGCGCCGCGCTTGATGATCTCCAGTTGTTCTTTTGCTGATAGCATAGGACAAGCCTTATTTAGCCATGGATGGACATAAATGATACGGTCGGGCGGCCCTGCGTGGCCGCCCGAAACAGGGCAACCACACAGGGTTGCCCCTACATTAATTCCGCACTCCGCAATCATTACTTCTTCACAAGTTCCTCCACGACCTTCGCCATCAGAGGATGGGCACCGACGAAATCGGACACGATGATCTCGACAGCCGGGTGCTGCTTCCGGGCCTTTTCGATCAGTTCAGGAATATCCCTGGTCACATGGGCGCCTGCCTGAAGAAAGAACGGAACGATCACGATGCGGTCCATGTTCTGACCGGCACAGCGCTCGATGACCTCGTGAGGGGTGGGCGGGACATATTGCAGGAAGGCATGTTCGACGACAGCGAATGAACCGCCCTGTTTTACCCCGTCGACGACCTTCCGGATCGCCTCATCGGCCCCGATATTTCTGCTCCCGTGCCCCAGGATGATGACCGCGGTCCTCACGAAGGCTCCTTCCCGTACAAGAGTGACGTTTTTAGCATGGTAGGCCGAAAAAGTCAAATTAATATTGACAGATAGGGGTTCCGCCGGTACAGTGCTTTGAAGGCCCTGTATTTCATAAAGAGGGCTTTTCCGTACGCACGGGAGGCGCTGATCATGGACGAGAAAGATGATTTTACCGTACAAGACCGGCGGTCAGGCGCGTCTGATACCGGACCATCGCAGCCGGCGGACAAATCTGCCTCACCGGGGCAGACGCAGCCGGAATCTGAGCGCCAGCAGGACCCGGGACCGGTCCACGACCTGGACTTCTCCACCTTCATTATTTCGCTCGCAAGCAGCGCGCAGGTGAACCTGGGGGCCCTGCCGCACCCGGAAACGAACCAGACCGCCCAGAACTTCCCGGCGGCAAAACAGATGATCGACATCCTGACCATGCTGCAGACCAAGACGAAGGGGAACCTGACCGAGGCCGAGGCGGCGCTTCTTGAACAGGTCCTGTTCAGCCTTCGCATGCATTACGTGAGGGCCGCGGAAGGACAAAAAAAATCCGGCGGGTGACCACAGGACCCGCCGGACCGCTTTTCTCGGTTATTTTTTCTTCGTTGCCTTCTTCTTTGCAGCTTTCTTCTTAACCGCCTTCTTCATGGTGCCGCAGCACCGCGTCCCGCACGCCATCGTCCCTCACCCCCTTTCGAACCCTGCCGGACTATCGCAACAGGCAGGAATGAATGATACGCGTCGTTAGGTTATTTCGTTACCGCAAGGATCTCCTTGGCCTGGTCGACGTCCTTGTGCATCTGGCCGACAAGGGCGTCCACATCGGGGAACTTCTGCTCGCCCCGGAGCCGCTTGATGAAAGCCACCTCCAGATGTTTTCCATAGAGGTTGCCGTCGTAGCCGAACAGAAAGACCTCGATCGAGACCGGACCGGCGCCGAAGGTGGGCCGGACACCGATGGAAGCAACACCGTCAAGGTGATGTCCACCCAGGAGAGCGCGCACGGCATAGACACCATAGGCCGGCAGCAGCTCGTTGGAGGACTGGATGTTGGCTGTCGGGAAACCAAGACTGTGGCCCCTGCTTTCGCCGTGAACGACGTTCCCTTCGATGGAGTAGTATCTCCCCAGGTACGGGTAGGTCTCGTCCACGCGGCCGCTCGAAACCAGGTCCCGGACCAGAGAACTGCTCAGGACGATCCCGCCTACCTGCACGGCGTCCACGATGCCCACGGTGAAGCCGAGCGCCAGGCCCATGTCCTTGAGCGAATCAATACTTCCCTCCCTGCCCTTGCCGAAGGCGTAATCATAGCCCACGTATACTTCCTTGACACCGATCTTCTCCGCCAGGACCCGCCGGGCGAAATCTCCGGGATTCTGCTGGGCGAACTCCCGCGTAAAATCGGCGCAAATGACCACCTGGATACCCACTGTCTCGAAGAGCTTCATCTTGCCATGGAAGGTATTCAGCAGAAGGGGGGAGCGTTCCGGCGCAAGGACCTTGAGGGGATGAGGCTCAAAAGTGAAGGCAATGGCGGTGCCGCCGATCTCTTTTGCCCGTTCGACGACCTTTTTAAAGATTGCCTGGTGGCCAAGATGCACGCCGTCGAAGTTCCCGAGGGTGAGCACAGGATTGGGAAGCTTCTCTGAGTAGTTCTTGATGCCCCGGATGATCCTCATTGCGCAGGGATAATCGCACACTGAGGCCCTTTTGTCAACGGCGCGGTCCTGAAAAGTTATTGACAATAAAAGAGGCCCTGTGCTATAACTTGAAGTCTTTCAACCCCGTTAGAGATCGTCCACTCAGCCTTTTCTATCGGCATGAGCCTGCCCTTCGCATTAAAAGGCGAGCTCTGAGCAATACCTGCTACGAGAATCACTAACGGGCTCAAGGCCTCTTTTTTCCAAGGATTTCAACTCATGGCAACAATTATCCCCTTCCGTGGGGTCCAATTCGATCTCGCAAAGTCCGGCGCAATCGCTGATCTGGTCTGCCCGCCCTATGATATCATCTCGCACGAACAGCAACAGGCCCTGTACCGCAAGAGCCCCCATAACGTGATCCGGCTCGAGTACGGCCTGGAAAGCCCGGGCGACACCGAGACGGACAACCGCTACACCCGGGCAGCTGCGCTCCTGGACGAATGGTTCAAAACGGGCATCCTGAAACAGGGCAGCGACCCGTCGATCTATATATATGAGATGGAGTTCGGACGCGGCAAAAAACATCGGAAGCTGCGCGGCTTTATCTGCATGGTCAGGATCGAGGATTATGACTCAGGGATCGTGAAACCTCACGAAACAACGCTCTCGGGACCCAAGACCGACCGGCTGAACCTCCTCCGGTCCTGTAAAGCCGGTTTCAGCCAGATATACTCGCTCGTCTCTGATACAACCGGGAATATCGGTGATATACTGGGAAGTGTCAACCGGCAGCCCGAACTGGAAGTGAAAGCCGAAGACGGCGTCGTTCACCGTGTCTGGACCCTTTCGGATAAGAATAAGATCGGCATGATCGTACGTGATATTGCGGACAAACCGATCTTCATAGCCGACGGCCATCACCGTTACGACACGGCGCTGAACTACCGGAATGAACGCAGGAAAGCGGCCGGCTCCTTCACCGGCGCGGAGGGCTTCAACTTCGTGCCCATGTTCCTCGCCCGGATCGAGGACCCGGGACTCGTGATCCTGCCGGCGCACCGGGCATTGTTCAATCTAACGGATTTCCATCCGAAACGCTTCGAAGATGACCTGAACAAGTTCTTCAATATAGAGCGCATCGATTTCACGAAAAAGTCCGAGCACGCGGACCGCAAGACCGTTCTGGACACCATGGCGCATCGGGCTGAGCACGGCCATACCTTCGGCATGCGGATCCGCGGAGAGCACAGCTACTACCTCCTGACCCTGCGGAACGAAGCGGATATGGACGCCATCATCCCGGACAGATCGCCGGCGTACCGCAAGCTGGATGTCTCGATCCTCCACCACCTTATCATCGACCGGCTGCTTGGGGTCAAGATGGAGACCCACAAGCTTGGATTGAACATCGAGTATATTAAGGAAGCCGATGACGCCGTAAAGCGGGTCGCCGACGGCACCGCGGAGGTCATCTTCCTGATGAATCCCACGAAGGTGACCGAGGTGCGGGACGTAGCGACGGCAGGCGAACGCATGCCCCAGAAGGCAACGTATTTCTATCCCAAGCTCCTCTCGGGGATGGTGGTGAGCAAGCTGGAATAATTGCAAAGTTCAAATTGCAAATTGAAACACATGACGTAAACAGAAATTCTCATAACAATTTGCATATTGCAATCTGCAATTTCCAATTTGAAATTTCTCGTTACCAAGGAGGCTACCATGGCAGTCAGAGTTGCGATCAACGGATTCGGACGTATCGGCAGGAACGTGTTCCGCGCTTCGCAGAACAACAAGGACATAGAGATCGTGGCGATCAACGACCTTACAGACACAAAGACGCTTGCGCATCTGTTGAAATGGGACTCCACCTTCGGCGAATTCCACCATGACGTCAAGGCCGGCGACGGCAAGATCATCGTCGACGGCAAAGAGATCGCCGTCATTGCCAAGAAGGACCCGGCTGAACTGCCCTGGAAGGACCTCAAGGTTGACATTGCCCTTGAGTGCACCGGCCTGTTCCTGGACAAGGCGAGCGCCGGCAAGCACATCACCGCAGGAGCCAAGAAGGTCCTCATCTCAGCTCCCGCCAAGGATCCCGATGCGACCTTCGTGATCGGCGTGAACGAGCATACCTACGATCCCAAGGTGCACCACATCATCTCGAACGCGTCCTGCACCACCAATTGTCTGGCGCCCATGACCAAGGTGATCCATGAGAACTTCGGGATCGTGCACGGCCTCATGAACACGATCCACTCCTACACCAACGACCAGAAGCTGCTCGACCTGCCGCACAAGGACCTCCGCCGGGCGCGCGCGGCATGCATGTCCATCATCCCGACCTCGACGGGCGCGGCCAAGGCCGTTTCGCTCGTCCTGCCGGAACTGAAGGGCAAGCTCGACGGCATGTCGCTCCGCGTGCCCACACCGAACGTGTCGGTCGTGGACGTGGTCTTCGAAGTGTCGAAGAAAACCACCAAGGAAGAGGTGAACGCGGCGCTCAAGTCCGCTGCCGAAGGCAAGCTCAAGGGCATCCTGCAATTCGAGGAGGCACCCCTCGTGTCCATCGACTTCAAGGGCAACCCGCACTCCTCCATCGTTGACGCGGCGCTCACCAGCGTCATGGAAGGCACCATGGTAAAGGTGATCTCCTGGTACGACAACGAATGGGGCTACTCGAACCGGCTCCGCGACCTTGCGATCCTGGTGGCGAAGAAAGGACTGTAGTATTCCAAATTACAAGCACCAAATAACAAATAAGCTCCAAGAACCAGGCATCAAATTCCAAATGTTTCGAACATTGAAGTTTTGAATTTGAAGATTATTTGAGATTTGTGTTTTTGGATTTGGAATTTTCACCAAAGGTGACCATGGATAAAAAAACCATCGAAAAAGTCGATATCAAGGGCAAGCGCGTGTTCATCCGGGCCGATTTCAACGTGCCCATCGATGAGAACGGCAACATCACCGACGATACGAGGATCCGCTCAACGCTCCCGACGATCAACTACGCCCTCGACGCCGGCGCCAAGGTCATCCTCGCATCGCACCTGGGACGCCCCAAGGGCAAGCCCGACGCCAGGTTCACCCTCGCCCCCGTGGCGGTCCGCCTGAACCGCCTCCTGAACAAGGACGTGAAGTTCGCCAAGGACTGCATCGGCCCCGACGTCGAGCATATCGTGCAGGGCATGCGGCCCGGCGATGTGCTGCTGCTCGAGAACCTCCGGTTCCATGCCGAAGAGGAAAAGAACGACGAGGGTTTTTCCCAGGCCCTTGCCGCGTTCACCGACGTGTACGTGAACGACGCCTTCGGGACCGCCCACCGGGCCCACGCCTCGACCTACGGCATCACCAAGCATGTGAAGTTCGCGGTCGCCGGTTTTCTCATGAAGAAGGAGATCGAATATCTCCAGAAGACCGTAGCCAATCCGGCCAGGCCCTTCGTGGCCATCCTGGGGGGCGCCAAGGTCTCCGGCAAGATCGGCGTCATCGAGAACCTCAAGAACAAGGCGGACAAGATCATCGTGGGCGGAGCCATGGCCTTCACGTTCAGCAAGGCCCGCGGCCAGGAGGTGGGCAACTCGCTTGTGGAGCCCGAAATGTTTGAAATGGCGCAGCGCACCCGCAAAAGCCTGCGAGAAACCAACGTCAAGTTCTATCTGCCTGTGGACTTCGTGGTCGCCGAGAACATGGAAGACGGCGCCCAGACCAAGATCGTGACATCCCAGGAGATCCCCAAAGGTTGGGTGGGCCTGGACATCGGACCGGCGACGACCCGGCTCTTCACGGAAGCCATCCAGGACGCCAAGACCATCATCTGGAACGGCCCCATGGGTATGTTCGAGAAGGATGCCTACTCCCGCGGCACCTTCGCCATCGCGCGCGCCGTTGCCGATGCCTACGCGACGACCATCGTCGGCGGCGGCGACACGGACGTGGCCGTGCACAAGGCCGGCGTCTCCGACAGCATCACCTTCATCTCCACCGGAGGCGGCGCGTCCCTCGAACTGCTCGAGGGCAAGGAACTGCCCGGACTCGCGGCGCTGACGGATGATAAAGATTAAGATCCTTTTCACCGCAGAGGACGCAGAGACCGCAGAGATTTCGGATACACTAAGCATAAGATATCGCCCTTCCTCTGCGTTCTCAGCGATCTCTGCGGTAAATGCTTTTCGATGAAAGGTGAGGTTCGTATGAACGCGAAAAGAAGGCCAATCCTGGCGGGCAACTGGAAGATGAACATGACCGTAACGCAGGCGCGTGAGCTCGCATCAAAGCTCATCCCGCTGGTCTCCAGCGTGAAAGACCGGGACATCGTGCTCGGCCCGCCCTTCACCGCTCTCTCGGCGGTGGCCGAAACCATCAAGGGCACGAACATCTCCCTTTCGGCTCAGAACCTCCATTGGGAGGACAAGGGAGCCTTTACCGGCGAGATTTCTGCCGATATGTTGTTGGATTCGGGCTGCAAATATGTTATTATCGGGCACAGCGAACGACGTCAGTATTTCGGCGAGACCGACGAAACCGTCAACAAGAAGGTCAAGCAGGCGCTCAAAAAGGGCCTGCTCCCCATCCTGTGCGTGGGCGAGACCCTCGCCGACCGCGAGGCCGGCAAACTGAACGAGACCATCAACCGCCAGGTGAACGGCGGGCTGAAGGACATTTCCACCGAGGACATGAAGAAGATCGTGATCGCCTACGAGCCGGTATGGGCCATCGGCACCGGCAAGACAGCGACACCGGATCAGGCCAACGAGGTGCATGCCCTCATCCGCCAGAAAGTGAAGGCCCTCTATAGCGCCGATATCGCCGAAGGCCTCCGCATCCAGTACGGCGGGAGCGTGACGCCGGAGAACGTGTCGACGCTCATGGCAATGCCGGACATCGACGGCGCACTGGTAGGCGGCGCGAGCCTGAAACCGGAGTCGTTCGCGGCGCTCGTCAATTTCAAGTAACTATTTATCCATACAGACGCAGCAAAAGATCATAATCGCACCACGAATGACACGAATACAGACCAGATAGATACGTTCGAGCGATTTCATTCGTGCCATTCGTCCCATTCGTGAGATTCGTGTTCAGATTTTAAGTTTATCGAAAGTGGTAAAATTCAAGGAGGTAGTTGCAATGCGGTTCATGCTCACATCACTTCACATCATCGTTTCGACCATTCTGATCGGGATGGTCCTTCTGCAGAAAGGCAAGGGTGCCGACATCGGCGCGGCCTTCGGCGGCGCTTCGAACACGGTGTTCGGACCACGGGGCGCCCAGAGCTTCATGGCGAAGCTCACCACCGGAGCGGCCATCATCTTCATGATCACGTCGTTCTTCCTGGCCATCACCTCGACCAGAAAAAGCTCCATCATGGAAAGCGTTACGCCGCCCGCGCAGAGCCAGCAGGCCCCGATGCAGCTTCCCCCGCCGGCAGCGGCGCCCGTAGCACCCGCACAGAAGTAGCGCCGGACACAGCTTCGATCGTGAACGTTATCAGGGGTAGGCTATGCCTACCCTTTGTTTTTTTTAGGAAGCGGCCACGGTATCGAGGCCCGTCACGTCTGACGGTCACGTCTGTCGGCTTAACATGAACAACGCAGCACGTAACCGATACGGGCATCGTTGCCGCTCGACGAAAGACGATACTTTCCGCGGCACAGGCATTGTGACCGTATGAGTTATGTATGAATAAGCACATACTGTATATCATACCCTTCCTTCTCCTTACAGCCTGCGGCCAGAAGGCCGAGCGGGACCCCAACAGCTTTGTCACAAGCTCCATCGGCGACGCGCGGCGGCTCAATCCCATCATCGCCAACGACAGCGCGTCGGGGACGATCAACGACCAGATCTTCAGCGGGCTTGTCAAGTACGACAAGGACATCAAGCTCATCGGCGACCTCGCCGAACGATGGGACGTCTCACCCGACGGCAGGACCATCACCTTCCGTCTCCGGAAAGGCGTCCTGTGGCATGACGGCGCCCCGTTCACCGCATACGACTGCCTCTTTACCTACCAGCGGCTCATGGACCCCAAGGTCGCCACCCCCTACGGCAGTTCGTACATGGATGTGGCGAAGGCCGAAGTGGTGAACAAGCACACCTTCCGGGTGACCTACAAGGAACCCTTCTCGCCGGCCCTCGAAAGCTGGAGCATGGGCGTGATCCCCAAACACCTTCTCGAAGGCAAGGACATCAACACCGACGCATTCAACCGGAAACCTGTCGGCACCGGTCCCTATAAGCTGAAAGAGTGGATCGCGTGACAAAAGATCGTCCTCGAGGCGAACGAGCGGTATTTC
>ERZ1292633.1574-Hain-H41-02um-R1-1574-length-24471-cov-6_pt2 | contig 10798 bp, 4 predicted proteins | sample MGYA00564406_ERZ1292633 | MGnify/ENA primary metagenome ERZ1292633 (study PRJEB36523, sample SAMEA6512639) | groundwater metagenome | collected 2019-01-08 | study: AquaDiva: Metagenomics assemblies of 32 groundwater samples
CGCTCGCGAAGGTGGCGTGTAGTGTGCCGCTGCAGTTCGCGGCCACGGTACACTTCTGGTAGCAATTCGGTGGCCGCTGATAGCCGGACGCACAGGTGGCATCGGAGCAATCCGCGCCAAAGTTGGACTGGCAGCTGCTGCATTTCGGTCCCGTCCAGCGGTTCCGACAAGTGCAGTTGCACCCCGCCTTCGCATTACCGACGACCGTGTTCGCGTTACCAGAACAGTTGGCCGTCTTCGTGCAAGACAAGTAACAGTTGGGGAAGTCCTCGAAGCCGGATGCACACGCGCCGCAGTCCTTGGTCCCGTCGAAGATGGATGGGCAGCTGGAGCAGGTTGCGCCCGTGTAGTTGTTGCGGCATGTGCACGTGCAGGCGGGCACCACACCAGTGACGTCGGCAGCTCGTCCGCTGCAATCGGTGACGTTGTTGCACAGCCGCGTGCACGTCGGGTACGCCGCGCCCGTGTAACCGACGGCGCAGTCGTCGCAGGTGGACTGTAGGTACTGAATGGGGCAGGTGGCGCAGCTGGGGCCCGTCCAGCGGTTGCGGCAAGTGCAGTTGCAGCCGATTTTCGAGTTGCCCGTGACCGTCGATGCATGGTCGCTGCCCGAGCAGTTCGACAAGGTGCACTTCTTGTAGCAGTTCGGGTAGTCCTCGAAGCCGTCCAGGCAGCCACCGCAGCTGTTGTCCGTCTCGTTGAAGGGCGGGGCGCAGGTCGTGCACGTGCTTCCGGTCCACTTGTTCAAACAAACGCACTGGCAGTTGCCCACTGTGCCCGTCACACTTTGGCCGTGGCCATTGCAGCTCGTTGCGAGGTCCAGACTGCACTTCAGCTTGCACACACCGCCGAACATCTCGTAGTTGGGGGCGCACGACTTGCAGTTTGACGCGATCGTGTACTCGGGTGGGCATTGGCTGCAGTCCGCGCCGAACCACTTGGTCGTCGGATCGCACGTGCATGTGCAGTTGCTGTCCGGACCGTCGTCGCCGCTCGCGAAGGTGGCGTGTAGTGTGCCGCTGCAGTTCGCGGCCACGGTACACTTTTTGTAGCAATCTGGCGGCCGCTGATAGCCGGAGGCACAGTCAGACGGCCGACAATCCGGCGCTGCCAAGTAGTTGACCGGGCAAGTTCCACAAGACGGTCCCCTCCAACGGTTGCGGCATGTGCAATTGCAGCCAGACTGCGCGTTGCCTGTGATCTTCGTCGCACGACCGTTGCAATCGGACGCGTTGGTGCAAAATGGGGAACACAGAGGAAACGTCGCATTGTCCCTACCCCCAGCGCAACTGCCGCAGCCAAGCTCTGGATCGAACTCGGGTGGGCAATAGTTGCATGTGGTTCCGTTCCACTTTGACTTGCACTTGCACGTGCAGCCCACCTTGGTATTGCCAAGAATTTCATACGCGTTGCCAGAGCAATTGTACTGGTTCGTGCACTTCAGGTAGCACGTCCATGGTTGTCCTGCCACAATGTCGGCATCGTAGAAAGTGCGGTTGCACTGACTGCACGACCCAGGCTCAGGAATGTACGGCGCAGGGCAGACGCTACAATTGGCCGTCGTCCACTTGTTGATGCAAGAACAGGCGCACTTGAAGTCTTCAGTGGGCTGCACGTCATCGGCGTTGCCAGAGCAGTCCGTGACGACGTCGCAATCGCGAACGCATTTGCCCGTCGCCTCGTCCAGCGTGAAGCCGCCCACACAGGCGTTGCAGTCTTGATTGCCATCCCAAGGATAGGGGCACGTCGCGCAGTTGGACGGACGGCTCCAGTGGGTCTTGCACACGCATTGGCACCCGTCGTAAGTATTTCCGCCAACGCCCAACGCCTTCGCCGATCCACCGCAGTCGCTCAGTTCGCAATTTCGCTTGCACGTTGGAAAGCTTGTGTAGCCTGGTAGGCATTCGTTGCAGTCCTTCGCGGCATCGACACCGGTCGGGCACGAGTCACACTTTTTCCCCTTCCACTGAAACTTGCAGGTGCAGTTACAACCGGACAATTGTGTGCCCGTGATGGTGTCCGCGTGATTGCTGCAGTCGGACTGGACGCATTTCATGCTGCAGTTGGGATAGCCGTCATAGCCGACGGCGCAGCCACCGCAATCGGCGAGAGGATTGAACCCGACTGGGCACGTGCCGCATTTCGTGCCATTCCACTTGTTGCGGCATTTGCACGTGCAGCCCAAGCGCTTCGTGCCGTTGATGTACTCGGCGTGATCGCTGCAGTCTTCAGAGTTGATGCATCCCGGCTCGCAATCCGGAAATCCAACGTAATTGGTGACGCACTGAGAACAGGTTGTCGAATTAATGTTGGGTGGGCATTGATCGCACTTGGCCCCGAAGAATTTGTTGAGGCACGAGCAATTGCAACCCTCGATCGCATTGCCCACCACGTTGTTGGCGTGAAGGGAGTCGGTGCAATTTCCAGAAATCGTACATTTCGGCGAGCAAAAGTTGGTTCGTGGATAGCCGTCGTAGCCAGCGAGGCATGAGCCACAGCTCGCGGGGTCAAAGTTGGCCGGGCAGGTGCTGCACTTGGCTCCCGTAAATGCATTGAGGCAGGTGCATTTGCAAAACGGCGCCTGTGTCCGAATGCCAGTGACGTTGATCGTTTTCCCCACGGTGCAGTCCAACGGGATGGTGCACAGATCTTTGATGCAGGCACCTTGAGGATTGCGATAATAGCCTAAGGCGGTGTTACAATTGAGGCAGTCCTCCCCGACCGTCGTGGCATCATAGGGTTCCGGACAGTCTTGGCATTGCGAGCCGGTCCATTTGTTGCGGCATTGGCATACGCAAGGCGGCGTGGGATTCACAGAGGTGGCATGGTCATGGCAGTCATTGCTGACGGTGCACAGTGACTGTGCGTCCGCGAATTGAAACGGTCCCGCAGAAGCAATCCCGCCCGAGGAGAAATGCAGGGCTAAGAAGCCGATGATGGTGCCGCCAATCAATGAACGGGTCGTGAGTCGTGCCAGCACCATATGACGCAGATGGGATGTGGCCGGGCAATTACGACGACGGCAAGCGCCGGTTTGCTGCTTGGTGTTGATTCGGATGGTGGTTGGCTCGACAGGGCGTTTCGCTCGATGCAGCGTCACGGGATTTTTTTGAAAAAAAAACCAAATAAACAAAATTGGCCGAGAGCTTTCGACGGAAAAGAAAGCGGCCAGAAGAATACAATTTGGGGCGCGGCAGTGCAAGCTCACGCTAAGGGGAGCCGAAACACAACTGCTGACGCCCTGCTGGAGTTCGGGGTCGCTCTTCGCTTCGAGTGACGACGCAGCCGACGTACCTATTTCGGAAGCGAAAAGCACACGGAAAGTCCAGCGGGGACCTCGAGAGGGTGCTTTGGCACGACAACGGTAGTGTCTTGCGCGAAGAAGGGAAACACACAACTCAACTGAATTCTGATTGAGCCGATGATTCCACAACATCTTGGTTTGCCAATGGTCAATGGTTTGTGCCATTTTCAATGGATAAATTGGTTGGCCGTCGCTTTTGTTTCAAACGAGAGAGATTGGTGGGGCGCGAAAGGAGCGGAGGGGAAGGTGGAAATAAAACCCGGTGGGGGATTGGGCCGCTGTCCGGGGAGGAAGGAAGGGGAGGCAGTCGAGACAGGAAGGGGACAGGAGAACGAAAGGTCTGTGGGTGAATGCACTGCGGCGGGAATCATTGCGTTTCGCTTTTTTTCAGTGAGAGTCGTGGGAGTGAGCAAGGGAACGGACGCGGAAGGGAATGGGGTAGCGGTAGATAGGATGGCAAATGTGCGTTTTTCCTTGGATAAGCAGAGGCGAGAAAAAAGATGAAAGGTGAGAAGGAAGAAATGTTTTTAAAAAAATTGGGCGCGAAGGTGTAATGTAAAGCGTTTTGAACGGTTGGTTTCTAACCGCTGATGAAGGGGATGGAGAAGGGGGCAACACGGCTCTCGTTTTCTCTCTTCGCTCCGATTCGTGGTGGTGAATTTTCTGCGTTTGGGCAAGCAGACTTCATGACAAGGGGCCCAGAAAAAGATAGTTGTCAGCGAAATCCTTGTCGACGGCGACACAGCTTTCGTACAAGGCCCGGCATACTGGCTCGTCCTAGTTCTCGCGGCACAAAAATCCGCCGAACATGTCGTTCGGTGCGATCACCGTGAGCCGCATGGACAAGGAATCCGCCTCCAAGAAATCCGACTTTCCGTGGCACGTAAGGTACTTGTCGGTGTAACAGTGGTCCGCGGAGTGCATCAGCGACGCGACAATGATGGTTTCAATCTCGACCATGTGGTCGCGCCCAAACAGGGCGATCAGCTTTCCTCTGGCGTTTCGGGTCATTTCGTGCAGCAATGATCGCCCTGCAACAAACGCCTTTGTCGTGCGACTGTGCAACGGCAGGCCCTCCGCCACCGCGTTCCCCGCCAACAGCTGCGACATGTCGTCGGAAGAGATGCCAATAAAATCACAAGCGCCATAGCAGCCAATGAAGTTCAGATATTGCGTCAGCTCCCAGCAAGTATCGGCAAAACGCCAAAGTTTTCTAGCGTCACGAATGCCGTTGCTCCACCAATGCAAGTGAATGTGGCTTCGCGTGGCGCTCAAAAGTACGCACACCGGGGAGATTTGATCCATGTCGGTGATGAAAATGCCGTCAATTTTCCAACCCCGTGGCCACTTCGTGCTCGTGATCCAGGAATAGCGTCACCTTTTCGAACTGGTAGAGTGACGTTTCATCGTGCCCTCGCTTGCCGAGCGGGCCGAAGCGGGTGCACCTCGGAAGGAACATGTCGTGCATCACGACGTGACCTTCGTTGTTCATAAAGCAAGCGACTGCCGTGTTCACGGCGAAGCGATACACATCCTTGGCGTCTTGCGGCTTCGTCTCGCGGATCATATACCGCGTCACGCGCTTGACCATGTTGCCAAAGTATTGCCGCCCGACCACCACGAAGTACCAAAAGTACGCCGGGAACGTCAGGCCGCCAGTCCCAATGCCGAGGATTTTCTTCGCGTCGTGTTGAAAGAGCGGCATCCATTCTTCGCACAGGCGCTTCGGGTTCCACTGGCGCTTCACATAGCGATCGAAGAAACGCTCGCCGTCGCGCTGCTGGTACAGATCAGGGCTGACATTGAGGCGTTGGTGCCAAACTCGAAAGCGGTTGACGACCGATGGCACAACGAGAAGAAAAATGGCGGCAGCGGCAACGGTGCTGCGCATAGGTAGAGATAGAATCGTGAGAGAGATAACGACCGCGTGTCTGTGCAAAAGGGCACAAGCCGAGCACCCCCTTTGCGGAGGCGGCACATCACCTGCAGGAGCCGCGAGTCCAAGTTGGCAAAAAAAACGTCGGAGGGAAAAATGAGTGGGGTGTCACGATAAGTTGATTGGAGGGGGTTACAATGGTTGTTGCGGTTGGCGCCCAAGCGGATTGGATGGACGGGGGGTAAGGGTAGGGGCGCCGGGGCCCCCACCGCCGCCAGCAGTCGTCGTCGTGTCGGTGCTGCTTCCCTTGGATAATAGCCACGACGGTGGGGCTAAGTCGGTGATGGCGAGCAGTGGCTGCTCTTCCTCCGGCCTTCCCTCAGTTTCCGGCGCTTTGTTCAACGTGCTGCATGAAGATGATGTCATTTCGATCTCAGTTGTGAAGGGCGGTGAGGCTCCGTTTTCCAACCCCCCGTCTGTGCGTCGCGAACATAGCCGATGATAGGCAAACGCGCACAGTTCGAAGGCGAGTTCCGCGTAGAAGAGCGCCGTGAGCACCAACGCGGTGACTCGAACGATGGACGCAAACATGACATTGAATGGAAATAGGACCACGGCGACGGCAAAGGCGTTGACCACGATCATGCCACACGCATTGGCGATCGAGGCGATGTGAACATGTCGGTCCCGTTGGGGTCGCACCGCAACGACGTAGGCGACTTGCGCCGCATACACCAACGCGACGACGGTGGCGGCCGCCGCGCAGCCGATAGTGCTACCGTAATGTATGCTGGACACGACGGCCGCTAGCGTGGCAGCGGCAATGTCGATCACGCCGAACAATCGTCGGGTCGCGTGAAGACGCTCCGGGGGATCGTCTCGCCAACCATGGACAAGAAAGCGAACCGCGGATGCCAATCGAGGAGCTGACCTCGGCTTCTCCGCCTCGCTCAACCGCGCCTCCTCTACTGTCGCCTTCTTGTCGTCGCGGTTGGTGATCGACGCCGTTTCCACTGTAAGCGGGGCGTCGGGTCCCGCCAAGATAGGGAGTGGTGGTTCGTCGGGACTCCCGACAGAGAGCGCGACGACCGCCGCATAGCTGGAAATGGCGATCGAAACGGTTGAAATAATCAGCGCCGCGATGGAGGCAACGGTCGCAGCAGGGGAGGAGGCAGCGACAACGGATGGTGAAAGCTGGCTTGCCGCCAGACCTGCCTCGTTTGGCCCGTAATAGGCCAAGACAGCAGCGAAAAGGCCGGCCAGAAACGAAAATTTGTGCGCATAGGCAACCGCGAGGCCCAGCGAAGCGGCGACGACGCCACTCGTGGTCCAAAGTGCCATCGCCGTCGACGGATTCCACGACGAGTCCCTCGTCCACACGTACGCAATGTCGTCAAGTGGAGGGGACGATGAATCTCCACCTGGTTGTTGTTGGCCTCCTCCAGTGAAGTCGCAATGGCTTGTCAATTGCAGGGTTCGGCCAAGTTGGCTCGCCTTGCTCGCAGTGGAGGCGGCCACGGGACTCCCGAACGCCAGTGTCAATGCCGCGGCGATGCTCGACCCTCCGGACGCGGCGGTCAACGCGGCCGACGACGTGAGCCAGAGCGCTGTGGTGGCGTTGTCCGTGGAGTGGCGGTCAACGACGGGCGTCGCCATCGACTCCGCGGTCGTGTTGTGTGGCGAAGGATGGGGAATGAACGTCGTCGTCGTCGTCGTCGTCGCTGTCATGGTCGTCCGGGGAGGCAGCGTCGACATACTCGTCGCGTGAGTCGCAAGAGGGATGGACAACGACGGTCCCGGCTTCATGGAAGCGGTGGAAGCGGTGGACATCGTCGTCGTCGTCACGTTGGCGGTGGATTCTGTGGTCAGCGCGGCTCGCGTGTTCGAGATCGGCAAGGGTGAGGGGGCCTCCTCCTCAGCCGTCGTAGTCTGGCCACGGTTGGACGCTATGGTCATCGAACGCGTCCGACCATCTCGTGATGCCGAGGCCTCCTCCGCGTCATACGACGCCAGCCAGGCGATCTGCGGCGCGATGTTCAAGATCGGGCAGTTCAGTCCATCGCGCGTGGTCGGCACAGCGAGCCATTGTTCCCCAGATCCTGCGGCACCACCGCTGAACGACTCCTTCGCCCCTCCCAAGAGCAGGGCGGCGCGGATCACCGGCCTTTGTGTCTCGTCGGTGAGCGACGGAGGCGTCACTGGCAACAAGCCGGCGAACAATCGAGCTGGGTCAGTCACCATGGACGCGTTGGTCGAGCGCACTTCCACGTCGCGAAAGTAGCCTCTCGCAGGAGTGTTGGGCGACGCGCCGGCGCCGCTGCTCGAGTCGGTCAACTCGGCCCATCCAAGGGTCGTGCAATTAGAGAAACCTGAAAAAGCAATGATCGACGCGTCTTGGCTCGTCGAAGCCGACGGCGGCAAGGAGAAGCACGTCGAGGCGCTCGATGCTGAGGTGCTTGCCCTTTGCGTGACGTTCACGGTGGTTCCCATCATCACCAAGTAGTAGTAGTACTCGTCGATCACCTCTGACGTGGATCCCCCGCTTTTCTTGGGTCCCACCTGCGCACCGGCGACGACACTCAAGTTGGCGTTGCAAAGTCCAACGGTGTTGTTCGCGTACTGAGCCACGTCCGTCCCCACCGTGAAGCTCGCCACGCTGCAGTCACGGCAGTAGCGCAGCGTCGAGGATGTTGTTATCGTCGAAATCACGAGGGAAGCCGATATGGCGATGGCGACGGATTGCACGCGTACCCTCTGACCTTTCTTCGTTGGCGGCGCCGTGTACAGTGACAAGAGGGCACACAGTCGATCACATGTCGACATCACCGTGGTGTTGGCTTGGGAAACGAGCATGGCGTCCGACACGTGAAGCCGATCAACCAATGGGGAGTTAATGATGACGCCCAATGTGCTCGCCGTGCTAACTTCCACAGCGGTCGCGACGCGACTGTCGAAGGCGGCCAGCATTAGCCCTGTTATCGTGTTGTTCATCGTGCCGCTCCAAAACGTGGAATGAACGCAGAGCCCGAGACTGCTTGCACATCGCGATGCCGACGTGTCAAGCTGGCTGGACACGGCGATGAACGTCATATCGCGGATCCTGGGCACGTCGAGATGTTCACCAGAGGACAACGCCATCCCGACGCTGCTCGCCGCGAAGAAACGCCTGTTGCTCTCGCCACCGGCGTGGCATCGAGCAGACACAACGGAATTCAAGGCCACGAATGTCATGTTCCTCGCTTCCACCAAACTTTTGTCGCCCGAGCTAGCGCTGACGGCCACGCCGACGCTGGCCGCGGCTTCTGAGACGGCGCGGCTCGTCACATTGCTGTACCGCGACGCTCCGCAGAATACGTCCTGAAGCGACAAGAACACATCGTAGCTGTGCATGGTGACACCCACGCTGCAGCTGGCCGCGAGCGAGCTCCACGATGACACGACGCTGCTCGACGCGACAAAGAACGCGCGCACGAGCGTCAGGTTTGCCTGCAGGCCGCTCACGATCGATATCCCTACGCTGGTCGCGGAGTCCGTCGTGCCGGCTTCACTGCGCACAACGCAAGACGAGGTGGCGGTTGCCACAAAGTCTTCAACCACGGCGTCCACAAACGACATGGCAGAGGCGACGTCACCGTGCAAGGTTAAGCCAATTGCCGTCGCGGCCTGATACGTCGCGACGGCGACAGCGTTGGTGGTTCGGCTCAGCAGTGACACCCGGAAAAAGCGGTTCCCGATCGACGACGGGCCGAAAACAATCAAGCCGATGCAAGCCACTGCAAACTGGCCGACCGCAGTCAAGTTGGAGGACCGCGCCCGTAGGGAAACGTCGGTGGCCAAGAATTTCGAGGGGCCTCGGTTACTCAACACCGTCAATCCTAGAACGCTGACGGAACGTGCCGCGGTACCTCGGATCTCGCTGGTATCCGACCACGCCGACATGCCTTCCACGAACAAGCCAGCGCCGGATTCCCCATAAATCGCGATGCCGGCCGCGGAGCCCGCCATGTCGCCTTGCTTCAACACGATCAGATCGCCTCGCGACACAATCATGACGTCCTTCACATTCATCAAGGGTGTGTCTGCTGCCGCGGCAATCGCGAGTGCGGCCGCGCAACGGGACCCGACGCTCCCATCCCCGTCATTCGTGGATAGAATGGATGACACAGACGAGAGGTTCACATCGGTGAAATTGGTGGTCAGCGTGGACTGCGTGCAGCACGACGCGAGGGCCGCCGAGGCCGTGGCATGTGTTTTCGCGGCGCTAGTCACGTTGCTACCGCTGGACGAGATCGCAATGGACCGGGCGGAATGACTGCCCCGCGAAGAAAAGGACACGGCGCCCAAGGCAGCGCAAGCGGCAGTCTCGCAACGGCTGGACACGTTGCTGTCAAAGGCAATGAAGGACACATTCAACAGCACACTGTTCGCCAGACCGCCTGCCCCAAGGACGACCGCGCCACTGCTTGCGAGATTGGACTTTGCCAAGGCGACCACGTCGCCGCTGTGGACCACGAACCGCACGTCCCTCAGGTTCACCTGCGAGAATGCGCCGCCAATGGACAGGTCGGCGTACACTGCGATCCCCAAACTCGAAACAACTGCGTCGCCAATCGAGCGAATGCGACTCTGCACGGCGTAGAACTGCATGTCGACGGCATAAATGCTGGATGATTTGGACGGCCCATCGCCCAAAGCGACGCCGGCGCTGCCCACCACGACGACCCCGGCGGCTTCGACGACCCCGTTGGTGACGCTGATCACGGCTCGCTTCAGAGAGATATTCATGGACTGTTGATTCCCGACGAGGGCAAGCGCCGCGACGGTGCCAAGACCGCCGATGGAAGAAATGTTGCTCTGTTGGGACAGCATATGGATGTCCTCGACGGAGACCAAGGCGTCGGAGCACAAGATCGACGCCACCGATAGAGACGAGGTCGCCGACGCCATCAACGTCGAATTCACCGCCACGATGGACACGTCTTGCAACGTGAGAAAGGACGTGACCGACAGCATGCAGCCCACACCCCGGCCGTGATGGAAGAGCGAGATCGTGCTGTTGACCGCGGAAAGAAGAATCTGGTTGGATCGTCGCGATCCACGCGACGACTTCGTGTCCAAACAACCAATGCTGCCCGTGGCGAAGGCATCGTCCTTCAAAACGATGGAGCACCACGTGTTCTCGAAAGTGATGGAGACGTTGAAGGCGGTCACGATGTACGACCAGGACAAAAACGACGACGAAACGGAACCAAAAGCCGAAAGATTCACGAAGCTGTCACGAAGCAGAACGTGAACGTTGGCCAACGTGCCGTCTTGCGAAATGAGCGAAAGACCGGCAGAGTCCGTGACCGTCATGTTGACGAATTCCAAGAGCACAGGGCCAGTCCAATTGACCGCCGGGGCAAACGAGAACGTTGGTAGTGTCGTTAATCACGCAGTCTCGAACGGTCAGGACGCCACCTGCGGGTGTTAACTTCTCCATCACGTTCAGCACCGCCGCTGACGCACCCCCGACGGCTTGGCCTGTCAAGTCGGAACATGGAACCGTGAACGCCAAGGCAGAATGTACCTCCACGTGGGCGACAAGAAGAAGGTGACCGAGTAGCAGTGCCATCACA
>ERZ1292633.4286-Hain-H41-02um-R1-4286-length-13327-cov-4_pt1 | contig 10794 bp, 13 predicted proteins | sample MGYA00564406_ERZ1292633 | MGnify/ENA primary metagenome ERZ1292633 (study PRJEB36523, sample SAMEA6512639) | groundwater metagenome | collected 2019-01-08 | study: AquaDiva: Metagenomics assemblies of 32 groundwater samples
GAGTGACCGTTGCAACCCCCAAGTGTAAATCCTCTGCAATGGCTGTATGATGCTCCCCTTTCGCTAGGCGTTTCACTATTTGCCAACGAACACCAATATTATCAAATTCTCGTGGTGTTAAAATATCTTTTATGAAACTACCCAAAAGTTTTTTATCTTTAGAAACTTTAAAAATTACATCAATAATTTCTTTTTTATATTGTTCAGAATTAACTTTCATATTGATATTATTTTACCACAAATAATTATAGATAAGCAGAAAGGGGCGCCATAGATTCATGACGCCCCTCGATCTTCTTCGCATTGTCACCGGCGAAAATCGGTGTGCCGTGGTGTTACCACCCCACAGGATCTGGAACTCGACAGGGACCCGTGAGATTGGGAATCTCATTCCCGCAATTGAGGCATTTCCCGTCGACGATGTTCTGGTGAGAACGGTGCACAACATTCTGTGCCTGTATCATCTGGTTCATTGCCTGAACCATCTGAACAACGTCGCCGAAATCACTCCCAACGAAAGAACCATTCTTGCTAGCCATCTGTACATCTCCCGGCAGATTGTGGAAGAACGATTGTTCTCACAAACGAGAACACCAGCCTTCGAGAGCTGGTGTTTATGTTGTAATTTGTTTGAGAGTTTTTACAGCACAAATATCAGCCCTAGAAGGTTCTTTCTAAAGCCGAAGAAGAAATTATTATTTGTGCGTGTATTTCGATTCATGTTTTTATAATATCAAATATTTAATAAAATGCAAATTTGTTTTTAATATACCTTCACTCCGATTTTCTCTCTTATTTCTTCCATTTTAGCCCCTGCTACTTTCTTTGCTTTTTCCCCACCCTTCTTCAAAATCCGTAACACGGCTGGTATATCTTGTTCAAACTTTTTTCTTCGCTCTCGCATTGGAGCAATAAATTTTTCCAAATCTTCAATCAGTAACTCTTTCAAACTTTTATAATTTCCCTTCTTTTCCTCATATATTTTCTTTAATTCATCTTCTTTTCGTATGAGTTTGTGTATGGCATAAACATTCTGCGGAATTCCTCCGCTCGAATCTGTAACGATGCCCATCACACATTTTTTTATTTCTTCAGAAGTAGCGAAGAGTGGAATAGTGTTGCCATAACTTTTATGCATTTTACGTCCATCTGTACCAGGAATACTTTCCCTATCTTTCACAATGATTTCTTTTGGTAATTTGAAAGTATCTCCAAATATCCTATTGAATTTTTCAGCTGTATCGCGAGCATATTCTACGTGTTGTTTCTGATCTTGACCAACGGGCACAATATCTGGACTATAGAGTAAAATATCGGCAGCCATAAGCATTGGATAATTAAAGGTTCCGACATTTATTTCTTTGTTTTTTGCTTTAGCATCTTTGAAAGCGTGAGCACGTTCTAAATATGGCACAGTGGTAATGGTATCAAAAATCCAAGCAAGCTCGGTATGTTCTGAAATATCAGATTGTTTGAAAAGTGTAACTTTTTGAGGATCAAGACCAATTGCTAAATAATCAAGCAAAATGTCAATAATGTTTTTCTGCATTTCTTTCTTGTCCTGAATAAGGTTGAGAGCATGATAATCAGCTATAAAAATATAGCTTTCATATTCATTGGCTAAATCAACAAACTGTTTCATTGCGCCGAAATAATTTGCAATATGCACCCTACCCGTGGGTTTAACACCTGATAACAATACCTTTTTTGACATAATCTAATTTTAACATAGCTACGCAGATACAGCAAAAATTCGCCGCTTTACCCTAAAGGGCTCCGACACGGACTCATTTTTGCTGTATCTGCTCCGCTTTCCACATTTTAATAACAACTTTGCCCACTTTTACGCTTTGACATTTTTTTCAACATGCTAGAATAACTCAAATGGCAAATAAAAAACCGAACAGCATAAAAAACAATAATATTCGAATTCCTCCACAAAGTATTGAATCAGAAAAGGCAGTATTGGGTTCGATAATGCTCCGCAAAGATGCAATGCATGAAGTAGAAGACATCATCAGCGAAGAATCTTTTTATGTCGAAAAACATAAAATGATTTTCAGAGCAATGCTCACTTTGTCTGTAAAAAATGAACCGATAGATATGTTGTCTTTGTCTACCAAATTGGGCGAACAAAAATTACTTGATGCAATCGGCGGAAATAAATATTTAGCTGAAATAGTAAATGAAGTTCCCTCTTCAACAAATGTCAAACACTATGCGGAAATTGTGCAGAAAAAATATGTCCTTCGCAGTTTAATCGAAGCAGCTGATTATGTTTCTGAACTTGCTTTCGAAGAAGGCGATGATCATATGGATGATATATTGGATATGGCAGAGAAAAAAGTTTTTAGTGTCGTTTCTTCTCCTAAAAGTCAAAAATATGTAAATTTAAAAGACGCTCTGCCTGAAGCGTATGAACGCTTGGAAAAGTTGCATGAAAATAAAGGTATGCTCCGTGGACTACCAACTGGCTTTAAAGATTTAGACACAATGCTTTCTGGTTTCCAAAAATCTGATTTAGTCATTTTAGCCGCAAGACCAAGTATGGGTAAAACCACACTCGCCCTCGATATCGCCCGCAAAGCTGGGGTGGTTCACGATAAATCAGTAGTAATATTCTCTCTAGAAATGTCTTCCCAACAATTAGTAGATAGAATGCTCTCGGCAGAATCCAGAGTGAATGCTTGGAATTTACGTACGGGTCGTTTATCTTCTGACCGAGAATTTTCATTGCTTCGAGACTCATTAGACAAACTCGCTAAAGCAAAAATTTATATTGATGATCAGCCAGGAAATTCTATTGTCCGAATGAAAGCTCTATCTAGAAGATTAAAAGCAGAAAAGGGTCTCGACCTTATCATTGTAGACTATTTACAGCTTATGACTACTTCGAAAAATTATGACTCAATGGTCAATCAAGTAACAGAAATTTCTAGGTCGCTCAAATCTCTCGCTAAAGAACTCGATGTGCCAGTTTTGGCACTTTCTCAGCTCTCTCGTGCGGTGGAGTCTCGTGGTGGTAAGCCTCGTCTTTCTGACCTTCGTGACTCAGGCTCTATCGAACAGGACGCAGACGTAGTGATGTTCATCCATCGAGAAGATAAAGGCAAAGATGAATCTGAAAAAACTAACATTGCTGAAATTTTAATTGAAAAGCACCGAAATGGTCCAACTGGAAAAGTAGAACTATATTTCGATGAGAAAACCACCACTTTCTTAAACCTTGAAAAAAGTAGCATCAGTGACTTTACTCCTTCAAAAGTAGGTGGAGAGTTGGACGATTTTTAATATGCTAAAATAGAGTAATGGATTCAGTAGAAAAATTAACTGAAATTTTTAAAGAATTTCCTGGTATTGGAGAGAGACAAGCAAAACGTTTTGTTTATTTTTTAATGTTTCGTAATGGAGAATATTCAGCAAATTTGTCTAAACTCATCTTAGAACTTAAGAAGGAAGTATCCCAATGCAAAGAATGCTTTAAATTTTTCTTAACAAATAAAACTAAGAAAAATATCTGCGAAATTTGTAATAATACACATACTGACCCTACCCTACTGATGGTCGTAGAGAAAGATTCAGATTTAGAAAGTGTGCAAAAAAGTAGAATTTACCATGGGAAATATTTTATTCTAGGTGGCCTCGTGCCAATAGTAGAAAAAAATACTAAAAGCAAAGTCAGAATTGAAGAATTAAAACAAAGAATTAAAAATAATACTACTCTGAAAGAAATTATTCTGGCTTTTTCTTTAAGCCCCCAAGGAGACCATACAGACCAATATGTTCGTGAACAATTGAAAGAAATCGTAGATAAGCTTGATATTAAAGTATCTTCTCTCGGTCGAGGACTCTCTACTGGTACTGAACTCGAATATTCTGATAATGATACTCTCAAAAATGCTTTAAAAAATAGGCAATAAAAAGGGAAATAAATGAATTCACAAGAATTAGATAAATTAATCGATAAAGATAAATATCAAGTTTTTATTGTTCTATCTACTGCTGCTTTTCCTTTTTTTGTTTTTAATCATCCATGGTTTGTAATAAATAGAAAAGGAAAAATTTCTAGATTTGAAATTAGACATCACAAAAACAATGACAAGAGTCTCGGATATTTACATATAAATGCTCAACCACCTTTCCAAGGTATACCTATGTTTTATTATATTAAGAAATTTTTTTACAGAGTAAAATTATTAAAAATTATAGAAGGAGATGAAAATTCGCTTGCCAAAAAAGTTTCAGATTTTGTTGAAAATTCAAAAGAAACTTATTCGTATTGTGATGAATATCATTTTACTGGTCCCAATAGTAACACTTATATACAATGGACTTTAAATAATTTTCCAGAAATCAAAGTCAAATTACCGTGGAATTGTTTCGGAAAAAATTACAAGCAATAAAAATCCACCGCTTGGTGGATTTTTATTTGATAGAAGTAATTTTTACTTTGAAAAATGGCTGACGGTGGCCGTTTCGGCGTAGGTAACGAGACTTTTGTTTATATTTTACAACGAGGATTTTTCGGGCACGACCAATTTCTGCAATTTCCGCGTCTACTTTTGCACCCGTAATATACGGTGTACCGATAGTTGTATCCTTGCCATTGTCTACCAATAAAACCTTATCAAAAGATATTTTATCCCCTTTTGCATGTTCTCCTTTTATTTTTTCAATGGTAACCAGGCTATCTTTTGACACCTTGTATTGTTTACCACCTGTTTGTATAACTGCAAATTCCATAGGCCTTATATTATATGATATTTCACAAAAAGGCAAGTATTTGATATACTATTTATATGCAAACAAAAACCGTTGAAAAGTATTTTTTCTTTGGACTTCTACTCGCAACTTTTCTTTTTACTTTTTTTATTTTTCGTCCTTTTTGGGTAGTATTAATACTCGGTATTTCTTTTTCAATTGTACTCTACCCTCTGTATGAATGGTTCAAAAAATGGACACCTGCTTGGGTATCTGCGCTCTTTACAATCATTTTTTTTATAATAGTAGTTTGCGGGCCACTTCTCGGTATTGGGGCAATAATTTTTAATCAAAGCCAAGACTTATATAAAGTAGTTGTTGGAGATGGAAATGTCATACCATTTTTAGATTCTCTCGGTAATACGATAAATAAATTACTACCAGATGGAATAAATTTTGATATGCAAGCCAAAACAAGTGAATTTATTACCTATACTTCAAATAATATAGCCAACATATTCAGCGCCACATTGTCTGCTTTCTTTTCCTTTATTTTAATGCTTTTGATTATGTTTTATTTCCTCAAAGACGGAGCAAAATGGAAAAAAGCAATTATTGTTCTCTCTCCACTCGGAGATAAAGATGACGAAAAGATAATGACTCGATTATCACACTCAGTTAATGTGGTTATCAAAGGAACACTTTTGATTGCTATCATCCAGGGTATAGTAATGAGTTTTGGATTATTTATATTCGGTGTTCCAAACGCAGCTCTCTGGGGTGTAGTGGCAAGTGTCTTCTCTCTCCTGCCAACTATCGGCACCGCTATTGTATCTGTACCAGCCATTATTTTCTTATTTAGTACTGGAGCCAATGCTCTCGCAATAGGACTCGCTATTTGGTCAGCAGTTGCGGTTGGAACGATCGATAATTTCTTAAGTCCATTAATCGTTGGTGGAAAAATAAACATACCTCCACTTCTTATTCTTTTCGCTGTTTTAGGTGGAATATCGCTTTTGGGTCCAGTCGGAATATTAGTAGGTCCGCTCACTATTAGTTTGCTCTACACTTTAATTTCAATATATAGAAATGAATTTAAGCAAAACTCACAAAATTTACCTGTATAACACCCTCTCGCGGGAAAAAGAAGTTTTCTCTCCAATCAATATGGACGAAGTCCGGATGTATAGTTGCGGACCAACGGTCTATGATTACGCTCATATTGGAAATTTGCGTGCTTATGTTTTCGCCGATGTCTTACGCCGTACACTTCTATACAATGAATTAAAAGTAAAACAAATAATGAATATAACCGATATCGGTCATCTGACCAGTGATGCAGATTCGGGAGAAGATAAAATGACCAAGGGACTTTTACGCGACGGAAAAGAACTTTCGCTTAAAAATATGCGGGAACTAGCGGAATTTTATACGGGAAAATTTAAAGAGGATTTAGAAAAATTAAATATTCAAATGCCGGACGGCTTCTATTTTGCCAGCGACTATGTAAAAGAAGACATAGAACTTATTGAAAAATTAGAGAAAAAAGAATATGCATATAAAACTAGCGATGGAATTTATTTTAATACTTCCAAAATGTCGAACTACGGAATGTTATGGGGCGGAAAAAGAGAATGGAATAGAGAAGGAGCGAGAATTGTTGAAAATTCGGAGAAAAAAAATGGAGAAGATTTTGCGCTCTGGAAATTTAATAACAAAATTGGCTTTCCCTCTCCATGGGGACAAGGTTTCCCGGGTTGGCATATAGAATGTTCGGCAATGAGTATGAAATTTTTAGGAGAACAATTTGATATCCATACGGGTGGCATCGACCTTATTCCCACTCATCATACAAATGAAATAGCCCAATCGGAGTCCGCAACCGGAAAAAAACCCTTCGTTAAATTTTGGATGCATAGTGAATTTATAGATATAAAAAATGCCAAAATGGCCAAATCGGAAGGTAACTTTTTTAAGCTATCAGACATTATTAAAAAAGAAATAAACCCTTCAACCTATCGATTTTGGCTTTTAATGGGCCATTATCGCACTAAATTGAATTTCATCTGGGGGGCGCTTGAGGCCGCCCAAGTAGCCTTGAAACGCCTTTATAATCTCTATATCGAGCTCGGAGACGAAGTTGGTAAAGTAAATGAAGAATACCAAAAGAAGTTTAGAGAATGCATAAATGATGATTTAAATACTCCTAGAGGGCTTTCTTTGCTCTGGGATGTAATTAAAGACGAAAACGTATCCCCTGCGGACAAAAAAGCGACAATTTTAGATTTTGATAAAGTTTTGGGATTAGGTTTTGAAAATATAAAAATGGAGGAAATACCGGAAGAAATAGGAAAATTAATAAAAGAACGCGAGAATGCTAGGGCGGACAAAAATTTCAAGCTTTCCGATGAATTAAGAGAAAAAATAAATTCTCTCGGTTTTGATATTAAAGATACAGAAAGTGGTCAGAAAGTTTTCAAAATTTAATTTATATGATAAGCTTACAGTCATGATAAAAACAATAATTAACGAAAAAAATATAGATAAAGCGGATGTGGTACTGGTCTCCGCTCCTTATGAAAAAACAGCTTCGAGTCATAAGGGTACGGCACAGGGTCCAAAAAAAGTAATAGAATGCCTCGATAAACAAATCGAGTTTTTTGATAGAAAATTTAAAGTCGAGGTACGAGATTTTGTAAAGACTGCCCATATAAATTTAGCTAACTTAAACAAATTATCCCCCGAAAGTGCTTATAAAAAAATCAAAGAAAACAGCGCAAAATTGGTGGCAAAAAATAAATTTATTTTTATGTTGGGTGGCGAACACGCAGTATCTATCGGTAACTTAGAAGCTTTAACAAAAAAATATAAAGCAAAAGAAGTTACAATTTTAGATATAGACGCTCATTGCGACCTACGAGACAATGACGGAGATTATAGTAAAAGCCCGTCAAAATTCGCTCACTCTACCGTAATGCGTCGAGTAAGTGAAATGGGTTATAACATCGTACAGGTTGGCACCCGTACATATTCGAAAGATGAATATAAATATTTCAGTAATCCTAAAAATAAAGTGAAAGTATGGCAATGGGGACTCGGAGATAAACCAAAGGTGGATGAAATATTAAAAAGTATCAAAACAAAAAATGTTTATCTTTCTATTGATGTGGATGGTTTTGACCCTGCGTATATGCCGGGCACCGGTACTCCTGTCCAGGGCGGACTCAAGTGGGGCTATGGAATGAAGTTGATAGAACAGTTAATCGGTAAATTTAATTTGATTGGTGCAGACATCGTAGAAGTCTCCCCTATGCGCGACTCGGTACTCACTGAATACGGCGCAGCTCAACTCGCATATACTATTATTGCGAATAAATTCAAGAAAAAATTTCAGTAATTTTTTTACGTTTAATAAAAAGAATCAGGGTTGAATTTAATAAAATAAAATAAATTCCAAAGGAAGCTATTGAAAAGTTCCAATTTTTTATTATTAATAAACCTAATATATTGTTTAATATACCAGGACTATAACCTATAGCCGTTTCGGTTTCTGGGAACTTCCATGATTTAATAAGTGTTGGTATTGCAGCTAATCCATCTGATAATATTGCAAACAATATTGAAATATCTGCTCTGTGGGTTAAAAGCCATAATATTAAAGCAATCAAAGAAAATATTCCGCAAAATATATCGAATTTAGTTATCTCCCAATGAGAATTTTTTGTTAGTAAGGCTATAAAAAAAATAACCAAAGGCACAAAACCCGCTAAAAATACTAGTAATATAGATAAACCCGCTCCAGCTTTGAATTGTAAATAACTTCCTATAATTGGAGCAAGTGCCCACAAAAACCAACTTACGAGATTGGGTTTTGTTCTTCCAACTAGAATATCTCTAATATAGAAAAAACTTCCGAATGTCGTAATAATTAAACTAAAATAAACAATTTGTTCAGGAAGCATTTTTTATATATTCTAATAAACCTCTTGCTGATAGCATTTTTCACAATATAAAATTTCTGACCCCTCTGGTGCATAACTCGTTTCAAATTCATTTAAACAGCCCTCTTTCATACATTTTCTGTGCCAAAGTTTTAAAGGATTACGTTGTTTAACACGCTGATAGTGTCTACAGTTTGGACATAGATGGGGTAAAGGTAAATTCATTCTTTGATAGAAAGAAAGTTCAGAATCAACTATTTTAAAGGCTTCGGTACATTGTTCATTGCAAGTCCCCTTGTGTTCACATTCAATAACTTTACCGACAATGTCATTTTTAACGTCTTTAATATCGTTTGGTATATCTGTACTTTTTATATCTATCTGATAATTTCTAATTTCCTTCTCCTTCCATCCATATCCTCGTTTAATAGCTTCTTCTTTATTTAGGGGAAAATATTCTTGGGCAATGGTCTCATTGTAACAAAACGGGCTCAACTCAAATGGAAAAAATTCACCATATTTATATACCCGGCCTTTATTATCTTTATATGGCATATCATTCATATGTTTAATAATCTTTGGCACTAATTCTTCATATTGTTCTTTAGTATATTGTTTATTAAAAATACAATATTGTTTATCACGCAAAGCAACACATCCAAAAATATGGGAACATCCTTTAATCGAATGAGAATATTGCACATCGATAGAATTAATAATTGCAACCGAAAAATAAGTATTACTACAGGTTCTGCCGACTGCTCCCGCATCACTTAATTCATACATCAGTTCTCCATTGCATCCAAGTCCATCATAAGAGTCCTTCCATCCGTATCCTCCCCAGATGCAATATTTAGAATTTTCCATACCATTTAATATGTCAAAACAAAAACGCGCATTCTTAACATTTTCCAAATTGTCTCCAGTACTGTTAACAGTATTTATCATATGAGCATGACGATGAGGAAGACTGGAGAGAAAATCTTGAAATTTTTTCTGCATTTTTTTTAATCCTTCAAAAGTACCGAGGGCGAGTTTTTCTTTTTCTTTTTTATATTCTTCTTTAGTGTATTGTTTATTAAAAATATGAAATTGTTTATTACGAAGATTCACACATCCGATACAGTCACTACAATTATTGCAATCATATAAAAAATATGAATCAATGCAATTTCTCACATGCCTACTGAAATGAACTTTTGTGCAATTCTCGATAAATAAAGAGGAATAACTTAATTCAGTTTTATTACCCACATAAAGATCAAGAGAGTCTTGGCAATTAGCTATTCTGTCGCAATAGTTGGCATTTTCATTTTTTGTTGCAGCAAAAGAAAGATAGCAGTTTCTATTATCCACTGCGGGATTACACCATTCACTATTGGTTGAATTTACATTTTGTAGAGCCGATAGCGGAGTTTGTTCCATCAATTCTTTAAACTGAGCAAGAAATGGCACATCAAAATTATATTCTTTCCCATATTGCATTGGATCCCATTCGTCGGTCCACCAATATTTTTGATCAAAAATCGTACCAGGCACATCAGGTGAATACATAGAGATTATTTCTTCTGTATGTCCTGGTGCATTACAGGGACGTTTATATAATGCTCGTTCATTTCTCCATAAAAATCTACGTATCGTTCGGCATTCAGGGCAAAATGTGGGTGGTGGAACTTTTATCTTTTCATAAAAATTAAAATCATCTATTTCTATAATGAAATCTTGTTTACAGTTCTGACATATCGCAGATACTGAGCTTGCCTGTAGTGAGCTTGTCGAATCTATCGAATGTATTTTATTTTCGTTATTAATCATTTTTATATTCCCTCTTTTTTGAGTTCTTCGATTAGCGCGCGGGATGAGCGAGAAAGTTTATTAGGAAGTTTTATATTTAATTTAATGAGTAAATCCCCTCTTTTACTTTTTGACACAGGCACACCTTTACCTTTCACACGCAAAATTTCATTAATGCCTACACCTTCAGGAATAGTAACTTCAATATTTCCATCAAGCGTCTCAATCGGATATTTTGTACCGAGAAGAGCATCTGAAAGTTTCAAATTTAAATTCATCACCAGATCATGTCCATCTCTTTTAAATACATGGTGGGGAGCTACATTTATTTTTATATATAAATCACCCGCAGTTCCTT
>ERZ1292633.5990-Hain-H41-02um-R1-5990-length-10790-cov-5_pt1 | contig 10790 bp, 11 predicted proteins | sample MGYA00564406_ERZ1292633 | MGnify/ENA primary metagenome ERZ1292633 (study PRJEB36523, sample SAMEA6512639) | groundwater metagenome | collected 2019-01-08 | study: AquaDiva: Metagenomics assemblies of 32 groundwater samples
CAGGCATGCCCTGACCCGTCACAAAACCCGGGAGGATATTTCCCTATGTCGGCATTGGTCGTTACCTCGCCTTTCCTGCCAGCAGAACCGCTGCGAAAACGCGCGCCGGCGTTTGATGAGCATGGAAAGGCATTGAGCGATTTCATGGTGCTCTTCCCCGGGCTGGTCAGGAAACCGCAACATCATATCCAGTCCACGATCGAGCATATCCAGAAGGTGTTTGCGGAGCACGGCCAGGCGGTGGTGTTCGCCGAGCTCAATCTGAAGCTCAGCCTGCTATGGGTCAGCGTGAAACCGATCCCGGGTATTCGCTTCCAGATCGCCGAAGCGCTGCGCGCGGTTATCCCCGAGGCGCGCATCGTCTCGCATATTTGACGCCTGTCCAGCCTGCGGTCATCCGATTCCCGCATCCAATCCGGCCAGACAGTCTCTTACCGTTTCGACCCCAACACTCCCAGATGATCGACGGCGCGTCGGCCAGTATTCTCGCGCCGGTTGTGTTTGTTAGGTTCCCAGCGTATTTCCTTGCGACGTTCAGCGATGAAACGGCGCGAAAATTTGCGGCGTTCCGGACCTTTGTATACCGGCTTGCCGGTATGCCCTTCGTTTGCCATGGTACCCTCTCCCGGCGCGGGTTTTGGCAAGCTGACCGGCCGGCTGGTTAAGATACAAATGACTAAGCAGAAAACATGCCAATGTTAAATATCCGAGGAAAAACGCGCCCATAATGCCCATACAACCTGAAGCAGAAAGACCAGGACACCTGCTCCCGCCAGATAAACCGCTCCCCTGATACCGATGCACGCCACGACACCCGCCGCCAGAAAAACCAGCGCGCGTACACCGCTGCCCCAGGCGAGCCTTCGCGCCGTGATTTCATAGACGGCGGTGTTGCGCGCCGGCCAGAGCCACACCGGCAGAAGATAGCTGATGGCCCCGGTCACCAGCGGAAATAGAAATACAAAAAAGAATACCTGCATGGAGGCGCCTGACGGCTGCGCACCTGCCGCGTGAAAACCGGCGGTAATCAACGCGGCGATTAAACCAAAAACAGCCAAACCCAATGAGGCGCTGGAACGGTGCCAACCCCAGACGGATTTTCGCCAGCGCATGACAAGAGAGGATGCGAAACGCATAAGGGGTATCAGCCATAGCACGAGACCCGGCCAGACAAGCCACGTCAGCCAGGCGGAGCCAACTGCAACGAGCAGTGTGCCGGTCACTGCAAAATACAGATCGACACGCAAACGACCGCGCGCATCGGGGTCGCTGTAACCTGCGACCGTGGGAACCAGCACACACAGAGTGCCGAAGGCAGTCATCCCGACAAAACCGAGCAGATTGACATGCAAGTGGAATCGACTGAGAGCCATCCCGTATTCAGGCTGAAACATGGCGATGAAAATCGCGGCTAATCCCAGAAGCAGACAAACCAGGGCCCAGCGATACCAATCCAGCCCGGGATGCGGGCGACCGAGCATGGTGCGGGCGCGGTACCACATCCACCCGAGCAAGGTGCCGGCCGCCGCCAGCGCGAGGACAGCCGGGATGGGAAGCAGGTCGCGGCGCCAGAGAAGGCCTGTGGACACGAGAGCCCCGGCGACCAGTGCCAGCGGCGGTACCATTAATACCAACCACCCCGTGGCACGGCTGTGAGTCAGAACCGGCGTAAAATAAATCATGGCGCCCATGATGAGCGGCATGATGCCGATCGCCATAATGAGATGAATAAGCGATGGTTCGTCTTGCGGGAGATAATGCCGCAAGACCATGGCGGCAAAAAAGGCGCTGACCGCCACGGTCGCCAGGCCTGTCATCGTGCGGGCGACCGGATTCGGTGAACCTCCAATGCCGTTGGGCTTCATATCGGTAATACGACCGTCCAGCCTGTCATGCCGGTTCCGGCGTCCAGTTTTAGATGCGGACCGACGGTTTGTATTCGTAACTGAAATATCTGACGCCGATCATGAGCGTCAGCCACAACCCACAGGTGATGGCGATCACGAGCTTCTCATTGACCCGCTTCATGCCAGGGACTTCCGCTACTCGTCCGTCACGCAGCCTTCGGAGGCGTTTTTCACGCTCTTGATGTATTTGTACAGCGTGCCGCGCGTGGCCTTGTAGGGGGGCATCTTCCACGCCGCCTTGCGCTTCGTCATTTCGGCATCGCTCACGGCGACACTCAGTTCATTCCTCGCGGCATCCATGGTGATCACGTCGCCATCGCGCAGCAACGCGATGGGTCCGCCCTCCTGCGCTTCCGGCACCACGTGGCCGATGATGAAGCCGTGCGAACCGCCGGAGAAACGGCCATCGGTGATCAGCGCGACGTCTTTTCCCAAACCCGCTCCCATGATCGCGGATGTCGGCGTCGGCATCTCGGGCATGCCCGGACCGCCTTTCGGGCCTTCGTAGCGGATGATGACAACGTCGCCCTTCCTGATCTCGCCGCGCTCGAGGCCCTTCAACATGTCCTCCTCGCAATCGTACACGCGCGCCGGCCCCGAGAAGCGCAGGCCTTCCTTGCCGGTGATCTTGGCCACCGAGCCGCCGGGCGCAAGATTGCCCTTCAGGATCTGGATGTGGCCGGTCGGCTTGATCGGCCTTTCGCGCGACATAATAACGTCCTGTCCGGCCTTGAGGCCCGGGAGCGCGGCAAGATTCTCGGCGATCGTCTTGCCGGTCACGGTGAGGCAGTCGCCGTCGATGAAATCCATCTCGAGCAGATATTTCATCACCGCCGGCGTACCGCCGACATTGTGCAGGTCTTCCATCACGTATTTACCGGATGGTTTGAGATCGGCCAGGAACGGCACGCGGTTGCTCACCGTCTGGAAATCATCAATGGTCAGCGGCACGCCCACGGCACGCGCCATGGCAATGAGATGCAGCACGGCATTGGTCGAGCCGCCGAGCGCCATCACGATCACCATGGCGTTTTCGAAGGCCCGGCGCGTCATGATGTCGCGCGGTTTGATGTCCTTTTCCAGCAGAGTGCGGATAGCCTTGCCGGAATTCAGGCACTCTTCGAGCTTGCCCGGCTCGACCGCGGGCGTTGAAGAACTGTACGGCAGCGACATGCCAAGCGCCTCGATCGCGCTCGCCATGGTGTTCGCCGTGTACATCCCGCCGCAGGCACCCGCACCGGGGCAGGCATGTTCGACGATGTCTTCGCGCGTCGCTTCGTCGATCTTGCCCGCGATGGACGCACCATAGCTCTGGAACGCCGAAACGATGTCGAGCGTCTCGCCCTGCTTGCCGTGGCCCGGCTTGATGGTGCCGCCGTAAACCATGATCGCCGGACGATTCAGCCGCCCCATCGCGATGAGGCAACCGGGCATGTTCTTGTCGCACCCCGGCAACGCAATCAACGCGTCATACCACTGCGCCGCCACCACGGTCTCGATCGAATCGGCGATGAGGTCGCGCGACTGCAGGGAATACGACATGCCCTCCGTGCCCATGGAAATGCCGTCGGACACGCCGATGGTGTTGAAGCGCAGGCCCACGAGTCCGGCCGCCTGCACGCCTTGCTTCACCTTCGCGGCCAGGTCGTTGAGATGCATGTTGCAGGTGTTGCCCTCCCACCAGTTGGAAACAATACCGACCTCGGCCTTGTTCATGTCCTCGCGGGTCAGGCCGGCGCCATGGAGCATCGCCTGGGACGCTCCCTGGGATTTGGGTTGCGTAATGCGGGAACTGTAACGGTTCAGCTTCGTGGCCATGGATAACTCCAGAATAAATTCAAGACTCTCTATGCGATTAATCCCGTCCTTGCCGCGCCGGAGTCGACGCTGTGGCAAGAGACGCGATTTTACCGTAGAGACAGGGAAACCACCGAGGAAAAATATCGGACAACAGAAAAACGCTGCCCCACGAATCGGGTGCAGGCTGTGGCACGGCAGGAAACTTTAAATCAGGCGCCTAACGCCCGGGCCGCCCGGCTCACGTCCTTCTGCTTCACCCACAGGATGGCACCGAAGCGCCCGGCGCCGGCGCAGACCGCGTCCACGGCGGTGACGTTGATTTTGGCCACGGCCAGTTTCGACGTGATCCTGGCGATGGCGCCGCGCTGATCCGTGCCGCTGATGAGAAACGCGGTCTTCCGGCCTCGCAGCCGCAATTTCATGCCGCGCGCGACTGCCAGAAAAGTCTTGGGGTTGGCGGGAACAAAATCCATCTGGGAACGCTGTCCGTCGGGAAAGCCGGTGAACGCCAGCAGATTGATTCCGGCCTTTGCCAGTCCCGCCAGAATCCGACCTGCCTCGCCCACCCGATTGGGGACTTGCATTGCGAAATAACTGACCTTCTGTGCTCTGGCCATATTCATCCTCCTGATGTCATGTCCGATGGCTGATGCCGGCATCATCATATCGCAGCACAAGCGCCACCAACAGCATCATTACGCCGCGGAACACGGCGGCAATCCAGCCCGGGCACCATGCGTTTCCCGGTCAAGTAGCGAATGGGTTATGATGGCGCCACGTATATGGCCACCTGCGCCTGGTATAGATTGTTGCGCCCGCTGCTGTTCCGGCTCCCCGCCGAAACCAGTCACCGACTGATATTCACGCTGCTCGATTTTTTCTACCGCGTGCCCGGGGCGGGCGCCATCATGCGAACTTTGTTCGTCCGCCGCCTTCCGCCGCTGCCGGTCAGCGTGATGGGACTGCGCTTTTCCAGCCCGGTGGGGTTGGCAGCGGGCCTGGACAAAAACGCCGAACACATCAGACCGCTTTCCGATTTCGGCTTTGGGTTTCTCGAGGTCGGCACGGTCACGCCGCGGCCGCAACCCGGCAATCCGCGCCCGCGGATGTTTCGCCTCACGCGCCACGCGGCCATCATCAACCGCATGGGCTTCAACAACGTCGGCGTGTACCGCCTGATCGCCAATCTCGTGCCGCAGGGCAAGCCCTGCCCGATCGGCATCAATATCGGCAAGAACCGCGACACGCCCGTGGAGCGGGCCGTCGAGGATTACCTCTCCGCGCTGCAGGCGGTGTATGGGCATGCCGATTACGTCGCCGTGAACATCTCGTCACCGAATACCGCGGGCCTGCGCGACCTCCAGAACGAGGAAAATCTCGACGCCCTGCTGCGCGCGCTCAAGGCCGAGCAGGCATCGCTCGCCGAAAAACACGGGCGCTACGTGCCCATCGCCCTCAAGATCGCGCCCGACCTGGACGACACGCAGATCGCCGCGATTGCCCGCCGGGTGCTGGAGCACCGATTCGACGCGGTGATCGCCACCAACACCACCGTTACCCGGCCCAGCCTCACGGACGAACCCCTGGCCGCCCAGACCGGCGGCCTGAGCGGGCGGCCGCTCAAGCCGCTGTCCACGGAGATCATCCGCAAGATGTACGCGCCATTGCAGGGGAAGGTGCCGATCATCGGCGTAGGCGGCATCGAGAACGCCGACGATGCCTGGGAGAAACTGGTGGCCGGCGCCGACCTGATCCAGGTCTACACGGGGCTCATCTATGAAGGGCCCTGTATCGTGCAAGCGATAGTGCGCGGCCTCGCCGAACGACTGCATGCCTCGGGCGACGCCAATCTGACCGAAGCCGTGGCGCACGCCAGAAAACGACGCGCCAACTGAACCGCTGCGAGCGGCCCCATGACCTATCCCTGATGAAGTCCCTGCCGCGCCCCGGAAAACTCCTATGAGGCGTGGTCTGAGCCACGAACGAAACAAATCAGGCATTCGCCACGCACGCGCGAAAAAGACGGTCCTGGGATTCGAAAAAACCGGGTCTTAACCGTGAACGACAACGCGATTCCGTCCCTCGCTCTTCGCGCGGTAAAGAGCCTCATCAGCCTCGTTTATCAGGGCACGGCTGTCACGCGTATCATGGTCAAAATAAGCCACGCCAATGCTTGCCGTTACTTTCAGTGTTGACGTCTTCTGTGCATCCTGTGGCAGAAGCACAGTCGTTTCGATTTTCCCGCGTAATCGTTCGGCCAGATTTTCTGCCGTTGCAACCGGTGTGTTCGGCGCAATAACCATAATTTCCTCGCCGCCATAGCGCGCCACGATGTCCGTGGTCCGGACGGTGTTGACGATAAGCTGGGCCAAGCCTCTCAAAACCACGTCACCGACCGGATGCCCATAGCTGTCATTGATGCGCTTGAAGTGATCGATATCGATCAGCAGCACGGAAAGCGTCATGCCATAACGGTTGGCACGCGATATCTCGGTTGACAGGCGACGTTCCAGATAGCGGCGATTGTAAATCCCCAGCACGGGGTCGGTGATGTTTTCCTGCTTGGGGACAGCCAGTTGCTGCAGATCCCGCGCAATATTGAGAAACTGATAGTTAACCACCAGCACGAAACAGGCGCCCAAGAAAAAGACAATGGGAACTATCAGGTCGAAAAGCTTTTGGTGGGTGTTCCAGAACGCGGGGATGTAGGCACCATATCCGACGATGAAAATAATAATCAGCGCGGTCAGGATATACCAGCTCGGCCGCAGACGGCTTGCCGGAAATAACGCGATCAGTCGCAGGATAGGCCTCAGCGCCAGGATTAGAATAATAATTCCCGCGTCAACCAACCCGTTGGCAATAAAATGCAGCAATTGGCGTATCCAGCCTTATATTCAGTTAAGGATGTCGGGACGAAACTATAGGAACAGTCGTTTACCGCTTGCCTGCATGGCAGGGATTCCGGTTATTGATAAACGACGCAGCAGGTCCTGTGTTTTATTCCAGTATTAATCATCTTGCACGGCTAACTCTGCCGGCACTGGCATGGCGGTCGTTATGACGATCCGGCTTCTGTCTTCGAGATGGAGTATCTGTAATCCAAAAATCCGTTTTCGTTCCAATTTGGACAGATTCGACCGGGGCAGCATCTGCACCGCGTGCCAACGCACCTCCTGCTGGGGATTATTTGAAACAGTGCTTATCAGCAGTTTGGTATATCCGGGCACATCCTGATCTTCCCGTACTTGGCTATTGCTTTAGCCACCATATCGAGCGGTTGTTGGCCGGCATGGCCCGGTCGCCCGCGAGCGTCAAGCCGTTCTGTCCGGCCAACCGGTTCACGTCCTCGAACAGGCGCACACCGGATGCCGAATCGCGTGCTTTCAGCCAACGGTCAAACTCCTCGTTGCTCGGTTCAAGCGGTCGGTCGGCGTAACGGTAGGGTCCGTAAACGTACATGGTGCCGCCGGGCTTGAGTAGTCGGCCAACACCGGCAAACAGTCTTTCCACCGCCTCCCACGAAACGATATGGATCGTATTAATGCACACCGCGGCCTGTGCCGCGGCCACCGGCCAACGATCGGAAAAAAGGTCGAGCGCCAGCGGTTCGCGCAGATTGGCCAGCCCGGCCTCGTCGCGCCAGGCGGAAATGCCGGGAAGATTATCGGCCACGTCGGTCGGCTGCCATTCGACATGCGGCAAACCGCGCGCAAAGTGCACCGCGTGCTGTCCGCTGCCGCTGCCGACCTCGAGCACCAGGCCGGGAACGGAGAGGATCTCGCGCAGTACCGCCAGAATCGGCTCCTTGTTGCGCTCGCAGGATGGCGAAGACTGTTTCATTTATCGTGCTATGGTGGATTATTATGTCCCCCATGGCAATCCAGGAGGAGCCCTCATGCCCTATCTGAAAATCCAGACGAATCGCGAGATAACGGATGACGCGAAGCAGGAGATTTTAAGAAAGCTTTCCGTGCTGGTGTCAAAAAATCTCGGCAAGCCCGAGAAATATGTCATGGTGCGCTTCGACCCCGTGCAGCCCATGATGTTTGCGGGAGACGCCCACCCTTGCGCCTACCTCGAGTTGAAATCCATCGGGCTGCTGGAAAGCAAGACCGAGACGCTCTCCAGGGTGTTGTGCCAGTTCCTGAATGACGAGCTTAAAATTCCGTCGGAACGGATTTACATCGAATTCGCCGACGCCAAGAATTCCATGTGGGGCTGGGACGGCGGGACGTTCTAAGAAATTTAATTGTAGCCGGATGGAGTTCGCGTAGGGCAATAGCGCAGCGTATTGCGCCGCATGTCAGTCTTTAAGTAGCCAAGTGCATTCCCCCGGCGTAACACCGCCAATAATGGTACCTAATCACGTACAAGTGCAAAACCTATCATGTAGGGTGCGTCCCACGCACCATGGGTTTCTTCGAATCAAGGATCGGTGCGCAGGGCGCACCCCACATTTTTTGAGATGGTTTCTAGCCTTTTACAGCACCGAGCAGAACTTCGCACACACGCTCGATGTGATCGAGCGGCATGCCGGGGTAGATGGGGAGCGAGAGCGTTTCGGTGGTGGCGTGTTCGCACACCGGGAGGCTCCCGGGCTTGTAGTTGAGGTGCTTGTACACCTCTTGCAGGTGCAAACCCTGCGGATAGCACTGCGAGCTGCCGATCTGCGCATCGGTGAGCGCCTGGCGCACGGCGTCGCGTTTCGGTACGCGAATGGTAAAGAGATTGAAGACGTGCGAGCCATTTCTCGGCAGCGATGGCGTTTTCACGGACGCGCCCGCGAGCCGCTTGGTGTATTCCGCCGCCACTTTCTGCCGGCCGGCGATGTCATCCCCGATGTGCCGCAGCTTGATGCGTAGCACCGCGGCCTGAACTTCGTCGAGGCGGCTGTTCATGCCGATCTCGGTGTGGACAAAGGGTTTCACCGCGCCGTGGTTGCGCAGCCGGCGGATGTGTTCGTTGACCGCGTCCGAGCTGGTCGTGACCATGCCGCCGTCGCCGTAGCAGCCGAGCACCTTCGTGGGATAGAAGCTGAAACTGCCGGTGTCGCCGATCGAACCGACCACTTTGCCGTCGTGCAGGGCGCCGAAAGACTGGGCGCAGTCCTCGACCACGGCGAGCTTGTGCTTTTTCGCGATCTCCATGATCTCGCCCATCTCTGACGGGTGACCAAAAATATGCACCACCACGATGGCCCTGGTCTTGGCGGTGATCCTGGCGCGCACGCTCGCGGGATCGAGGCACAAGCTGCCCGGGAGAATGTCCGCGAACACAGGGGTCGCGCCCGCCATGTCGATGGTCTCGGCCGAGGCGAAGAAGGTAAACGGCGTGGTGACGACTTCGTCGCCCTTGCCGATGCCCAGCGCGCGGAGCGAAAGGAACAGCGAGTCGGTGCCGTTCGCCACCGCGATGGCATGCTTCACGCCGACGTATTCGGCAAATTCCTTCTCCAGAGCCTGCGTATGGGGACCGAGAATGAAACTGCCGCGCGCGCCGGTCTCGCGGATGGCGGCGAGCCATTCGGCCTCAAGACTTTTGTACTGCGCGGAAAGATCGAGAAACGGGACGGGCCTGGTCTTGGTTATGGCGTGCATGCGGCGATTTTCTCCTTTACCAACTGAGCGACGCGCAATGCCTCCAGCCCGACGTGGCCATTGACCACGGGCGGGGTTCCGGTGCGCACGGCTCTGACAAAATCATCCAGCTCGGCGTCGAGCGGCGGACGCGGCGTGATAGGGACCGTTTCGGTGACGATCCGGGGCCACTTGGCGCCGCCCTCGCCCGGCAGGGCGTGCGTGATGTCGAGCTTCTGCTCGGCGTAATCCAGGCCGTAATACTGATGATCGCCGAAAACGCGGATGCGCCGCAGCTTCTTGTTCGACACGCGGCTGGCGGTAACGTTGGCGACCGCGCCGTTCTCGAACTCGATGCGCGCGTTGGCGATGTCCACGTGATCGGTCAACACATGAATGCCGGTCGCGGCGACGTTGCGGATATCGGACCTGACCAGCGACAACACGATATCGATGTCGTGGATCATGAGGTCCGTCACCACGTCCACGTCGGTGGCGCGCGCGACGAACGGACCGATGCGATGAACCTCGATGAAGCGCGGGTTCTGTACCCGCTCCGCGAGCGCCATGACCCCGGCGTTGAACCGTTCGAGATGACCCACCTGGAAAATGACGCCGGCGCGTTCGGCGAGCTTCACCAGCTCGGCCGACTCGTCGTAGGTCGGCGCGATCGGCTTTTCCATCAGCATGTGCACGCCGCGTTCGAGGAAGGGTTTCGCCACCTGGCTGTGATAGACCGTCGGCACCACGATGCTCACGGCGTCCACGCTGCCGAGCAGCTCGCGTGCGTCGGCATACGCGTGGCAGCCGTATTGCCGGGCTATCTCCTGCGCCGCCGTCTCATTGATATCGGCCACGCCCACGAGCTCGACATCCGGCATGGCGGCGTAGATACGCGCATGAATGCGGCCGAGGTAGCCGACGCCGGCCACGCCGACGCGCAGTTTCGCGCCATTTCCTTTCGGGTGCGTGTGGGTTGCGGCAGTCATGGGTTGGTTGGGCGGCGGAGTCCTTCAGCCAGGCCGAAAACGAAAAGAAGCCATAGCACGCTAGCGGCGCGGATTATACCGGAAATCGGCGCCGGTGCCACGAACCACGCCTTCAGCGTTGGAGCCGCCACGCCCCGGATTCGACAAACACGCGATAAAGCGTGGCGTCGATCTTGGCGGCCCTGGCCTCGGCCGCGAGGATATCCAGCGCCTTCTCCGCCGGCAGGCCCTGCTTGTATGGCCGGTCACCGGCCGTGAGCGCGTCGTAAATGTCGGCAATCGTCATGATACGCGACTGGACCGGAATTTTATCGGCCGAGAGACGGCGCGGATAGCCGGAACCGTCGAGTTTTTCGTGGTGCGAGAACGCGATGGCGGGCAGGTTCGCCAGATTTTTCGTCCATGGAATCAGGCTCAGGAACGCGTAGGTGTGGCTGACATGCGATTCGATCTGGGCACGCTCCTCGGCGTTCAAACTGCCCTTGGAGAGCGCCAGGTCGGCGAACTCGAAGTCA
>ERZ1292633.5991-Hain-H41-02um-R1-5991-length-10788-cov-6_pt1 | contig 10788 bp, 8 predicted proteins | sample MGYA00564406_ERZ1292633 | MGnify/ENA primary metagenome ERZ1292633 (study PRJEB36523, sample SAMEA6512639) | groundwater metagenome | collected 2019-01-08 | study: AquaDiva: Metagenomics assemblies of 32 groundwater samples
CATAGCGCCCCGACGTCACGATCACGACCTTGCCGGGCTTCAGGAACTTGACCATTTCAAACCGACGTCTGTCAGCGGGGGGAAGGGATAGAAAAGCAACAACCCATATACGAAGGTGACGGGACACCCCGTACCTGCTTGCTGCGAAAATGGGACTCTGTCAAACGGCCGCTCCGCCCTTTCTGACGAAGGACGCCACGATGTCGTCCACACGCTTCGCGAACACCTCGTAACTCTTGGCCGTGATTGTCTGGAACGCGCCGGTGTGATCGAGCTCGTACGTTGGATGGCGCAGCACGGTGTCCACGAGGGCGGTGTAACAGGCGTCGAACAGCGGCTTCGTGAAGGTGGTGACGACGTCCGTGAAGAAAACGATGTGATTGCCCGTCTGGGTGCGGTGCACATGGATGTTGTGGTCGTGACCTTCGATGAGCTGCAAGCCGCTGCAAGTGTCAGGGTCGATGGGACTGATCTGAACCGCGCTGCCTGACACATACGATGCGAGGACACTCGAAAATTGCAGCGGGAAATTGCTGTCAGATTGAAGCAGTTTGGTATTGATGTTCGAGCTGTCGAACACACGGAAGAACGACATTGTCGACGACCGATTAACGAGAAACATACAGTGCACGACAACCATTGAAACGTACGACTGCGTCACTGTCTTATTCCGCGATCGATCATCAACTCAACACGCTGCTCCCCCCTTCCGAAGGTCACCCCTCCGCAGTAACATTTTCTGCTGACTGTGGTTCGCGACTTTTACAAACTCGGATCACAGCTGCACACGGTTCATGGACCCGCTTCCCGGGACGCGCACGAAGGTGTGGCTTGAATCGTGTGTAGGCGAACCGTCCGGTGGCCGCACGAAGCAACTCAGGCAGACGTCGTAGTCGTCGCAGTCGCCGCAGTGGTAGCGAAAGCCGACGATGGGCATCACGCCGCACAGATCACACGCGGCTGGATGCACGGTTTCAAGCTGTTGGCCGGGGTACAAATTCAACCCCAGGCCAAGTTCGAAACACAGCCAGTGATCCGCGGCGTCCACCACCACCCGTTGAAACGCGTCCCGTTCCGCGTCAGAAACGTTCGCCGCTCGCGCGTCGACGGCAACCTGGGCTCGCCAATAATCGGCGATGGCGTCCAACAGGTCGTCCATGTGAACAAATTCGTCTACGATGGTGGCGCGCAGAGCGGGTGGGACAACGTCTTGCTGCTGCGCCCCGAGAACGAGCGACCGCGAGTGCGCGAGCGACGACAACTGGAGCAAAAACTTTTCGGCAAGGTGCCGCTGCACGTGCACGCCATCGAATGTCGAGGCTGCGAGCGCAATGCGCAGACAGGCGTGCTGAAGTTGCCGCCAGGACCGCTCGCCCGGCCTCTCGACGTCAACGGCATCCTCGGCGGATCCCGGTGAAGACACGTGCAAGGTACCCGCGAGCCACGGGCACGCCGCCGCCGCAAGCCCGCGAACCACAGAAAACGCGTTCGCAACGTCCATGGCGGTGCGTTTCGCGCCTCCGCGAAGCAAAAACCTGCGAACCACAAGATTCATAAACTCCTCGAACTGTAACGCTCCGTACGCCGAAGAGTGCAGCAGATCGCCTTCCGAAAGCGGCGGGACGTCAGCACAGTTGCCGTCAATACCGGTCGACAGTCGATGCGCGTCCCACAGAGCGAGCAACTTACGTTTCGCCAGAGGCAGGGTCGGGCCTTCGGACTCGTCCTGGCCGCCTGCAAGGCGAAACATGGCCTCGAACGCGACGAGTTCGACGTTCCGGAACGGCTTGCCTGCTCCCTCCAGCCCGGTCCTCACGCGCATTGATTCGCCTTGAACTTCGGGAGAAACGAGAAACACGTGTCCGGTCGCGTGATCGTCGTGACGGAAACAACTGCCGCACATCACCGAGCTGTCGCACACAAGGCACGTGTACATGAAGCCAAATATCGGCGACATCCCGCATCGCACGCAGCGGGCGCGGTGGACATGCTCCGTGTTGTAGCACTTGGCGAGACAGTCGGACAGACTGAAAAAGCTAGTTCGACGCATTCCCGATGCGGAAATGGACGCTGCGACATCCTGCGGGGGGACCTGCTGCCGAGAGGCGGCGTCCAACATCAGGCGCATGCACGACTCCACAGTCGCGGCGTCGGTGGTCCCCGCCGCAGCGACGTCAACCTGCTTCTCGACAGTGAGATCGGCGGCCCCGTCGCTCGCTTTGTTTGCGCCGGCGTTGGTATCGTCTGTGTTCCCATCGGTTTGGTTGTCCAGCACCTGGCACACGCCTTTGAAGCTCTGCATCCAGCGACAAAGATCTCTGTCGCTCTCGAACCGAATGTAAAAGTTGTCCTCATCCGGCGTGGCGGAGGCGTGCGTGAGGTTGCGTCGGACGATTGGCGTGATGCGTACCACGTGCCGCAAGTCCCCAGGCTGGTAAACTGCGATCGGCTCCACCGAGGCCTCGGTCATGTAGACCGTACCGAGGCAGGTCGCGGTGGACTCGTTGCTGGCGAAATAGGACAAGAATGGCGGCTGCAGCAGAAAGAACGTTTTGTTCCAGTTGAAAAATGCACGCGGCGTCGGACCGCGCTTAAATGCATAGCCTTTCATCGTGGTTTTCCCGCCCCCTCCCGTGAAGGTGGCGAGCCGAGGTTTGCTCATGAGAATCTCCGTCCAACGCCTCGCGTCCGCTTCATCTGGAGGGCACGGCAGCCGCTGTCGATTCGACGGTGGCGGGTTCATCCGCGTCACCTTGGGGCGGCACCTGTATTTTAACACAAGGCAATCGATCGACTGAGCAAATGACTGAAGCCGATTGGCGACCATTCCCTTTTCTGGTATTCCTGGGAAACGCGTGTTCGGGAAAAGGTGACCGTAGTATCGGAAATATCGACGGGACTATTGAGAGACGAATAGCAGCATCGGGCGTGTTGTCGTGCCAAGTGCATGCATCTCTCTCTCTCTCTCTCTCTTTCTCTTTCTCTTTCTGTTTCTGTTTCTCTTTCTCTCTCTCTCTCTCTCTCTCTCTCTCTCTCTTTCTCTTTTCTCTTTCAATGTTTTCATCCGGTAGCATGAATTAAAACCTCGGTGCGGCATCGCAGTGCTGGATCGAGAAGCAGAGTCTCCCGTCGAGCATGCAGCCACCGCCGATTTGCACGCTGGTGCCTGTACCTTGAGGGAGGAGCTCGGCGTCGTCGCCAAGCATGACGAGATATACTGGAATCATCGTGTCGGGTTGATTGCGAAATACGAAATGATAGCACGCGAGCCGCCGGTTGCCCATGCCGTAGTAGCGGCCGCGGTGCATGAGCACGTGGATACGGGGGATGGTGCCGTGCATCACCTTGGGATCGGACCGCAATTCGGATATCGTGCTCTGAAGCGATCGGCCATCGCTAAAGCTGCCAGAGATGTAATCCTGGTAGAAGAATATGTCGCGCAGTCGCACGTCGGTGGGAACGGAACGTCGACGCGCCTCACCGTCCGATGCTGGCAGCGTACGCGTCACCGTCGACGTGACCATCGACGCCGGTAGCGCGGGGGGCAGCGCTTCGCCGCTGTTTCTAGGGGTGTCCGAATGCTCTGCGGCCCGGGTCACCCCGGGAAAGCTGCGTTGCACGGTACCTTGCCGGTCTGCCTTCATGTTTGCATTTGATTTTCGGGCAGATGGGGAGTATGCCGGTGGAGGTCCATTGGGGGCCGCGGGTTGCGCGGCAACGAAATCCGGGTCGGTCTGCGGTAGCATCACCTGCGGCGACAGGACGCCACTGTCCACAGCGAGACGCCGGCCTGACTCCCTTCGTGACTCGTTGGAGTCCTGTCGCTCTCGGGTGTCGTCGAATGCATTGTTGGAGTCCGCGCCTAATCGAAGAACTCGCGCGTAGCGGTGCAGCGACGCCGCCAATTGCCGGAGCGACGCAGCGTCGGCCACTTGGCTGAGGAGATGTTCGAATGAGGCCTCGTCGAACTGCTCCACGCACACCGTGGCCGACGGCATCACAATAAGGGGCTGCTGGCAATCACAAAAGTGTGTGCGGAGGAAAACAACAAATCTTCTTGCTTCCACGCATGCTGCCAGTGCCGACTATGGTCATACGGAAGTGTTCAGGCCGCCGTCACGATAGGAAGAACGTTGTGCTCCTCGTCACCATTTAGCGCCGCCGAAAAGAGAAGAGCCGTTGTCGTTATTACGCGCAGTCAAAGCCGAAGGCTCTTAGAAGCGGAGCTTCTGGAAGAACCAGCGGTTGCTGTTCGAGTTGTACCGGGCCTGGAAGACCTTCTTCACTAGCTTCTTCGACTCACCGCGCTTGGACGCGTCGGCAACGGAGATGCGGCCACGGAGCTCCTTGGACAGGTCCATGTTGTAGCGCGTCGGGAAGAAGTGCTTGTGGTTGTACACGCGCAGGAAGGTGCCGACGCGGCTGCGGCGCGCGATCCGGCGCTTGCTCATCCCGCGGATGACCTTGCGCGGCGCCGTCTTCACGCCAGCCAGCAGCGAGTGCCCGTACGGCCGCTCCTTGTTCTTCGAGTCGCTGTTCTGGACGATCACCGCCTTGCGGCCAGCATAGCGCCCCGACGTCACGATCACGACCTTGCCGGGCTTCAGGAACTTGACCATGACTATGACTAAACTTATTCGTCGCAACACTCAAGAAACAAGTGGGTGCTGTCAACGTTGCGGCACACGCATAGCCGATCGCGGGTAGTCTTCCCGCTGATGTGGAAGGGGGTCGTGGACACAGTGCATCGGGCGGGATTGGTCACTGGAGAGGTGCATGGGGGGGGGACGCTTCGGTCGTGTGTGATGGAACATTCTGTTCTGCCGTCATGAGTGCCTCCGCGTAGTTGTCCATCGTGTGGTTGGGGATCATATGGGGCGACGCAAATATGGTGTGCAGAAGTGCGGACTGGCGCGGCACGGGAGCAAGCAGCCGCGTGTGCCTATTCGTCGAGCTCGACAGGAGCCAAATCTTTCCAGCGATGCTGCACTCCTCGCCGTCGAGGTCTGGATGTGGTTGGGCGCTGCTCCCGTCAGGCTTACTGGTGCCCACCGCCAGCTCGGCGCCGAATCGATCGACGCTGGTGAGTTGAAGTCGAGGCACGACGTCCTTTCCCGCGATGACCGCGATGCACTTTTCGTCAAGGGCATCCACGACGGGGCTCGTCATCGTCGGTGGCGGCGCGAAGGCGACACTGCGCAAGCGGCCGGCAAACGCGGACAGCGCGTTCGACGAGTCGTGGAGCACCTTGGCTGAAAAGAGCTGCGTCAGTCCAGCACCTAGGCTATGCCCCGTTACGAGCCAGGTGTAGTCGGGATAGGCCAACAGCGCGCGCTGGAGATGGCCCTTCGCAACCAGGCTGCGAGGGTTCGCCGCGTCAAAGAGGCGCTCGACCATGGCCAAAATGCCTTGATGGGCGCGAGAATGCAGCGCCGGTTCGCGGTCCAGAAAGTGCATGAGCTTGCCGCACGCATCTGTGAGAAAGTCCGCATCGCTGAGGGATCCGCGAAACGCCAGGACCACGAGGGAGTGAGCCTTATCGAGGATGACAGCGTAACTTGGATCCCACACGTCCGCGCCCCACTCAGAATCCACCAGGTCAGAACGAGGCAATCCCAGAACATCCGTGACGCCGGTGTTGTTGTTTTCCGATTTGGCCGCAAGCAAGTCGGTGCGCACGATGCGCATCATGGTGCAGTGGAACACACCCTGGAAGTACCCCTCGGAGTAGGACTGGCCGTACACGGCGGTGGCGTAACGGAGGGCATTGCGTACCTCAGGGAGCTGTGCCAGATGGTCGGCCGATGCCCACGGCATGGCGTCAACCAGCGAGCTGTACAATTTGGAGTGCTGCACCTGCAGCCGGCGGAGGGCGACGGGGTTGAGCAAGCCCAACGGCCATCGGTGGTGGCGGGCGTTGAACGCCTTCATGAGGCCGGTCACGTCCTGCAGGACGGCCTGCTTGTGGGTTTCGAGCGACCGCGCCCGTTCTTGCGATGACTGCTCCACGTCATCGGCCGTGACGATTCGGAACGGCTCCGACGTCAGGCACTTCCGGTGCACCGTCAGGTCGCAGTCGACGCACTCCAAGCCATCGCCGCCCAGCGCGCGGATGACGATGAACTTGTTGCAGAGGGCACACTTTGTCGGGAGCACGAAGCTGCGTTCGTAGAACAAGTGCTCGTGCGTGAGGGTGAGGTCGGACACCGACGCGGTCGCACTGGATGGCGCCATGGCGGCCTGGAAGCACTGCTCGTGGTAGTAGATGTTGCACAGGGAACACTTGCGCTTGTCGTGAAACACGAGCACCACGTCGTGACAGCGTTCGCACCGTGTCAGGCGAGGCCGCATCAGCGTGGGCTTGATCCACATGTGGTGGCAGGCCGGGGCGGCCGTCGGCGATGTGGGGGCGGTCGTCGGCGATGCCGTCATGTGGCGGCACCTTGCCCTGCTGGGTGCGTGCGTGCGTGGGGGAGGGAAGCGACCAACCACACGACAAAGGGTGTGCGCGTATGGGGCCGGAAGCCACGTCGGCTCCAATACTTTTTACATGCGGCCCTTTTCCCCGCGGTTCGCATTAGCTCGACGGGGCCGTGATGTGACGCGACGTGAACTCTCGATTGGCCTTCCAGGCGGCAGCGTCATCCGGGTTGCCCGACGGGGAACTCGACGGGGAATAAATTTCCTTCTTCCAGATGGGAACCGTCGCTTTGAGTTCGTCGATGACGTAAGCGACTGCCAAGAGTCCGTCCCTTCGATGGGCAGACCCCACGTGAATTACGACCGACGCCTCGGTGACCGGGACGAGTCCCGTTCGGTGGGCGATCACAAACCGCCGGCATCCCGGAAACCGCTCCGCTGCGACCTGCGCGAGCCGCTTCATATGGCTCAAGGCCATGGGGACGTACGCCTCATACTCCAATCGCAAGACCGTCTTTCCCTCGAACGTCTCCCGGGTGATGCCCACGAAGGAGGAGACGGCGCCACAGGCCTCGTGCACCGCAAGCTCGTAGAGCCGAGCGATGTCCAGCGGGCGATCCGTTATGCTGAGCGACACGGTGATGTCCTTTTCGGGCACCAGCACGTGGGTTTCCTCCGTCGCTCCTGGCGCCGCGCTGGGTGGGGGCGAGGCAACGCGCGTGCGCTTGTCCCCCGCGCTTGTCATGGTACCGTCGTTCACCTAACCTAGGGGACGAGAGGGGATAGGCGGCCACGACGCCCCATATCAGACGGGTACCCTGCCCATATTCGCACCCACCACGCAGGAGTGCGACCGACATTAACCCATCTTGTCATCGTGGTTACCACGTCACGTTACTCGAGGTGTTAAACAGTCAGGTGAATCAGGAAGGCACAGGATCGAGATGAGGACACGCGAGGCGGCGCAACACGTCGAGAAACCGCTGCACGTCGTTGACGGTGTCATCCGCTGGGGAACTGCCACCGCCGATGATAACGGCGACGAAGGATCCCTCCGCCTCCGCCTCCGCCTCCGCAGGATCGTCACCTTCTTGCTCACTGTCACGGGCATCCGACACGCAGGTGACCTCGCCATCCTCGAGGCTGATGCGGCACGTCGTCGTGGCGCCTTGGCTGTCCGTCACGACACAGTGGCCGAAGCAAAACAACATGCCCCCCGCCGCGGGTTCCCGATCTTTTTTCGACATTGTCGACAGGGCGGACAGCGCGGACACCAATGCGCTGACTTGCTCAGGCTGCAGTGGCTCCTCCCCGGCGTAGCACAACCGCCATAGGCGGACGGCAGCAGCCTCTGCGAGGGCAGCACCAGCGGGGGGACTGTCAGTGTTGCGGATGGCAATCAGCGCGGTACTGATATCTGCGGCAATGCAAAGTCCGGGGCACGCCATTTGCAGCAATTTCAGAAGACCGGGCGGGCTGGAAACGGCTAGCACGACGGCGGAATTGGCGCAGTCGCGCACCAGTCGCGACCGCATAACTTCGCGGCCTTCGCGTCCGCCGTCCCCGTCGTAGCCGACATGCACGTCGGCAAGGGACGCCGCACGGGCCATGAGTGGCTCGTCGACCACGTAGACGAAGGTCGCTTCGACCCACAACGTCTCCGACACGTCGGTGGCGACGGATGTGGCGAAGTCCGACACCGATCCCTCTTCCTTGGAAAAGACGATAATGACAACCATCGGCTGGGACAAGAAGACACTCAAGTCGACGGACGGCGGTCGCAGGTTTCGCTGCCGTCGGCATTCTGCCAGTAGGAGCTGCACGTTGTCAGCCGTCGCCACCCCGTCGACCTCTACGCGGCCGCCTCCTGCTCCACCAAGAATCTGCCGGGAGATAGACTCGGCCACAGCCACTCCATCCGCGCGACATGCCACCAGTATGAGACGCTGACGGGCAGTGGCACAGGGCGATCCGAACAAACCCAGATCATGCGGTGGCCGGTATAGTTGAGCGTCGTGGGAACGACGCAGGGCCGCGATAATGTCATCGATAACTGGTGCCTCCGTGGGGGTGAGCGCGGCGCGGCATTGTCTCGCCGATAGCCAATCGTACTCGTCTTCCGGCACTTCCACCTCCTCGGTGGCATCGCGGGCGGTACCGCCCAGCGGCTCGTACGTGGCTACGGCGACGAAAAGGAGCACCTGGTGTTGTGGCGCGGGGTAGTAGGCGATAGGGGGGATGTGCGCCAAGGCGGCGAGATTGTCTGGGGTGACATCCAACGCCTTGCACGCGATGGTGACCGACTCGCGCACGAAACTTGCACTGGCTCCCGAGGCGCAGCTCGACGGAAATATCAATCGTCGAGAGCGTCCTTTCCCAACCCGTACCAGCGCGAGCTTTCTCCCGCGAATGAGAGCGCAGCCGACGCTCAGAGACGTCACTGAATGGAACAGGGGCGGCACGAGGGTGAGTTTGCAGTACGTGGCGCCGAGCGCGCCAACAGCGTCTTCGCGCCGCGGTTTGGTCACGACCGTGTGCGTGTTGGCCAGCACAACAGCATGCCCGGTCGCGTCGCGTTGCGTCACGCCAGAAAAGTGAACCCACTTTCCATGTGCCTTCCGCAATGCCGTGGCGTCCATAGATGGCACGGCCGCGGCGTGGACGTCGAGCCACCCCTGCGAGGTGCCCAGTCGCGATCCCTCAAAGTCGTACCAGCCCGCCAGCTCGACCGCCCGGGGCCCGGAAAAGGTCTCGATCTCGCATGGCAAAACAATCGTTGCCACCGGCGTGACAGCCGCGACCTCCACGTTGCCGCCGTCAACCGGCGCTGCCGATGTGTGCTCAGTGTCGTCATCGTCGTCCGAGTCGGAGGACTCAGTGGCGGGAGACGCGTTGGCGACTGGCCTGGAAAGGTGGCAGCGCTCAACTTGTTGTTCAATTTGCTTTGAGAATTTGTTAATCATAAAGTGAATCTGATAAACGGGCAGCTCCTCGGAACGGTTGGGACCCCGAGAGGACGCACCAACCGCCACTTGCGTCGCCGTCGAATCGTCGCCGTCGCACGCAGCCGCTGTCAAAAGAGACAACTCAGCCAAGCGGCGAAAAATGGACGGCTTCGTTCCTTTCAAAAGCTCGAACGACAGCGACGCAAACGGCGGTGGGGCGGCGCCTATCTGTTGGCGCGTCAGGGGATGCAGCAGAACGGCCCATCGTTGCTCGTCCTCTCGCTGCGGGGACGCCACAACCAGATGGATGGGCTCGCGGCGAGACGGCAAGTGGCTCCCGTCTTGGCGCCGGAGCCAGCGAAGCACAGTTTCCGCCGGCGGCGGCGAAGGGGGCACGAACAAAATGATCCGATCGAACAAGTCCGTAAAGCCCTCCTCAACGCAAGTCGCCAACTTCAACGCCAACAGTGCCGAAGGGCCCGCCGCCACAAGGCAGCCCTTGTCGGGATTCAATCTCTTCAGCACTTTCAAGGTGCGGCGCAACAGCGGCCCGTAGCGGTCTTGGGCGGCGGCCTCCTCGCGGCGCGCTTCCTCCATGCCGGCGTGGCTGACGTCGATCAAGTACGATGCCTCGGTGCTCGGGTGGCGCCGACGAACTTCGTCCGCCAGCAGCGTCCAGCCTTCGGTCGGATGGCCCGTCGATCCCGGGGGGCGAAAGGCTCGAAACACGCACACCGGCTGGCGGGGCGAATGTACGACCCGGTAGCCCGATCGCACATCGGACCAAGCGAAAATTTTTACTTCGGTCGACTCTTCTGAGGCGGTTTGGCCGCCGGCGAGCACCTTCCGTTCGTAGTCTCTCTTCGCGGTGCGGCTCATTGAAAGGGGGTATTTGGTATTAACAATGCTGTCGAATGAGTTGAAGCGAAGAGAGGGACCAAAAAGAGTTTGTTCTTTTATTTCATCCACGGAAAGGCAACCAAAGAACACAACACACTGCAAAGCATACGGCACATGAGACGCGTAGATATTATCGCCGCTGAATCATCCGGGGATGCGCTTGTGACACAAACTTTGCCCATGCCTCGAAACCACCTCGAAGCACCACGCTACGAGGCGAGTCGCCGACGCGCTTCCGGAACAAGCGGTATGCGGTGGGGCCACGCACTTGGGACATCTGGCAGTGGAACACAACGAGGCTGGAAGAGCTCGATGGTTGGGAAGTCGCACGAGCGGCGATGCTCGCGAGCGTCTCGTTGTCGATGTCGCTGCATGGCGCGTGCATCGACCCCGGTATCCAGCCGTAGTCGAAGCGGTCGTCGTTGCGGACGTCGACCACCACTACCGTCTGCGCCAACCCCTCCGCGGCAGACAGCAGCGACAATAATTCGGCCGGTTCGATGTACTCCATCGCTTTTTTTTT
>ERZ1292633.5992-Hain-H41-02um-R1-5992-length-10787-cov-4_pt1 | contig 10787 bp, 8 predicted proteins | sample MGYA00564406_ERZ1292633 | MGnify/ENA primary metagenome ERZ1292633 (study PRJEB36523, sample SAMEA6512639) | groundwater metagenome | collected 2019-01-08 | study: AquaDiva: Metagenomics assemblies of 32 groundwater samples
GTCCTCGGCGGAATCAGTTACACAAAGCAAAAGCTCGTCTCCGTCATTGTCGTAATCGCGCTCTGCCTTGTTGGCTGGACGATTCTCCCCGAACAATACAAGGCTCGCTATGAACGATTCCAGGAAGTCACCGTCGATCTGAATAAAGGATCATCCGGAAGATGGGATATCTGGAAGGCGGGGTTGAAGATGGTAGCCCATCGGCCGATCTTTGGCATCGGCGTCGGAGCCTTCCCCTGGGCCTACTCCACTGGCGAGTTTGGTCCGGCCGGTTGGCTTGAGTCGCACAATCTGTATATACAGGTGGCGGCCAACACGGGACTGGTTGGGCTTACGATTTGGATACTGTGGATGGTTCATCTGACCCGAACCCTCAGGAAATGCGCCCGAATTGGCGAGGAGGATTCGCGATTCGAGTGGGCGAAATACTATGGCCGCGGAATGTTGGTCTGCATCATCGCTCTCTTTGTCGGCGGCATGTTCGGCCACAATTGTTATCGCTACACCTGGTACTTGCTAGCCGGACTCGCGGTCGCCCTCGAAAATATTATCACTACCGAGCAGGCCGAGCTGGAGAAAAACCTGGAATCCACGCTGGGGTCTGACGTTGAATTGCATGCGGAGCAATCGGCTTGATAAGCCGATATAGTTGGTAGTATGGCAAGTTTGTACGGACAGGGCTACACGGCCTGGTTGCGACTGAAACAGCGGCTCAAAGGCGGCTCTGTCTTTGACATCCTCAAAGAGCTGGAACAAGAGCAATTTCTGCCCGTGAACCAGTTACGGGAACTCCAGCTAAATCGTGTCAACGCCCTATTGCGTCATGCCACCGAACGCTCGGTATTTTACCGCGAACGATTTGGCGGCAAATCGCCAGTGCTCACTCACGTGGAAGAGATAACGGCCTTGCCGCTCCTGACCAGGTCCGACTTACAGGAGCACTTCAGTAGCATATTGATTGCTGGTGATCCCTCGACCTATGCCGACTCCTCCGGCGGATCGACCGGCAATCCCGTTAATTTCTATCATGATGGCCGGTATAAAGAATTTGCCGACGCCCTTGAATTGCTCTTTCTCTCATGGATGGACATTCTTCCGGGGGATTCATCAGCCGCATTCTGGGGAGCAGATCGCGATTTTGCAGAGCTTTCATTCAAGGAGAAGCTCGCTCAGCGTCTGAAGCGAACCGTCGTGCTCAATTCCTTCGACGTAACCGAATCTACGATGTGCGACTACCTCACCAGACTGCAGGCGATGGCTCCCGATTATATAATCGGCTACGCCTCCTCCCTGGCGCTGGCCGCGGAAGTTATTTTACGGCGCGGAGGATACACCATTAGACCGCGGGCAGTGAGATCATCCGCCGAAATGCTCTATCCGGCCCAAAGAGAGATGATTACCAAAGCCTTTGGAACACCGGTTTACAATTTTTATGGGTCGCGCGAGGTGAGCCATCTCGCCGCCGAGTGTCCTCATCACAATGGTCTTCACATCTTTTCATCCGGAAGAATCGTCGAGGTCTGCGACTTGGACGGCCGACCGGTGCCGGATGGCGAAATGGGATATATCGTTGTCACCGATCTCACTAACTTTGCCTTCCCCTTCATTCGCTACACTATCGGCGACATGGCGATCATGTCGACAACTCCATGCCCCTGTGGAAGAACGTATCCCCTTCTCAAAGAGTTAGTGGGGAGGTCAACTGATATTCTTGTGGTGGGGGATCGTCACATTCACGGCGAATTTTTCACCCATCTGTTTTATGGCCGTCCCGAGGTGCGCCAGTTCCAGGTTGTGCAGGAGGCCGCCAACCGCCTTCGAGTGCGAATTTTTCCACGTGATGTCGCATTCAATACTGCAGATATTTAACAGCTGATGCGCCGTAAAGCAGGAAACGAGGCCGAAATCCACTTTGATTTTGTCGATCACATTCCCCCGCAAAAATCAGGGAAATATCGCTTCACCGTCAACTTAACGACTGCAGGTAAGAGTTAACTATATGCTTAGTGTCACCATTTCAATTCCACGGGGCGAGGCAACGCCGGAGTCAACCCCACCGTATGTGCATGAGACCGAACGCAACGGCGTGCGCGTCCGTGCAACTGTAAAGCCGCAATACAGCTTTTATGCCGAGTTTGGCGATATCATTGTTGTCGGAGAATCGCTCGTGCCGATGGGATCTGCCAGGCTCGCACGGATTGAACGAATAGTATCCGGATCGTTTTCATGTGAATCATCGGGTGACGATTTTCTTCTCAGCCTCGTGGTGATAGATACACTCCGCAAGGAAGTAACTCTCAGCAATGCCGTGATGAGTATGCGTCCATATTTTTTTCATGTTTCCCCAAACTGCATATCTGTCGCCTCAACATTTAGCGACCTCCGTTCTGCGGATGTACCAATGTCCGTCGACGAATCGAAACTGCCGGAATTCTATCTCTATCGCTTTGTTTCTCCTCCCTATACACTTGTAAAGGGAGTGCACAAACTTGTGGGTGGGCAGACAGTTTCATTCAATGTGCAGTCGGGCGCCCGAACGAGGGACGACTTCTCTCAGTCAATGCATCGCACCAGTTCTGAAGTGCACGACCCGTCGTTTTACCTTGAGAGGACTGAAAAGGCGTTGTCTGCGGTCATTCACAATACGCTTCAGTCTTACAAACGGCCGATGGTGCTTTTGAGCGGCGGCACCGACTCTTCTCTCCTGGCAACTATGGCTCTCAAGCTCGACTCTCGCGTCAAATCATGCTCCACGAGTTTTTCATTTGCCGACAAAGAAGACATGGAAGAATCGTATGCCCTGTCATTTGCCGACCAGATCGGTATTCGGCATACTATTTATCGTCCCACTGCTGAAGAATATCTGGCCGGAGTTGTAGAATCTATTGCCGCGGCAGAGGAGCCTCTCCACCATCTCCAGTCAGTGCTCCTTTTTCTGCTTTCAAAAAACTTTGGAAACGGAGAAGCGGATGTATTGTTCAATGGCCTTTTCTCCGATGGATTATTCGGCGACGAGGTTCATCACGCCTACTGGAAACATCGGCATGCCATTGCATTTCTCAAGGCAACATGGCTCGCGGCTCCACTCAGGAGAGCGTATCGCCTAAGCGGTCTGAAAAGCCGCCGACTTCATTTTCTCACCAACGATTTCAGACAAGTGCCGTCGAGCAGTCGCCACCTGTTGCATGGAATCGGTCAGTATGGGGACATCACACTCATCAAGCAATTATTCGGAGGGTCCGACGAAACCATTTTTGCGTCGCGGATGAGTATCCTGTCGAAATATGAAAACTATTCGATACTTGACAAACTGACCGTTATCAACGGATTGATTTTATCGAGTTACACCGGTGGGCTGTGGGGACGTCTTGCGGAAGTATCCGGAAATGTTGAGGCATTTCCGTTCGCGGCGAAAAGCGTCATTGATAGTGTCGTCGATACACCCTGGCCAATCAGAATGGTGGAACCGAAGCGGTTTGTCAGGGAGCTACTCAGGAAGTATGGAATTCCAGATTCACTCATTACGCGCCCAAAGAAGAGCTTTGGCTTTCCTTACCAGTATTGGTCTTTGCCGCACACGCTTTTCCAGCCGCTGGTCGATATGGCCGCTGACACCTATGACCGCGCCTTGTTGAGTCGATTACAGACCGGCGAACCTCGCCACGCTATGATTCTCTGGAATATGATCAATTTCCATCTCTGGAAACAGATCGTGATCGACCAGAAGAATTCCAAAGATCTTGCAACCGAGGCGATTTCGCGTTACCGAACCCTCCCACGGCCTCGGTGAATTAGATGCGTGTTCTCGTTTTGGATGAAGAGTTTCCGTGGCCGCTTAACACCGGCAAGCGAATTCGCAGTTACCACCTTATCAGCCGCCTTGCAACAAATCACGAGGTGCGCTATCTGGCCTATGGTGACGAATCCAGCGAGGCCTTTCACCACTTTGCTTCCAACCGTCTCAATCCAATCGCAGTTCGACCCCATGTCCCTCCAAAGGAAGGGCCTGCCTTCTACCTCCGCCTATTGCTCAATTTGTTTTCTCGCTACCCATATATAGTGCAGAGCCATTATTCCCGTGCCTTTGCAGATGCAGTTAGACATATCTCCCATGAATGGCGTCCCGATGTCGTTCTATGCGAATGGACCCCGTACGCCGTTTTTGCCCGCGAGAATAAATCCATCCCGGTTGTCGTTGCGGCTCACAATATCGAAACGAGAATCTGGGAGCGCTATCGCGAGGCAGAAACGAATCCGGCGCGCCGCTGGTATATCGGACGGCAAATCCCCAAAGTGCGGAGATTCGAAGAAAAAACGTTTGGCATGGTACAGGGAGTCACCGCCGTGTCTCAACTTGAGGCCGATGATATTCGCTGTATCTCAGCCTCCTGTCGGGTGGAAGTGGTCGATAACGGCGTTGATCTGACCTACTTCAATTCTACCGGCGGCGCACCCGCACCCAATTCAGCGGTCTTTACCGGATCGATGGACTGGCGACCTAATCAGGATGCGGCAATCTATTTTTGCAATGACATTCTACCCCTCATCCAACTTAAGATTTCCGATTTTACCGTGACGTTTGTCGGACGCAAACCGCCGCAGAGTATCATCGATTTGCAGAAATTGAAGGGGGTAACCGTCACCGGCACGGTCGATGACGTGCGCCCTTTCATCGACAAGGCCGGAGTCTACATTGTCCCCCTTCGTATCGGGGGGGGATCCCGCCTCAAGATCCTTGAAGCCCTTGCTATGAAGCGGGCTATTGTCTCTACTACTATTGGCGCCGAGGGACTGCACCTTTGCAATAACGAACATCTCCTTGTCGCCGATTCTCCTCACGCATTTGCCGAGCAGGTTGTTCAATTACTTTCCGACCGGCCGCTCTGCGAACGACTGGGCGACAATGGCCGCAAAGCCGTCGAGCAATCCTATGGATGGGACGCCCTTGCAGTCAGATTGGAAAAGTTTCTCCTATCAGTGGGCAAGTCATGAGTCGCATCCTTCATGTGCGCAATTCGGATATCTTCGGTAGCCCGGAGCGGCTGATCATCGGCCAGTGTCTTCATATTAAGGAATTCGACTGGGTCGTGGCAACCTTTGTCCGAAACGGCGGAATGAACCGCTTTGCCGAGGAATCGGCGCGCGCGGGCATCGAGACCTTCGCCATCCCCGAAACGCGAGTGGCCGACACACAGATTATCAAACAACTACGTCGCATTGTCAAAGAGCGAAACATTGAGATGGTCATCTCCCACGACTACAAAGCAAGTCTTGTTTCCTGGATTGCCACCCGCGGGCTGGGTACTTCTTTGGTCGCCATCTATCACGGCGTCACGTTGGAAGACGCCAAAGTGCGGCTGTACAATGCCGTCGATACCCTCATGTTGAAAAAGATGCGTAGGGTCATCGCTGTTTCTGAGTATACACGAAGGCATTTGATGTCACGCGGAATCAGAGAAAAGCGAATTGTCGTTGTGCCGAATGCCATCGATGCTACTACTCTGTCCCCCTCTGCGCCATCAAAAGAGCCGCTCGGCTCACGGCCGCTTCGATTAGTTGCCGCCGGACGGTTCAGCCGTGAAAAAGGATTCGATATTCTCCTCGACGCCCTTGCCAGAGCAAAAGATACCGCACCTCCATTCAGACTATTTTTGTATGGTAAAGGGCCGGAAGAGACTAACCTCAGGAAAATGGTCGAATCGCTGGCGCTGACGGAAATCGTTGAGTTCGGCGGCTTCGTCGACGATATTGCCCCTGTGTTCAGAACCATGGACATGCTTGTGATGACCTCCCGCTCCGAAGGTATGCCGCTTATCATTCTCGAAGCTTGGCGAGAACGGCTTGGAGTTGTTGCAACGGCAGTCGGTGGCATACCGGAAATGATTGAATCCGGCGCAAATGGGATTCTGATACAATCTACCGAGACAAGCGCGATCTCCGAGGCGCTCGTTTCGGCAATGAATAATGCGGAGGCAGTTGCGGAATATGGCCGAAGGGGTTTTGAACTTTTGAAATCGACATACAACTACGAGAAACAATCCGCCTGTCTCGCGGCGGTCTACCGGGAAACGCTCGCGGAGAGGAAAAAGAGATGACCGCGAAACTAAATCCCGCTCCCGAATCAGCGCCAATCCCGATTGTTTATTTGATAGATTTCTTTGGCAAAGGGGGCGGCACCGAAAATCAGCTGGCGGTTTTGGTCAATAATCTCGATAGAGCCCTGTTCTCACCGACGATCGTAACCCTTCGCGAAGTGAAAGGACTCTCGACTGCCAAGGTCAACTGTCCGGTGCATAACCTCAACGTAACGCACCTCCTCTCCTGGCACTCATGGCGCGCCCTTCGACATTTTGTACGCTTTCTTACAGACAATGAGGTAGAAATACTTCAGCTGTTTTTCATCGACAGCAATATATTCGGCGTCATTGCAGGAATCATGGCCGGGATCAAGACCATCATCATCGGCCGCCGTGATATGGGCTGGTGGTATGGGCAAAGGAGGCGATTACTCACAAATCTCCTCAACAGACGGGCTTCCCTCTGCATCGCCAATGCCGACGCAGTCAAGCGAGTTGTCATGACACATGAAGGCATTCCATCTGAAAAGATCGAAGTCATCTATAACGGCGTGCCCGAGAGCATTGGCCTTTCTGCCAGTGACATTCGCGCAAAACTGGCTATACCGGCAGACTCGTCGATTGTCACTATAGTGGCCAATCTCAAACCGATCAAGCGCATTGACCGCTTCCTGCGGGTTGCCTCCGCTATCGCCGACACAAGCACCCATTTCCTGGTGATTGGACAGGGACAACAGAAAGAGGAGCTTACCGCCCTCGCCGAATCATTCGGCATCGGTGAACGCACCCATTTCTACAGCACCGTCAACGAAGTCCATGCGATCCTTCGGGAGTGTGCCGTTGGCGTACTGACGTCTGAAAGCGAAGGACTTTCCAATGTCCTCATTGAATATGCGCTGAACGGCCTTCCCGCGGTGGCGTTTGATGTCGGCGGAAACCGGGAAGTGATTGTCCACGGCGAGACCGGATTTGTCATTCCGGTCTTCGACGAAGCCGCCATGGCGAAGTCTATTGGCCACTTGTTGGCTGATGCATCGTTCGCAGAGAAACTGGGAAATCGCGCCCGTGAGGAAGCCTGTCGGCGATTCTCCGTCCCCACCATGATTCACCACCATGAGCAGGTCTATCTGAGAGTCATCACACCAAAGAAACCGCAACCTGACAAGGAAGATACTAGTAAGTGAACAAGTACCAATCTGAAATGATTGGCTCTCGCGCGAGCATCAAACACGCCCGCCTGATCGGCAAAGATAAGACCATGCATTAAACGTCATCTCAGTCCCGGTGCAGTCTTTTAAATCAATGTGCAACTCCCAATTAAGCTACATCCCACAGTTGATTATTGACTCTCTTCCAAAATGATACTACTATGCGAGCAAAAATAATGATGACGAAGAAAATGGAGTCGCCCCCGCGCTCATATGCACCACAATCCCGATTTCGGCGAAATTGGGAGGCATTCCGCGAATTTGGTTTAGAGCATGTTCTCCGCGTCCTGTCCTTCCTCTTGCCCAATTGGCTATTTTACTACAATCACGCCGTCATGTTGGCAGCCGATGACTTTGGTCCTGAATCGCAGTCGAACAGTGAGTATCAGGTTCGCTTTGCGGTGGAGGCCGACGGCATTAACTTTCCGGACATGGAACGCAACATGTTCCTGTCCCTTCTCCGCCGAGGCGACACCTGCGCGGTAGTCACGCGAGCTGGTCGAATAGTAGGTTTCACTTGGGCAACGACCCATCGGACTTATGCTCCCCTGACCGGATCGATTTTGGAACCGGGTCCAAATGCCGTCTATTTTTTTAATCTCTTCGTCCATCCCAGCGAACGCCACAAAGGACTGGCCCTCCTGATGATTGGGTTCCAGGCCGAGCATTATCGAAAGGGGGGGCGCACTCGAGTCTACGCGGGATCCGAAATATTTAACAAGGCCTCGGTCAACTTGTTCGAAAGATCCGGATATTTTTACGTTGGGGAAAATATTTACACTGTGTTTCTTGGTATCCATGTTACTTACTACAGATATTGGCCGCATCCCGTCCAAAGATTTCACGCGTATTTCCGAACGCCAAACAATATCGAGTGTTCATGACACTGCGTCTACCGACTTTCCGTTAATAAAGTAGGATGGGTAGTGTTTCATACCGTCTCTTCTATTCTCGTCTACCGCCTATATGAATGGCAATTATCTCTCCGGCGAAAACGAGGATTGGCTGACCCATACCTAACACGGAAACTTGGCAATCACACTCGCGACGAGGCACATCGGCGATTTCCCATTGCAACAATATTCCGCCATCACGAAACTACCCACTTGAAGCCCGTTGGCCGTATGGTCACTATCACTGAAAAGGTTTGTTCATGAAGAAATTGCTCGCCATACTAAAACTGTATCGCACTCGGCTTGAGTACACCCGTATAACCAGCGAATCGGTGAGTTTTATTTTGATGATTCTTGGTGCGCTCATTGCCCCGATTTCGCGCCCGAAAGCGGCGCAGTTGCTCATGCTCTCTCACAGAAATACTTTCACTCCTGCCAGGCAACGGCAGAGAGAATATTTTCTTCGCTTTTTCGGATTGTTCGACCCGCGGGTTATCGACCGCATGCTTCCCGATACCGAACATCACGATGAAGCGATTTTCGCCAGTCGCGTGATAACCCTGAAGGAACCGAATGGAAAGGAAAAAGGAGTTATCCTGCTGAAATTTCTCGATACATTTTCCTGGCTGAAAGCCAAACATGACATCGAGCGGCTGATGAAGGATTATTATATCGTCTTTGAGATGAGCTACTACGGCTGTTGTTGTCCGGAGCTCTTGCAGTATGCATCGTATGATGACCACTGTATTGTCGGCGCCTCGCACTCACTGGAATACGGTTTTCTCACGCGGTTGAATTCCAATATCGTACCAGCCAACTTTGCCTCGTGCAACTGGGTCGACGATCGAGTCTTCCACCCCTTGCCCGCTGAGAAGAAGTACGACGCTGTCTATGTCGCAACATGGAACCCCGTGAAGCGTCATCACATTTTATTCGAGGCAGTAAGTCGCATTGCGGATCCAACCTTTAAGGCCGTGCTTGTCGGCGGCGGCTACGGCGGCACGCGCTACGAAATCGAGAAATGGATTCGGTATTACGGGGTTGAGAATCGAGTTCTCGTGATGGAGAATTTGTCCCACGAGGCAATCAATCAACTGTTCAGCGAGTCACGGTTTTCCATTCTACTGTCTCTAAAGGAGGGTGGCAACAAGGCAATAATCGAAGGGATGTTTGCCAATACGCCCTGTATTGTTCTGGATGATCACATCAGTCCGGCGGCAGACTGGATCAACGAGCAAACCGGACGGATGGTGGCCCGGCGCAAACTCCCCTCGGCAATGCTCTGGATGCGAGACAACTGGCAGACATTCTCCCCCCGCGAGTGGGCCATGTCGCACCTGCATCCTCGAACGACCACTGCGATACTAGAAAAAACTATTCGGCATATTTCCGATCAAGAGGGAAGAGGCTGGACGACGCCACTGGCCGTGAAATACAATCATGGCTCTCAGCCTCGATATTATGACGACGCTGTGCCACACCCCCGGCCAATTGATCTGCATCTATATAGAAAAGCAATGCGCCCCTCTGATTCCACATCACCTGCCACACAGTCTGCGCGTTGAAATGATCAGACGAATACTCCGCCTCACTCTGTTTGTCCTCGCCGACCTTTGCGGCCTCAACGCAATGTGGAGGCGGCGCAACGCGCACTGTATTCGCGTGCTGATGTACCATAGTGTCACAGCCCGACCGCAGTCAGCTCCTTGCTGGACGGTGCTGTCGGCCGCGTATTTTGAACAACACATGGCACATCTCGCAAGGCACTATGACTGCCTTGCCACGAGGGAAATGATCTCGGCGCTTTCGGGCGATGGCAATCAGATTGAGAACGGCGCTTTTATCACCTTTGATGATGGTCTGGTCAATAATGCCGCCGAGGCCGAGCCTATTCTCGCCCGCCACAAATTGACTGCCTGTTGTTTTGTTTGTCCGGGGCTTTCAAAGCGGGGAGAGAAGATTTGGGCCGACAGCCTTTGGGAGGGGATCGTTGACGGAACAGCGAATCAAATTGACCTGACGGCGATCAACGGCGGAATCGTCCTAATCCCCCTGGACAAACATGAGCGGGCAACGGTCGCAGGGGTGGTAATCGAGCGGATGAAATCGATTTCTCATGAGGAGCGCCAGTTGTGGCTGGATATCTTGCGTAAACAAGGAGCATTGTCGAGCAGTCACAATTCCATTTTTGCCCTGATGTCGTTGGATGGAGTCAAGGCAATGTCTGAACGCGGAACATTCGAAATTGGTTCGCATACCATGAACCACCCCATCCTCTCATCCGAAACTGTCAACGAGCAGGTGGAGGAAATTGAAGGGTGCAAACAAGCGCTTGAATCTGCCGGTATCGCATCTTCCCCGCTTTTCGTATACCCAAATGGCCGACGAGAGGATTACACCGATGACACTATTGCCATTGTCAGGAAGGCCGGTTTCGCGGGGGCATTTACATCTCAGGACGCGCTGTTTGAAAAAACAGCCGATATATATCAAATACCAAGAATCGCAATAGGAAACGATACGAATATCTGGGAATTCAAGGCTAAGATGTCGGGCTTCTATTATGCCCTCAAGCGCATGCTGGCTGGGAGTCTCAGATGAATGTACCG
>ERZ1292633.5993-Hain-H41-02um-R1-5993-length-10786-cov-4_pt1 | contig 10786 bp, 11 predicted proteins | sample MGYA00564406_ERZ1292633 | MGnify/ENA primary metagenome ERZ1292633 (study PRJEB36523, sample SAMEA6512639) | groundwater metagenome | collected 2019-01-08 | study: AquaDiva: Metagenomics assemblies of 32 groundwater samples
CTGACTCAAGAAATTATCAATTTGACGATTCCAAATCCTTTTCCAATTACTTGTATCTTCAATTTGTAGTCCATCTTGAAGAGTATGTTCAATTTTTACTCGAATTATCTCCGCGATTTCTTTCCATTTCTTTTTCATTGCTCTTTGAGCATCTTTAATAGCATCTGCGGCTTTGTTTGCTGGCAAAATTGCTGTCAAGATATTGGGAAAATTAGCTACTTGAAAATCACTCCTAGAATAATTAGGAAGTCCCTGAATGCCTTTTTCTTTTTTCAAAAAAGTATCAACTAACGGTTGGTGGCGGAGATCGGGGAATAGGAAACAATCTGGACCAAATTCATCAGAAATAGTTTTGATGGCTTCCCACATTAAAAACGAATAAAGAAAACTACCCATCCAAGAGTCTTGAGTTCGTCGTGCAGCCGAAATGAATTGTTGTGGCGAGGCAATGGTAAAAATTAGCAACGATGGTTCGGATTCTGCTCCGGCAATTGCTGAAACTATTGAAGAATGCTCCCAGACTGAATGTGTAGGAATTCGTGGATCAGCAGGCAACCAATCCCAGTATTTACCAATTTTCGCCTCATCTGTTTTCGCTTCTTTTTCACGAATGATTTCTGGTAGTTTTCGCCAAAGAGCAAAAAAAAGGCGTTTATTGAATTCTTCACGATTATCTAAGTTTTTTTGTTCTTTTACTTCTTTACGAATTTCAGCAATCGAATCATTTATGAGGTTATTTATTTTATCCTTGTCAATCTTACTAACATCCAAGTCTAATTTAATTTCTTCCCCTGAAAGAGGATGCTTAAAGACTAGATTTTCTCTAATCTCATTTGTTAAAAGAATATTTTCAATGAACGGTGGAATGTCAAAACCTTTGGCAATTGCTTTAGTTTCTTCTAATGAGTCAAGGTCAATTTCAGATGGTTCCAGATTTAAGGCAGTGGCAACAAAACTTTTAACTTGTTCTTTGTCATTAGGAAATAGAGAAATAACAGGTGATGTGCTGAGAAAGGCTTTAATTTTATGAATCCAAAAATCTTCTTTTGTCATAACTTTATCCTCAAAATGAGATTTGAATAGAATTATTTCTAAAAGCATCCTGTAAAAAGAACTTTTCGATTGCGTTAAAATCGGTTGTTATAAGTCTTGGTTTTCTTTCTTTAGCACTTATTTTTACATTCGCCCCTTCGGGCAAAAATTCAGCAGGCATAAAGACAAATATTGTTGAATAAACGTCCTCCTTTATTTTAATAATCTTGATGAATAACGGAGAACTACGACGAAGATGTGCTTTTTCATCATCAATTTTTTCAGCGAAAGATCCGTTTAACTCCGCCTTTGAGTAAGACTCTGCTCTTTTCCATAAATGCTCTGTCTCAATACCCCACTTACTTTTTAATTGTTTAATCGCGTCCCACTTCCGCTCAGAAATGAAATCTAATTCATGAGTGCTTTTTTTTATTCCCAATTCTTTATATAATTTATCTTGCACATAACTGATGAAATATATTCTAGACAATGATTTATACTGAACGGGCATCGGTAATCCAAAGGCGACTTTTTCTATCTCTTTGGGAACTCTCCCAGTATGGATAAAGTCTTTTATTTCTTGATAATCGGGTGCGTATCTTTTTCTGTATCTTTGCAACATAATACCAGCATAATTCATAGCATCTTCCCAGCTTGGAAAAGTTGCCTTCCAAAGATGTATTTTGCTTTGGTTAGAGATTAAGGCTGTGTGTTGTGGTAAAAAATCCTGTCGTGAAAACTGCGGATTAATCCAACTTATTGCCAATTTAAGATTGGTTTGAAAGAAATTATCAAATTTTGAAATGTCATCATTAAAATAAAAAATAAGCCCGTCTGTGTCTTTGGGCGGTTCATTCGTAATGCTCAAGGATCCGAACCCTCTGCGACTTCTTGTGCCGACATTGCCTAACCAAATCAAAAGCCAAAGACTGGCAAGAATGGATTTTTTTTCTGCTTCGGAGTTACCAAAATATTTTAAACAAAGGTCGAAGGTCGTTGTTGGGTTAATATAGCTTCGTTTATTTTCGCCAAATTCAAGAGAAAATCCAAGGTAATTAATCCCATTAAGCGGCTCATTATTAACCCATTTTGTAAATTTATTGTTATTAAAATCATCTTTTTTAAATCCTTTAATAATCAAATTACGGACATTTTTTATGAGAGGTTTGAATTTTCCTTGATTATCAGTAGAGCCATAAATTTGATTTTCAAGAGTTGTGTTCAAAAATGATGTATCGAAGCAAGTGCGATACCAAAACCGCATTAGGTTTTTGATAGAAGACGGGCGAAGTTCTGATTTATCTTGTGAAGCGCCAGATAGAACCAAGGGAGTAATAACTTCAATTTCAAAAGTCCAATCGAACATAGCTTAGGTCTCCTGTATTAACCGTTTTCTTGCAGCTATTTATATTAACGAGTTGAGTTGACGAAAACGTGCAAATAATAAGCGTATTATGAAATTATTGCAAGATGTTGACAAAGAAATCTATTTTTTTAAGCTAAATACCCTTCTAGCAGATACTAGAGGGGTATTTTTATCCAGAGTTTAATAACTTTTAACTATCTGCTTGCTTATTGAAATTATAATCAAATTTTACGAAAGATTTTAATCCTTCACGTTGATAAAATTCTTCTTGTTTTTCTTCTACTAATTTGCCTAATTTTTGAACTTCATCAATTGGAAATCTTTTTTTGTCAGAATAAATAATTGTTTCCATGCCACCTTTTGAAGATTGGATATATTGATATTGAACTCCATCAGGTGTTAAATAGTGGTGAAGTCTGTCAATTGAAACCTTATTTATTTCTTCAAGAGGCTTGATCAGATTACTGATTTTCGTCAAGGGAATATCATATTTACTCCCGCAAAAGAACACCTGCATATTCTCGTCCTGGGCTTCTTTGAAGTAATCTGGCAATTGCTTGTAAAATGTCAGATGCTCATCTTCAAAATCTATCTCTTCTTCGCTTTCAAAATCCCAAACATCATTTTTACCTTTATTTTTATTATAGATAACGCCATATTTACAGGTATTTTGATATTCATTGCTATCAAAGTAACCTTTCTCTTCAATTTGTTTGACTAAATCGGACGCTGAGGCAAAAGAAAGATTGACATATTCTCTCTTTTCCTTATTTTCCGCTTTATTTTCGTTTATTTCCTCCTCGTGATTGAAAAAAGATTTATTTTCAGGGTTCATGAGATTATTGATTAATAATATACAATTATATTATAAAGTATAAACCCTTTATACACAAGAATTACATATCCTAAGTAGTTACTTAAACCACTATCTGGTTTTATAAATACACAGTGAGGAAAAAGATTTAGATATTGAAAAATGGAAGTTGCCAAAATCCGCAACTTTTTACCGCTATTTTTGTTTTGCTTGAATTGTTACTCTTAAACTAACGCAATCTCACAAATATTATTAAGCAAAACAAAAATGCAAAAAAACAAACCTTCACGTCTTGCACTAAGGCGAATTCATCTGGGACTAGAGCAAAAGCAAATTGCTCAATTGCTCGGACAAAAATCAATTTACCAATATAATCGTCTGGAAAATGGGCAACGTCCGCCGAGTTTGAAAGATGCGATACTTCTATCGCTTATTTTCAGACTGCCAATCACGACGCTTTTTGATGATTACTGTCTAAAGTGTCAAGATGAACTTCAAAAACAACTTCTTAAATCCTCATTATTAAACCGGGTTAAAACCGAAAAGATTGAATATTGCGCCTATTTAGAAATGATGGGTTCCAAATTTATAAGTAAAGAAAATGCTGATAAAATCAGATACCATATTAAAGTTTTAGTCGAGGAGAGAACTAAAAAGATTCTCAACCATTAGAAAAAAACTAACTAATTTCATACAAATATAATGAATTCTTCATCTATCATTCTGGCAATTGCTCCAGGAAATAGAGAGTTTGGAATTGCCGTTTTTATCGGAATTGAATTGTTTTATTATTCCGTCAAAACTCTTAATCCTAAAAACAGTTTGCCAGATCAAATTTCAGGATTGTTTAGAAAGTTTTTCCGTTGGTTCAATCCGCAAATTGTGGTTCTAAAACCTATTAATCAATACCAAACACTCTCAAATAGTCTTGAATTTGTCGTTAAACAAATCAAATTTGAAGCTGAACAAAAAGATTTGCAAATAGTTGAAATCACCTTCGAGCAAATCAAACATGAGCTTTGCCGTGGCGGAAAATCAACCCAGAAGAACGCTTTTAGATCCTTGCTCAGTGATTATCCCGAACTGAAACGGTTCTGGAATCGCCCCAATAAATGGCAAAACGATTATTATGCTTTTTTGTTTTCCGCCATTGCTGTCGGATCTGTTTATCTAAAAACTCTTTCCAAAGATAAATAGTCATACAATTTAGCATTACCATTCAACGTTTTATAAACGCCTTTTTTGCTATGCCCGAAAACCATTCATCTCAATTTAAAGACGAGATCACCATTGCCGATTTATACCCGGATTTGTCGTCTGAAGAACAAACTGAAACCGAATATCGAATACTCCGGTATTTAGCCGTGGTTAAAGATATTTTTGAGCAAATTTGTGTTGAAAATCCTAAACTTTTGACCGAACTTGAACGACGAGCTATGCTAAGAAAAGAGAGAAATAGACCTCGTAACTTCTGACATTTCTCACCTTACTATTAACCTTACTCACAGATGCCAAATAAAAAATACTTTTCCTACGTCCGTGTTTCAACTCAAAGACAAGGGCAATTTGGAACTTCTTTAATCGAACAAAAAGCTGCGATTGAACGCCACGCACAAAAGTTTAATTTATCTATTAGTAAGTATTTTGAAGAACGTGAAACTGCTGCCAAACTTGGTCGCCCGGTCTTTCTGGAAATGCTAAAAGCTTTAAAAAAGGGGAAAGCAAATGGTGTCATTATTCATAAAATTGATCGTAGTGCCAGAAATTTAAGGGACTGGGCAGATTTAGGGAATTTGATAGATTCGGGCGTTGAGGTTCATTTCGCTTCGGAAAGTCTTGATTTGAGTTCACGCGGCGGTCGGCTTTCGGCTGACATTCAGGCTGTTGTTGCTTCCGATTACATCCGAAATCTCAGAGAAGAAACGAAAAAAGGCATTTACGGCAGACTCAAGCAAGGACTTTATCCATTTCCGGCTGTAATTGGCTATTTGGACACTGGCAAAGGAAATCCCAAGAAGATTAATAAAATTCAAGCATCTGCCATCAAACAAGCATTTGAGCTTTATTCCAAAGGAAATATCGGACTGATTGAATTGTCTGATGTGCTGTATGAAAAAGGACTACGCAATAAAAACAATAAAAAAGTAACGATTAATGGACTTTCCACGATTCTTCACAACCCGTTTTATATAGGAATTATCAGAATTGAAAAAACAGGCGAGCTGTTTGCCGGAAAGCATAAACCAATTATTTCAAGAGCCTTATTTGACCAAGTGCAAGTTGTGTTTGAAGGTAAAAATATCAAAAAGACAGAAAAGCATTTCTTTGTCTTCAGACGGCAAATAAATTGTGCCAAATGTCAGAATTTGTATATTGCTGAAAGGCAAAAAGGCGAAGTCTATTACCGTTGTCACACCAGAAATTGCACCAAAGGCACAGTTAGAGAAGATTTGATAGATTCAGAAGTTCTGAGGTTTCTCAAACTGCTGGATCTGACTGAATTAGAGTATCGGTTTTTCAAACAAGAAACACTTAAACAAAGCGAAAACAACGAAACAGAATTTGAAGCAAATTATAGGCATTTACAGCTTTTACAGGAACAAGTATCAGACCGATTATCAAAACTTGCTGATGCGTATGTGGATGGAGTTTTTGACAAAGAAACCTATCTAAACAAGAAAAACGAACTATTGTTGGAAGAACAAGGACTTAAAGAAAAATTAACCAATCTAAAAGCCAATTCTGATGAAGCAACTAAAAAACTGGATGTATTTCTCGAACTGCTAAATTCCGCATATTTAAGCTATAAATCGGGAACACCCGAACAAAAGCAAGAATTGGTTAAAACCGTTTTCTCGAACTGTGAAATTAATGATAAAAATGTTTTAGTTAAGCCATATTTACCGTTTCAACTGATAGCCGAAAGACAACCTTTCACCTCTGGTAGCCCGTGTCGGGAAGCGGCTCGAACTTTTAAGTCACTCTTCAAAAGCTTGTTCAACTATTTTGAAAAGCTAGACACTTCTAAAAGCCCTGATGAATTTTTAAAGAACATCAATTCTAAAAATACTAGAAAGTATAGGAACAATCCGTCTAAATTTAAGCACTCAAGTTTTATCTCAATCTAATTTTTGTTTTTGTGTTTAACGCATTCTTCACCAAATTTAGCGTAGCAGGATAGTGAAATTGAAAATAGCGGTAAAAAGTTGCGGATTTCCGCAACTCGACTATCCATTAGAAATATCAGATGTTGTTTACTATATTGGAATATTGCAGACAATATCTGCAATATTTGGCTGAAAAAAAGATTCGGCAAACTGCCTCTGCTGGATTAAAGACGTTCTAACTGAAATCTAAAATTAACCCTACAAACTAATGTTTACTTCTTTCTTCTTCAATTGCCTCGATCCAAAGTTTGAGCGTTAAATCTTCCCTTTCAGGAATGCCAAGATAAATACGGAGCTCTTTTTCATATCGTTCTTTGAGTATTTCTAAATCAAACGGAACTACTTTTGCTAAATGCTTCACATCATCGCGGTCACGTTGGATATTTCGCTCAATCTTGGCTAAGGCAATATCATATGGGTCAAGAGCAAATAGTTTAATGTGTTGAAATTCGCCTTGAAAGATTTCAGTCAATCTTTCATCGAAGTTTTCGGGAACGGTAGCGATACCCACGACATCCAGATAAATGCCATATTTATGATGAAGTTGCGAGCCTTTCCCTGCTTTTTCAATCAGCTCATCGGTAGAATAACGTGGAATAACAGAAATAACATCAACATCGGCAGTTGAGCGTTCAAGTCCGTATAAAAGAGTAATAACAAAACCACCAAGGCAATGAAATTCAACGGGTTCGGTGATAATCTCATCAATTTCTTTCCAGAATGATTGCCATGGTTCAGGAATTATAATTTCTTCAAACATAATCTAAATGACTGACTGATAAATCGCTTAAAACCCGCCAATATTTTGCTTCTTTCGGGCGACTTTTCTTTAGGTAGGCTTTTTCTGTTTCGGTTATTTTAGAGAGACTATCTTCCTGAAGAAGCCTTGATCTTTCCAGAGTTTTCTCCACACTTAAGAAAAATTTCTCTTTGTCTGTATCGTGGTTTTTTTTAGCCAATTGCCGCGCTAGATTAACCAGAAATCCGAGACGGTTTTGCAAATCAAACATTTTGGCAGATTGGATCAGTTTATCCCAATCAAGTTCGGGAAAATTAAAGATGAGCCAGGGTAAGCCTTCAACTATCCGGCTTTCAATATCTTTATTTTTCAGAGCGATAAATAATACTTGTGCCGGATTGTTTAACTTTTCTTTTTTCAAATGTGAAAACTTTGGATAACCCAAAGCAGCAAGCGATTCCGCTAAATCCGTATTACTTGATTCAAGTAGGTTTCCCCAATTTTCTGTCATCGGTAAATTTTCAGGGGATAATCTGAAAACTTTGACTGCTTTTTCTGCCAGTTTTTGATTTAACTTTCGTTTTCCGCTTTCAAGCAAGGACAAGTAGCTTTGTGAAACGCCAAGGATTTCAGCCGCTTCTTGCTGTTCTAATCCTTTATTAAGTCTGCTCTGGGCTAGTTGAAAACCGTTCATCGCAAAATCAAGTATATTACAAATCTTGTAATATACGAAATGTTTTATTCCCAAAATTAAAGTTATACACAACCGGAAAAATTTGTCTGCCAAGAGGTCAAAAGTGTCATATCAGAGACGACATTTTTTGTATTAATGAAGGAATTTAAATACTTAATTTCCGCTCGAATAAGGGTAAATTCAAGAATCATAATTTTCTAACTAAATTGTTATAACTAAAGTAATTAAAAAAAGTGTGTAACGTGTGGATAAATAATTTTTGGCAACTTTTTACCGCTATTTTTGTTTTGGGCGAAATGTTACGGTGAATTCAGTTACCTTAATTTTTATTCTCACAATGACATTCAAAAATAATTTCAAGTATCAAAAAACTTTTCCGAGAGATTCAAAAGTCAAATCAGGAAATTATTCCAAAGCTAATTGGTGGACTCCAATTTGGAATGGTTTACTTTCAGCCAAGCATTACCAAACCATGCGAAGCAGTTTGTGGCTTTATCTTTATTTTTTAGTTCACGCCAATCGTTATTCTGGAATCCTTTTCCGTAAGACCTCAACTATCGCTAAAGATATGGAACTTAATCAACGAACTATCAGTCGGTGGCTACAAATCCTCAAACAAAATGGCTACGTTGAAACTAAACAAAATGGACATTCACTCGAAATTACTATCACTAAATGGAAATCAATTAAAAAATGAATCCCTCATAAACTAAACCTCAATAATGACCACAGAAAGTAATCAAAAAATTAATAATCCTGAAAATCCCTCCAAGCAAAACATCACCTTCTTTGCCCAGACAAATTTCCGCAATCAAATGATTACGTTTGGCATTAAGCGGGCTGACAGACGAAATCATTTGTATATCTTGGGGAAAACCGGAACAGGGAAATCTACCTTGCTGGAAACCATGATGATGGATGATTTGAAAAAAGGATTCGGCTTTGCTCTGCTTGATCCTCACGGGGATTTAGTTAAAAAGATAAAATCCCAAATTCCTTGGTCTCGAAAAGATGATGTCATTGATTTTGATGTATCAGATAATAATCAACCTTACGGCTTTAATCCATTAGCCAATATTGCAGTTGATAAACGTCCGTTGGCTTGTTCAGGATTGATTCAGGTTTTCAAACACTTGTGGAGCGATTCGTGGGGACCTCGCTTAGAACATATTTTAAGAAACTGTCTGCTTTCCTTGCTTGATTATCCAAATGCCAATCTAGCTGATATTTTAAGAATTCTGTCAGATAACAAATTCAGAAATGAAGTAATTCCATTTATCCAAAATGAAAAGATCAGAGACTTTTGGATTAATGAATACAATAAATATCCCGAAAGACTAAAAGCCGAAGCTATTTCACCAATTCAGAATAAAGTCGGAGCGTTTCTTTCTCATCCGCTTTTGCAAAAGATTCTGACCAATCCTGAAAAACCGCTATCACTTCGCAGAATAATGGACGAAGGCAAGATTCTTTTGGTCAACTTAGCCAAAGGCAGTATCGGCGAAGATACCTCAAATTTGCTTGGTAGTTTGTTAATCTCCAGATTTGATTTAGCTGCTTTGAGTCGGGTTAATACACCCGAAGAAGAAAGAAAAGACTACACACTTTATTTAGACGAGTTTCATAACTTTACCACCAACAGCATTGTCCTGATGCTTTCAGAACTGCGTAAATACAGACTCTCTTTAGTCCTGGCTCATCAATATCTAACTCAATTAGAACCAAATATTAAGGAGGCAATTTTAGGTAATGTCGGGACAATTATTGTTTTTAGAATTGGTGCCAATGATGCCGAAAGTTTAGCCCCCGAGTTCCAACCTGAGTTCAAAAGCTCTGATTTTACCAATCTGCCGAACTTCCACATCTACTTGAAACTAATGATTGACGGGAAAATCTCACAGCCGTTTAGTGCGGTAACTATTAAACCTACTTCTGAGGTGGAATCTTCCTAAAGGTTTTATTTTGTTTGCTTGCTCCTGTCGGGAAAATCTTTTGCCAACAGGTTAAGTAAATGAACTTTAACAATCAAAGAGGAGGATAAATAGTATGAAATGGAACAGTCCGAGATTCTGTGAATTATGCTGTAAAAAGCTGATTGGTGTGGCTGAAATTAATTCAATGATCGAGCCGGATGAGACCGTTGTGGTGACGGTTAAGGAAAGCAAAGTCATTGATTGGGCATTCTGCAAACTTTGCCAGCGGGTTGTCTGTCAGGAAATTTGCTACGAAAGTCAAACAGGTTGCTGCAAACCGTGCAGTAAGGATTTAGCGGCAGATGATTTTTTAGAGAGATTTCCCATTGGAAGTATCAATCAAAATCGTTTCACCGATGATGTTTTGTCTGACGATATTTTGTCAGCCGAAATCGTTTTTTGAAGGGAGGTCAAAACAATGAAGACCGACCAGACAACAAGTAACGGTAACTATCAAAGAACCAGTGAAAAACCAGTTGAGAATTGTCCGAAATGTCAAAAAATATTAACCGGAACAATTGAAGTTTCATCAGCCGTAGTTGGCGGGATTTCTTTTGTGGTGATGGAAGAGACACCTGACCGAAATTGGATTCTCTGTGACTTCTGTAACCAAACTATCTGTAAAAGTTGTTGCATTATGCCCGATTCGGGCTACTGCGATGAATGTTTTATTGAACTGAAAATAGCTCCCAACCTGCCTTAGTCAGTTCAACTAGACAGTAAGACAGACCAACAAAAATCCAACCATCAAGCTAATCATCAAGCTAAACTAAAACCAAACTAAACAATTGAATAACACCAAATTAGGGGATTAGTGAAAAAAGTTAAGAATTGAAGTCTGAAAAGATTCTCAAAGTCTTCAAATTAACCTTTTTTCTAGAGGTGTGTCTTTGGACACTTAACTTTATCAATCAGAATTGGTAAATCAAACATAACAATAAAACAAAAATACAATTTTAAGGAGATTGCTAAGTCTTATGTGGATTTTTATACTGTGGTTG
>ERZ1292633.5994-Hain-H41-02um-R1-5994-length-10784-cov-4_pt1 | contig 10784 bp, 11 predicted proteins | sample MGYA00564406_ERZ1292633 | MGnify/ENA primary metagenome ERZ1292633 (study PRJEB36523, sample SAMEA6512639) | groundwater metagenome | collected 2019-01-08 | study: AquaDiva: Metagenomics assemblies of 32 groundwater samples
CGACCGGTTGGTGAAGCCGCATCACGGCGTCTGGTTCTTCGCCCTCGCGGCCATCATGCTGGTCGGCGTGCTCTGGGTGGTGCGCGACCGGCCCATGGCCATGCTCGCGGCCGCCACCGGCAACGCCGTGTTCTTCATCCTCTACGGCTTCCGCGAGATGGCCGAAAAGGAGGAGCATGAAATCGAAAAGCCGGGCCACAGCGACCTCGCCAAGCTGATGTTTCTGGAGATGCTCGATCTGTCATTCAGCATCGACGGTATCTTCGGCGCCTTCGCTTTCACCACCAACGTCGCCTTGATCCTGGTCGGCAACGGCATCGGCGCGCTGATCGTCCGGCAGCTGACCATCAAGGGCGTCGACAAGGTCGGGCAGTATCGCTGGCTCAAAAACGGCGCCATGACCTCGATAGGTTTCCTGGGCGGTTTCATGATTCTCGAGGCGCTCGGCGTGCATCTGCCGCAATGGCTGCCGACTGCGGCGACGCTCGGCATCGTCGGCGTCACCTTCTGGTCTTCGCATTGCGATCTCAAAAATGGCTGCGCTTAAGGTAATAAATCTTCGCGATCGCGACATCGCCTACACCCTGCGGACGAACAGCCGTTCGCGCCGGATCAGGCTTAGCGTTTCCCGCGCAGGCGCCGTCACCGTGACCATGCCGGCTTTCATCCGGGAAGCGGTCGCCGAACGATTCCTGCTCGAAAAAACACAATGGCTGCTCGCGGCGCTGGCCAAGGTCGAGCGGTACGCGAGCCGGCCGATCGTGCGCTACGGACGCCGGGACTTCACCAAGCACCGACTGGCGGCATACCAGATGGTCAGAGCGAGACTCGCGGCTCTCAATGAGCGTTACGGCTTCCGCCACGGCGCGGTCTCTATCCGGAACCAAAAAAGCCGCTGGGGCAGCTGCACCAAGAACGGCAATCTGAATTTCAACTTCCGACTTTTATTTTTGCCGGAGCGACTGCGCGACTACATAATCGTTCACGAACTCTGCCATCTCAAGGAACTCAACCACTCGAAGCGGTTCTGGAATCTGGTAGCGGTTACTTTTCCCGACCACAAAAAAATCCGGGCGGATTTGCGGACGCACGGACTGTCCTGAACGCCGATGCGGGAGCGGCGCTATCGCCTCTCGGCCAAGATCTCCTTGATGATCATGGCGTCGGTCATCATCTCGACCGGGGCGCGATCGTCGGTGAACATCGGCTTCGATGGATCGCGCGTTACCGAGCGGGCTTTGGCCAGCGAGCCGGCGATGTCTTCGTAGCCCGGTGGAATGCGATACGCCGGCGCGGCCAGATCGATCGGCTGATCGCTGGCGATGACCAGATGGTTCCAGGCCTCCCCCACCGGCATGGTCACGACGTCGGGGAAGACGGCCGCCAGGCCGTTCAGCATCGATTGCAAGAGCGGCGATTCGGCGCCGATGGCGTTGATGTTCAGCGCCAGGACGCCGCCGGGTTTCAGACGCTTTCTGGCAACTTCGAAAAATTCTCTGGTGACCATGTGCGGCGCGATGTACAGCTGGGTGCTGTAGGCGTCGATGATGATCGAATCGAATTTTTTATCGGTCTCGGCCAAAAAAACACGACCGTCGCTCACGACGACGTCGGCGCCGATCTCGTCGAGAGCGAAAAATTTTCGCGCCGTTGCGACGACTTGAGGATCGATCTCGACGCCGGTAATGCGCGGTAGCGGGGCGTCAGCCGGCATGAAACTGGCGTAACGCCGAGCGACGGTGCCGCCGGCCAAACCGATGATCGCGACGTCGTGCGGTTCCTGATACGGCCGCAACAGCGGCAGCAGGGCGTAAGCGTCGTAATAAAAACCGGTCCGGCGGCCCGAAGGATCGTAGACCGACTGAATGCCCGAACCTTCATTGAAAACCAAAAAGCGTCGGCCGTCGCGCTCGACGACGCGGATCAGCTGGTACGGCGATTCGGCTTCATGAAGCACCGATGCCTGAAGCGTCGGCTGGACCCAGGCGGACAATCCGACCAGCGGAATGAAGACCGCCAGCAGCCCGGCGCGGCGCCGTGGCATGAAGTACAGGCCGATCAGGAAAAAAATCGCGGCCGCGATTTCCATGGTGCGATGGGCTCCGAGTTGCGGCACCAGTACGAGCGTCGGCGCTATGGTGCCGGCGACGCTGCCCAAGGTTGAAATCGCGAAGTAACTGCCCGAAGCCCGGCCGACGTCGTCGGAACGCGACCATTCCTTGAGCAGGATCGGACTGGCCATGGCCAGCAGGAAGACCGGCACGGCGAAGACGACGAAGGACACCAGCAGCGAACCGATGAAGAGCGCGGCCGCGCCGGCCGTCCGATCGGCCAGTATGCCCAGGATCGGCGTGGCGATCAGGCGATAGAGCCATAACCCGACGATCACCAGGACGCCCGAACTCATGAGCGTGACGCCCAACGCCGGCATGCCGCCGCCGCGTTCGGCCGCGATGCCGCCGGCCCAGTAGCCGAACGACATGGCGACCAAGACGGTGACGATCAGACTGGTCCAGACGAACATCGAGGCTCCGAAAGTCGGCGCCAGGATGCGCGAGGCGGTGATTTCGATGGCCATGACCCCGGCGCCGACCAGGAAGGCGGCCGCGGCCAGGGCTCGACGTGACGGCTTTGCGTTCATAGATCGGCGGAGGATCATGAAAATTTTCGGGTCGCGGAACGGCGCAGGCTGAAAATCACCAGGACCGTGGCGATGACGGCGGCGTATTGCGCCGGGGTCAGCGCCCAGTAGCGCGCATCCGGCAGAGGCACGTCGGCGGCGCGATAAAAATCGAGCGCGAATCTGACCGGAGCGTACAGCAGGACGAAGGCGGCGACGAAAGAAATATTCGGCCGATATCGCCGCAATAAAAGAAAAATGCCGAAGATGGCGAAACCGAGCAGCGACAACAACAGGCCATGATCGAGCCGCGAGCCGCCGGGATATCGCACCGCCAATAACGAATGCGAGAGCGTACCGGGATGATCGTGGATCAGGAAGCAGCCGATGCGGCCGATGCCGTAACCGAGCGGCAGGACGAACGCGGCCACTTCGACATACGCACGGAGAGCCAGATTCCGTTTGCGGCCGAAAAACCGGCCGCCGATGATGCCGCCCAAGAATCCGCCGAGGCTCGAAAGGCCGCCGTGCCAGACGCGGAAAAGTTCCAGCGGATCGGCCAGAAACTGCGCCGGAGCGTAGGCTAAAGCATGCACCAGGCGCGCTCCGACGAAGGCGCCGATCAGCGACCACAGCGCCAGATCAAAAAAAACTTCGATGTCGAGACGGCGGTGCCGGCACTCGCGTGCGCCGAGCCAGAGCGCGGCGGCGATGCCGAGGGCCACGAACAAGCCCCAAACCTGGATTTGAATGGGGCCGACGGGAATGACGTGGATTTCTATATAAGGAATCATGAGAGGCAGGCTCTAGAGCACCCCCAGCTCTTCGAGCGCGCGTTTGAAGGCCCGGACCGCGTTGCGGGCCACGCCGGCATCCAGATGATACGAGGCCTCGTGAGCCAGCTGATTCCTGACCTTGTGCGCCCACCAGACATCGCGGAGCTTGGCATACTTGTACTGGGCGAATTTGAGCCTTTCGCCGAGCGTCGTTCCGGGCATGGCCAAGGATTTGAGAGCCGAATCGAGCAATTTGTCAGCCTCGATGATGGCCAGCTTCCGGCTGACCTCGCCAGGCGCGGCCAGCAGAGCCTCGATTTCGATCCAGCGCTTGCGCATCTCCTCGCGATCGAAAGCATCGAAGGCCCGCGACCGGAAGAAGCCGCGTATCTTCTTATAAAGAAGGACGGCGGTGCCGAAAATAAGCGCCGCAAAGACGAGAACCACGATGGTCTGAAAGGCGCTTAAGAGGTCGAAAGTGACGGTCATTTATTTAGTATGTCTGGATTCCGGTTCGGCCCGAAAACGGATCGGCCGGAATGACAATGATGGGGGGATCGGTGATGGCTAAAGTATATCACTTGCCGGGTCCGACCCAGCGGACCATGGCTGGCCGGTCGCGCTCGGCCCAGACGATTTCGAGGCTGCCGCCTTTCCGGGCGCCGTCGAGTTTTTTGCCGATTGACGCGGCCAGCTGATTTTCGGTGGTGTAGACCTTGATGACATCGCCCTCGTCGACGATCCGGGCGATCCGATGTTCGGTATCCATGGCCCGAGCCTGCTTGCCGACGTTGCGCACCAGATGCAGGAGTTCCATTTTGTCGTTCAGGTCGCGCCAGCCGGAGAGGACGACTTCGCCGCCGAACCCGGTGACCTCGGCGCCGGCCTTGGAGTCGGCCATCTTGCAGGCGTCGCAGGTTTCGGACCGGAGAACGCCGGCATCGCGCGACATATTGGCCGCCTGGAATGGAGTGTGCCAGTGCTCGTCATAGAAGACGGCGAAACACGACGGACAGACCGCCGCCGGAGTCCGGCCGGAACGCTTGGTCGGCTTGCCGCTGCCGGCGCGCTGGCCGCCGATCCCGGAATTGAAACGGACCGATTTCCGGCCCGAACCGGTGGACCTGTTCTTGGCCGAACTCTTGACGATCAGACGCCTCGAAGATGAAACCTTGCGGGACATAAAAAATCAGTTTGACGGCAGCGGACGCGCCAAGCGCCAATCCGCCGCCTGTTCGTAAGCCTTGGCGATGCTCAAAATCACGTTTTCGTCGAAATGGCGGCCGATGAGTTGGAGACCGACCGGCAGGCCGTCGCTGAATCCGCAGGGCAGACTGATGGCCGGCACGCCGGCGACGTTGACCGATACGGTGTAGATGTCGGCCAGGTACATCGACAGCGGATCGTCGAGCTTCTCGCCGAGATTCCAGGCGGTCGTCGGCGAAGTCGGCGTCAGGATGCAATCGACTTCGTTGAAGGCTTGGGCGAAATCGTTGGCGATCAACCGGCGGACTTTGAGCGCCTTCAGATAATACGCGTCGTAGTAGCCGGCCGAAAGGGCGTAAGTGCCGAGCATTATGCGCCGGCGGACCTCGCGGCCGAATCCCCGGCCGCGCGACTTGCGGTAGGTGTCTTCGAGAGTTTCTCCTTTGACGCGTAAGCCGTAGCGGACGCCGTCGAAACGGGCCAGGTTGGCGCTGACTTCCGAGGGCATCAGGACGTAGTAGACGGCCAGGGCGTGCTCGGCGTGGGGCAGCGAGATATCTTTGATTTCGGCGCCCAGGCCGCGCAAAGTTTCGATCGCCTCTTCGACCGCTTTCTGGACGCCGGCGTCCATGCCGCCGACGAAATATTCCTTGGGCAGACCGATGCGCAGGCCCTTGGCCCGGGCGGTGATTTTTTCGGGCAGGCGCGCTTCGGCCGGAATCGGCAGACCGTTGGCATCCCTGCCATCAGGGCCTTCGATGGTTTTGAGCAGCAAAGCGGCGTCATCGACGGTCTTGGCGATCGGTCCGATCTGATCGAGGCTCGATGCCATGGCGATCAGGCCGTAGCGCGAAACGCGGCCGTAGGTCGGTTTGAGACCGACCACGCCGCACATCGCCGCCGGCTGGCGGATGGAGCCGCCGGTGTCGGAGCCGAGCGAGGCGATGGCCGTTCCTTCAGCCACTGCCGCAGCCGAACCGCCGGACGAACCGCCGGGAATTTTTTCCGGCGCCCAAGGATTGCGCGTCGGCCCGTGACACGAAGTCTCGCACGACGAACCCATGGCGAACTCGTCCATGTTGGTCTTGCCGACAAAGACCGCGCCGGCCAGGCGCAGGCGCCCGACCACGGTGGCGTCGTAAGGCGCGACGTAGTCTTTGAGGATATTCGAAGCCGCGGTCGCGGTTTGTCCGGCCACCAAAATATTGTCTTTGATCGCGATTGGCACGCCGTCGAGATCGGAAATGGCTCCGCCTTTCGATCGGCGCCGGTCGGATTCCTCGGCTTGCAGCATTGCCTGGTCCGACATGATGCTGACATAGGCATGCGTGGCATCCTTCCGCCCGTCGGCCAATTTCAAAACGCCATCGGTGAGTTCGACCGAAGAAAACTTTTTCGATGTCAGGCCTTTGGCGGCCTCGGCGACCGTGAGTTCGCGGACGTTCATATCAAAATACCGTCTTGACCTTGAGCAGGTCGCCTTCGCGCTCGGGGAATTCCGCGATCACGGCGTCGCGCATGGCGGCCGGACAGGGTTCGGCCTTGTCCTCGCGCCAGGCATTATGAACCGGAACCACATGATTCATCGGCTCGACGTCGTCGGTTTCGGCCTGGCTCAACTTGTCGACGAATTCGAGAATCGACGAAAGCTGGTTGCGGAACATTTCGGCTTCGTCCTCCGCGACGTCGAGCCGGGCCAGTTTGGCGATATGGGTGATGTCTTCGCGGGTCAATGCCATAGCGTTTATTGCTGCTTTACCATAGCCAGAAACTCGCGCTCATTCAAGACCGGCACTTTTAATTTTTTGGCTTTGTCGGCTTTCAATCCGGGATCGACGCCGACCACCACGAAACTGGTTTTTTTGCCGACCGATTCGGCGACCGCGCCGCCGAGCGCCCGGATGCGTTCGGCCGCCTCGTCGCGCGACATGCTCTCGAGCGAACCGGTGAGCACGAACGTCTTTTCGGAAAGCGGTCCGGTATGCCGCGCCTTGGGCCGCTCGATCTCGACGTGCTTCAGGAGCTTGTCGACCAGGACGGCGTTTTCCGGTTCGTCGAAGTATTCACGGATGCTCGCGGCCATGACCGGACCGACGTCATCGACCGCCACCAGATCTTCCAAGGTCGCTTTCCGAAGCGCCGCGATATCCCTGAAATGATCGGCCAAGCTGATGGCGGTCTCGGCGCCGACATGGCGGATGCCCAAAGCGTAGATGAATCGCCATAAGGCGATGCTTTTTTTCGACTTGACGGTTTCGATGACGTTGGTCGATGAAATGTCGCCGAAGCGCTCGAGTTTGGCGACGTCTTCCTTGCGTAGGGTGAAAAGATCGGCGGCGTCGCCGATCAGCCCCTCTTCAAGAAACCGCTCGATCATCTTGTCGCCCAGGCCCTGCATGTCGAAGGCGCCGCGCGAGACCAGGTGAAGAATGCGGCCGAGCGATTGGGCCGGACAATTTTTGTTGGGACACAGGTGCGCGACTTCGCCGGCGCGCCGGACGACGGCCGTGTCGCACTCCGGGCACTTCTTGGGCATGTGAAAAGTTTTCTCTTTGCCGGCCCGGGCCTCTTTCAGCACTTTGACGATCTTCGGGATGACGTCGCCGGCCTTCTCAAGGATGACCGTATCGCCGATCCTGACGTCGAGCCGGCCGATCTCATCCATGTTATGCAAGGTGGCGTGCGTCACGATGCTTCCGGCCACGAAAACAGGCCGCATGACCGCCACCGGCGTCAGCACGCCGGTCCGGCCGACCTGGACGCGGATGTCTTCGACCACGGTCGTCGCCTGTTCCGCCGGAAATTTGTAGGCCACGATGCCGCGCGGCGTTTTGCCGACCACGCCGAGGCGTTCGAACAATTTATCGTCGTTGACCACGACGACGGCGCCGTCGGTCCAGTATTCCAGCTTGGCGCGCTTGAGCCCGATCTCGCGATGATAGTTCTCGACCTCCTCGAGATCGGCGGCCCGGCGGTTCAAAGGATTGACCGGGATGCCCAGAAGTTTCATGGCCTCGTGGGCTTGCTCGTGATTAGTCAGACCGAGTTCTCCGAGCAGCGCATAGCCGAAAAAATCCAGGCGGCGGCTCCGGGTGATCGCCGGATCGAGCTGGCGGATGCTGCCGGCGGCCGCGTTCCTGGGATTGGCGAATGATGGCAGGCCGGCCTTGGCCTGCCCGCGATTGATATCATCGAAGACCTTCTTAGGCATGTAGGCCTCGCCGCGGATTTCGATCCGGCCGCGATGGCCGGTGACCGCGCCGCGGAATTTTTTTTCATCCGCGCCGGCGCCGAAATCCTTGAGAAAAGCGGCGATTTCTTTTTCGTCGGGGACGCGTAAGGCCAGCGGAATCGCTTCGATGGTCTTGAGATTCTTGAGCACGTCCTCCCCCACCCGGCCGTCGCCGCGGGTCGCACCCTGAACCAAGACGCCGTCGCCATAAACCAGCGAAACCGCCAGGCCGTCCAATTTTATTTCGGCGTAAAAACCTCCGAGATCGCGGCCGATATATTTGACCAGACGGCCGTGCCAGGCCGCCAGCTCGTCGGGAGAAAAAACGTCCTCCATCGAAAGCATGGGCGCCGCGTGGCTGATCTTTTCGAACTGCTCGAGCGCCTTCCCGCCGACCCGCTGGGTCGGCGAATCCGGCGTGATCAAATCGGGATGCAGCTGCTCGAGCTGATAGAGTTCGTGCTTCAACGAATCAAGAGCCGCCTCGGAAATCTCCTGGCGGTCGAGAACGTGATAGAGATAGCGGTGATGATCGATGACCTGGCGGAGCTTGGCAATGCGCTCCTTGGCCTCGGATTTATTCAAACTCATACATCAAGGACAGCTGATGGTGCCGCCTTTGACCAGGGAACATTCGCTGAAAATGACGAAATCGTAGATGCCGGAAAGCGGGGCGTTGCGCGGCACGGAAACGTTCATTTTCTGCTGGGTGGTTCCGTACGAGCCCTGGGCATTGATCGAGACGCGGCCGGGCATGTCGGCCTCGACGGCGCCGGCGTAAGCGGTGATGACCACGTCGCTCAAGGTAGCACCCACGGCCCGGAGCCGCAACGAGTACAGTTTCGACGGATCCAGCCCGATGTCGGCCGGGCTGCCGAATTTGTTCGACGTCACCGTGTTCTGATCCCAACTGAAAGACGCGCCGGGCGTCCAAGGGATGGCCGTGTACCGCAAGGTCCCGGCGCCGGTCCAGGCGATCTCGACCCTGTCGATGCCGGTGGTCACCGCCGGATTGTCCAAATCGAAGAGGTCGAGCTGGACCGACGAATCCTGGGCAATGTTCATGTAGAGCTTTTTCTCGGTGCTGGTCACGATCCTGGTCCAACTGGCGCCGTTGCCGAGCGCCACCGCGGACGCGAACGACGCCGGAAGAATCCCCTGGCGGCGCGATTCGAACAGCGCCAGCTCGGAGCCGGTTTCGGCGGCGTAATAAGCCATGGTCGAATTGTCGATCGACCTGGTCTGGCGCAGCGAACTCATGATCAGCGAACCCAAGCCGATCGAGGCCGTCACGACGGAAGCCATGATCAGAACGGCGAGAAGCATGACCGTGCCGCGCGATGATCTTTGTGTCATATCAGCGGGGATACCATCGGCTCGAAGCCGTAGTCTGGATGTAGACGACCGCGCCTTCGACGATCCGCTCGGTCGATTTGAGGACCAGAACGGCCGTGACCCGCGGCTGCAAATCGGAGGCATACACGCCAGTCGCGGCATTGAACGACGACGGATCGGCCGACGGAGCGACGTAAAATTTGACGTTCTGGACGCTTTCGCCTTTGGGCGTGAGCGGCGCCGGCGGATCGACGCCGACGGTCCCCAGCGTCATCAGAAGGCATGGCGTACTGGCCGCGTCGGGGCAGTAGGTGGCATTGGCGGCGTCGCTTTTGTGGAAAACGATCGGCGCATTGGTGCTGTCGCGCAGCGCCAGGACTTCGACCGAGGCGTCGAGCGAAAGGCTCTGGCCGGCGTAATAAGTCCAATCGATGCTGCCGCCGCGGACCTCGCGCGTCACCGCTTCCAAGGTGAAACGGGCGTCGGCCTGGAGACGCTCCAGGGCCGAGATCTTCCGCTGGGCCCGATTGGCGGCAATAAAAATATCCGAGGCCGAAACCACGACGGTCGAGAAAATACCCATGACGACCAGGAGTTCCATGAGCGAGAAACCCGGGGAGAAGGTTCGAGGATTACGCCTCGCGCTATCGCCAATCATAGAGATTTTCTTGGGCGGTGACCTGGTGGCTATTTCCGCCGGCGTTCCACTGAACCGTGGCGCGAACCCGGATCGCCTTCTTTTTCGTGACGCATTGCTGGCCGCTGATCTTGATCGGATCATTGGTCGGATCGGCGTCGTTGGTCGGATCGGCGGCGTTGTCCTCGCACACGGCGTCGAGCGTGACCAGCCGCCGGAAAATGGTCCGGACTGAGCTGTCCGGCTGGATCGCGGCCTGGACGAACAGGCCGACCGTCGGCCCGCCGACGCCGCCGGTATGACGCCAGACTATGGCGCCGTCGTCGGTGATGAGGTTCGGCGCGAACAGCATGGACCAGGAATTCGTCGAGGCTGAAAATGCCGGCGCCGCCGTGTAGTCCAGACCGGCGCCGACCAGGCCGTCGTCGAACGCCCTGCCGGCCAGCCAATCGGAATCGCGGATGTTGCGCGCGACTTCAACCGCCTCGCGCGCCAGGTTGACGGCGACGATGCTGTTTTCGCTTTCCTTCTCGGCGCCGATCGAACTCGAAATGAGAGTCAGCGCCGAAGACACCGACGTCATGATGATGCCGATCGCAACCAACGCCTCGAGCATGCTCTGTCCGGATCGCGCGGTCTTGAAACCGACCTTGTTCGCAAAAGTCATCATCGATGCTTCATTCAACGCCGACCTGTCCGGAAACGCGGTTGACCTTGACGAGTTTGGTCAGCCCGGTGCCGATCTGCTGCAACGTGATCACGGCGACCGCGTCGGTCGTGGCGTTATCATTGAAATAAATCCGCGGTTTCGGCGGCACGAAGACGATGTCGAGGTCGGTTCCCGACGACGGCGCCAGAAATGAAATCTTCACCAGAGGCGTCGGCGAAATGCCCCGGCTTGAGATCATCTCGCCGGCGTCATAACGCCGATTGCCCGTCATCCCGGTATCGGCGAATAAAACCGCCTTGCGTTCTTCG
>ERZ1292633.5687-Hain-H41-02um-R1-5687-length-11170-cov-4_pt2 | contig 10782 bp, 9 predicted proteins | sample MGYA00564406_ERZ1292633 | MGnify/ENA primary metagenome ERZ1292633 (study PRJEB36523, sample SAMEA6512639) | groundwater metagenome | collected 2019-01-08 | study: AquaDiva: Metagenomics assemblies of 32 groundwater samples
TGAGTATTTTGCTAAACATGCAGGGTCTCCATCGAGTCGAAATCCCCTGCGTGCGCTGCGCGCACCCTGCAATTTGGCTTCGCCGAAACACCGGCTAAGCCGATGTTTTCACCGCGATTTGCTATCAATATCTTGGTAAACATCATGGGTCTCCGAATCACAGCGGGATATTGCCGTGCTTGCGCCACGGGTTTTCGAGCTTTTTGTCTTTCAGCATCGCCAAGGAGCGGCAAATGCGTTTGCGAGTTTCGTGCGGCTGAATCACATCGTCGATAAAGCCACGTGCACCCGCAACAAACGGGTTAGCAAAACGGGTTTTGTATTCGGCCTCTTTGGCGGCGAGCTTGGCGGGGTCGCCCTTATCCTCACGGAAAATAATTTCCACCGCACCCTTGGCACCCATCACTGCGATTTCGGCGTTAGGCCAAGCAAAGTTAACATCGCCACGCAAATGTTTGGAGGCCATCACGTCATACGCTCCCCCATACGCCTTGCGTGTAATGACGGTGATTTTCGGTACGGTGCATTCAGCATAGGCGTAAAGCAGTTTGGCACCATGTTTAATGATGCCGCCAAACTCTTGGGAAGTACCTGGCATGAAGCCCGGCACATCAACAAACGTCACGACCGGGATATTAAAAGCATCACAAAATCGCACAAACCGTGCCGCCTTGATGCTGCTCTTGATGTCCAAACAACCAGCCAACACCAATGGTTGGTTAGCGACAACGCCCACCGTCTGTCCAGCCATACGCCCGAAGCCAATCACCATGTTCTTGGCATAGTCGGGTTGCAGCTCAAAAAAGTCGCCGTCATCCACGGCCTTAATGATCAACTCCTTCATGTCATAGGGCTTGTTGGGGTTTTCAGGCACCAAGGTGTCAAGCGACAGGTCTAGCCGTTCAGCCGGGTCCCCACTGGGGCGATGCGGTGGTTGTACTTTGTTGGACAGCGGCAGGTAGTTGAAGAAGCGGCGCAACATGAGAATGGCTTCAACGTCGTTCTCGAAGGCCATATCGGCCACGCCACTTTTGGTGGTGTGCGAAATCGCTCCGCCCAGCTCCTCGGCGCTGACTTCCTCATGCGTCACGGTCTTAACGACCTCGGGGCCGGTGACAAACATGTACGAACTGTCTTTCACCATGAAGATAAAGTCCGTCATGGCCGGCGAGTAAACCGCCCCGCCCGCACAAGGCCCCATGATCATGCTGATTTGCGGAATCACGCCGCTGGCCATCACATTGCGCTGAAACACGTCCGCATAACCACCTAGCGATGCAACGCCCTCTTGGATGCGCGCACCGCCAGAGTCGTTCAAACCAATGACCGGTGCGCCGACTTTCATCGCCTGGTCCATCACTTTGCAAATCTTCTCGGCATGCGCTTCAGACAACGCGCCACCAAACACAGTGAAATCTTGGCTAAACACAAATACCAAGCGACCATTGATCATGCCGTAACCTGTGACGACACCGTCACCTGGCACTTTGTTGTCTTGCATGCCAAAGTCGGTGCAGCGATGCTCAACAAACATATCCCACTCTTCGAAAGTACCTTCGTCAAGCAACAGCTCCAGCCGCTCACGCGCTGTGAGCTTGCCCTTGTTGTGCTGTGCATCAATGCGCTTCTTACCGCCACCGAGACGGGCGGCTGCGCGCTTGGATTCCAGTAGTTGTTGAATGTCATGCATATCGTTTCCTAACGAACATCTTTTAGAGTAAATTCATTGAGCAAGGCGCGTGCCGCGGTTGAGGCCGCCATACTGCCCGCCAGAACCTCTTCGGTCATTGCAGGCAACAGGGCTTGAATCATTGGGTGGTTGGCAAAGCGTTCGCGCAGACCTGTACTAATCATGTCCCACATCCAGTCTTTGGCTTGCGCCTGTCGGCGCCGTTCCAGTTGGCGGTTAACCGTATTCAGGTTTTTGAACGTCTGCACCTCAGCCCAAAACGCCTCAATGCCTGTGCCTTTTAGCGCACTCACCTGTATCGCATGGGGGTGCCACAACGTGGCATCGTGCGCATGCCCAGCATGGCCGTGATAGCCAAAGCTGCGCATACTGGATGCAATAGTGGCCTGTGCGCGCGTAGCCGCAGCCGCATCAAGGTCTGCTTTGTTGATCACCACCAGATCCGCTAACTCCATGACGCCCTTCTTGATGGCCTGCAAGTCATCACCTGCATTGGGGAGCTGCAAAAGACAATACATATCGGTCATGCCTGCCACAGCGGTTTCGCTTTGCCCAACACCGACCGTTTCAACAATCACAATGTCATAGCCTGCAGCCTCGACCACGAGCATGGCTTCGCGGGTTTTTGCCGCCACGCCGCCTAAAGTGCCAGAACTCGGGCTGGGACGGATATAGGCCGCCTCATGCATGGATAGGCGCTCCATGCGTGTCTTATCGCCCAGAATCGATCCCCCTGAGACCGTCGATGAAGGATCAATCGCCAACACAGCCACGCGGTGCCCAAGCCCGATTAGATAGAGGCCCAATACCTCGATGAATGTGCTTTTGCCAACACCTGGTACACCTGATATACCCAAGCGCAATGACTTTCCGGTGTGTGGCAAAAGTTGTGTGAGTAAAGCATCTGCCTGTACTCGGTGGTCACCCCGCGTTGACTCTAACAAGGTGATGGCTTTGGCCACAGCGCGGCGGCGCTGGTTCGCGTCACCCTGCAATAGGTGGTCAAGCATTCACACCCCAAGTTTGATGCGCAGCCCAAAGATGCGGGGCTGCGGTAGTTTGGTGTTCAGTGGGCATAGTCAGTTCAGTGACGTTTGATCAGGGCGCAATGCTAGCTTTGATCTGCTCCAAAACCTGCTTGGCCGACACTGGAATCGGCGTGCCTGGGCCGAAGATGCCTTTCACGCCTGCTAAGTTCAAAAATTCATAGTCTTGGGCCGGAATGACGCCGCCCACAAAGACAATGATGTCGCTCGCCCCTTGCTCGCGCAGCGCATTGATGATGGCAGGCACCAAGGTTTTATGCCCTGCCGCCAGCGTGCTGACGCCAACGGCATGCACGTCATTCTCAATCGCTTGGCGGGCACATTCTTCGGGGGTTTGAAAGAGTGGCCCCATATCCACATCAAAGCCTAAATCGGCGTAGGCGGTGGCAACAACTTTGGCCCCTCGATCATGCCCGTCTTGCCCGAGCTTGGCTATCATGACGCGCGGCCTGCGGCCTTGCTGAACACCAAACTCGGCGATCTCGGCCTTGAGTTTGTCCCACCCCTCAGCGCTATCGTAAGCAGCAGCGTACACACCCGTCACCTTTTGCGTATCGGCGCGATGGCGCCCAAAAACAGATTCCAAAGCATCACTCACCTCGCCCACGGTGGCGCGCAAGCGCATAGCTTTGATAGATAAATCAAGCAAATTGCCACTGCCATTGCGGGCGCATTCCGTCAACGTGCTCAAGGCCGCCTGCACCGCCACGGAGTCTCTCTGATCTTTGATGACTTTCAAGCGCTCGATCTGGCTATCTCGCACGCGAACGTTATCCACCTCCAAGATATCAACAGGGTCTTGCTTGTCCAGCTTGTATTTGTTAACGCCCACGATGACATCTTTGCCTGAATCGATACGAGCTTGTTTTTCAGCAGCGCTAGCTTCTATCTTCAATTTGGCCCAGCCCGAATCCACCGCGCGCGTCATGCCGCCTTGTGCTTCAACCTCTTCGATGATGGCCCAGGCGGCATCGGCCATTTGTTGCGTCAAAGACTCCATCATGTAGGAGCCCGCCCACGGATCAACCACGCTGGTGATGTGCGTTTCCTCCTGAATGATGAGCTGCGTGTTGCGCGCGATGCGTGAGCTAAATTCCGTAGGCAACGCAATCGCTTCGTCAAACGAATTGGTATGCAACGATTGTGTGCCGCCAAACACCGCAGCCATGGCTTCAATTGTGGTTCTAACCACATTGTTGTAGGGGTCTTGCTCCGTCAAACTCCAGCCACTGGTTTGGCTATGGGTACGCAACATGGAACTTTTGGCATTCTTGGGATTGAACGGCGCCATGATGCGGCACCACAACGCACGCGCCGCCCGCATCTTGGCGATTTCAAGGTAGAAGTTCATGCCCACGGCCCAAAAAAACGACAGGCGGGGCGCAAAGTCGTCCACATCTAAGCCTTTAGCCAAGGCGGTTTTCACATATTCACGCCCATCAGCCAAGGTGAAAGCCAGCTCCAATGCCTGGTTTGCACCCGCTTCTTGCATGTGATAGCCAGAGATCGAGATCGAGTTGAACTTGGGCATGTTTTTTGCCGTGTACTCGATGATGTCGCCAATGATGCGCATGGATGGCTCAGGTGGGTAAATGTAGGTGTTGCGCACCATGAACTCTTTGAGAATGTCGTTCTGAATCGTGCCACTCAATGCCGCTTGCGCCACGCCCTGCTCTTGCGCAGCCACCACATAGCCCGCCAGCACAGGTAGAACGGCGCCATTCATGGTCATGGAAACGCTGACCCGATCCAGCGGAATTTGGTCGAACAAAATCTTCATGTCTTCGACGGAATCAATGGCGACGCCCGCCTTGCCGACGTCGCCTGTCACACGCGGGTGGTCGCTGTCATACCCGCGATGCGTGGCCAAGTCGAAGGCCACGCTCACGCCCTGCCCACCGGCTTGCAGGGCCTTGCGATAAAACGCGTTCGACTCTTGCGCCGTTGAAAAGCCCGCGTATTGCCGAATCGTCCACGGCCGTACCGCATACATCGTGGCTTGCGGGCCACGAAGATAGGGCTCAAAACCAGGCAAGGTGTCGGCATCTGGCAAGCCTTGCAAGTCTTGCGCTGTGTACAAAGGCTTCACGACCAAGCCCTCTGGGGTGTGCCAGTGCAGCGCACTCAGGTCTTGCCCCGGTGCCGATTTAGCGGCCGCCTTCTCCCAATCTGCCAAGGTCGGCTTGGGTGAACTTGCATGAGAAGGCTTGGACTCTGACATAAAAACTCCGGCGGAGGTAGGACGCATGTGACGGCGTTGCTAGGCAAAAAACCGATCGTTGCCATCAATGATACATGATGCATAATTATGAATTCAAATTTCACAACAAGCGGACGACATGGCTCCCAGCCCACACAGCGCCTCAAGCAGCGGCTCCGGCACCTTTGCGTCGCAAGCACTGTACGAACAGGTTGCACAGCGCCTGCGCGAGCAAATTTTCGCTCGTGAGTTGGAGCCCGGCAGTTGGATCGATGAACAGCGTTTGTCTGCCGATTTTGGTATCAGCCGCACGCCCATGCGGGAGGCGCTCAAGGTCTTAGCCGCAGAAGGTTTGGTGACGATGAAAGTTCGGCGCGGCGCCTATGTCACAGAGATGAGTGAACGCGATGTGAGTGACGTTTACCACTTGTTGGCTTTGCTTGAAAGTGACGCTGCCGCCGAAGTGGCACATCGTGCGAATCAGGAGCAACTCGACGCTCTACAGGCGACCCACGCCCAACTTGCGTTGGCTGTCCATGACCGCAGCCGCTTCTTCGCCATTAATGAAGCCTTTCATCTGCAAATATTGGAGTTGGCAGGAAACCGCTGGCGCATGCAAATCGTGACCGACCTACGCAAAGTCATGAAGCTCAACCGGCACCATTCGCTCTTCAAGCAAGGGCGTTTGGCTGAATCATTGGCCGAACACGAGCAGATTGTCTTGGCATTGCTTGCACGCGACACTCGTAAGGCACGTTCCTTGGTCAAGCAGCACTTCGCCAATGGACTGATTGCAACAACGGCGCCCTAGCGGTCACTTCGCACGCATACGCACTGTTTCTTTATCGTGGCGTAGGCATAATGGGAACTCAAAATATGTTCAGGGATGACAACGCAAGGCCCGCTCGCGGGCTGTTTTGTTTTCCCTATGGCGCGCCGCAGTACAGAACATTCACGGTTCAAAAACGACCCATTCACCGAACGCATCGCTTGGGCACTGACAGAAATGGCGGCGCGCTCACAATTGCGCGACGTGACGCTTCGCGTTGACCACGGTACGGCACAAGACTTTCTGTCGCGTGTGCGCGAACTCATCCGCAAGCCAGCCACCCAGCGTCAGACCGCCTTGCTGCGCATGAATCGAAACTTTGTGCATACTTGGTTCCGCTGGCAGCCGCGTGATTTGGTCTACCTGGACCAACATGCCATCGTACAAAAACTCGTGCGCAGCTTGCCGCCGTGGCGTATTTCACGCGGCGGCTCCAAAGCCCGCCATGCGATGGAGTTGAAGGCGGGCACGATTGAACACCTCGGAATTCGCGCTGGAAGGCGGCTCGGGTCTTGATCGCAAGATTTGCCGTAACGACTCAGCCACCCACTAAGCGCCATCGCTCTGCTACGCCGAAATCAGGCTGAGGCATCGCCCCACTCTGCCGTGTTTGCTCGCGGGCTCGCAATGCCTGGTGACGACCGAATACTTGGTAAGTTCAGAAATTCGGCTCGTCAGGGCGGGCCTGCGACTCGGCTCATCAGTTCAGCCGCGTTGTGCACACCATAGCGTTGCCGTAGGCCGGCTCTGAGCTTTTCCACCGTGCGCGGGCTCAAACCCATCTCGCGCGCAGCTTCCTTAGCCGTGAGCCCGCGCGTCATCGAGGACAGTACTTCACGTTCCCGCGCAGACAACGAGACATTATTAGCGCAAGTGCGTAGGGGTTCAAACACCCATGAGGCGAGTTGAAACGGTTTCTCGAGGCTTTGCCCTTGTCCATGAACGCGGAACCAGCGCAGGCTACCGTCATGCAGCTTCATCAGCCGCTCGTCTGAATAGCTCCCCGCATTGAGCAGGACCTTGAATCCACGTTCACCTACGCGTTTGAAGTCGACCGGGCTCGGATACAGCTTCAGCATGGATTCGCCAAGCAGGTTGCTCTGGGAATAACCAAAATCCCAGGCGAAACGTTCGTTGCACCAGTGTATTTGGCGATCCATGGTTAGCAGCAAACCCAACGGACATAGGTCAGCGGCCATGCTGGACGCGAAACCCCTCTCGGCTAATAGGCCCTCGACCCCCGTGGGGAGGGAAGATACGGGTGTATTTTTGCGACTGTCAGAACATGTCATGAAACTTTATTCTTCGCTTCAACAACTGAGGCAAAAACGAGAAGGCATGGGGCCTTTCTAATTTGTCTTCGCTGGCAAGTTTTGGGGCCGGGACGATGGTATCTCTGATCGCGTTTGTACACACACCCTTCTGTCAGGTGACTGGGCATTCCGTGACAACATCGATGGCTCAGGCGTGTGCTGAGGCACTCACCGATACTGATCTTGAGGCCTCTGACTTCGATTTTGTCGTCATCTCGCCCTCCGAAGCTGGGACGGCACACAAGGGTTTTGTCGCCGGGCTGGTGGTCGATTGTGCGCATCCCTTTGCAGCCATGCGGATCCGGCCCGAGCGGATGCTGAATGCGCGTCAACAGGGTGCAGTCAACATAGACCGAGCCGCAGTTGCCAACCTTGCTCCCCTTTTTGCGACGGTGCAATGACCATGGGAGCACGGATGGAAACTCCTCCCGCGCAGGAAACCTTCTGCTCACCCAGTGCAGAGGGTTCTGAAACCCCTGGCTGCGCGAGCACCGCGACGCTGTTGCCGGTTCATGAACAGACTCATGAGCCAGCCCAGCCGAGCGAAACTATTTTTGTACGCCTACTGAGTGTGTTTTTGGCGATTGCGCCCTTGCTACTAATCGGTGGCTTGCTTTACGCCGCAATCTTCGTCAAGCCGACGGTCAGCACAACCGCCTTTGCGGCACCGCCCATACAGCGCGGTGACTTCATGTACGGTGTCACTTCGCCCGCACCAGACGTGCTGTGGGCGGCCGGCACCTTTGGCAAGATCTGGCTGAGCGAGGATGGTGCCCAATCCTGGTCGATCCAATCCACGCCCACACGCATGAATCTGCAGGACATTGTGGCCTGGAACATGAGTCAGGCCGTGGCGGTGGGGGACGGCGGCGTGGTGCTACGCACCGAAGACGGTGGCCATCACTGGGCTGCGGTGGAGGTGCCACTGTCCAAACTCTCCAACAAGCTGCTGCGGCTGCGCCTGTTCGAGGATGCCAGCGCTTGGGCCGTTGGCGAGGGAGGCAGCGTGTTGCGTTCTGGGGATGTTGGCCGCCATTGGCAACGCGTCCATGGCGACGTGGACCAGGCCTGGAACGACGTTCACAAGCAAGGTGAGCAGGTTTGGGTGGCCGGCGAGTTCGGGCGCATTGCGGTGTCCAGGGACGTAGGTCGCAACTGGAGTTCGGTTGCAAGCCCAGTTCGCACAAGCCTGATGGCTATCGCCTTCAGAGACGCCAACAACGGCGTTGCCGTCGGCGTCGAAGGCGTCATTCTGATAACCCGCGACGGAGGAGCCAAGTGGATTGAAGTGCCCAAGCCCACCCGCGAACATTTGTTCGATCTCCTTTGGGACGGCACTGGCTGGTTGGCGGTGGGTGACAAAGGAATCTTGCTGAGAGCCGATGCCCAGGCAACTCAATGGCGCTTTGGGCGGGTCACTGAAGGCGAGCGGGCCTGGCATACCAAGCTCATCACCAGCGGTAAGAACTATGTCTTTTCAGGTGCCACTCTGAGCATGCTGCCACGATGAAACGCACAACGATGACGCACTCCCTTTCCACTTCCTGGGACCGGCCATGATGAGCCACCGCACGCATCTTCTACCGCGTTTGGTCGACTTTTGCATCGACAGACGCTGGCTAGTTGCTACGTTGATGGCGTTAACCACGCTCCTGATGGGCTACCAGGCCTTGCACGTGCTCATTCGTACCGAACTTGAGGACTTACTGCCCAAGAGCCACCCCTACATCGCCGTGCATGAAAAGTTCAAGCAGGACTTTGGTGGCTCCAATGTGGTCAGCATCATGATTGAGGTGCAGCAGGGCGACATCTTCACCCAGGAGGTGTTAGGCAAGGTTCGCACCATCACCCGTGAGCTTCAGCAGGTGGATGCTGTCAATCAATTCCAAATTGTTTCGCTTGCCTCCAAAAAACTGAGGGACATCCGCGGCTCGACCACCAGCATGGACTTCAAGCCGCTGATGTGGCCCGATTTGCCCGAGGACGAAGCTGCGATGGGCCGCTTGCGTGAAGCTGTGCTAACGAATCCACTGGCTTACGGTGCCTATGTTTCCAGGGATATGAAGGCCGCGCTGATCACGGTCGACTTCCATGACCACCTGGTCAACTTTGGCAAGGTGTTCAGCCAAGTTCGGGCGATTGTTGCGCAAGCCAAAGCCGATGGGCTAACGGTCAGAATGGTCGGAACGCCTATCTTGTTCGGATGGGTAAGCCATTATTTGCACGAAACACTGCTGATCTTTCTGGCAACGGTGGCCTTGCTAATCCTCCTATTGTTCATCACCGCAAGGACCTGGCGCGGCACGCTGCTGCCCTTGCTGGCTGGCTCGGTCAGCGCGGTCTGGGCACTGGGGTTCGCCCGCCTGATTGGCTACAACGTCGATCCGCTGGTGATCGTGATTGCATTCCTGATCACGGCACGCGCCATCTCGCATTCGGTGCAGTTGGTGACGCGCTTCGATGACGAACTGGCCCATGGCGCCGCAAACTCAATTGCAGCAGCCAAGGCCAGCATGTTGCACCTCTTCAAGCCCGGCATTCTGGGCGTGGTTGCGGATGCTGGTTGCATGTTGGTGGTGTTGCTGACACCCATTACCTTAATGCAAAAAGTATCTGTCATTGGCACGGTGTGGGTGCTGACCATTGCTTTAAGCGCTTGTGTGCTAACCCCCGTTTTGCTGTCTTGGGTGAAGCAACCCGGCACGAGAGTACGAGGCCAGCAAGTCAACCAAGGTTTGTACAGCATCCTGCGGATGTGTACCCATCTGACCACGTCAAGATTCAGCCCGTGGATTCTGATTGGAGCTGGGTTGGTGTTTGTGGTTTCGGCCATCTATGCCTTCAATCTCACCATTGGCGACGCCAAGCCGGGCTCGCCGATCTTGCGGGCCGACTCGGAATTCAATCGGGATTCTGCCGCCATTAACGCCAAGTTCCAGGGTGCAGACCGCATGTTTGTGGTATTTGCCGGAAAAAACGAAGGAGCACTGAAAGACCCAGAAGTGCTGCGTGACCTTGGCCATTTTCAGCGCTTCATGGCCGCCCAGCCTGAAATCGGCGGTAGCTTGTCGATTGCCGACGTATTTCCTTTGGTGCAAAAAACGCTGCGTGAGGGCAACCCTCGCTATCAGGACGTGGGCCGAAGCAACGAAGAAAACGGCGAGCTGGCCTTCATGCTGCTGAATGGGTCCGAGCCCGGAGATCTAGCACGCTATGCAGATCCCAAGCTGCAATTCGGTTCGGTAACTCTGTTCTTCCGAGACCTGCAGGGCCAGACGCTTCGTACTGCCATTGCGCGCGTCAAGGAATACAGCCAGCAGTACCCGCTGCCTCAAGGGAGCTATCTCTTGGCAGGTGGCATGGCAGGGGTGATGGGCGCCGTGAACGAGGTGCTGCTGTCCGGCCAGATTGAGAGCATTGCATTAGCCCTGCTGGTACTGCTGGTCTGCTGTGCTGTTGCCTATCGATCCACCATTGCGGGCATCTTCTTCATGGTTCCGGTGGTGCTGTCCAACACCTTGACCTTTAGTTATATGGCGGCCATGGACATCGGTATGAACATCAATACCGTTCCAGTCGCCGCGCTAGGGATCGGCTTGGGCGTTGACTACGCCTTTTACATCGTGGACAGCATCCGAGAGAACTTGGCGGCACAAACCCACAAAGCCACCAGCGTCGGGCACCCAACACGCCTGGTTGTCGCG
>ERZ1292633.5995-Hain-H41-02um-R1-5995-length-10782-cov-4_pt1 | contig 10782 bp, 12 predicted proteins | sample MGYA00564406_ERZ1292633 | MGnify/ENA primary metagenome ERZ1292633 (study PRJEB36523, sample SAMEA6512639) | groundwater metagenome | collected 2019-01-08 | study: AquaDiva: Metagenomics assemblies of 32 groundwater samples
GATGTTCCGCCTTTAACTTCCCGCCGTGCCAGTGACCGATCACATCCGCAAAAAACTCAGCCAAGTACCGCACAAGCCGGGCGTGTACTTGCACAAGGATCGCTTCGGCACGGTGATCTACGTCGGCAAAGCACGCGATCTGCGCAAACGCGTCAGCCAGTACTTTCATCCGTCGCGCCGGTTGGGTTGGGATTTGAAGTTCAACGCGCTCGTCGAAGCCATCCATGACTTCGACATTCACGTCGTCAAGAACGAGCCTGAATCATTGCTGCTTGAGAGCAAGCTCATCAAAGAATTTCATCCGCGCTTCAACGTCAGTCTCCGCGATGACAAACGCTTTCTGTTGCTGAAAGTGAACCTGAGCGACCCGATCCCAAACTTCACCTTCACGCGACTCAAAAAGGACGATGGCGCTCGCTATTTCGGACCGTTTGTGAATTCCACCGCCGCGCGCAACACCGTGGCGCTCGTGCGCAAACAGTTCAATCTGCGCGGTTGTCGCGTCTTCACCCCGGGTGCGGCGGATTACAAGCATTGCCTCTACGCGCATCTGAAATACTGCACCGCGCCGTGTGTCGGGAACGTCACCTCCGAACAGTATCTCGAACAAGTCCGCGCCGCGTGCGAGTTCCTCGAAGGCCAATGCCACGAGATGAAGGATCAACTCGAAGGCGAGATGCGGAAAGCCGCCGCCGCCCATGACTTCGAGAAAGCGGCCGACTTGCGCGACATGATCCAAGACCTGACACGCACCACCAAGCGGGAAAAATCTTTTGCGCGCGTGCCGTATTCATTACCGCTCTCGATCAATCCAGCACAGGATCTGGTCGCGCTGGCGAAAGTGCTTGGGCTGGCCGCGCCGCCGCACCGCATCGAAGGTTTTGACATCTCGAACATCAGCGGCACGTTCAAAGTCGCGTCACTGGTGAGTTTCAAAAATGGCCGGCCCGACCGCGCGAACTATCGGCGTTTCAAAATCAAATCGGTCGAGGGTCAAGATGACTTCGCGAGCATGGCAGAAGTGATTCGGAGGCGTTACACGCGGGTTCTCAATGAGTCTAAAGTCTCTGATCTAAAGCCTGAAGTCGCGGACGAACCGCGCGATGAAGGCGGCGAGCCGATCGCGCAGGAGTTACAGAAGTTGATTGATGAGACGAGCAAACGGGTGCGGCGCGGTCAGAAAGGTTCAGAGTCCCGCCTTCAAGCGGTGCCGAGCCGGCTAAAGCCGGAACTCCAAACCTCAAACCTTCCCGACTTGATCCTGATAGACGGCGGCAAAGGTCAACTCAGCGCCGCATGTGCAGAACTGGCAAAGCTAGGTCTGGAAAAAATTCCCATCATCGGACTCGCAAAGGAATTCGAGGAGATCTATCAGCCCGGGGAAAACCTGCCATTGCGACTCGGCCTCGATCATCCGGCGGTGAAACTACTGCAACGCGTGCGCGATGAATCGCATCGCGTGGCCAACTCCTATAACGCGCAACTCCGTCTGAAAAAAATCTCCGAGAGCATCCTCGATGATTTCCCCGGCATCGGTGAACAGCGCAAAGCCGCGCTGCTCAAAAAATTCGGTTCGGTGCAACGCCTGCGCCTCGCCACGCTGGAGCAGCTCACGGAAGTTCCCGGGTTCGGCGGCAAAGCGGCGTTGGAGTTGAAAGCCTTTTTGGAAGCACGATCCACCGCCCCGGATTTGAAACTCGAAACCCCCGCATCCCCTGATTCCAAATGAATCCCCGCTCAACGCACCGCACCAAAATCATTCGCAACTACTTTTGCGCCGCGCTCCTGGGGTTTGCCCTCGCGGGATGTGTGACGCCCAACCGTCCTGACGATCTGGTTGATCTGGAGAAAGCCATTCCCGGCATCGTGTTGGACATCCGCTATGCCACGACAAACAACTTCACCGGGCAAAGATTATATCCGTCCGCGCAGTGCTATCTCCGCCGCGCGGCAGCGGAAAAACTGGTCGCCGCGCAAAAAGAATTCGCCACGCTTGGTTACGGGTTGAAAATTTTCGACGGCTACCGTCCCCTGGCGGTGCAACGCAAGATGTGGGAGGTTTTCCCGCAACCCGGCTACGTCGCCGACCCCAAGAAGGGCTCGCGTCACAATCGCGGCGCGGCGGTGGATGTGACGCTGATCCGCCTGGCTGACGGCGCAGAATTGCCGATGCCGACTCCGTATGATGACTTCACCGAGCGAGCGCATCGGAACTTCACGGATTTGCCGGAAGAAACGATCCGTAATCGAAACCTGCTCGAACAAGTCCTGACGAAACACGGATTCGTGGGCTTGCCCACCGAGTGGTGGCACTTCGATGACCAGGATTGGCGGAGTTATCCCTTGCTGGACATTGCCGTTCCGCCTACACGTTGAGCCGTGCGTCCGGTTATTTTTTTGTCCCGAACATCGAGACGGCCATCTTCATCCCCATCTTCATCATGTCCTGCTGTGACTTGAGGGATTTTTGATAGGCCGTGTATTGGTCTGCAGACAGGATGGTTTGCGCCCGCGAGAGATATTTCTGATTCAACTGGTCCTGCTCCTGGAAAAAGCGATTCATATTGTCCTCGGTAAACTTGCTCGTCAGGTCCCCTGAGAAATCGTTCTGATCATTGAAATCAGTCGTGAACTTGAATCCCTGCCGTTCGGAACTCAACGCCTGCAACAACTGCTGCTCTTGATCGGCGCTTAATTGCGCGCCCTCGGGCAGTTGCGGCTTGAACGCGTCAATGGCCATCCGGTCGGGGATGGATTTTTCGTAAGTTTCATAGGCCGCATAACTGTCGCCCAAAAACTGTTTCAACTCCTCTGTCACGGCGTCGCCGCTGGCTTTGGCCTGCTTCATCAGATCGGCCCGCTGCTCGGCGGTCAGATCACCGCCCATCAACTCCATACCGATGTCGGCACCAGCGGACATTTTCTTGGCGATCAAGTCCTTCAACGTGGCGGCCTGCTCCGGCGTCAATTGGTGCGTCTTGATGAATTCCGCGTAATTCTTTTCCACCATCGTCGCGAACACGGTCTTCTGCTGTTCTTTCATCATTTGCCGCATCTCGGGATTCTTGAACATCTCCGCGAGCGGATTGGCGGGTTTGGCGTTGGTCTTTTCCTCGGCGACCGCCCGGTTGGTCAACGCCACCGAGAGTTGCGCCGCCGTGCCCGCATTGGCGGCGGATTCGACCAGAGATTGCTCCAGCTTCTCCCGCAATTTGGTGGCTTGCTCTTCGCGCTGGGAAACACTCGCCTCCAGATCCGCGAGCGATTCTTGGGAAGCCGCGAGCTTGGCTTCCGCCTGCACGACTTGGTTGTTTTTCTGGATGAGCAATCCGCCCAGCGCGATTGACCCGATCAACAGGATTCCGATGATGACATTTTTCATATGATTAACTTTCTCTTTCCCTCGACCACGAAACCGGCGAAACGTTACGCCTTATCCCAGATAGGCGATGAGCGCCCGATCCGCCGCCGCTGTCTTCTGCACGAACTCGCGCAGGTCTTTCAGGTAATCGATGACGTAGCCTATACATTCTTCCTTGGGCTCGCTGTTATAAATTGTGGGGTAAATTTCCAGCCGGGTGAACTCCGCCGGGTCAGCCTTGTCATAAAGCGCCTTCAAATCCAAACCCGCCAAGGCTTGGGCGATCTCCTTCACCTCGGCAGAATTGAACCCGTGCGGCGAACCATAACCCAGCTCGTGTTTGATCTCGCGCCCGCCGTGCAAAATGAACGCCAGCGGCCCGCTCCCTTCCCAATCACTACCCGTCAGCAGGAAATGGATGCCGTGCCAGGCCTTATCCACTTCAAACGCCTCCGCCTTGACGCTGGGTTTCCAAGGATCGGTGTCAGCCTTCTTTGCGGTGGGTTTGATTCCAAAAAGTTTCGCCCAAAACGAAGGCGCGCGTTGCGGGCGCTCATATTGCGCCAGTTCCTCGGCCCAAAGTTTTTCGACCCTCTGAGGGTGATCCACAATCGCGTTGAGATCGTTATCCGCCAACGCGTAGAAGCAACCGATCATGCTCATCGCAATAATCCTTCCATGCTGACCCGCGCCGGGGTGATGCGAAGCGGGCTGATTTCAGCGAGAACGATAGGCACACGCCAAAGCTTGTCCATGAAATATCTTGGCTGGTATCCACCCTTGCGACTTGGCACTCGTCCACCCCTTGCCCGAAAACCGCTTTCAGACGGGCGAATTGTGTGCGAATAATGAGCACCCGATTGCTGGAGAGCGGCGGGATGCAGTTAAAACCAGATGAACATTCGCTTCAGTTTTGTAGCCACAATTCTCGTCGGCTTGGCCGTTCTTGTCCCCGCTTCGGCCTCGGCGCAAATCCTCATCAGCAGTGGGGACTACACGCAGAATTTCAACGCCCTCGCCACCAGTGGTACGAGCAATCCGTGGACAGATAATTCAACCGTGCCGGGTTGGTACGCCTCCAGAGCGGCGGGCGGGCAGGTGACAATTTATCGGAGTGACAACGGAAACGCTGGCGCACTTTACAGTTATGGCATTGCCGGGGTCAGCAACGTTACCGATCGCGCTTTGGGTTCAACTTCATCCGGCACACCAGTAACTATTGCGTTTGGTGTTCGCTTCACCAATAACACCGCCAGCATCCTGACAAATATCTCCATCACCTACACCGGAGAACAATGGCGAAATGGTGGCAATGCTTCCGCGCAGCCGTTGGCTTTCTCTTATCGCGTCAGTTCTACGCCGATCACCGATGCCGATGCTGCCAACGCAAGTTCATGGACCAGTTTTCCTCCGCTCGACTTCATTACGCCTACAGTTGGTGCGACTTTAGGCACTTTAGACGGGAATGCCGCCACGAACCGACAGACTTTTACCAATGTGCAACTTTTCGGAGTTTCCATCGCCCCAGCCCAGGAAATTTTCCTGCGGTGGTCAGACATAAACGATGCTGGCAACGATCATGGATTCGGCATTGATGACTTCGTCGTAAATTTCAGCGGCGGCGTCAGCAATCCCCCCGCCGCTCCCACCATCATCACCGAGCCGCAAAGCCAGACCGCGACCGTTGGTGATAACGTCACGATCTCCGTTGCCGCCACGGGCAATCCGTTGCCCGCGTACCAATGGCGCTTCAATAATACGAATCTCCCCGGGGCCACAAGCGCGACGCTTTCCCTCACCAGCGTGACCACAAACCAAGCGGGCAGTTACTACGTTGTCATCACCAATTCCCTCGGGACGACCAACAGCCAGACCGTCACGTTGACCGTTGTACCGCCTGTACCCACGGTGGCGGGATTCACGCTGATGAATTACAACACCCACGGCAACTTTGTCGGCGATTGGACGACCAACTCGCTCCAAATCCAAGCCATCGGGCGGCAAGTCCAATACCTCAACCCCGACATCATCACCTTTCAGGAAATCCCGATGACCAATTCCGGCTGGTCGCACATGGGCGAATTTGTGGCCGTTTATCGACCCGGCTTTTTTCTCGCCACCAATTCGGGCACGGACGGTTTTATCCGCAGCGCCATCATCAGTCGCTTTCCCATCACCCGCACCCGCAACTGGCTTGATGGCACGGATCTGAATCCCTTCGGTTATACCAATGCCAACTTCACCCGCGATCTGTTCGAAGCACAAATCACCGTGCCGGGCTTTCCGCAACCTTTGCACGTGTTCACCGTGCATCTGAAATCCGGTCAAGGCACGGATGATTCCAATCGGCGCAGCGCCGAAGCGTCCGCCATCTCCAACTTCATCACCCAGGTCTATTTCAGCACCAACAGCCTGCATCCCTATCTGTTGACGGGCGACATGAACGAAGACATCGCGCGGCCACCTTCATCCAATCCGCAAAGCATCCAAAAACTGATCAGCACACCGACGGGGTTGCGCCTCACCACGCCCCTCAATCCGTATTCCGGCAGCGAACTCACCCACAGCATCCAAGCCGGACTCGGGAAGCGTTACGATTACATCCTGCCGTGCGAACTCCTTTACGCGAACATCGCCAGCAGCCAGGTGTTCCGCACCGATCTGTTGCCGAATCCGCCCGCGCCATTGCTGGCATCGGATGCCGTCACCGCGTCCGATCATCTGCCGGTGTTCATGACCTTCAACAATCCGTACGACAAACCATTCCGGCTGCTCTCCTTCACGCGCAGCAACCTGACCGTGACGTTGAAGTGGGAATCCGTCTTGGGGCAACCCTATCGCGTGGAAAGCTCCACCAATCTGACCGGGTGGAACACACTGGCAAGTAATCTGGTGGCAACCGGAACGAACTACACCTTCAGCACGAACCTCAACGACGCTACGCGCTACTTCCGCATCTATCGTGGACCATAAACTGCGGGTGCTTCTACTGGCCGCTCATTTATCCGATTGCTTTAACAGCGTCTCCAAACTGACGCGGTCCCCTTCGCCGGTCGAGAAAATCCGCCGCCGGCCTTTGTGCTCGTACACGATGACCAGCGCCTTGTTCCAACCCGGCGTCGGGTCCGCTTTCAACCACTCGGGGCGCGCGAAAAATTCCACGTCCGGCTGGTGCAGCATGGCATTGACGCGATAAGTCACATCAGCGAACTGGGTACCCGAACCGTACGTGGCAGAAATCACCAACACCTCCGCCGCTGGTGATGCAATGACCGCCGGACGAGCCGCCGGCGGTTTCGTCGCGCAACCCGCCGCCAAAAACAAGCCGAGCCCGATGCTCCAGAGATTTTGCGTTTTCATAATAGCGTCCGTTTCATTTCAGCCAGCAACCCATCGCCCCAAACTTCCCATCAACCCATGTCAGCCTTGTTGGCCACCCAGATGATCGCCGCCAATATCGCGACGCCGGCCAGCTTCCAGATCCCGATCGGCGCGAAAATAAATCCGAGGCCGAGCAGCAGCACGATCAATGGCATCTTCCGATTGCCGTTACTCAACGAAACCACCACGCCGCCGAGCCAGGCAATTATCGCGATGAGAAAAAACATAAGCTTTCAGTTTGGAGTGGCGTATTGGTAACTGTCCCGACCGGGTTCAACAACAACAATCTCGTGCGCGCTTTTCCCACACCCACCACGACCCGCCTGGCGGTTTAACCCTGGTCATCCTCAAGGTCGAAAATAGAAATAGGCGGCCACACAGGAGAGCGCCAAGAACAGAAATCCCACTGCGAACAGAACGAAGCTGATGGTAAAGAATCGGCTCTCCGCAAAGCGCCTTCCGGCCCCGCCCTTCGGCAGGCCGAACCTCATCCAGAATGCTTCTTCTGCATCCAGCAATCGCAACCAAAAATTTCTGCGCCAGATGAGAATGTAAGCAAAACCAGCGCAGGCCGTAGCGGCGGCCAAGCAACCCAAAAACAGCCAGACAAACTCTTGTAACACTTGATTCTGATTCATGGGTAACATGCAGGCCGCCGGACGATCATCCACGACGCACGGTTAGACATCCCCGAAAGCACGCCGCGCTCTCTTGTCATAAAGCCACGCATAAAATCGGCTCGTGAAATAGTCGAAGTGCCACGAATTGTGCGCCAGACAAAACTCTCGCAACCGCTTGATGAAAGAAAGTGCTGCCTGCCGGTCCTGCGCTGGATCGAGACAAATGTAGGTGAAATGTCCATGAATCAAGAACCCGCTAAAAACCGGCACAAGAATGTCGCCCGGCTGCTTCAGGTGGTGAGGCCGAAAAGCAACCTGCCCCTGCTGCTGCTCCAGAAACTCGGCGACCGCCTGCCAGCGTTTCTTGACGACCTTCTGCTCGTAGCGGGTCACTGGAAACGCAATCGCCATGATGACGACAATCAAGATGCCGGTCCAGAGGTACAGCCCATACTCGCTGTTCCACGACAAGTCGGTGAGCGCACTCATGATGCCTGACGACCAACCGCCTTCCTCAAGACTCTCCAAATCTGCGGACAACGTCTCGAGGTACAACAGTTAGGCATCAACTCTCGTGTCTCCATACTCAATAACGAGTGGCAGCAGGCTCACGAATGACTGCTCTGTCGCTAAAATGCTCAAGGCCTCTGGAAGCGTGAAGCTCCACCGTGCGGTTGGAGGTGATGAGCCACTGGAACGTGTAATCCCCGCCGAAAGGCACACCAACAAACCAAATCTTCGGAGCGGTCGTCTGAATCACCTCTCGCGAAGCGGTGTCCAGAGTCGGTAACTGGAGCACTCGACTCCGAACCTGCTCGATAACCTCCGGTGAATCAGCACGGGGGCGAGAACTCTGCGAGCTCGCGCAACCCGTAAACAGAAACGCCGCGAGGCAAAGTGCTAGAAATGTAAAGGGCGCACGCATGATGCCTAACAACCAAGCTCAGCGACCGCCGCCGGAAACGCCCGGTCGGCTGCAACAGTCGCGAACAAATTATCTGAACCGTCCGCCTGCCCAGCGGGGCGGCGGTTCGCTGCAGCGCTCTGGTTAGCCCACAATGTGTGCGTCATGTGACCAATCTCTTCAGTAACCATAGCAGCATGGCGAAAAGAAAAAGGCATGGAAAAATTATCAAGATCAACGCGATCTGGCGCTGCCAGATTCTACAACTCCTCGCGAGCACCCACCATGCACTCGCGATAGACGTCAGGCAAAACGCGAATAGTGCGACCATCAAGCCTGGCTTGTGAACAGGTGGGGTGATGCGCCCTGGCGTCGCAGACGGGCCAGACTCATAAAACGCATCCAAGGCGAGCGTGCAAATGACTGATAACAACAGTAGCAAACTGTCTCGCAATAAGGTGGACGGAGGAATCCCCAAAATCTTGTCGAACTCCCTCCTCGCCTTTCTGAATTCCTTTGAGTTCACGATGCGCGTTCGCTGTGGCCTAACGACAAAGCTCAGCGACCGCCGCCGGAAACGCCCGGTCGGCTGCAACAGTCGCGAACAAATTACCCAAACCGTCCGCCTGCCCAGCCTGTCCCGCCGTAGCTTCTGAGCGTAGGCGGACGGGGCAGCATCCGCTGAGCGGTGCAGCGTGACTGTTGTTCCATGTGCGGTTCGCTGCAGCACTCTGGTTAGGTGTCAACATCGTCATCTCCAACTTCTGCAACATCAACAAACCACTGGCTGGCTGGTCCGTCGAGCACCAACTCGTCACGCACAACGGACAAAGAAAACTCCCTCCGATCTCTCAAAAATGAACACCTCGCAGTCTCACCTCGCCGGAGCGTGCTCGCCAGTAGCGCGTGACCTTCACCTCGGTATGGAGAATACGGGTAGCGTCCCGGATGCGATGGGTAACTGTCGCCCTCGAAAAAGCCAACCGGCTTGCCTTCCAAATAGAACTCCAATCGGTCGGATTTCATAACGGCGCGCAATGACACCTAACAATATTATGATCAGTAAAGATTACCCGACTGTGGGATTAGCCGCCAAATCGGTAATACCCGGGAGTAACTTTTTCTGACCGCAGGTATAAATCTCGCCTGCCTGAGGGTCAACCGGAAAACCAAAAAGCCCCGGCGTGAACCGGGGCTTTGAAGTTCTGTTGGACTGACGCGGGCGTCGGTTATTTCGGGATCAAGTCGCTCACAAGCGCCTTTTCTTCCTTCAACTCGTTCTCCGTCACGGCGATCTTCGCGCGGCTGAATTCGTTCAACGGCACGTCCTGCACGATGCTCCAGCTCTTGCCCGTGCTGCGGATCGGGTAGCTGAACATCAAACCCTTCTCGATGCCGTAGCTGCCGTCGGTGCAAACCGCCACGCTGGTCCAATCGCCGGTCGGCGTCGGATTCACGAGGGAGCGGACGGTATCAATCGCCGCGTTCGCCGCGCTGGCCGCGCTGGAGAGGCCGCGCGCCTTGATGATGGCCGCGCCGCGTTGTTGCACGGTGGCGATGAAATCTTTTTCCAACCACTCGGTGTGCTTGATGACGTCCGGCACAGGGCGCGTGCCGATGCGGGCGTTGAAGAAGTCGGGATACATCGTGGCGCTGTGGTTGCCCCAGATGGCGAGGTTGCTCACGGCGGTGATGTCCACGCTGGCTTTCTGTGCGAGCTGGGCCTTGGCGCGGTTCTCGTCGAGACGCGTCATGGCGAAGAAACGGTCGCGCGGAATGTTGCGGGCGTTGTTCATGAGGATCAACGCATTCGTATTGCAGGGATTACCCACGACAAGGGCGCGGACGTCCGCAGCGGCGTTCTTCTCCAGCGCTTTGCCCTGGCCGACGAAAATCTTGCCGTTCGCGCCGAGCAGGTCTTTGCGTTCCATGCCGGCTTTGCGCGGCGCGGCGCCGACGAACAACGCCCAGTTCACGTCCTTGAAGCCGACGTCCATGTTGCCGGTGGCGACGATGCCTTTGAGCAACGGGAACGCGCAGTCTTCGATCTCCATCACCGTGCCCTTGAGTTTCTCGAGGATCTCGGGGATGTCCACTTCGAGGAGGTGGAGGATGACGGGTTGGTTCGGCCCGAACAGATCGCCAGAGGCGATGCGGAACAGGAGTGAGTAGGAGATTTGACCGGCAGCACCGGTGACAGCGACGCGAATGGGTTGGTTGCTCATAATGATTTCAAAAGCGGCTTTGAGTATAGAAACACGAGGAAGGCGCGTGCAAGCGCGCAGAACGAAAGCCCAGCGACTAGAAGCGGGCCGCAACCACTCCATGAGCCCCGCCGAAAAATGCGCCACCGGCTCAATGTCGCGGTGATTGCGGGCGGAAAATTCCGATGCGCAGGGGATAGTCCTCCGGGTAACGCGCCAGCATGTCTTCCATCTTCGAGAGCTTCCACGGTTGGCGCAGGTTGGCTCCGTTCTTGGTGAACACCACATCATCGGCGATGAACACGGCACAAT
>ERZ1292633.5996-Hain-H41-02um-R1-5996-length-10780-cov-16_pt1 | contig 10780 bp, 13 predicted proteins | sample MGYA00564406_ERZ1292633 | MGnify/ENA primary metagenome ERZ1292633 (study PRJEB36523, sample SAMEA6512639) | groundwater metagenome | collected 2019-01-08 | study: AquaDiva: Metagenomics assemblies of 32 groundwater samples
TGAAAAACTGGCGGGGTAGGGTGCAGTCGCTGGTGGCACGACTTCAGGTTCTGGTGCGAGTCTTACTTCTCGCCGCACTTCTTGAATTTCGACTCTTGGCACTGCTCGGCCAGCTGCTGTGCCTTCGTGATCTGCTCCGGCGTCATGCGTGATGCCGTACGATCTCGATCCTTCGTGATTTCAGTCTTCGACCCGCCGCTCGACGATGCGATCGCCACGGTGAACCACACATAGGCCAGAACCTGATTCGGCTGAACGCCTTGTCCCTTCGCATACATCTGCGCGAGTTCGTTTTGGCCCCCCGCATGGCCTTGGCCGGCCGCCATGCGATGCCATTTCAGTGCCGCTTGGTAGTCCTGTTCCACACCCAGACCACTGGCATACAGCAGCCCTAGGTTATACTGAGCCCGTGCATCCCCTCGTTGTGCCAAGGGGTAAAAGAGTCCTGCCGCGACTCGATAATCTCCACGCTGCAGCGCGTCGTATGGCTCCTCCCCGGCCAGAGGTATCGTTTTCTTGGAATTACCACTCAACGATTCCACCGCCGCAGAGACGGTCGCACTAGTCAAGATCAAAACAGCTACGAGTACGACTAGCCTCATCGTGTACCACCTTTCAGCACCGTCAACAGCGTTGGAGTCCCGTGCTGCCCTCGTTGACAAGACAACCGAGCTTCCTCAGCCCCCACAGCAGGGCAGACTACGGACGAGCCCATTCTTGTCGAGCGAGGCCAAAATGTCATCAAAATATTATTTTGTCGTTCACCCTGACAGGTGGAAGGTCACTGGACATGGTTCCCGGGTCGAGGCTGAACCCGACGTAGAGCCGGTCCATTGGAAAGAGCGTTGACGCGATGAAGAACTCGCAGTGCAAACACAGGCTGGGATGGTGCCGAAGCCGGGATTTGAACCCGGACACCCTTGCGGGCGCTAGACCCTGAAGGGAGCGCAATAGACTTCCTCCTGTGTCTCGCTGTATCCTCGCGTATCATAAGTCATTGTGTTTGCTCATATCAAATATACAGCGTGATACAGCAGGAATCAGCAGGACAGGGCAGCCACTTGACAGTTACTTGACAGTCCGCAGCCACAGAAAGAAGGGTGGCGGCATCAAAGGCAGCGGCCCCCCGTCAAATGGAGTCCTCTAAGACTAGCCGTTAATCCATGGCGCCTGCTCTGTCTTCGAGCAAGGGGGTATCTGATGGATAATGAATTCCTCAGAAATCTCAACCCACACTTTTACGACCCCATCGACCTAGCTGAGTTCATCATCAAGGGCTACAAGAACGCCCCGGACTTGAGGAACAATCTTCCATTGCCTTCTGCAGAAGAAATTGAAAGGTGGGCGATAACAGAACCAGAACTGGAGAGATGTGCAGATGAATTCTATATCTTGATGGTTGTCGGCGATACGGTCATTGTGAAGAGAAATAAGTCGTTTGAGTTCTATTCCTCTTTCCTTCGGTCACTAACTCCCCGCCTAGCCGACATGCTGTATGGTCAACAAACCATTACTGCGAGTGAAGGATTGATCAAGGTGATCGAGCGATATATCGAATTACTTGATACGGAACAGATGGTTGAATTCGCTTGCACCTATACTGAAAGAGTGTTCGGTGGCAATCCGCATGAAAGCGCGATTTTTGCAGCGGACTTATGGAATAGAGCCTTCGATATGATGATAAAGACGATGGGCGCGACTAAGGAAATGTTTACAGGATTCATCCGAGACGAAGAAGAGTGCAGGCTTCTTGGTGAAGAAATCGCGTTGACCAAATTTGAGGTGCAGTATTTGCAAGACCAAATGAAGGCCGGAACCGAGGGTGAGCCTAGGCAGAAAATAGAATCGCTTCTTCAAAAAATAAAAACATGCTGGAGTCCTGCCAAGCTAGAGGATAACGAAACCAAACTCCTGGTTCTTCATGATTGCTGGTACCTGCTGAAGCAATTGTACATATCAATCGCGGATCTGAGCGAGAAGGAGCGTTCTAACTTCAACGATCAATTCGCTCTTGAATATATAGGGCGACTCATGTCAATAGCCGGTGTGGTAACTCAAGTTGGCAGCTATGGACCTGGCTCATTACCTACCGATAGGGTCTTAAGGGTTACAGAACGGGAAATCGCATTGGGTAGACTTCCGGAAGATATTCCTTTTCACCAAGATGCATTGAAGGCAAAGGCGGAAGGCAAGTCAGAATTGCTTATGTCTGCCATCAGAGAAGAGCTACAGCGCAACCCAATCATCAAACTTGCCGATGCGTTTTCTAAGGTAAAGAAGGTTAAGTCATTCTTGCGCATATTTGGTATGTAACTGTTGAGCCTGGGGTCGGGTGCTGCCTTTCCTCACCAGGACCCCACCGGGAACCTCAGCCCATTACTTGCGCTTCCTCCACTCCCACGGCGGTACAGGCCGAGGATCAATCCATAACCCTCGATTAGCTTCCCGTGCTTCCGCCTCTAACGCTTCAAGGACTGAGTCATCCGGAGCATATTTTCGGTACCACCAGCACCAGCCGTCTTTGACTAGCACATGATTCATGTTAGTCCCACCAGGAATAGAAGGAGCGCCTTTGTCGGCAGGCGGGGGGCTTAAAAAGGGAACCCGACGCCTAGCCATGCATAGACGGCGCAGCGACCGGCAGGGGTGGTCATCAGCATTATAGTCCAAACATCCGAAGCAAGGATCTAATCTTTTTGAACCGAGAAACCTGGTCCATTACGTTGTCCAGTGAATTACTTTCTTTGTCGCTTATGCCAGAATTCTTCTTGGGTGCGGGGAATGTATCCTCCTCCAGCCCTTCTTCCACGGAAGTATGCTCCACTGGCGTTATCACAAATTGGAACTCTTCGACCGGCGAATAAAACGCAATGTCTGCGTCCCAAACCAAATCCCTACCATCAGGATCATTCCCATAATTGAGCGGTAAATGCGCGTCTCTAACAGAAGGCAGCGGAGTCTTGACGTGAAGGAACATACGTTGAGCGGCAAGATCAATCTGTCTGAGCCTGTGTAGTTCTTCAGGCGGTAGCCTCACATGGATTTCAAATCCACCTTGATGGTTCCCGGTTCGAGGGTCTTCGGGGCTAAGGTAGATAAGGCCTATCCTCCCAGGTTGTGTTAAGCCTGATCTGTCCTCGCTTTGTTCAGCCTCTACCTCCTCATGCAGTCCGAAGTTGATATATACCTCTGCATCAAGGATGGTACCGTTAAGAACATTTTGTTTCTTGACCAAAACATCAAACCGATAAAGCACACTCTGCTCTTGTGTTTGATTTGCCCCAGCAAAATACAACTCCCAATGCCGACCATGTTTCGTAACATGAAGAGCTGATGTTGGATTTCTGAGTTGAAATGAGAGAGTCGGCATCTACGAGTCCCTATTCGGCCCACACATTGTAGGCAGGGTGCAAAAGGTGGAGCAAGTGGGAAACCCTACCCACTGTCACTTTGCGTTGCGTTGCGTGTCTCAGAGTAGTACCGTTGGGCATTCCTGGCTCTATCACACTTCATGAGCCTAATCCAGGAAAGGACATGCCACAAAAGAAAACCTCAGATTCAGCACAGGACCCTACCCTTCAACTGAAGACCCTGGCCCTTCGGGATGACCGCCTTGTTCACAATTATAGGGACATTCATTACCAACTCATCATTGATTCTCTTCAAGCTAGTGGACAGCGCATTGCCAGCAGAGAGAGAGTCGCTCCTCTCTCTGATACTCGATACAAGCGCCTCATGAAGCAGTACGCTAGTCTGCGGGAGCGAATCTGCAAGAAATACAAAATTAGCGGATTTTATGGCGGTGATCCCTATATCGTAAAAAAGGATGGCTGGTTAGCCACTATCCAGGTGTCGCTGAACAAACGGCTAATGGTAGAGACTAACTGGCAGACCTCCTTTTTTGCTCCGGCTATCCAGTTTCATGTTATCCCTGAAAATGCAAAGGTCTATCCTTCTGAGAGTGGAACCATCTACCAACTTCCGGACTTGCCTAAACGACCCCAAACTTCTCCTTGCATGACGATTCACTTGGATCTCTCTCAGGTGAAGCCGAATGCCCTTGCACCCTTGACGGAAGAGTTCAAAGAAGCCGTCAAACAATGCCTTGCAGAGCTACCGCTAAGTCACCGAAAACCGCCGTCTGCTTGGGAACAGAATGTAGACCGGGACTATCGTCGTTTTCGACAACATTTCTACCAAGGGGTGCCCTATCGTTGGATTGCGGCCTATGAACGCGTGGGAGTCATGCCAAAACGGAAGCTCAATGTACAGGTGCCGCAGGAATCTTCAGTTCGTGATTCCGTTGAGCGAGTCCACTCCATTCTCTTTGGTAAAAAGCTCGCCACAGGCAGAAAATCCGCGTCTCGGCTCAGCGCAACGCTGTCTCAGTTCAACTGCCCAGAACATCCCCGTGATTGCCCAAATTCCTGCCCATACGCCCTGAATTTCATCAAAAATCTTCAACAAATCCGATAGTTTCTCGCCCGAACAAACTCCCCGACTTTGTCCGCTGCTTCCTATGGGTAGAGGCTGTGAATCAGCACAGCACAGAACCCACAGAGGGGACAAATGAGCGAATCACAAAAACTGGGAACACTAGTCACGGTCAAGCATGCCGCACTAGTGCTAGGCATGGCCCCATCGAGCCTATATCGGCTCTGCCAATGTGGACGGGTCCCGTCCTATGCCGTCGGGGCGAAAGGGTACGGCGTGCGTGTGGATATTGAAGAGGCCAAAACGGCATTGCGGCGTCCGCCGAAAGCGGAGGAGCAAACATCATGACGCTGACGCCAACAGCCGCCCTCGACTGTGCCGCAAGGGGCTGGCGCGTGCATCCACTCGAAGGGAAAAGGGCGGTGGTCAAAGGCTGGCCCACTCTGGCCACGACAGACCCGGCCACGCTTGCCCAATGGCAGGAGGAATATCCCGGCGCGAATTGGGGGATTGCCACCGGGAAGCAATCGAATCTGTTTGTATTGGATATCGACCCTCAACATGGTGGCGATGAATCACTACGAGCATTGACGGCACAGTATGGCGAACTTCCTGAAACAGTCGAAGTTGTCACAGGCCGAGGCGGGCGGCATCTGTACTTCCGTTATCCAGGAGGGGGCTACAAAAATTCCTTTGGTCGGTTAGGTCCCGGCCTCGATATCAAGACGGATGGCGGATACGTCGTCGCGGTTGGAAGCATCCATCCAGACACAGGCCGGACCTATGAATGGGAAGCGGCGCACCACCCCGACGATGTACCGCTTGCTGAAGCTCCGGCCTGGCTCCTGACATTACTCACCCAGAGTCCGCCGACGCCTGGCAATCAACCGGTCAGGAGTTTTGAACATGGGAGCCGTAATACGGACCTCACGTCCGAGGCCGGAAAGCTCCGACGGATCGGGCTGAGTGAGCCAGAAATCCTAGGGGCGCTGCGTGCCATAAATGCAGAGCGGTGTAACTCGCCCGTGCCCGACGATGAGGTCCGTAAGATAGCGCATAGCATTGGCCAATATCCGGCCCCCGTGGCCGATGAGTGGCCGCAGCTCGACCGGTTGGCAATTCGTGGAGTGATCGGGGACTTCGTGCGAACCGTGGAACCGCACACCGAAGCTGATTCGGCAGCGATTCTGGTTCAATCCCTGGTGGCTTTCGGCAATACGTTGAATCGGTCCAGCTATTTCCAGGTAGAAGCGGATCGGCACCACACAAATCTCGACGCAGTGATGGTAGGCGATACCTCGAAAGGTCGGAAGGGAACATCCTTCGCCTACATTCGGAAGGTGTTCAATGAGGTTGACCCAGAGTGGACGAAGGACAGGATCTTAAGCGGGCTCTCGTCCGGTGAAGGTGTGATTTGGTCCGTCCGTGATCCGATCTTCAAACATAAACCGAACAGTGATGGTGGGCAACCAACCGACGGCTCTCAGATGGTTATGGTTGACCCTGGCATTGAGGATAAAAGGCTTCTGGTGATGGAGGGGGAATTCGCGCAATGCCTTCATGTGATGAAGCGGGAAGGAAATATCCTCAATGCCCTTCTCCGTCTAGCGTGGGATAGTGGCGATCTTCGGATCTTGAACAAGAATTCACCGGCACAATCGACCGGAGCCCATATCAGTATCATCGGTCACATTACGAAGGATGAACTGTGCCGACATCTCGACGGGATCGACGCCGCAAACGGATTTCTGAATAGGATTTTGTGGATTTGTGTCCGGCGGTCAAAAGTCCTGCCTGAGGGCGGATCTCTCGATGAAACCGCGCTAGAACCGATCATTGACCGGCTGCGCCAGGCCGTTCAGTTTGGGCGCACGGCTGGCGAATTAAAGCGAGACAAGGCGGCGCGTGATATATGGCGGGAAGTCTACCCCACCTTGTCGGAAGGCAAACCCGGACTTCTTGGGGCAGCACTTGGCCGAGCCGAGGCCCAGGTGACGCGGCTGTCCTGTCTGTACGCCCTCCAGGATAATTCGTATTTCGTAACTTCTGACCACCTCAACAGCGCCCTTGCACTGTGGGAATACTGCGAAGCGTCCGCCCGGTACATCTTTGGTCAACGGCTCGGTGATCCAATTGCCGATGAACTCCTCCGCGCCCTTCGGCTCCACCCCACCGAGGGGATGACCAGGACCCAGATTAGTGACCATTTTGGACGAAACCGGAAGGCCTTTGAGATTGATCGAGGGCTTGCTGCGCTCGCTGAACGCAACCTTGCGGATGTTGACCGGGAGGCCACTGAAGGCGGCGGACGCCCGGTTGAGCGGTGGCGGCTGGCTAGTAGGGGAACGAAATAAACGAAACTAACGAAATAACTCCCAGTTGGCAGTAGGTTTTTTCGTTTAATTCGTTAATTTCGTAAGGGGTGGCCATGGGGCAATATCTTGACCTTGCCAAGAAAGCGCTAGAGCGAGCAGTGCCGATGCCGGATGCTGTTCGACCAGCAAGGCCCTCTTCTAGCGAGGCGCAGCTCCCTCATGCCAATGACGGCAATGTCCCCATGCCGGGCTGTTATGTCCGGTGGCAACGTGGGGATGGAAGCCAGGCGCAGGGAAAAGTCATTGAACTGCTTGTGGACCCATCGGTAGACCCGCCCATTGTCGTGCTTGTGACACTCCACGATGGCTCAGAGGCAACCCTGAATCCGCGAACGGTCAAGCTGTGGGTTATGGATGAGTCTACCGCTCAAAAGTAGAGGGAAACAGAATGCCGTTCCAATCAGGCAAACCGAAAACAGGCGGACGGCAACCCGGCACTCCAAACCAACTGACGGGAGCATTTCGGGAAGCCGTCCTTCACGTCTATAAGGGTCTGGGTGGTCACGCTGCCTTCCTGGAATGGGCGCGTGAAAATCCCACTGAGTATTACCGGATAGCGGCACGGCTCATTCCTGTCGAATTACGCCAGGAGGAGGATCGGACCATCCGAGTGATAATCGATGATAGGTCCCCCATTAACAGCCCGTCGAAAGGCCCGATAATGGTCGTAGATCACTCAACGAGAGAGGATTAGAAGAGGGAAGGCTATTTTCGCTTCTCGTACTTCTTCAGGAGGTCCTGTATCGCCTCCTCAACCAATTCATTGAGCCAGCGGTCTTCATCCACCGCGAGGTGGGACAGCTCCTTCATGAGTTCCTGATTAAGCCGCAACCCGAAGGTTTTCTTCTGCGCAGTCACTTTCTCTCGTGTCACGCTCGGAACGGTACAGCACACCAGCTAGACAGTCAACTCTCTATCTTGCTATATAGTTATATATATTTCTATACTGCTAGCTATCTAGCAGAAAGGAGCCGTATGAAATCGGTCAAGGTGCTGATCCAACTCCCGGTATCACTCAAGGCGCAACTCGATACGCTCCGAACTCAGGGCTACACGATCAACGGCTATATTCGCTCTTTGCTAGAGCGGGAACTCAAGAAGGGACGGTAAGACATGGCGCGATCAACACGGGGGCTCTACAAGCGGGGCGAAGTTTGGTGGATGACCTACCGGGATGCGGTCGGCATTCAACGCTTTGAGTCCTGCAAGACTTCCAGCAAGAAAGAGGCGGAACAGCGGTTGATTGATCGGCGGAAGGAAACAATGGAAGGCATTGTCCCGGCTCCTGTCATTAAGCCGATTGCTCTGGACGAGTTGAAGGCCCGGTATCTTGCCTATGTGGGGCATCAACGGGGAGTGGCCACGAAGTATTACCACTTTGCCCACTTTGCGCGAGTGTGGGGCAATCCACCTATTCATACCATCACTGTGGATATCCTTGACCATTACCGGGCACTACGCTTGAGTGAGAAGGTCGGCCCTGCCACGATCAACAGGGAAATGGCGACGCTGAAGCATGCCTTGAGCAAGGCGGTTGAGTGGAAGCTCCTCCGGAAGGCCTCACGAGAAGAACTGACGGCCATAAAGAAGTATCAAGAACCCGATGGTCGGTTGCGGTATCTCTCAGGGGAAGCCGAGGCGGAGCGGTTGCTCCAAGCCTGTGAGCCCTGGCTTAAGCCCATTGTCCTGACAGCGATTCATACCGGCATGAGGAAAGGAGAGTTGCTCGGTCTCACGTGGGATTGTGTGGATATGACGCACGGGTTCATCCGCCTGAAGCAGACCAAGAACGGCAAGGCACGGGCGCTCCCCCTCAATGAAACCCTGTGGGGGCTCTTCAGCCAGTTACGGACCCGCCAAGATGTGTTGTGGGTCTTTCATGATAACGCGGGGCATCGGTGGGACGATGTGAGACATGGTTTTGACCGGGCCTGTGAGGCTTCAGGACTGACGGATTTCCACTTCCATGACCTTAGGCATACCTTCGCGTCCTGGCTCATTATGCGAGGCGTACCGCTTGCCACCGTGAGCAACCTTCTCGGGCATACATCGCCGACTATGACACTGCGATATGCTCACCTATCTCCTAAGCACCTTACATCAGCGGTCCGAGTTCTCGATTCCCCTTATAATCAGACAAGTATCACTACTGGTAAAGCGACCCTTGAAACTATAAGCGAGTAAACCCTTAACTCCGCTCCTCTGCTATTCGCGCACTAGGAGATTACTTTGGCGAATTCTCTAAGGTATGCGCGTTGCGCTTGACCCGTCGAGCAGGCTATCACTTCCACCAATTCATCTATTTGCTAGCCAAGGAGTTATGAGCACTACCCCGTTGTGATCATAAGTCATTGTTTTCAATAATACTTATTTAATTAAGGAATACTAACTCCGTTTGACATATGGAATCATCTTGTATAGGCTAAGCACGATGCCTTCGGAAACGAAAGGCAGTTACTCCACGCCTTATGGCGCTGGATATGGCTTCTGGCCCCGTGAGCCGGTGTAATCACGGGGCAACCCAAATCCTTTTACCGCTTTTACAGTACCTTCTTACATCCATAGTCATCGCGGTATAGGCGGAAGAAAAATTCCAGCCACTTTCTTGTCTCGGTTCCAACCAAATTACAAATAAGTGATCCTGTGCGAGATAAAGTCGTCGGTGCCTATTGCCTTGATCCCGATCAATCAAAAGATAGCATGCCGTTTTTTTCACTCTGCCTTCGATAATTGGTTTAATCCAACGTATCCGCTCCACTCTTTTCCTGTCTAAAACATCTTTCTTCTTTGGGAATTGCGTCCTATTGCTCGACGTAAAAAAAGCGTGCTCAAAGCGGTCCTCATGAAAAAGGACAAGGGATGAATCATGAGCTTGTAATTCCCCGACCTTTTTTGATCCAAGATAGTTATCTCTGTAAATCCTCCGCGCAAGTTCACAAAGCATGGAATCCTCTAGCCCCTCACAAGAAACAAGGAGGGGATGAAGGTCAGTTATGGGGCTGGATGTCATGTGAGTGAGGGATGGAAGATATTGAACTTGCTCGGTTGTGGGTTCGCGTTCCTCAGTCGAAGAGTTGAAACCCCTCGCTTGCCAGCTAAATACTGGGCTAACAGTTCCTTGGGGCTCCCTGGAATAAGATCTTGGCACCAAGCTGCGGCTACTGCCCCTGTCAGTAAATCGCACAACTGGGCCAAAGGTGCTTGTGAGGAGTCGATGACGGTAAGGTCTGATATCCAGGCTTTGCCCCGAACGGATCGTTCTAAATATGTTTTAAGTGTTGAGTATCGCCCCGAGCCTTTGTTTCTCTTGAAATCGAGGAGAATCAAATACTCATGGCCGGGTTCAAGCCACTGCTTGAGTAATTGATAATAGAACTTGTAGAAACCTAATTCCCTATCCCCCTCATGATACCGATTAACATCCACTCTTGAATGTTCGATAACGATAACCCTGTATCGTATCGTTTCCCGTTCGAAAAAGAAGTCAATGATCTGCTTGTATTCCGAAAGATATTTACTGCTCGTTTTACTCCATTTAACTTCACTACCAAGCCCACAGCTTTGGCACAACATTTTGAACTCTTCTGTAAGTTGAGCCTTGTTCTCCCGAGGAAGCCATAAGCTTCCAATGGCCATATATGGGTGATTGGACGGTCCTTCGTGTCGGCTCTCATCGCAGTAGACAACATACTCCATAACGAACGAATGCTCCCCCACCAATCCCCATCCAAACCGAGAGTGACTGTACCATTGACCATTTGGCTATGCCAAATAAGACAATTTAAGACCTCATTCGGACAACTCACTTGACAGTTACTTGACAATTCAGCCGAAACAGACGCCCGAAGGGCTGCTGGTAAGAGCTATAAACGACGCTACTGAATCGATGAAACCCCTTTATAGGAGCGGGGAAGGAGGTGTGGTGCCGAAGCCGGGATTTGAACCCGGACACCCTTGCGGGCGCTAGACCC
>ERZ1292633.5997-Hain-H41-02um-R1-5997-length-10780-cov-6_pt1 | contig 10780 bp, 7 predicted proteins | sample MGYA00564406_ERZ1292633 | MGnify/ENA primary metagenome ERZ1292633 (study PRJEB36523, sample SAMEA6512639) | groundwater metagenome | collected 2019-01-08 | study: AquaDiva: Metagenomics assemblies of 32 groundwater samples
ACAACGGCAATCTGTTGCTCGCTTATGACATTGCGCAATCGGCAATCGAAGCGGGTGATGGTTCCGAAGAGCTCCGGCATTTGCTCGTTCTGGCCCTCGCCCGCATGGGCAATGCCGAACGGGCGATGGAGCTCTATCATCACTATGGGCTGGAGAGGTCACCCGATGCCCATCACAGGGCGATTGTCGCGCGGATACTCAAAGATAGTGCCCTCGCCACTGCCGAAACGGACGACCGAAATCAAGCCTTCGTATTGGCATTTGAAGCCTATGAACGCCTGTTCCGCGAAAACGGCGATGCCTATCCGGGGATTAACGCCGCCACTCTGGCCTATCTGGGCGGGCAAGAGCATAAAGCGAGGGAATTGGCGACAGCCATCCTCGCCCTGCCCGAAATTGCCGATCCAGCCGGTTTTTATGCGGCAGCCACAAAAGCCGAAGCCCTGTTCCTTTTGGGCCGCTTTGATGAAGCGGGCACAACGTTACAAAGCGCGCGCGACTTGCCGGGCGCGAATAGTGGCGCAAAATCGAGCAGCTGCCGCCAACTTTCCCTGATCGCAGAGGTGGCGGGGCTTGGCGTTGAACAGAGTGACGCTCTGCTGGCCCCGATCTTGCCACCCTCCGTCATCCACTTTTGCGGACATATGTTCCTCGAAGACGCTGCGCTCGAAACCGAATTACGCAAGGCTGTCGACCAATTCCTCGATGCGCATGACGTTGGTTTCGCCTATGGCGCGATTGCAGCAGGTTCCGACATCCTGATTGCAGAGGCAATCTTGGCTCGGGGGAGCGAACTCCATCTCACACTCCCCTTTGCGCGCGACGATTTCATCATTCAGTCGATTACGCCCGCAGGACCCGGTTGGCTGGAGCGGTTTGAGCGATGCATGGCATTGGCAACCAGCGTCAATTTTGCCACTGAAATGCACTATGTCGCCGATCCATCACAATTTGGCTATGCCAGCAAAGTGGCGATGGGCATGGCCAAATTGCGGGCGCAATATCTCGGTGGGGCGGTGCAACAGCTTGCCATCTGGGACGGCAAGCCGGCCAACGGTCCCGCAGGCACCGGCGCGGACGTCAAAAACTGGCAAAGCTATGGCGGATCTGTAACGATCATCGGCGCGCAGGATCTGAACCGGCAATTATCGCTGCCCCAAAAGCCAAAGCACGACCCCTATAAACGCACCACCGCCGCGATATTATTCACAGATTTTCAGGGGTTTTCCAAGCTATCCGAGGCAGCCATTCCAACCTTCTGGAACGGGGTCATGGGCCGGATGGGCACTGTGCTTCGCGGCCATCAAAACAATATCCTTGCGCAAAACAGCTGGGGCGACGCGCTGCTTGCGGTCGCTTCCGGCGCCGCTGTGGCCGCCGAAATCGCGCTGGAACTGCAATCTGCGCTGCGGGACTTTGACATGGCCTCGCTGGGATTGAACGAGGCGGGGGGAATGCGGATTGGCGTTCATTATGGCCCAACCTATGAGATGGATGATCCGATTACCGGCAAGGTCAATTATTATGGGACCGAAGTGTCAAAAGCGGCGCGTATAGAGCCCGTCACGCCCCCCGGCGCGGTATTTGTGACCGAACCATTTGCCGCGATATTGGCGCTCGAAGCCGCCGATTATTTTATATGTCAATTCGTTGGCAAAGTTCAATTTGCCAAAGATTATGGCACCTATCCGATGTATCGGCTGACTGCGACATAGGCCCAAAAACGATTACACTATTCATTTTAATCGGTTTTGACGATGGTCAGGTCAGCCTAAGATTTTGCAAATTATCAGGAAGGGGAGAATGCACATGTTTCAGAAACTCGACCAATGGCTCGCACCCGGCCCGCGCATTGCCGCGCTCGCCGATCCGCTGTTTCGGGTGCTGACCAGCCTGATTTTCATCATCGGCGGGCTTGGCCACTTCGGGCAGCATCAGATGATGCTGGATCGCATGGCCGAATCACCATGGGCGGGCACGGTGGCGATGATCGGCGATCCGTCCTATTTGCTGTGGCTGTCGGGCGGCGTGTTTGTGGCCTGTGGCATCACCCTTGCGCTGGGGTGGATGACGCGGGCATCGGCACTGGCACTGTTCGTAACATTGGTCCCCGTTACCGTCGCCATTCATTTTGCGCCGGGCCATGTCGGGCCATTGTTCAAAAATGTCGCGATCCTTGGCGCGCTGTTCCTGCTGTGGGCCAAGGGGCCGGGGCACTTTGCTTTAGACCGTTCGTCTTAAGCCAGCTTGCCTTAAGCCCGTTCGTCCTCAGGAGGCGTTGAGGCCGCAGGCTGAAACGCCGTCTCGAAGGACCACATGCTTCGAGACGAACCCTCAATCATTGATTTCGGGCCCTCCTCAGCACGAACGGGGCATGGAGGGAGCGGCGGTCCCCCTCCCCGTGCCGGGGAGGTATTTTGTTGCTCACTCCATCCCGCAAATCGCGCGCAGGCGGTAAGCGGCGACGGCCTGCATCCCCTCGGCCTCGGCCAGTCTAGCGGTGGCGGCGATGGCTTCGCGCAGCGCGTCAAGCTGGGCCAGCATCGGTTTGGCCCCGACCTGAACCTCCAGCCGGGTTCCGCGCAGCGCCTCATCGGCCGCCGCGCTGCCTTCGCGCGCCGCCTCGACCATCCGCCCAGCGGTGGCAAAGCCAGCCCAAGCCTCAATCGCATATTGGGTGATTGCATCGCTCGCACCGGTCTCGCGGGCCTGTGCGGCAGTCAGCGCCGCCGCTGCTTCGCGGCTGCGTGCACTGCCCGCGCCGCCGTCGATTATGGTCCAGCGCCCCCGCACCCCCACCGCAACGCTATCGGCGCGGTATCCTGGAAAGAATTGATCGCGCACCGTGACGGCTTCGGCAAAGGCTCCGACGGATGGCAGGCGCGATGCCCGCGCGGCGCGGCGCCCCGCCTCGGCGGCGCTGACCACCGCTTCGGCCTGTGCCAGCATCGGGTTATGGCTGAGCGCGCGCTCGATAGCGTCGGCCAATGTCGTTGGCGTTTCGGGGAGCGTACCCAGCGGCGCAAGCTCGGCCACCGGCTTACCCGTCAACCGCGCCAGCCGTGCCTCTGCGCCCGCCAGCCGTCCTTCGGCCCCGACCCGGCCCGCCACCCCTTCGGCCAGCCGCGCGCGTGCCTGTGCCACGTCGGTGCTGGCAGCATCGCCAACCCGAAACCGCAATCCCGCTTGGCGCACGACTTCGCTCAATGATGCCTCAAGCTGGGTATAGCTTTCTACCAGCCGCCGCGCGGTCAGCACCTCGGCATAGCTTGTCACGACATCGACGGTCAGTTGGCTTTCCGCCGCCATTTGTCCAGCCTGTGCCGCCGCCGCGCCGCCGCGCGCCTGTGCCACCGCTGCGCCGACCCGCCCGCCGCTATAGAGCGGATATTCACCGACCAGTTGCGCAACTCGCGGGGTCACATCGTCGGCGCTCAGCCCAAAAAAACCGCCAAGGTCAATCCGCCCGGCGCCGATGCTTGCCTCGACCCGCACGCTTGGGCCACCCGCGCTACGCGCCTGATCGACCCGTGCTTCGGCTGCATCAGCCTCCGCCTCTGCCGCCGCCAATGCTGGCGAATGGGCGCGGGCATCGGTCAGCGCGCCAGACAGATTTTGCGGCGCCAAACCCTGCGCCGACAGCGCGGCAGGGGAGGCGGCCAGCAAAGCGCTGGTCAGCAGCAGGCGCAACGCAGGCCTCACTTGAAGGCAGCACCCGGCGCGAACCCAAGCCTCTTGAATATCATCGCCGCCGGGCAAAAGCCGGTGAACGCCGCCTGAAACATGTTGAGGCCCGCAAAAATGGCGAGGCCGATCCAATAGGGGTGGACATAATGCGCCAGCGCGACGCTCAGCAACACGACGCATCCGGCAAAGGCGAATACCGCTCTATCTAGGGTCATCACTTGTCTCCTTTTCAAAACGCAGTTTGCGGATGCCCAGCGCGTGCATCACCAATTTCTCGTAAAATGGCTCGCTCTCGCCCTTGCGGACCTTGCGCAGGAAATATTTCTCGAACCCCACTTTGGCCAAATGGACCCACTTGCCCGACGATGACCAGTTGACGTTGCGCGGTGGGATTTGCGGTTGTGCCACAAACGCGACCCCGCCATCGCCAAAATCAGCAAGGCAAAAGGCGTTCCATGTTGCTTCCTGCCACGGTGCCCTGCCCTCGACCTCGGCCTTGAGATTGGCGGCAATCGCGGTGACCATCGATTCGATCATGAACCCCGTTTTGGGCACGCCAACCGGAACCGGCGTTGGCCCGACGGGCGGGATGGCGACACAAACACCCAGCGAATAGATGTTGGTAAAGGTCGGGTTACGCTGATGCTTGTCGGCCAGAATGAACCCACGCGGGTTGGTCAGCCCCTCTATCCCGCGCACCGCCGCAACACCACGAAAGGCGGGCAGCATCATCGCATAACCGAACGGCAGATCGCGCACCGCCTTGACCGATCCATCGTCGGCCACTTCCTCGACATGCACCATGTCCGCATCAAAACTGGTGACGCGGGCGTTGGTAATCCATTTGATGTGACGTTCGCGTAGCTCGCTTTCGAGCAAGCCCTTGGTATCGCCAACCCCATCGAGGCCGAGATGCCCGATATAGGGTTCGGCGGTAACGAAGGTCATCGGCACGCGGTCGCGGATTTTGCGGCGACGAAGCTCGGTGTCGAGGATCAGCGCGAACTCATAAGCGGGGCCATAACAGGACGCACCCTGCGCTGCGCCGACGACTATTGGGCCGGGGTTCTGGCAAAATGCGTCAAACTTGTCCGCTGCCGCCGCCGCATGGTCGGTGCGGCAAACCGATACGGTGTGCTTGTCGGGGCCGAACCCTTGTATCTCATCGAACGCCAGATCGGGGCCGGTGGCGATGACCAAATAGTCGTAGGACAGGCTGGTGCCGTCACCCAAAGTCATGCTGTTGCTGGCGGGATCGACGCGGACCGCGCCGCTGGCGTTAAAGCCAATTTTCTTCTTTGCCATGACCGGCGGCAAATGAACGCGGATGGCTTCGGGCTCGCGCCAACGCACCGCAACCCACGGGTTCGACGGCACAAACCAATAGTCTTCGGAATCGGAGACGACCATCACCTCCGCCTTGCCCTTGGTCGCGGCGCGGATTTCATAGGCCGCAATCGTGCCGCCCAATCCCGCGCCCAGAACAACAATCTGTGGCAGTGACATGATCTGGACTCCCATCCTAGCGTATTGGCATCCTTGCGATATTGGCCGCGACGCAGGCGGGGGAGGACCAGCCTGCGCCGCGACCGACGCTCGTACCTTTTCGCGACCCGAAGAGCCCGAGCGTATTTCGTGTTGACGATTTATTAGAATATCTGCATATTAGCAAGAGGCGATTTTGAAAATGGCGCAAAAATGAAAAAAATGATGGTTCGCACAGCCCTGACGGGCGCACTCGCTGCGATGTTGCTGTCTGGTTGCAGCGGCAGCGAAAGCACCGCGCCAACTAGGCAGGCTGCGCCCACTGGCGAACGGTTGCGCCTCGTCGCGACAACAACGACCGAGTGGAAAGATGTCGGCGCGACCATCACCAGCACCGACATGGCCGAGGCGCGCGCGCGCATCCCCGGCATCTTGCAAACGCTGTCGGTGCGCGAAGGCGATCTGGTATCGCGCGGCCAAGTCATCGGGCGCGTGGTCGATACGCGGCTAGGTTATGAGAGCGCGGCCTATGGTGCACAGGCCGCCGCCGCGCAGGCGCAATCTGTCCAAGCCGAAGCTGACCTCGCCCGCATCCGCTACCTCTACGACAATGGCGTCTATGCCCGGGCAAAGCTCGACCAGGCACAGGCTGCCGCCACCGCTGCGCGCGCTGGCGTCGCCGCCGCCCGCGCACAGCAATCCGCCGTGGGCGCGGTGGCGGGCCAAGGCGCGATACTCGCCCCCTCATCGGGCCGCGTGCTGACTGCCGCCGTCCCCGCTGGCTCCGCCGTTGCGCCGGGCATGTCGATTGCCACGATCACATCGGGCGCGATGGTACTGCGGCTCGATTTGCCCGAATCGCTGGCGGGTCAAGTGCGCGTCGGCACTCCCGTTATCGCCACCGGGCTTTATCCGGCCGACCCGGCGAATGCTCCTAGATCAACCGTATCGCGCGTCTATCCTTCGGTCACCGCCGGGCAATTGATGGCCGATGTCGCCATAGCCGGCATCGCCAATGATATGGTCGGGCGGCGCGTCACCGCGCGCGTGGCCATTGGGGAACGCCGCGCCATCATCGTCCCGCGCCGCTATATCACGACCCGCTATGGCATTGATTATGCGACGCTGATGGCAAGCGGCAACAGCGTTTCAACCATCCCTGTGCAGATTGCCCCCGCCGATGCCGCAGATAGCGTCGAAATACTCTCTGGTGCCGTAGCGGGCGATACTTTGATTGCACCGCGATGAGCCTTGGTATCTCGGGGCGGCTGACCCGCGCGACGATCAATTCACCGCTAACCCCGCTGATGCTGCTGACCGCGATCCTCGTCGGCCTGCTCGCGGTGATGACCATCCCGCGCGAGGAGGAACCGCAGATCAGCGTGCCAATGGTCGATCTGCAAGTCGCCGCACCCGGCCTGTCCGCCAGCGATGCAGTTGAGCTGATCGCCAAGCCGCTGGAGACCATCGTCAAAAGCGTCGATGGTGTCGAACATGTCTATACGCAGGCCGAAGACAATGGCGTGATGGTCACTGCGCGTTTTCTGGTCGGGTCGGACCCCGAAGACGCCGCCATCCGCATCAACGAACGCCTCTCGGCCAATATGGCGCGGCTGCCCGTCGGCATCGCCCCGCCGCAAGTGACGGTGCGCGGGATTAGCGACGTTCCCATCGTCGTCCTCACTCTGTCACCGCGCGCGGGCGCTCCCGGCCACTATAGCGAACAATCGCTGTTTGAGCTGGCCAGCCGCCTGCGCAGCGAAGTGACCAAGGTCGATGACGTTGGCCTCACCTTCCTTGTTGGCGGACAGGCCGAAGAAATCCGCATCGCGCCAGACCCCGCCAAACTCGCTTTGTTTGGCGTGTCTCTCGGCAGCTTGGTCGAGAGCGCGAGCCAAGCCAATCGCGCCTTTCCTGTCGGCACCGTGCGCGATGGCGGTCTGGCCACCAGCGTGGTTGCGGGACAGACTCTGCGCGACGCAAATGATGTCGGAACCTTGACGGTACGCTCTGCCCAGGGCCGCCCCGTCTATCTGCGCGATGTCGCCACCGTCAGCCAAGGTCCATCGGACAATCAGGCGCGGGCATGGCGCTGGTCACGCACAGAGGGCACAAGCGAAGCGGGCGGCGGCGCATGGGCGATGGCCCCCGCCGTCAGCATCGCGGTGGCCAAGCGTGCCGGGGCCAATGCGGTCAATGTTTCGAGCGCCGTGGTCGAACGGGTAGAGGCGCTACGCGGCAGCCTGATCCCTGCCGGGATCGACGTCGCCGTCACCCGCAATTATGGTGAAAGCGCCAATGAAAAAGCCAATGAGCTGATCTTTCACCTCGCGCTCGCAACCATATCCATCGTCATCCTGATCGGCTTTGCCATTGGTTGGCGCGAGGCAGGCGTCACCGCCATCGTCATCCCGACGACGATCCTATTGACGATGTTTGCGTCGAACCTGATGGGCTTTACCATCAACCGCGTCAGCCTGTTCGCGCTCATCTTCTCCATCGGTATCCTTGTCGATGACGCCATCGTCATGATTGAAAATATTGCGCGGCACTGGGCTATGCCGGATGAGCGTAGCCGCGTCGATGCCGCCGTCGATGCAGTCGGCGAAGTCGGCAATCCGACGATCATCGCCACGCTCACCGTCGTCGCGGCGCTGCTTCCCATGCTGTTCGTCTCCGGCCTGATGGGCCCCTATATGGCCCCCATCCCGATCAATGCGTCGGCGGCGATGCTATTCTCCTTCTTTGTCGCGGTCATCATCGCACCCTGGCTGATGATCCGCTTTGCGCGCACCACCCTCAGCGGCCATGGCCATGACGCTCATGGTGGAAAGCTCGGCGCGCTCTATGCCCGTGTCGCCATGCGCGTCATCGCCAGCCGCAGCAGCGCGCGTAATTTCCTCATCATAGTCGGGCTCGCCACATTGGTCGCCTGTTCGATGTTTTACTTCAAAGCCGTGACGGTCAAGCTCCTCCCCTTCGACAATAAATCCGAAGTGCAATTGGTCGTCGATATGCCCGAGGGAACCAGTCTGGAAACCACAGGCCGCACGCTCGAAGCCGCCGCCGCCATCGTCCGTCAGCTCCCCGAAGCGCTGTCGATGGAGGCCTATGCAGGGGCGTCTGCACCGTTCAATTTCAACGGCCTGGTCCGCCATTATTTCCTGCGCGACCGCCCCGAAATGGGTGACCTCATGGTGACATTGCTGCCCAAGGATGAACGCGATCGGTCGAGCCACGCGGTGGCGCGCGACCTACGGGCGCGCCTGCGTAGCGTGCCACTGCCCATGGGCGCGTCGATCAAGGTGGTGGAGACCCCGCCCGGCCCACCCGTGCTCGCCACCCTGCTCGCCGAAATATACGGCCCCGATGAGGCCACCCGCCGCGCCACAGCGGCACAGGTCGAACGGCTGTTTCGCAATATTCCCGCTATCGTCGATGTCGACAACAGCTATGGCCAGCCGCGCCCGCGCCTGCGCCTCGTGCCCGACCGTTCGCGGCTTGACGCTTACGGTCTGTCGGAACGGCAAGTGTTTGACAGCATCGGCCTGTTATTCGGCGGGCAGACCGTCGGCTATGCCCCGCGCGGTGACGGGCGCGACCCGCTGCCCATCCGCATCGCGCTCACCCAATCACAGCGTAGCTGGAGCCAGGCGCTCGCCGCCACACCCGTTTCCACTATGTCGGGCGGTGGCCGCCTCATCGAGCTTGGTGAAATTGTCGATGCGCGAACCGAGGCTGGCTCGCCAGCCTTGTTCCGCCGCGATGGCCGCCCCGCCGACATGGTCACCGCCGAACTGGCGGGCGATTATGAAGCGCCGATTTATGGCATTTTCGCGGTGGGTGACGCCATCGACAGCTTTGACTGGGCAGGTGCTGGCCTTGTCAAACCCATCATCCATTACAATGGCCAGCCAGCGGATGAACAGGTGCCGTCGCTGTTATGGGATGGCGAGTGGGAGATTACCTGGGTCACTTTCCGCGACATGGGCGCGGCGTTCATGGTCGCGCTGCTCGGCATCTATGTGCTGGTGGTCGGGCAATTTCGTAATTTCAAAATCCCGTTGGTCATCCTCACCCCGATCCCGCTGACCTTGGTTGGCATCGTCATCGGCCATATGCTGTTCAGCGCCCCATTCACCGCGACCTCGATGATCGGCTTCATCGCGCTCGCCGGGATTATCGTGCGCAATTCGATCCTGCTCGTTGATTTCATCAACCATGCCAAGTCCGATGACAAACCGTTGCGCGATACGTTGCTGGAGGCGGGGATGATCCGTTTCAAACCCATCGTCCTGACCGCTGCCGCCGCCATGATCGGCGCGGCGACCATATTGTCCGACCCGATTTTTCAGGGACTGGCTATTTCGCTATTATTCGGTCTTGCCTCTTCCACTTTGCTGACCGTTCTGGTTATACCCGCCATCTACATCGTCCTGCGTGACGACGGCCGCGAGGGAACGATGACATAGGGTCAGGACCCAGTAAGCACATGGCCGTGGCTTGAGCCAGAAAGGCCGTGGACAAGAAGTGAGAGAGGCGAATATGCTACTATTGAACGAACGAACGACGCTGCCCAAGGCCTTTCTGGCCAAGCCGTCTCGATGGCGGGATGCGGGCGAACTGATGCGTCACCCAGCTTGCACGGGTATATCACCCGCGCTTCGTTGTTTTCCTGTCATTTCATCCCGCATCCCAGCCACCACGGCTCATGCGGTTACTGGGCCCTGATCTTGATGACGCGCACCATCGACCTGACGCAGCTTAAGCGCGATGCCAAGATGATGGCGGTCTATCTCAAGCTGATCGCCCACCCGGAACGCCTGTTGATGCTGTGCCAGATGGATGAGGGCGAGACATCGGTGAGCGAGCTTATCGCGCTCAGTGGCCTGTCGCAGTCGGCGGTATCACAGCATCTGGCAAAGCTCCGCGACGAAGGGATTGTCACTACACGCGGCGACGCCCAGACGCGCTATTACCGCCTGTCCGACGACCGTATGCGCCAGATTATCGCCGCGCTGCACGACGTGTGCGAACATATGGAATGATAGCAAGCAGCGCTTTCCTACAGCCATTGCGCCATGGTAATATGCATGCTGTTTCACGATTCTGGCTCTTTGATAACGTTGATTGGCATCACCAATACCTCTCCCCCCCTGTGGGGAGAGGATAGGTAGCCTTGCTGTCTTTGACAGCTAGGCGAACTTGGTGAGGGGGTATTGAGGCGGAAGCCCCCACCCCTAGCCCCTCCCCACAGGGGGGAGGGGGATTTCCTTCTTTCTCTCTGCGCCTCAGCGTCTTCGCGCGAACATACTCACTTCGTCATTGCGCGAACGCACCCCTTCGTCATCCCGAACTTGTTTCGGGATATGGGTTACGGATATGCCTTCATTTGCGATCCTGAAACAAGTTCAGGATGACAAAGTGAAGTAGGAGGTGTGTATCGTTGATACCACAGCTCTGTAAGGCGCAGGCGGCCGTTGTTTCCCCCGCGCATCGTGTAAACCAAAACCGCAAATCCTCTCCCTCTATAAGCAGGGGAGCGGAGAGGTAGCGAGGCCAAATATGCTCTGTGCTCCGGATTTAATCCGGAGCGCTGGCGGGCAGG
>ERZ1292633.5998-Hain-H41-02um-R1-5998-length-10780-cov-5_pt1 | contig 10780 bp, 11 predicted proteins | sample MGYA00564406_ERZ1292633 | MGnify/ENA primary metagenome ERZ1292633 (study PRJEB36523, sample SAMEA6512639) | groundwater metagenome | collected 2019-01-08 | study: AquaDiva: Metagenomics assemblies of 32 groundwater samples
TAAAGCCAGACCCATAATTTTGTCGCCGGGTTTAAGCAAAGCGAAGTAAACCGCAAGATTGGCCGGCGAACCGGAATAAGGCTGGACGTTGACTTCCCAATTCGGCCATTGTTTTTTTGGCAAGAATAATTTTTTGGCGCGAGCAATGGTTAAATTTTCTATTTGATCTATAAATTCATTTCCGCCGTAATATCTTTTATCTGGATAGCCCTCGCTGTATTTATTGGTTAACGGCGAACCAAGCGCCGCTAAAACTTCCGAAGAAACAAAATTCTCCGAAGCAATTAGAACCAGGCCGTTTTTTTGTCGGTTGGTTTCTTGTTTGATTAGTTTAGAAATTTGTGGATCAGATATTTTTATTCGCATAAGTTAATATATCATAACATATATTTTAGTAAATTCAAAAAGAACGCGGTTTAGCCGCGCTCTTTTGTCTAAATCGGGGTAGTGGGAATTTCCGCCCGAGGCGGATGCGCCTTGGGCGCAGAACCCACGACCTCACCCCCCGCCTGCCATCGCCTGAATCGGGGTAGTGGGAATTGAACCCACTGTTACACCCACCCCAAGGGTGCGTGTTACCGGTACACTATACCCCGGCTCAGGCTGTGGCGGGCAGGCACCCCAAGGATGCGTCCTACCATTGGACTATACCCCGCTAGAAATTTTAACCAATAAAAATAAGTTAAATTTATTTTTTGGTTTTTCCTTTTATTTTTTTGATACAAGTAGTACAGACCCTTGTTCTCTTGCCATCAACAACTTTTGACTGTAAATTAATATTCTGCCATTTTTTGCTGGCGATATGCGAATGGCTGCGGGTAATTTTTATCGACGGACCGCGGCCGCAAATTCTACAAACTCTCGTCATATTTTTGGATATTTGATTAATTAAAGATGTATTGTAAATAACAATTTAACATTAATTTTAAATAAAGTCCACCCCGTTAGAAATTTGAATAGAAATAGCTTAAAGATAAAAAATTGTTTTTGAGTTAAAAGTGTTAGGTGCTGATTCAAGTTTTGACAAATTTTTAACGGGGCAGGCCCCCAATCAAATTAAATTAAAAATAAAATGCTTTTAAGTCTCCTCAACCAACCCTATGAATTTGTAATGTGGATCTTGGCGATTGTTTATGTTTTGACAGTTCATGAATTCGCCCATGCTTGGGCGGCGTATAAACAAGGTGATTCAACTGCCATGGATAACGGCCGCTTGACCTTGAATCCGCTGGCTCATCTTGATATATTCGGATTTTTATCTTTATTGTTAATCGGTTTTGGTTGGGGGAAGCCAGTGCCATTTAATCCCGCCAATCTAAGGAATAGAAAACTCGGCACGGTATTAATTGCCGTAGCCGGCCCTTTTGCCAATCTTTTAAGCGTTATTATATTTGGCTTAATTATCAGATTTTTCCTCGGCATTGATAGCGGCCATAATCTTTTAACGCAGTTTTTTTATATTTTGACCAGATTGAACGCAGTTATTTTAATTTTTAATTTAATACCGGTTCCGCCTTTAGACGGTTCAAAGCTTTTATTGGCGCTTTTGCCTGAGCGCGCCTATCGTTTAAGATTTTATTTAGAACATCATGGGCCGACTATTTTATTGATTTTAATTTTGAGCAACATCTTATTAAATATTTCAATTTTCGGTTGGCTGTTCGTATTGGCTAATAGAATTGTTAATTTATTGGTTGGGGCTTGACACTTTTTTACTTTTTTGTTTTAATAATCTCTACGCTATTTTTTATCTTAATTCGTAATTCTAAATTCGTAATTCATAATTCTTAATTCATTTATTATGCCTACCATTTCTCAATTAGTTAGAAAAGGAAGAAAAAAGACGCCCTACAAATCACAGGTGCCTGTTTTGCAATCCAGTTTCAATATCTTAAAGCGACGGCGCAAAAACATTAAGGGCGGTCATCCGTTTTTACGAGGAGTTTGTTTAAAGGTTACCACGACGACGCCGAAAAAACCAAATTCAGCTTTACGAAAGATCGCCAGAGTTAGACTTTCTAATGGCACAGAAATTACCGCTTATATTCCCGGCGTAGGACACAATCTCCAAGAGCACTCTGTGGTTTTGATCCGCGGCGGAAGAGTAAAAGATTTGCCGGGCGTTCGTTATCACATAGTGCGCGGCGTTTATGATACGGTCGGCGTTCAGGGCCGTAAACAGGGGCGTAGTCTTTATGGCGCTAAAATGGAAAAAAGTTAATCCGCCAGCCGGCGGACTAAATTCAACCCCGACGTAAAGTCGGGGCTCCGACCAAAGCGTCGGAGAATTAAAAATAAATATTTAGTATGCGAGGCAGAAAAAAACCAAAAAAAGTAAAAATTAATTCAGATCCAAAATATAATCGGCAAGATTTTGCCAAATTTATAAATTATATTATGAAGGAAGGAAAAAAAACTAAAGCCCAGAAAATTTTTTATTCCGCCTTTGAGATAATTGAAGAAAAAATAAAAGAAGATCCGGTTAAAGTTTTTGAAAAAGCCATGAGTAATGGCAGTCCGTTAGTTGAATTAAGGGCGCGCCGCATTGGCGGAGCTAATTATCAAGTGCCAACTCCAATTTCCGAAAATAGAAGATTTACCTTGATTAGCCGTTGGATATTAGAAGCATCTAGAAAAAGAAAAGGGAAGCCGATGGCGGAGAAATTAGCCAATGTTATTTTAGAAACATATCAAAATCAAGGAGAAGTTATTAAGAGAAAAGAAGACACTCATCGAATGGCAGAAGCTAATCGCGCCTTCGCGCATTTTGCGAGGTAATTGATAATTTTTTATGGCGCGTGAATACTCTTTAGAAAAAACAAGAAATATCGGGATTATCGCTCATATTGACGCTGGCCCCAGTAGTAGAACCTCGCCAAACTCGGTTCACTACGGGGCAGGCGCTTAGTTTATTTATTAAATTATGCCCAGAGAATACTCTTTAGAAAAAACAAGAAATATCGGTATTATCGCTCATATTGACGCTGGTAAAACAACGGTCAGCGAGCGTATTCTTTTTTATACCGGGAAAAAACATAAAATTGGCGAGGTTCATGAAGGCCTGGCGGAAATGGATTGGATGGAACAGGAGCGTGAACGGGGCATTACCATTACTTCTGCCGCCACAACTTGTTTTTGGCGCGATTGCCGTATTAATTTGATTGATACCCCTGGCCATATTGATTTTACCGCTGAAGTTCAACGTTCGCTTCGGGTGCTGGATGGCGGCGTTGTTGTTTTTGATGGAGTAGCTGGCGTAGAGCCTCAATCAGAAACAGTTTACCATCAAGCAGAAAAATTTGGCGTTCCACTTTTGGGTTTCGTTAACAAAATGGACAGAATGGGCGCGGATTTTTATGCCGCCGTAAAAGCTATTCGTGAAAAATTGAACTCGCATTCTTATCCGATTCAACTGCCGATTGGCGCTGAATCAAATTTTAAAGGAATTATTGATGTTTTGAATCGTAAGTCTATTGTTTATTCAGACTCAGACGAAGAAGGCAAGCAGTTTCAAGAAGAAGAAACTTCGGCGGATTTGAAAGAAGTTGTTGAGAAATATCGTCACGAACTTATTGAAGCCATTATTGAGCACGACGATGATTTAATGAGCCAATATTTAGAGGGCAAAGAACCCCCGGTTGATGAATTAAAAAGAGTTTTACGCAAAGCCGTCGTGGCTGGTAAAATAATCCCCATTCTTTGCGGATCGGCTTTAAAAAATAAGGGCGTTCAATTTTTGCTTGACGCAGTTTGTGATTATCTTCCTTCGCCTTTAGATATTCCTCCGGTAGAAGGAATTGATCCCCAAACTAATCAATCCATTTTTCGCAAGGCTGATGATAATGAACCATTTTCCTCCTTGGCTTTTAAAATTACCACCGATCCATTTGTGGGAAAACTTTGTTATTTTAGAGTTTACTCTGGTCATTTAGCCGCCGGATCTTATGTTTTAAACAGCAAAACAGGCAACAAAGAAAGAATAGGCCGCATCGTTAGGATGCACGCCAATAAAAGAGAAGATGTTTCTGATGTTTATTCGGGAGAGATTGCGGCTATTGTGGGTATGAAGTGTACAACGACCGGCGATACGCTTTGCGACGTTGATCGCCCCATAGTTTTAGAGTCAATAATTTTTCCTGAACCGGTTATTTCAATTGCCGTTGAGCCTAAAACTAAAAATGATCAAGAAAAAATGGGGACTGCTTTGTCTAAATTAGCCGAAGAAGATCCAACTTTCAGAATTTCTACCAACGAAGAAACCGGGCAGACGATTATTGCCGGTATGGGAGAGCTTCATCTTGACATTATCGTTGACCGCATGAGACGAGAATTTAAAGTAGATGTTAATGTGGGCAGGCCGCAAGTAGCTTACAAAGAGACAATTAGTAAAATTGTGGAATCAGAAGGAAAATATATTCATCAATCTGGCGGACGTGGTCAATACGGTCATTGTTGGTTGAGATTGGAACCAATGGAACGAGGAAAAGGATTTGAATTTGTTGAAGAAATTAAAGGAGGGACTATTCCCAAAGAATATATTCCAGCGATTAGAAAAGGCGCGCAAGAAGCCCTTAGTAACGGTGTTTACGCAGGTTATCCTTTAATTGATATAAGGGTCGTGGTTTATGATGGTTCTTATCATGAGGTTGATTCTTCGGAAGCGGCTTTTAAGATTGCCGCCAGCCGTTCCATTAAAAGCGGAGTGATGAATGCCTGTCCGATACTTTTAGAGCCGATTATGAAAATTGAAGTAGTAGTGGCGGATCAATTTATGGGAGAAGTAATTGGCGATCTTAATTCTCGTCGAGCGCAAATTCAGAGTACGCATGATCGCGGTCAGATGAAAATTATTGATGCTTCCGTTCCTTTGGGCGAGGTTTTTGGTTATGCTACTATTTTAAGATCTAATACAGAGGGTCGCGGAAGTTATTCTATGGAATTCTCTCATTATGCCGAGGTGCCGAGAAACGTTGTAGAGAAAATAATAAATGTTGAGAAAAAATAGCCCCTCACATGGGAATTATTGTCTTTCTTAAAAATTGCGATTTAATAAATATAAATTAAATATCTATAAATAGGCGTTTAAATTAATATGTATATAGAAACGAAAGACAGTAATTTTTATAATTTCCATGTGAGGGGTTGACATTTTTTAGCCTTTTGTTTATAATTAGATATTAATTGTTGAAAACCCCATAATTGGTAGCGAGGGAATAGACAAATCCGCCAGCTGGCGGATTGATCTGATTCCCGGAGCGAACCAATTTTACGGAGCGAAGCGAGTATAATTAGATATTAATTGTTGAAAACCCCCATTGCTTTTTTTAAAAAGATTGTTTAAAATTAGAAACATAGATTAATGATTATATTAATAATAAAATAAATAACAAATTCGCGTTTACCGCGATTATTTAAAGAGGAAAAATATGGCAGAAAAAGAAAAATTTTTAAGAGATAAAACCCATGTTAATGTCGGCACAATTGGCCATGTTGATCATGGTAAAACCACTCTTACCGCCGCTATTCTTAAATGTTTGCGCGGAGCTGGTAAAAAAGCGGACACGAAGGGCGTGGATCAAATTGATAACGCTCCCGAAGAAAAAGAGCGCGGTATCACTATTAATTTAGCGCATGTGGAATACGAAACAGACAAGAGGCACTACGCGCACATTGATTGTCCTGGTCACGCTGATTATATTAAGAACATGATCACTGGCGCGGCCCAGATGGACGGCGCGATTTTGGTTGTTTCCGCTCCCGATGGTCCGATGCCTCAAACAAGAGAACATATTCTTTTGGCAAGACAGGTGGGCGTGCCGGCAATTATCGTTTTCTTGAACAAGATTGATATGGTTGAAGATAAGGAATTGGTTGATATCGTTAAAGAAGAAATCCGTGATTTATTAAAGAAATACGAATTTCCCGGCGATGAAACTCCTATCATTGAAGGTTCGGCCCTTAAAGCTTTGGAGTGCGGTTGCGGCAAGGCCGATTGTCAATGGTGCGGACCAATTATGAAATTAGCCGAGACATTGGATTCTTATATTCCTGAACCGAAACGAGACATTGATAAACCCTTCTTAATGCCAGTAGAAGATATTTTCTCTATTGAAGGCCGAGGCACTGTAGTCACTGGTAAAATTGAACGCGGTATTGTTAAAATTAACGAAGAGGCGGAAATTATTGGCTTAAGACCGACGCAAAAAACCGTAGTGACTGGTATTGAAATGTTTAGAAAGACGCTTGACGAGGGTCAGGCGGGTGATAATGCGGGTATTTTATTGCGTGGCACCAAAAAGGAAGACGTGGAGCGCGGCCAAGTCATCGCTAAGCCCGGCAGTGTTAATCCGCATACTGATTTTTTGGCTCAGGTTTATGTGCTTACCAAAGAAGAGGGCGGACGCCATACCCCTTTCTTTAAAGGATACAAACCCCAATTTTATATTCGTACAACCGATGTTACGGGTGATGTTATTCTTCCGGAAGGCACAGAAATGGCTATGCCAGGCGATACCTTAAATGTAACTGTTAAATTGATTAAAACAATTGCTCTTGAGGAGCAGCAAAGATTTGCTATCCGCGAGGGCGGCAAGACGGTAGGCGCGGGCGTTGTTACAAAAATTATTAAATAAAATAATTTTCAGTTCTTTTTTAGTTCTTTATTAATTAAACATTATGTCCGAAAAAGACAAGAAAAAAAATCCTAAACAGGAAGAAGCTTATAAAAACAGGGTCAGAATTAAAATTAAGGCTTATGATCACCGCATCATCGATGAATCTTTAAAAAACATCGTTGATACCATTAAGCGCACTGGCGCTAAAGTGATCGGGCCAATTCCTTTGCCGACAGAAAAAAGAAAGTATACCGTACTTCGTTCCACGTTCGTTAAAAAAGACGCGCGTGATCAATACGAAATCAGAACGCACAAAAGATTGGTAGATATCGTTGATATCACGCCACAAACCATTGAGGCTTTAACTAATTTATCTTTGCCGGCCGGCGTGGATGTGGAAATTAAAATGTAAATTCTTCCGTTTTGAGGACTTTAGAATAGGGCCAATCTTTAATTTAAGGCATTTAGGAAATTGTTTTAAATTTGTCCGCCAGCTGGCGGATTAACCGGACTTTTAGGTCAAACCCTTAAGCAGTAATTTGTCTTTTTTCGAGGATTTGACTCAATGGCCGGTTTTGTATTTTTATAATTGGTAGCGAGGAGGTCAAACAAAAGTTTTACTTTTGATTTGACTCCGACCACGCCCAACTTCGCCTTGAGTGATTTTTTAAGACAGCCGTCTTGATTGATACTTGGGGTTGGGTTTGGTAGCTCGCCATTACTATGCGAGCGGCGAACTCAAGGCGGACGGGGCGCCCCAATTTCACGGAACGAAGTAAGTATAATTTTATTGACAATTGTCTAAGAATATTAGTTTTTATGAGATTTATATTGGGCAAAAAAATTGGAATGACTCAGGTCTTTTCCGAAGACGGCAATGTCGTGCCAGTCACTTTAGTACAGGCCGGACCGTGCATTGTGACTGCCATTCGCGTTTCAGATAAAGACAAATATCAAGCTGTGCAGATAGGATTTGATTCCAAGAAAAAAGTGAATAAGCCGCAAAAAGGACAATTAAAAGATTTGGGCAATTTCAAATATCTTAAAGAATTTAGGACGGATAATCTTGAAAATTATAAAATCGGCGACAAGATAGGCATATCTATATTTAAAAAAGGCGAATCAGTGGATGTGTCTTCAGTCTCAATTGGCAAGGGTTTTCAGGGCGTTGTTAAAAGACATCATTTTAGGGGTCATCCCGCGACTCATGGCCATAAGGATCAATCAAGAATGTCAGGGTCTATTGGCGCTACCGGCCCCCAAAGAGTTTTAAAGGGAACTAGAATGGCTGGTCGAATGGGCGGCGAGCGCGTAACTGTTAAAAATTTGGAAATTGTTGACATTGATACAGAAAAAAACTTTTTATTTATTAATGGCGCGATAGCCGGCGGAGAAAATGCTTTGCTGGAAATTAGAACCAAAAATTAATGTTGAAAGTAAATATTTACAATCAAAATGGCGAAGTGACGGGAGACATAAACTTGTCTCCGGAAATTTTTGGCGTTAAGCCGAATCCTGATCTTGTTAGGCAGGTGGTCGAAATGAAGCTTGCTGGTTTAAGAAAACCGATTGCCCACACTAAAACCAAAGGCGAGGTGCGTGGCGGCGGTAAAAAGCCGTGGAAACAGAAAGGAACGGGACGCGCGCGCGCTGGTTCAATTAGGTCGCCTTTATGGAAAGGAGGGGGTGTTACTTTTGGGCCTCGCAGTAACGCTAATTTTTCCAAGAAAGTGAATAAAAAAACAGAAAGAAAGGCTTTGTTTATGGTTTTATCCGATAAATTAGCAGGCAACAAATTAATTGTTGTTGATAAATTCATTGTTAAAAACATAAAAACTAAAGAGTTTTTGAATAATATAAAGAAACTCCCATCAGGCGATGGAAAAGCTTTGATACTTAATGATAAATATTCGAAAAATTTGTTTTTATCGGCCAGAAATCTGCCATTTTTAAGAGTCAATCGCATTAACAATATCAGTTTAATCGATTTATTAAAGTATAGTTTTCTAATCATCACTAAAAACGCGGTCAAAACTTTAGAAGAGACTTATCAAAAAGTTTAATTTTATGCCAGGTAGTGAAAATTCGATAGTGCTTTTCGCTTCGGTCTACTACCTGTTCCATTATTAACAAAATAACCATTCTTTGCTTCTGGGACGTTTCTTGATATAATCGCACTTCGAGAAGCATCGAATTTCTACTACCTGGTATGTCTATATTCAAATTTAAAAAAACAAAAGAAGTCAATAAGCCGGAAGTGAAGAATATCGCCAAAAACCAGACAGACGAGGGCGGAAAATCTTTTATTTTAGCTAAAAAAAATAAAAACATCGCGGCTTATCGCTTGATTGTTAAACCGATCCTGACCGAAAAAGCCGCCGCTATGGAAGCTCGAAGCAAGTATGTTTTTATGGTAGAAAACAAGGCGAACAAAGTTGAAATAAAAAAAGCCATTGAACTTTTATATAACGTTCGGCCAATTAAAATAAATATTATTAAGGTTTCTGGCAAAAAGGTTAGATCAACCAAGGGTCATGGAGTAACCAAAAAATGGCGAAAGGCTATTGTCACTCTCCGTCCCGGCGAAAAAATAGAATATACTAAAGCCAAAATTTAAACCCATCAATTTATTATGTTAAAAATTTATAAACCAACAACTCCAGCGAGAAGAGATACAAGCATAGTGATCAACAAGGATTTAGCGCCCAATAAACCGCTTAAATCTTTGACTAAATATATCAAATCTAAAGCCGGGCGCAGCGCTGGCCGAATTACAGTTAGACATCAGGGCGGAGGCGTTAAACAGGTTTATAGATTTGTTGACTTTCGACAGCAGATTTTTAATATACCGGCCAAAGTTTTATCTATTGAATATGATCCAAACCGTTCTTGCTGGATTGCTTTGATTTCTTACGCCAACGGGATTAAAGCTTATGTTATCGCCCCAGATGGTTTGAAGACAGACGATAAAATTATTTCTTCAAAGTCAAAAACAGATATTAATGTCGGCAATCGCATGCCATTAAAATACATTCCGGATGGTTATATGGTTCATAATGTTGAGTTATTTCCCGACCAAGGCGGAAAAATAGTCCGTTCGGCGGGGACCGGCGCAATGATTATGGTTCATGAAAATGGCATGGTTCAATTAAAGTTGCCCTCCAAAGAGATGAGGATTGTTTCCGAAGATTGTTGCGCTTCTATAGGTGTTGTTAGCAATCCGGAAAGGAAGCGTATTCGCTGGGGCAAGGCTGGTAGAATGAGAAAAAGAGGTATTAGACCGTCGGTTCGCGGTAAAGCCATGAATCCGTGCGATCATCCGCATGGCGGCGGCGAAGGACGCAATCCGATCGGCTTGGTTTGTCCGAAGACTCCATGGGGAAAACCAGCCCTCGGAGTAAAAACCAGAAAAAAACACAAAGCAAGTAATAAGTTTATACTTAAAAGAAGAAAATAAAATAAATTATTATGTCACGATCGCTTAAGAAAGGTCCTTGGACGGATGAAAAATTATTAAAAAAGATAGCGAGATTGAGGTCAGGCGACAAGACGGTTATTAAGACCTGGTCGCGCGCTTCGGTTATTACCCCAGGAATGGTCGGGTTTACTATTGGAGTTCACAATGGTAAAATTCATATTAGCGTGTTGATCTCTGAGGATATGGTCGGCCATCATCTGGGCGAGTTTTCTCCAACTCGTAAATTTATTAAGCATGGAGGTAAAATGCAAAAAGAGATTGAACAAGCAGCCGTGGCTACTAAAGTTGCGCCGACGGCCGCCGCGCCGACAAAATAAAATCAAATTTTATGGAAGTAAGAGCTTCAGTAAAACATATAAGAATTTCTCCCAAAAAAGTCAGATCGATAGCTGATTTAATCCGCGGATTATCGGTAGAAGCGGCGAAACAGCAATTAATGGTTATTCCGCGCCGTCCATGTTTTCATCTTTTAAAATTATTAAATTCAGTCATTGCTAACGCGGAGAATAATTATAAACTTAAAAAAGAAAATCTTTATATTAAAATTATTAAAGTTGACGGTGGTCCGGCCTTAAAAAGATGGATGCCCAAAGCTATGGGTCGCGCTACCCCGATTAAAAAGAGAAGTTCTTATATCGCTATCGTTTTAGACGAATTTACAGAGACGGCCAAAAAGAAAATTAAAAAA
>ERZ1292633.6000-Hain-H41-02um-R1-6000-length-10776-cov-26_pt1 | contig 10776 bp, 9 predicted proteins | sample MGYA00564406_ERZ1292633 | MGnify/ENA primary metagenome ERZ1292633 (study PRJEB36523, sample SAMEA6512639) | groundwater metagenome | collected 2019-01-08 | study: AquaDiva: Metagenomics assemblies of 32 groundwater samples
CCATGCTGTTTCACCTCCTGCGCCAGGAAGTGGGAGAGGAGATATTTTGGCGGGCGCTAAAAAATTTGGTAGCGCAGTATCGTGGCAGGCATGCGGAATGGCGCGACCTTGAGCGAATCTTCGCAGAAGAGAGCCGCGAGGATCTCCGGTGGTTTTTCGCGCAATGGCTGGAGCAGGATGGGGCGCCGGTTCTGTCATTGTCGGAGGCCACTGCCCGTCCGGTGGTGGCGGCGCCGACTTTTCAGCTGGAAGCCACGATCGTCCAGTCGAATAAGCCCTTTCGCCTTCTCCTCCAAATGCGGATTCGCATGGAGGGTGACCGCGAGCAAATCCTGGCTGTGCCGTTGCGTTCCCTGCGTGAGGCGATCTCTGTGACCTTGCCCGCGCGGCCGGTCACGATCGATCTAGACCCTGAGTTCATGATTTTCCGGCGGATCTCCAGACAATCGCTGTCACCCGTGCTCAATCATTATGTCACCGATCGTCGCCGATCGGTGCTGACAGCGTTTACGGATGAGCCGGGCCACCCCTCGCCGTTTCGTGAAATAGTTGCGCGGATCGAAACTCAAGAGCGGCAGAAACCGGCCGGCGAGCGAACGGCGATTGCCTCGCTGGCTCAGGATGGACTATTGCCCCAGGAAGGTTCGGTGTTAGTATTGGGCGGTCCAGAATCCCGTTCGGGGATTCAATCGATCCTGGCCCATCACTGCGGCGAGCGCGCAGCCTTGAACGAGAGGGGTGTTACCGTGATGGGGACGGAGCACGAAGGGGCAGGGTTGGCCCTGTTGGCCAGTTGTCATAGGGTCGATCGTCCAGGCAGCGTCGTCACGGTGTTGTATGCAGCCTCGCAGCAGGCCGTGGCGAAGGTGGCGCGGCTGCTCTTCTTTTACGGATGGAATAGTTTCGTGCTGTTCAAAGACGGAGCAGTGGCTGTCCGCGGGGAGTGGCCGCTTGCCGGCGATCGTACGGAGGTGCGTCTCGATGCAGGCAATCCGATTCGGTAAGTGGTGCATGATCGGGCTCGTCTTGCTGTTGCTGGGTGAGCAGCAGGGACAGGCAGAGGACCTTGCGTCGAAGGCTCGGGTGGTTCCTGCCCATCAGGCTGAGCGGCATCTGAAGAATATTCGCCAGTTGACGGCGGGCAGGCAGAATGCCGAAGCCTACTTTTCTTTCAGCGGAATCAAACTGATTTTCCAGTCCACGAACGATTGGGTGAAAGATACTTCCGCTGCCCCGCTCAAACCTGCCGCCGCCGGGTTGGGTTGTTATCAAATGTACGTGATGGACCTGGACAGCGATGCTGTTCGATTGGTGAGCACAGGCGCGGGCGCCACCACGTGCGGATATTTTTTCCCGGGCGATCGCCGCCTGCTCTATTCTTCGACCCATGCGTCGGGACCGAATTGTCCGCCGAAGCCGAAGCGGGAGGGGGCCTACCGCTGGGCGTTGGACGATTACGATATCTATGCCGTTGGCATGGATGGACAGGAGCTGCAGAGGCTGACCTCTACGCCTGGTTACGATGCGGAGGCGACCATATCGCCGGATGGTAAGACGATCGTCTGGACGTCCGTGAAAGACGGAGACTTGGATCTCTATGCCATGAATCTCGATGGCTCGAATCCCCGGCGGCTGACTCACGAAATCGGCTACGACGGCGGAGCGTTCTTTTCGCCGGACAGCAAGCGCATCGTCTATCGGGCGGCGCATCCCACCGATCAGGCAGAGATCGACAAGTACAAGGACTTGCTCAAGCAGAGTCTGGTGGAGCCGGGGCAACTTGAAATTTTCGTCATGAACGCCGATGGAAGCGGGCAACGGCTCGTCACGTCGAACGGCGCCTCGAATTTCTCGCCGTTTTATTTCCCCGACGGCAACAGGATAATCTTCTCGTCCAATATTGAAACGAAAGGCGAGGGAGGCCGGCCTAGCTTTCATCTCTACGCGATCGGCGAAGATGGGCAAGGCCTCGAACGGCTTACGTTCGATGGACAATTCAACAGTTTTCCCATGTTCTCGCCGGACGGTACCAGGCTGGTTTGGGTATCGGATCGCCAGGCCAAGACGCCCGGAGAGTTTAATGTTTTTCTCGCCGACTGGGTGCCTTAAGACGGTGATGAGTGATCGGTAATGGGTGATCACATAAGCCAAGACCGTGACCCTGTCTCGATTACCCCTCACCCCTCACCCCTCACCCCTCACGTATCTGTACGGTTGCGTTGCCTTGTACCGCTGCTTTTTTCAATTGCCGCTCTCGCTCTTACGTTCGTGGGATTATTTGAGTGGGATGTACCGCTGACCAGGTTTGTCCGCTCTCTCAACGATCTTCACCTGGACCACCTTGCCAATCCCTGGCTGGCTCAGCTCAGCGATATCGGTGACCGCCTCGGTAAGGGGGAATCTCTGGTGGTCTTGAGTCTCGCGCTGCTGGCGGTTGGGTATGGAGTGAAACATCCGCAGTGGAAAGATGCAGGCTGGCAGAGTCTCATTGCGCACGGTCTTGCCGCACTGAGCGCCAATATTTTGAAACATGCCATCGGTCGCCCTCGCCCAAAGTTCATGCATGCCGGCAACCTCGAACTCTCTCCAGTCAGCGGAAGCGGATGGGACTCATTCCCGTCCGGGCATGCGGCGGCAGCGTTCGCGGTTGCAACCCTGTTGGCCGTAAGGTTCCCGCGAGTGAGATGGCCTATTCTTGCTGCGGCAGTGGCCATTGCCGCCAGCCGAGTCATTCGCGGATCTCACTATCTGACCGACGTGGCCGGAGGAACGGCTCTTGGCTGTATCATGGGGATGATTGCAGCCTATTCCTGGCGTGAATGGCGTACCTCGATTGGAATGGCTGTCTGTCGGATGACGCCATTTTTTGTGGCGACGCTCGCATTCGTCTGGACGATCGTGCATCTCCCGTCGGAAGCTTGGCCGTTCCAGCAGCTTGTGTGGGGCGGTCTGTTGCTCGCCCTGGCAGGACTCGTGGGCCATATCTTATGGAGGGTGCGATGGTCACGGTGTCCGGCTTGGCTGTCCGGTTCACTGGCTCGCGGGCTCGTGGGATTGGGGTTAGGGATGACGACCGGCTCTCCCTTTGTCACGGTCATCGTGTTGCTTGTCTGTGTTGCTCATTGGGTGGATGGTCTCCTTGGTCATGTCGAGTCCATGGCTGAGGGGCATCGGGGGTTATGGCCAGCCATGGCAGAGGGCCTGTTTGTCGCAGCCACGCTGCTGGTGCTGGTGGCGAGCTATGCCTTGAAAGGCATCGTGCCAATGTAGGCGCGACGCGCGAGATGTGCGAGAAAGGCGCGGCGTGAACAGGTTAGATTCCTACCTCGTCCCGCCAGTCTCGCGTGTCTCGCTCGTCTCGCTTTTTTAATGGCCGAGAATGGTGGGCGGCGCTGGAGGCGGAGTGGCGCCTTCCGGAATCGTCACCATCGGCTGGTTGGCCAGTAACACGTAGCCGTAGCGTTTCAAGATGGGAACCAGTCCATTTGCTTCCGCCGGCAACTTCGATTGTGCGCTCTCCGGCAAGAGAATCATCACTTTCTTCGACTCTTTCAGGGCCGCCCGTATCTTGTCCTCTTCCCCAAAGGGGACGAAGAGCGTCTTGCGTTTCGCGTAAAATACGGACGATGGTCTGAGGGTGCCATAGGCAATGAATTGATCCTGGCGATCCAAGTTCAGTCCTGCGGCATAGGCGAGTTCCTGCGGTGGCGCGATCACATATCGATTGATGTGCGGAAATGTGATGACGATGACAATCAGAACCAGACCGGCCAAGGTTCCCCCAGCTGCCCAGAAGGCTCCTCCGCGCCGTTCGTCATTCAATCCAAGATATCCCACCAACGTCATCCCGAGTAACAACAGGGCTGCAATCAGATAGGGACCGCTGCCGAGATCTACCTGCCCGGCCAAGGGGAACTCCCGCACCATCTTGGAGGCGTAGGTTGTGTAGAGGGTGGGGAGGCAGGCAAAACCGATCGCCAAGAGATACCCCACTCCCATCATGAGATGTATGGACCCCCGAATCCCTTTCGTCGTCGGATCACTCAGGCACCGGGACCAGTACGAGGCTGTCAACAGGGCGGCGGCAGGAAACAATGGACCGATATAGTGGGGCAGGCGGGTTGCAGAGGCCGTGAAGAACACGAAGGTGCCTACAAGCCACAGAGCGGCAAAGAGATCGAGCTCACGAGCCGGGGTAGCGGGATGAGGGGTATCGGGGTAAGTGGATATCCCGCTATCCCGCTGTCCCGCTATCCCGCGGTTCCGCCAATCTTTGAACGCGAGGTAGAGCGGGACAGGAAGAAGTGCGCTCCAAGGAAAGAAACCTAAGAGCAGGACCGGGAGGTAAAAGAAGATGGTGCCCTGGTGTCCCTCCATTGGACTGAGGAATCGCCCGATCGAATGGGCCTTCGCGCCTGAGGCATAGGCGTCGCCATGCACAAGGAACATGGCCGCATACCAGGGGGCGGCAAGTAGAACGAATAGCAGGGTACCTGCAAGGGGAACCCCTTTCTGCCAATAGTCCTGCCACCGGCGCGTCCAGGTGAGGTAGAGTGCCGCGACAATGAGGGGCACGGCGAATCCGACCGGACCCTTCGTCAGCGTGGCGAGCGCCATGCCGATATAGAACATCCAGACCCATCGACGGGCACCGCCTGTTCCATGCAGGCCCAGCCAGAATCCGTACAGCGATGCCGTGGTAAAAAAGATCAAGACACTGTCGGTCAGCGCCATGCGCCCGAGTCCAAGGATTTCCAGGTTGAGCAAGAGCATCAACCCGCCGAAGAGCGCGACGGTTCGATCGCGCTGGTGCACAAGAAATAGGTAGTGCATGAGGATCAACCCCACGCCGAAGACGGCCGAGGGAAATCGTGCGGCGAACTCGTTGGAACCGAACAGACGATAGGATTGTTCCATCAACCAATAGAGCAAAACCGGCTTTGCGACACGCAACTCACCGTTGAACGTCGGCGTCAGGCGATCCCCCGACTCGAACATTTCCCGACCAGCCTCGGCATTCCGTCCCTCGTCACGGTCCGTCAGTCCCATGTCGCCGAGTCCCAAGAAGAACAGCAGCCCCGACAGGAGGAGAAGGGCCAGAAGGAGCAGGGCATGGGGAGAACGATCGGTTGTGATCATCGAATCGTTGGGATCGTGTGGTGACTGCATTTGTTGAGCAGGTTAGATATCAAAGTTATGTTCGTGGCGAGGAGGGACTGACCGGTGGATTCGCCTGACTTGCGCGAGAGATCAGCATCAGATTGCGAACATAGACGATCGATCCGATGCTCTGTCCTGCGATGAAGACCGGATCTTCCCGATAGATCGCATAGGCGAGTGTGATGAGCCCGCCTATCAGGCTCATGTACCAAAACGAGACTGGAACCTGGCTCTCCGCCTTCTTTTCGGACGCAATCCATTGAACCACCCAGCGGCCGAAAAACAGCCCTTGGCCGAGAAATCCGATGGTAAGCCAGATGGTTTCGAGGCTCATAATAGTATGGTGCTGAGTGCTGAGTGCTGAGTGTTGAGTTTCTTTGTAAGCGAATAAATCTGTGCGGCCCAATCCATGGCTTCCCCCAGCGCTCTAACAGGATGCGGAAAAACTTGGTTTGTGGTTCGACAGGCTCACCACGAACGGGGAAAACTCCTTGATTGTCATCATTGCCCCGTTCGCCCTGAGCCTGTCGAAGGGTGAACAGCGAGTTTTTCCGCAACCTGCTAAGTCCTTGTGCGTGACTACAGACTCTTCAGCCACTCATCATTCGTCGTCACTTGTCGCGGAATGTATAGCGCAACACCCTGGTTTGCATCCACCGCACGGCAATCAAATCGTAAAGAGACTTAAATAATCGATTACCCATGCCGTACTTGGAGACGCCGTGAATGCGCGGGTAATGCCGGACCCGCACTTCCGTGACCGTGAATCCATGCATGATCGCGAGCGCGGGAAAGAATCGGTGCATACCTTCGAAGAGGCGCAGCCGCTCCAGCACTGGCCGCCGGAATACCTTGAGTGGGCATCCTGTATCGTGGACGCCGTCGTGGGTAAAAAAGTTCCGCACGCGGTTGGCGATTCGGGACGATATTTTTTTCACCAGGCCATCTTGCCGTTCCAGCCTCCATCCACACACGAGATCGTGGGTGTCAGTATGGGGCAGAAGCTTCAAGATGTCCGCACTGTCCTGCTGGAGGTCGCCGTCGATTTGGACGATGATGTCTCCGGAAGATTGGTTGAAGCCCGCGTCGAGCGCACAGGTCTTTCCGTAATTTCGGTCGAGATGGAACACCCGAATCTGGGGGTGTTGCCCCGCCAGGCGATCCAGCTCTTCGCCGCTGCCGTCGCTGCTGCCATCGTCCACAAAGATAATTTCAAACGGTCGAGTCCGCGAGGTCGCATGTGAACCCATGACGGCCAGCAACCCCTCAATCAGGGGAGCGAGATTATCTCGCTCATCCTTGATGGGGATGATAACGGAAGCCCATGGATGGGATGGCACGGTCATGCGGGGCAGATATTCCTGACGCAGAAGGGGATCCACAGGCTCACGCGGGCATTCTACAGAATGATGGAGGGAGCGTCAAACCGCGCCGCGCGGTCGGCGCGGCGGGCGTGAATAGCGAGAGTAGCGGGACATGCGCGACAGTCGATTTCACAGGCCCATCGAGTCTTGCCAGTCTCGCTTCTCACGCTCTTCTCGCTACCCTCCTGACGGCGCCACGACGGTGAAGCGCATTGCGCCCATCAGACTCATCTCGTTGATCTGTTCTCCCACGTGAATTTCCACTTTATATCGGCCGGGCTTCCAGGCGCCGAGTGGAGGGGAGAATGTGAGATAGCCAGTGTCGTCTTCGAGCGCAATGTACATCGCATCTTGTCCGATCGAAACGGTGGGATCGAGGCCGACTACCGCTTCAGGGAAACAGCGTCCGATCACCTGGAATCCCTGATAATGCTGGTGAAGGAGGAAGACAATGAAGACTGCCGGGGTATTGGGGCGGAACCGGTCAGTTGGTTTCACCGGCACAATTTCGTGCGTACGGTGAAGGCCCAGTTGCTCGTCAAATCCTTCTGCTGTTGTAATGGTGCGGAACAGGCCTTGCGGTGGAGCATCGAAGTTGTAGGGGGTGACGTCTTGGGTGCGGTTCTGAAAATCAGGGATGGGGGAATTCTTGGTAATCGGCAGCTCCTCTGTCTGGACTGTCGCCAACGGCGACAGGACCATGATGATGACCGCCGCGATGAGCCCTCGTCCCACTCGTCTCATGCCTTTCGCCATAGCGTCTTGGTACACTGCTCAATGGGAACTGTCAAGGTAACGAACTCAAGGTGAGAGGCCAGAGGTCGGGGGCGAGGGGTACCGAAGAGCCGGTTGCGACTAAATTTCCGGTTCTGTTAGAATCCGCTTCCTTTAACGAAACCCGCAGGGCTCGGAGCCAAGCCTCTAGCCTGAATTTATTTATGTTGCAGGACGCAGACGCTTTACCCCAGCTCATCGGCGACTATAAGCCGGTCGATCAGTGGCAAGTCCATATCAATAGGCTCTTCTACCGTTTCCGGGGCGATCAGATCCGTAGTTTCTACCAAACATTTGCGTCAGCCGACTATCGGCTGGCCCATGCTCTCGCGTCGGACTATTTCGAAAAAGTCGTGAAGCGCGAAAAGTCACGGGCTACCCCCCTACCCCCTGCGTTGCCCCTCACGATCTTAGAACTCGGACCTGGCAACGGCAATCTCGCCGCTTGCTTCTTAAGCCATCTCAAGGTTCTCGATAAACATGGAGTGATTTATCCCCGCATTCGCTATGTGTTGGTCGATTGGGAACAGGCAGTGCTCGATGCAGCCATGGCCCATCCGGAACTTGCGTCTCACCGCGATCGGGTCGAGGCCCACCTAGGGACCGTAGGCCTACTCGATGCGGTTGCCGATGGCACGGTGGATCGCATCATCTGTAACGAACTGTGGAACGATCTCTCAACGAAATTGATGTCGCGCCAGGGGGGAGACATTGAAGAGGAGTTCATGCGGCCGAACTTGAGCGAGGCCGCACATGCGAAAATTCCAGATTGGCAGGCCTTTGTCCGATCGTTCGAAACCATGGACATGGAGGCACTCAAAGGTTTTCCTCCGTTTCTCGACGACCTGGTGTGGGAGCGTGAATATCGGGCGGTCGAATGGAAAGAGGTTCCCTACCGGAAGACGATCGCGGATTTTCTCAAACGTATCGATGAGCGAGTGCTGGTTCCCGTCAATCTGGGGGCCTATGCCACGATCAAGGAAGCCAAGCGTCTGTTGGCTCCCGATGCGATTGGCTTCAGCAGTTTCGATGCAGGTACAGCGGACATGGAAGTGTTGAACGATCCGGAGAAGCCTTGTTATGGCCAATTCGGCGGGCAACAGAGCTTTATGGTCAACTTTGCGTTGGCCGAAGCGGTCGCCAAGCAGTTGGAGACCGGCTCAATGACCCTAGAAAGCCAGCGTGAGTTCGTGGGGCGCAGTTTGGGGACCAACGTCTTGACCCTTATGGATCTCATCGCGACCCATCCTTCCGCCGGTACAAAAATGGCGCCGTGGGAACAGGACCGTCTCATGCTCAAGACCCTCCATTCATTGAATGAGACCTATCGGAGCCCTTACGCGCGGCATCTGGATTTCCCTATTCCGTTGGAGGCGCCGCCGGAAGAGCGTGAAGCGCTTCAGACCCTTGTGCGCGCGCTCACGCCGACAGGCATTCCGGACACCGTTGCCTATCTCACAGAGGAAGAGCTGACTTTGGCCTCGAAGGATCTCGAGGACATCGGCTACGATCCGCAGTCGTTTATGATTGCCTTGACCGCGCCACCGAGCCCTGTGGATTACTTTCACTCCTCCATTCAACCTCGCTAATTTTTCCAGCCGCTGGCCCCGCGTCTGCCAGGACAGTGGCGCGTGCAGCAGTGCTCATGAGCCAAGTATGCGGAATTCTGCTTGACTCAGTTCTTGTTCTACTATAGCCTTTATAAACTTCCCCCTCGCATGAGGAAGGCTCTCACCTTTCGATCGGTTCAACGCCGTAGAGCGAGCGGGTTTGGGTGGGACAAGAAGAGAAAGTGGGTGATTGATGTTTGGATCGTTCGGATGGATGGAATTGGTCCTGATTTTGGTCATTGTCTTGATCATTTTCGGCGCCGGCAAGATTCCGCAGTTGGGTGAAGGGCTCGGGAAGGCCATCAAAGGATTTAAGAAGAGCGTCAACGAGGCCGATGCCATCGACGTGACGCCTCCTCCTTCCGATACGCCTGAAGCGCCACCCTCGCAGGTTGCGCAGGCCGCTCCGCCGGCCACGGCGCCTGTTCAATCAGGGACGCAGGTCAAGCAAGGGTAAGGGGACGTGAAGCGTGAGGCGTGAAGCGTGAAGCGCCAAGAGGAATCAGACGCTTCCTTTTTTGCTTTTCGCATGACGCGTGACGTTTTACGTATGACGAACCATGTTCGGATTGGGCATCGGCGAAGTTCTTATTATTTTGGTGATTGCGTTCTTGCTGTTTGGCCCCAAGCAGCTGCCTGAAGTCGCTCGCCAGGTCGGAAAATTGGTCAAGGGGTTCAAGGAGACAGCGGACGACTTGCGGAAGTCGGTGGAGCCGGAACTCAACATGATCCAGCAGGAAGTGAAGATGGTCGAGCAGGATTTTCAGGCCTCGATCAAAGACGCTGAAGAACAGATTAAGGCTGTGACGACGTCGGCAGAGAAACAGGTTGATTCAAAGGGACCACCCAATCAGGCGTAACGGTTCGGAAAGAAAAATAAACAAGGCGAGACGAGTAAGCCCTGGCCAATAGGCCGTCGACCGACCGGTATTTACAGCCGGCTTGGCCTGATGGTATAAGTCCTCCCCCATGGTATACATACGATCCAAGCTTCACGGAAGCTGTCTCGACAGCCATCACCTTCATATCGGCCGGATGTTGTCGCTTGTCCAGTTTGACGTTAACCGTCAGTCCTGCTCTTGTTGTAATCTCCTCAACTAGCTGCGCCACTACCTCATGAGTTACCCACGGCTACCTTCTCAAGTTGACTGGAGTATCACATGAGAGTCATCAAACGAACATGGTGGGCCAATGTGGCCGCCTATTGCCATGCGGCCGCGATAGTAGCAGGGTTGTCATTCGTGACGGTCCCGGCGCAAGCCGCGTTTGAATTGCCGGAGGGTGAAAGAATCACCCACGTCGGGGTCGTTCCTCGCTCAATTCCGAATAAGGAAGAATACGAAATCTACGATCCGAAAATCGGGAAGAACTTCGATCTCTCAAAATTTTGGATACGCGGCGATCTCCGCGTGCGACCGATCTGGCGGAACGGCGTCTGTTTCGGCAGCACGATCGTCGGGAACGGAGCTTGTAACCGCCCTAACTCCGGCACCACGCCGAATGGTACTCCTGGCCAACAAAACGACTTCTATTCCCAACAGTTGACAAGGTTGGGTATCGGCTACGACCTCTCGCCGGACGTGAATTTCTACATGGAACTACAAGATTCGAGAACCTGGGGCGGAAACGGGGCCAATGGCAGAGAGGGTACCCAAGACGATGCGAGGAACCATAACGGCTGTGCAACCGCCAATGGCGGGGGCAACTGTGGCACGTTGGGGGTCCGCGCTGCCTACATGTTGGTTCGAAACTTTGCCGGGTTTCAAGGCCTGAGCGTGAAGGCCGGTCGGCAATATGTGGTGTTCGGCAACCAGTCCCTGTTCGGCGCCTTCGACTGGTCCAATACAGGAATTTCCCATGACGGTGTG
>ERZ1292633.6002-Hain-H41-02um-R1-6002-length-10773-cov-181_pt1 | contig 10773 bp, 8 predicted proteins | sample MGYA00564406_ERZ1292633 | MGnify/ENA primary metagenome ERZ1292633 (study PRJEB36523, sample SAMEA6512639) | groundwater metagenome | collected 2019-01-08 | study: AquaDiva: Metagenomics assemblies of 32 groundwater samples
AAAGACTCATGATCGATCGATTGACCGAACATCGAGGACTCGATAGTTTTGACATCCGTTATGTTGCCTTGATCCTGGCCATCCTGGGGATCGGTGTGTTGTCCATTTATAGCGTCACGCATGGGCAGAAGGGTGGGATGGCGCCGTATTATCTCAAGCAGTTGATATGGATCGGTCTCGGTGCGGCGGCCTTTCTCGTCATGTGGGCATCGGACTACCATTCTCTTGCGCGGTTTGCCTATCCCGCCTACGCTATGATCTTGCTGATGCTGGTGTTTGTATTATTCGAAGGGCGAACCAGCAAGGGCGCGCAGCGGTGGATCGCGCTGGGCCCGTTTACATTTCAACCGTCTGAATTCGCCAAGCTTATCCTCATCTTGGTATTGGCTCATTACTACTCGAAGGCCCCGCGTGTAGGATGGCTGCAGCGTGTCATCGTTCCGGGGCTGTTAGTGTTGCCTGGTCTCCTCCTCATATTAAAACAACCCGACTTGGGGAGTGGGCTCAGCTTTGTCGCGGTGTATGCCGCGATGTTGCTTATGGTGGGCGTTCGTTCGAAAGCCTTAGGGTTTATCCTGCTCTTCTCGATCATGCTGTTCCCGTTTGCTTGGGAGGGCGTGTGGGGGTCCTTGCATGATTACCAGCGACAGCGCATTATGGCGTTTGTGGACCCCGGTTACGACCCTGGAGGGAAGGGGTACCATGCCTTGCAATCGAAGATCGCGATCGGTTCTGGGGAATTACTGGGGAAGGGGCTCTATGGCGGCACCCAAAGTCAGCTGAAGTTTTTGCCGGAAGGCCATACCGATTTTGTATTCGCCGTCTTTGCAGAGGAATGGGGCTTTCTCGGCGTGCTGGTCTTGTTGACATTGTTTGTGGGGCTGATTTGGCTCTCGCTGGAGATCGCGTCCAAGGCGAAGGATCAACTTGGAGCACTGCTTGCCGTGGGGATCGTGGCGATGTTGTGTTTCTGTGTCGTGGTGAATATCGGCATGACGGTGGGGATGTTTCCGATCGTCGGCATTCCCCTGCCTTTGGTGAGCTACGGTGGAAGCGCCACGATTATGACCATGGCGGCATTAGGCTTGTTATTGAACGTCAAGCGGAAGAGGTTAAGCCTGTTTTATTAAACGGTGACCGATCAGGCGGAACGCTCGAGTTTCGTCATTCGGAGAAGCTACTATCGAAAGCCGGGAGCGCCGGTGTGTGGAGCGAGTGACGGACCTGGGCTTGGGCCTGCGTTCTAGCGCTCTCAGCCGAGTCCTGTGGCTTGCAGACCAAAGGAGTCAATATGGGAAGTGAAATTGCGATCACCGTTGCGCGGGAAGAAACCCGTGTAGCCGTGCTGGATGGCGGAGTCGTCACCGATTTGTTCGGAGACCGCGCGAAGCATAAGGATTTTGTCGGAAATATCTATAAGGGAAAGGTGGCCAAGGTCTTGCCGGGGATGCAAGCTGCGTTTGTGGATATCGGCTTGGAGAAAGCGGCGTTTATGCATGTCTCGGATCTGTTGGAAGACGCCGAGCCGGGCGATATGGTGGTCGAAGAGGAGGAAGACGATAAAGACTCGGACATGCCCCGGCCGAAGCGTCAGAGCGCGAAGCCGATTGAACAACTGCTCAGTGAAGGCCAGGAGTTGATGGTCCAGATTTCAAAGGGCCCGATCGGCACCAAGGGGTCGCGCGTGACGGCCTACGTCTCGCTTCCAGGACGCTATCTGGTCTTTATGCCGAACGTCGATCATATCGGCGTGTCTCGGCGAATTCCGCGGGATGAAGAACGGGCGAGACTGAAAGAGATCATGCGCCGGGTGAGGCGCCCTGGGTTTGGTTATATCGTGCGGACGGTCAGTGAAGGCGTTAAGGAAGATGAATTGAAGTCCGATGTCGACTTTCTCCACGTTCTTTGGCAGGACATTTTGACGAAGCGAGAACGCTTGCCAGCTCCCGCATTGTTGCATTCAGATTTGAGCTTGAGCTTCCGTGTCGTGAGGGACTTGTTCGGTAAAAAGGTGGATCGATTATGGATTGATTCACGAGAAGAATACGAAGCCATTCGAGGCTTTGTGCAGCGATTTTCTCCTGAACAGACCTCGCGGATTCATTTCTACGATAAGGATGCGCCCTTGTTCGAGCATCTCGGGGTGGAGCAAGAAATTGCCCGCGCAATGAGCCGGAAAGTCTGGCTCAAGTCGGGAGGGCATCTCGTGATCGATCATACCGAAGCGATGACGGTGATCGACGTCAATACAGGACGCTTCGTGGGAAAACGAGATCAAGAAGAGACGATTCTTCGCAACAATCTCGAGGCGGCCAAAGAGGTCGCCTATCAATTGAAGTTGCGGGGCATCGGCGGCATTATCATTGTCGACTTTATCGATATGGAGCGGGAGAAGAATCGGGATAAGGTCTATCATGCGTTGGTGGATGCCATGGCATCGGATAAGGCGCGAACAAGGATCTCCAGGATTTCCGACCTCGGCCTGATCGAAATCTCACGCGAGCGGGTACGAGAGGACCTGTTACGGTCGCTGTCAGAGCCGTGCCGCTATTGCGAGGGCCGTGGATACACGAAGTCTCCTACCACCGTGGCGTACGAAATTTTCCGCGAGATCCGGCGGATTGAATCATCGGGTGATCAGCAACGGATTTTCGTGGGAGCCCATCCCACAGTGGCGGAATTGTTACAAGACGAAGAACGACACGGAGTGGAAGTATTGGAGCGAGACTGTTCCGCGAAAATCATCGTGACACCGGATAATCAGTTGCATCTTGAACAGTACGATCTGGTCGTGTTCTAGTCGAGCGGCATCGCTGCCGCCGCTTGTGTCGGGGGAGATGTGCTGCCTGCCGGACCCTCCAACTGTTGAAACAAACTTCCTCCCGATGCTCAAGACCGATCATGGATGATGCATCTTTGACCTCCTGGCTCACGCTTCAAGCGATTGACGGTGTTGGCGATCGCACCCTTCTCAAGCTGATTCATGCGTTTGGAACTCCCGATGTGGTGCTCGGCGCAACGATCGATGACTTGATTGGTATTGGGTGCAGTCCGGAACTGGCTGAATCCGTTCGGCGAGGTCCAGAATCGAGTATTCGGCGGCAGATCGATAGCCAAGTGAAGACAGTTGAACGCCTCAAGATCCGAACCCTCACCCTGTTCGATCGATCCTATCCGGCCCGTCTGAAGGCCATTCCCGATCCGCCACCATTGTTATATGTGAGCGGAAGCGTCTTGCTGAAGGACGAGGTTGCGGTGGCGATCGTGGGTGGACGGCGGGCGACGCCATCCGGCAGACTCATCACTGAGGAGATTGCGAAGGACTTGGCAGAATGTGGGGTGACGATCGTGAGCGGCCTCGCTCGTGGAATCGATGCTGCGGCGCACCGAGGCGCGCTAACGGGGAAGGGCCGCACGATTGCAGTACTGGGGTGCGGCATTGATCGGACCTATCCATCAGAGCATCACACGCTGAGGCGGAACATCGAATCACATGGCGCCGTCATCTCAGAATTGCCGATCGGTGCTGCGCCGCAAAGTCATCACTTCCCTCGAAGGAATCGGATCATCAGTGGGCTGTCATTGGGCGTGCTCGTTGGCGAAGCCGCAACCAATAGTGGTTCCTTGATCACCGCAAAACTGGCGTTGGAGCAAGGTCGAGAGGTGTTTGCCGTACCCGGTTCCATCAAGGAAGACGCTTGTCGTGGATCGAACCGCTTGATCAAAGAGGGGGCGAAACTGATTGAAGGGGTCCAAGACATTCTCGACGAGATTCTTCCACAAATCGATGCGCGGCAGCGGGCCATGCTGCATCTTGACGGAGCCGTGATGGCCGCGCGCGCACCATTAGCAAAAGAAGATGCGTTGGTGTATGACGCCCTGTCCTATGAGGCGCGATCCGTCGATGCCGTCATCGAGAGCACAGGACTGAGCGCCGCGCAAGTATCGGCGACATTGCTTTCGTTAGAATTGAATGGGCAGATCCGCCAACTCCCGGGTCAACAATACATTCGCCTTTAGCAGGAGGCTGGACAATTCCGCCGGCGTTGGACTGAGTGTGTGAGCATCCGTGGGTGAGCGGATTGTTGCCGACTGCCATTCTAGTTGCACGAAACTCCGATATTTGGTACGGATGATAGAATTCTTGAGAGGCAGACGGAGTTGTCATGGCAAAAACTTTGATCATTGTTGAGTCGCCGACGAAGGCGAAGACGATTACGAAATATCTGGGACGCGGCTATACCGTCATGGCCTCGGTGGGGCATATCAAGGATCTTCCAACCAGCAAGTTGGGCGTCGATCTCGAGCACGATTTTGAACCGCAGTACGTCACCATCAAAGGCAAGTCGAAGGTGTTGGCCGAGATCAAAAAGAAGGCCGAGGAAGCCGACAAGATCTTTCTGGCACCGGACCCTGATCGGGAAGGGGAGGCGATTGCCTGGCATCTTGAGCAAGAGCTCCTCGGAAAATCGAAGAAGAAAAAGAAAGACGGAAAGATTTTCCGGGTCCTCTTCAACGAAATCACGGAATCAGCCATCAAGCGTGCGCTCCAGTCTCCGGGCGAGATCGATATGAAGCGGGTGAATGCCCAGCAGGCACGCCGCGTGCTGGATCGCATCGTGGGGTATCAAGGCAGCCAGTTACTGTGGAGTAAGGTTCGGCGCGGGCTCAGCATGGGACGAGTGCAGTCGGTGGCCATGCGGTTGATTTGCGAGCGAGAGGCAGAGCGGGAAGCCTTCCGAACTGAAGAGTATTGGTCGATCATTGCGCTGCTGGCCGGAACCAATCCACCGTCATTCGAGGCGAAACTCCACAGCATCAACGGCGAAGAGGCGTCGATTGAAAACGCTGAGCAAGCCGGCCGCATCGTCGGTGAGATTCAAGGCAAGGCCTTCGTCGTCCAATCCATCGAGCGCCGAGAAAAGAAACGGAATCCCGTCGCGCCGTTCATTACCAGCCGTTTGCAGCAGGAAGCCTCCAGAAAGTTGCACTTTTCGCCGAAGAAAACGATGACGCTGGCGCAGCAGCTCTACGAGGGTATCGAAATCGGAGCTGAAGGCGCGACCGGTCTCATTACCTATATGAGAACTGACTCGCCCCGTATTTCCAACGAAGCGATGGCCGATGCCCGCGAGGTGATTCAGTCCCGATTCGGTGCGAACTATCTTCCAGGCACGCCGAATGTCTATAAAACATCGAAAGCTGCCCAGGAAGCGCACGAAGCCATCAGGCCGACGTCGGCGAGCCGCGATCCCGAGTCGATCCGCCAGTACTTGGATCACGATCAGTACAATCTCTATAAGTTGATCTGGAATCGGTTCATCGCCTCGCAGATGGTGCCGGCCATCTTGGATGTCACGCGTATTGATTCAACACCGGTCAGCACCAAGGAGCGGTACGTGTTCCGTTCTACCGGAACGGTCGTGAAGTTTCCCGGCCATACGATCGTCTACATGGAGGGTGTTGACAAAGAAGCGCCGTCGCAGAAGCCGAAGGCCGACCAAGAGGCGGACGACGACGAGCGACAGCTCCCGGCCTTGACAGAAGGGGAGCGGTTGCGATTGGTTGAGCAGGATGGGCAGACGGTCCCAGGAATGTTGTCGAAACAGCATTTCACGCAACCACCGCCACGCTATAACGAAGCGCTGTTGATCAAGGAGTTGGAGGAAAAAGGTATCGGCCGTCCGTCGACCTACGCCGCCATTATTTCTACGATCCAGGATCGCAAGTATGTGGAAAAGACTGAAGGGCGGCTCGTGCCGACGGAGACGGGGAAAACCGTCCACGATTTCTTGATGAAAGGCTTTCCCGAACTTATTAATGTGGATTTCACCTCGCAGCTTGAAGAACAGTTGGATGAAGTAGAAGAGGGGAGTAAACCCTGGGTTACAGCGGTACGCGATTTCTATACACCATTCACCAGAGAACTGGAGCGAGCGAAGACGATTCCTGGGCCGAAAGACATCGTCGAGCCGCCGACGAACATTCCGTGCGAGAAATGCGGCCGAATGTTGGAAATCAAGTGGGGGCGGAACGGGAAGTTTCTCGCCTGTCCTGCCTATAAAGACGATCCTCCCTGTAAGAATACACAGAACTTCGAAAAGCTTCCGGATGGCACGATCAAAATCGTTCCCAAGGAGGAGATCACCACTGATCAGGTCTGTGACAAATGCGCTAGTCCGATGGTGGTGAAGACCGGACGCTTCGGCAAGTTCATCGCCTGTTCCGCCTATCCCCAGTGTAAGACGACCAAGCCGCTGGCGCTTGGTGTCAAATGCCCGCAGCCCGATTGCGGCGGCGACCTCGTGCAGAAACGGACGAAGAAGGCGCGCTCATTCTTTGCCTGCAGTCATTATCCCAAATGTGAGTATGCCCTCTGGGACCGGCCGGTGCCCAAAGTCTGTCCCACGTGTCAGGCTCCGTTCCTCATTGAAAAAATCAGTAAGCAAGACGGTCGCAGCGTCCAATGTCGCAACCAAGAGTGCGGCTACCGTGAAGCAGGGTAACCAGTCCCTGTTCCTTCTGATTACTTCGTTCTCACTCAACAATCACCGCTATTTCTCTTTGAGGCGGCTGTGACACCACACCTTGGGGCACGAGCGTAGGGGCACGGTGGATCCTTTGGCGTCTCGTTAAGATCAGCCGAGTGAAAGTCCGGCAATGCTTACCTGATTCCAGTCCCTGTTATAACGTACAAAGCTTCTGATTCCTTTGTTGGGTCGTTCTTGCGAAACTCGCTTGTGATGCAGGGTTGGAGGCTTTTGCGAACTGGAGGGTGGAGATCAATGTTGATTCACCTCTTTGGCACAATAGCGGTGTGGTTGTGTGTAGGTCTGGCCTGGCCGCCTCTTGCTTCGGCGCAAGAGGCATCGCCTGCTATCAGTGAACGACAGACGGTAGGAGTCGTAGTCGGTGGTATGTTGCCGGTGCGATTGATGGAGGGGCAGTCATCCAAACTCAACGGAGTTTCGGTGCATCCGTACTGGCAGATTGAGGTGTCTAATCCGATCGGCGATGGGTGGTGGCGTGGCTCGGTCGCTCTGGGGGTTGAAGCGGCAGTTTTAGGGGTCACAGAACCGACCGGTGCCTATGGGATTGGTGTTACGCCGAAACTGATCTATACGTTGACCTCGTTCGGTCAGCTGAAGCCCTACATCGAAGGTGGCGGTGGCCCGCTCTGGACGAATTTCGACGGCCGTATTCCCGAACAAGGATCGGATTTCAATTTTCTGGTCTGGGGCGGTGCGGGCGCGACCTATGATCTGACTGCGCGATGGGCGGTGAACGCCGGAGTCCGCTTCAGCCACATTTCCAATAGCGGCACCGGTAGTCCGAACGGTGGGGTCAATTACCTGCTGCCGTTTATCGGGATTGCCGCGAAGCTTTTCTGAGTGCCAGAAATAGAGGACTTCCCGTCGCAGTTGAGTCAGGAATACATGTATGGGCAGGATGTTGCCATTTCTCATCTGCGAGCGAGCCGATAACCTGCATCGGCAACACTGATAAAAGCACGCCCGAACCATTTAAAAACTGTGCTGTTTCATCAGACCCCGCCTGACCCATTGAATTCGCAGTCGGCAGGCATAAAGCTGACCCGTGTGCCATACGGCGAGGCTGTGTAAGGCAAAGTCTGCTAGGATGCCGCGGTGATAGACCACACGCCTGCTTCGACCGCGCCGCGCCAAGCCGCGGTGCTCTTCATTCTTGTCACCGTGCTGCTCGACATGTTGTCGTTCGGCATCATCATTCCGGTGTTGCCAAAACTCGTCGAGGAATTTCTCTCCGGCGATACGGCGCAGGCAGCGGTCCTCTATGGGTTGATGGGGACGGCCTGGGCCTTCATGCAGTTCTTTTGCTCGCCGATCCAGGGTGCCCTGTCCGATCGGTTCGGTCGGCGACCGGTCGTTCTGCTGTCGAACTTCGGATTGGGCCTCGACTACATCGTGATGGCGCTCGCTCCGAACGTCGCCTGGCTCGTGGCGGGACGTGTCATCTCCGGGATGGCCTCCTCCAGCTTCAGCACCGCCGGTGCCTACATCGCCGACGTCACGCCGCCGGAGCAACGCGCGGCGGCATTCGGGAAGATCGGCATGGTCTTCGGTCTCGGCTTCATCTTTGGTCCTGCCTTGGGCGGCTGGCTCGGTGCGATTGATCCAAGACTACCGTTTTGGGGCGCGGCCGCACTCAGTCTCATGAACGCCTGTTATGGATTTTTCGTGCTTCCTGAATCCCTACCGCCTGATAAACGGATGCCTTTCAGGTGGGCGCGGGCCAATCCGGTCGGCTCGCTCGTGTTGTTACGCTCCCACCACGAACTCTTTGGCCTCGCAACGGTTGCGTTCTTCGGGTATCTGGCCCATGCGGTGCTCCCGAGTGTGTCGGTTCTGTATATGGGCTATCGCTATGGATGGGGACCAGCGAGCGTGGGGCTCATGATGGCGGGCGTCGGTTTGGCCGCGATGATTGTGCAGGGTGGGTTGATTCGTCCGACCACCGCTCGGTTCGGCGAACGGAGGACGCTCTTGCTCGGGTTGAGTTGTGGAGCGATCGGCTTCTCCGTCTATGGCATCGCACCAGAAGGCTGGATCTTCTGTCTTGGTATTCCCGTGATGGCCTTCTGGGGACTCGCCGGTCCTGCAACCCAATCACTCATGACACGCCACATCAGCAGTTCTGAGCAGGGCCAGCTCCAAGGAGCCATTGCCAGCATCAACGGCATGACCGGCATGATCGGCCCGACCCTCTTCACGCAGACCTTCGCTTTCTTTATCCGATTCGACTCCTCTCTCGGCACTCAGCCCTCAACCCTCAGCACTTCCCTGGATCTTCCCGGCGCGCCATTTATCCTCGCCTCGCTCATGCTCCTTAGCGCCGCCGTGATTGCATGGCGGACGACGAAGGAGGAGGGATAGAATTGGCTGGCCCTCCTGGGTGGGGGATTGGCGCAGCCTGGATTGTAATGAAACGTCAATTACTGTATATACAGTCTGGTGTTTACCTGGGACGTTGCGAAGGCGATTGCCAATTTTGAAAAGCATGGCGTATCGTTCGAGGAAGCGGCAACCGTCTTTGGCGATGCCAATGGGCTTGACTGGGACGACCCTGCGCACTCAGACCAAGAGCGCCGGTTCAAACGACTCGGTCGATCGGTGAGCGAACGGCTTTTGCTCGTGGTATATACCGTACGGAGGGTGGGGCATGAAAAAGAAACATTCCGGATCATCAGTGCGCGGCCGGCGAGCCGGCGGGAACGCCAAGCCTACACCCGACTCGCAGATTGATTTTTCCGACATTCCGGAGTCTACGCCCGAAGAACTGCGACGCGCGCGCCGGGTAGGACGACCGTCCAGCGGAATGGCGAAACAGCTGATTGCCATCCGCCTTTCGCCACGGCTCTTGAGTCAGTTGCGAAAAATGGCTGCCAAACGTAGAAAGCCCTATCAGACGCTCATCCACGAATTATTAGAAAAAGCAGCGGCCCACGCGGCATAGGGTGGTCAGGGGCATCAACGGAGTAAGTGGCCTGATCGGGCCGAAACTTTTCACACAGACCTTCATCTTTTTCATCCGATCCGAATCCGCGCGCAGCATGTCAGGGGAATTTCTAGGGGCGCCATTCATTCTGGCCTCGCTCATCTCGGGAACCGCCGGGTTTCTTTGGCTCAGGTTTTTTGACAACCCCAGGCAGATTGATGGTCAAACAGTTCAATGAACGACCAGCTTGATCCCTCCGTGCATGAATGGGCCAAGTACGAGCGGCTGATTCTCTTCGACGGGGTCTGTAATTGGTGCAACGCCTGGGTAAGTTTTATGATTGCCCATGATCCAGCCGGGCAGTTCAAGTTCGGGACACTCCAGTCCGAGCAGGCGCAACGCATCCTCCATCATCTGCATCTGTCCGCCACGGACTATCAGACCTTCCTCTTGCTGGAAGAGGGCCATGTCTATACCAAGTCCACTGCGGCGTTGAGGGTGATCCGACAGCTCTCTCGGTGGTGGCCCCTATATTACCTCTGTGTGTTGGTCCCGCCTCCCCTCCGTGATGCGGTCTACGATTTTGTGGCCCGTCACCGGTATCAGTGGATGGGCCGAGCGGCCACCTGTCGCGTTCCAACTCAAGCAGAACGTGACCGGTTTGTTTGATCATGACTAGCGGTATGTCGAGGGAGTAGAAGTGGCATGCGCCCTCCAATTATAAAGACTCCCGACCCCTTATATCTGTTGTTCATCTGTAAGGTGTGGGGGATGTACGCGGCAGGTTAAAGAGACCCCTTTGGTCAGCACTGAAGGAGCGATATGTATGAGACGAGGTCTGAACCTGCAAGTCGCCGACGCTTCCATTCGTTTTGCAAAAGGACAAAGTCAAGAACCGACTCCATGAACAGACTCTTGCGATTAGCTCGATTCCGGACGCTTGGTACGCATGGCTCGGTACCAATAGCTGTGCTATAGTTACGCCAGACGCACCGGTAGATTTTGTGCCATGTTTCGTGGCATTTGAAAGAAATGTAAAAGGCTATGCTGCTCACCGTGTGCGCCACACTTCGCATGGGGTGCAGCGTATCTTGTGTCTCGCGTGTCTATCGCGTAGGAGTACCGGTGCGTCACCCTTCATCACCCTAGAAAAGCATGTCGAGGTTGGCCGGTCTAAAGGCGGCAACATCCATCAGCGATTTAGGAACCCTCCTAGCCGAGATTATTCATGACTGATGGTCAGTGGGGCAGCGGCCGCCATTCTGGAGAAGCCAACGACTCGTCTGCCCCTATCGCGAT
>ERZ1292633.2990-Hain-H41-02um-R1-2990-length-16833-cov-21_pt2 | contig 10771 bp, 8 predicted proteins | sample MGYA00564406_ERZ1292633 | MGnify/ENA primary metagenome ERZ1292633 (study PRJEB36523, sample SAMEA6512639) | groundwater metagenome | collected 2019-01-08 | study: AquaDiva: Metagenomics assemblies of 32 groundwater samples
CGTCGCCGTCGGACTCGCTGGCTAGCACGGTCGAGCGCGCCACCATGCAGAACGAGAAAGAGTGTGTGTGACTTGAGAGGAACGAGCGATACGGCTGCCGTGTCGGCCCTCTCGCCGCCAAGAGTCAAATCATGGGTGGGGCCAGGCCATGCTGAGCCGTCGTCTGCCGCCGCTCCGCGAAGTTCCACGTGTGGCAACAAGGGATAGGGCGTCAGTTGCAGTTCACCGAGGCATCACAGAAAAGGAAAGGGGGCAGACCCACACCGACAGGTCATCTGTCTACGACGCAGCGCGCTCACCGCGACGCCTTGACCTTAGCTTCCAGTCGCAGCAGCGCATCCAGCACCTCGGCGACCTTGACCATCTCGCTCAGCGCTGCCTCTCGCTGCGGCTTGCACGACTCGTTCATCGCCGTCGCCGGAACGTCCCAGGCCGTCGTCACCGCTTCCACGCGCTCGACGACGCACTGCTGCCACGCCTGCAGCAGGTCGTGCGGCACGCCCGCGACGACCCCCGCGCCGTCGCGGTACTCCAGCCGGCACTGCGGTGTCTTCGTCGCCGCGTCCAGCTCGTACGTCGCCCGCACGCAGCCGACGAGCGAGTCGACGATGGGCCGCGCCGTCTCCTCGAACTTCTTCGCCGCCTCCGCGAAGCACGCCGCCAGGTGCTGCTCGTACGCCGCCATCAATGAGGGGAACCGCGTCAGCTTCATGACGGCGGCCTGGTCCTCGTTGGTCTGCGTGCTCATCGTCACCGCACCGAAGAACGACAGCAGCTTCCCCTTCAGCGACTTCACCTCGCGCGCCGCCTCCGGCGCCGCGACGACCGCCTCCCGCAGCTTCGTCGCCAGCGACGCCGTCGTCAGCGTCACCAGCGCCTTCATCACCGCCGCCGCCTGCTCGCGCGCCCACGCGCCCTCCTTGCGCGCGCGGTCCGCGCCGTGCAGGTAGAAGAACTTCTTCCCGCTCCACTCGGCCATCGACGCCGTCGTCCGCGCCGTGCAGTCGGCCATCGCCTTCCACAGCACGGCCACCTCCTGCAGCTTGATCCAGTCCTTTTCCGGGTGCGCGCACACCGCCTTGATCCGCGCCAGCAGCAGCTGCTTGAACTCGGTGTTCGTTTGTGTCGCGAGCAGCTTCAGGTCGAACGCGCTGTGCACCCGCGGCAGCAGTTGCCGCAGCTTCACCACGTGCGGCTCGTACGCCGTGTCGCGCGGCACCGGCAGCCCGAGGCCCTCGTTGGTGTCGGCCAGCGTCGCGAAGTGCTCCAGCAGCCGGGTGCGGATGCGCGGCACCCAGTCCGACGCCAGGAACGACTCGAAGAACCGCTGAACCGCCAGGCGCACGCCGACCATCCCGAGCTTGCCGCCTTGCGGACCCGCGACGGCGCCCGCGAGGTTCTCCTTCAGGAACGCCTCTTCCTTGACGTCCATGCGGTTCAGGCGCCTCATCTCCGCCGACCCCTCCGGGTACTTCGCGAACTCCGCCTTGCTCGGCCCCGCGTTGGAGCAGGCCAGCCAGCCGTGCGGCAGCGGTATGCAGCTCGCCGCCGTGCCCTGCAGGATGTCGACGATGTTTGCCTCCAGGTCGTCGTCGTCGCCCACCGGCCGGTACACGTCCAGCATCGTCACGATGCCCAGCGTCTTGTTCAGCACTCCGCACTCCTGGATCAGGCCGACGGCCAGCGACTGGTTCGCCGGCTGCGTCGCCGGCACCACCAGCAGGAACGTCGCCCACGCCTTCTCCGCCTCGATCACCGCCTTCGCCAGCGCGCGCGTCACCGCCGGCAGCGTCTCCGACCCCTGGCGCCCCGCCGCCACGAGGCCCGGCAGGTCGATCACGTCGAGGCTCGGGCAGAACGGCGCCTGGATCGTCACGACGATCTCGTGGTCGTCGACCACCTCCCGCTTCTCGCGCGCCACCAGCTCGTCCATCTTGTCCTTCACCACCTTGCACAGCCGCGCGCCCGCCACTTGCTGCGCCTCCCCGACGATCGCCGCGGGCTGCCGCTTCCACACCGCCACTTCCGCCAGCTTCGCCGGCCCGCGCCGCAGCTTCATCCGGATCGCCGCGCGCGTGCACAGCGCCTTGTCGCGCGGCAGCACCGGCGTGCGCGTCAGCCGCTCCAGCACCGTCGACTTGCCGCTGCTCTCGTTCCCGACCACGACGATCACCGGCGCGCGCAGCCCCAACTTCTCCATCTCCGCCAGGTCCATGACGCGGTCGAGCTCAGCGAAGATTTGCGACGACAGCATCTGCCGCGCCTCGTCCGCCGGGGCCGCGCCGCTCGCCGGTGCCTCCGCGTCCAGCGCCTTCAGGCGTTGCGTCATCGCGGCGTCCGGCCGCAGCGCCGCGCCCATCGCCGCCTGCGTCATCGGCGACGTCAACGGCACACCGCGTCGCTGGCACGCCGCGATCCACTCTGCTATGCTGCCGCGCTCGTACGTCACGCCGTCCTCGGCGGTGACCGGATCCGTGAACACGTCCAGCCGGATCGGGCACAGCGCGTCGCCGTCGGACTCGCTGGCTAGCACGGTCGAGCGCGCCACCATGCAGAACGAAAGAGTGTGTGTGAATTGAAAGGTAAAATGCTGACTGGTCGGTGTTTTGCCGTTCACTCTGACTGACTCGAATCGACCCGACTACGACTTTGGACACCGAAAAAAAAACGAAGAAAATGGCACTACGAAATACAACTGAAAATGGCGTTTGGATCTCTCTTTGGAGGACGACGGGGGGCCGCCATTTCGACCGGGCAATGCCCTCCGCGCAGCAACCTTCAGGGGTCTGAGATGGCGTCATCAGAATCACGATGACGCAGCAGCGTAGCGACTTGGAAAGGCACCGCTCCGTGCCGAGGTGCCGTACGAGGTCGTCGCCACGGTGGGCAACGCCGTGGTCGGTGAGTACAAGTGTGCATGCTGCTGACCGCCCCCTTTGGCCGTCACGTCGGGTGTGGCCGCTGCCGCCGTCATAAGCGACGCCGAGGACGTCACAGATTGCAACGCTTCGCGCTGCTCCACGAGATCCCGATCGATGTCCGCGAAAACCTTGTGCCGATGCAGCAGCGACAGTCGCATGCTCTCCATGGCCGCCGCGCGTTTGATCATCGAGGGTGGGTAAAGCTCCGTGGTCTCCTGATGTCGCAAATAGTCTGTGTTGAGCCGCCGTGCGCGGTTTTGGTGAGCCTGGTGCGCGGCAACTGCCGTTGCGCTCGGGCTCGACCACGAGGCTGACATGGCTGCCACCGCCGTCGCGTCGTCTCGAACAACAGCTCCCGCAAACGGGCTACCAACGCCCCTCGAACCCCCATCGAACCCACCAACGCCCCTCGTCGCGGCAGCCCCCCCAAATGAACCATATTCATTATCGTCCCCATCGTTCTCGGTCACCGCGGCGATCGATCGGTATCTCAGCTGCTGATGCATCGTCCCGCTCGCGAAGCCGAAGTCATTCATGCCCTGTGGCTGCTGAAAGCTCATACCGGCATCTTGTAGTTGCTTTTCCAGCTCCCGTTGAACGTGGTTGAGCAGCACTCTCGCGTCCTGCTCAGCTTGCTTTAAGCTCGCCCTCGTCGACCGCACGAGCAAACTCGTCTCCGGGATAGGAATCAAGCGACGAAGATCCGCCGTCGCAATGGACGTGATTGTTTCTCGATCGATGTAGCGGTCCCCAAAGTTCGTCTGCTCCGACGCATCGGTCGCGTCGACAACGGGAAACATGTCGGTGGTCGTAGCCGTCGATGGGCCAAGTCTCGACAACGCCTTCTCCTTCCAAGCGGCAAGGTCCGTGCGCTTGGTGATCGGCGACGACGCCATTAGGGGGTTGGGCTTTGGATCGGAGACGGGCGCACACGCCTAGGTCACTCGGAGGGGGAGGAGGTGTCTCTCAGCGCGGTAGACAATTCTCACCCACTTCGCGTCATGACCACTCCACAATTCCTCTAGACTCTCTGAACGAGTGTGGAGGCCATAATAGAAGGCGCCGCCCCTCACCCCAGTCAATGGGGAAGGCGGAGCCCCGTCGCTAATACAAAGACAATGGTATTCTATCGGATGCGATCGCTCTCTCTCTCTCTCTCTTTTGCAAACACATACAGCCCCCCCTTCACTTTGGAGCTCAACACAGCACACAGCACACTCCACTAAAAGTGGCCACACGGCGGATATCCCACCGATATCGCATCCTTGTGTGGGAGGGGGTCAGCCTGCCGATGCATCTATGACGACGCTGCAGCTGGGGCGGGGGCCGCTGGTGTGGATGCGGCAGTCGCCGCCGGTGCCGCCGCCGCCGCTGGTGTGGCTGGTGCTGGTGTGGGTGCGGGTGCGGGTGCGGATGCAGGGGTTTGCTGCGCGGGGGGAGCGGAGGCAGTCGCAGGTGGGCTAGTCCGCTGCTTCGCGGTGGGTACCTCCACCACTGCGTTGTTATGGGGGTCGACGAAGCTGCGGCTTTTGCCGTAGGCACCCGGCCCTGGGGCCATTGGCGCGGCCGAGGGCACCGCCGTCGCGCTGTGCGGCAACCGAGAGCGCTGAAAGCCATAGCGATCGGTCCGCGACTTCGCCCACGTCGACGCATTGGGCGCGGACGGCGCAGCGTTGATGACCGTGGCGGCCGGCACCCTAACGTCGCGGACTCGTTCTGCATGTGCGTTTCGTTTGCGCTCTACGGAGAGTTCGTGCTGCCGCGATCGCATTTCCGTTGGAACGACGCAGTCCGCGGGAGCTTCGCCCTTGCGCAAGTTGATCTCTCGTTTGAGCCCGGATCCGAATCCTGCGTGTTTTTTGCCCGCGCGCGCGCCTTCGACCTTTGTCCGATGCTCGATCTTGGCCCGGTCCATGGCCGAGAGCTTCGCCACTTTCTGGACCTTTTCAGGAGGCGCGACGCGAACGGAGGCGGGCTCCCGCGGCGCGGACGAGGCGTGCGTGTGCATTAAAACGGTTGGCGATCCAGCATAGGGACTCGCATGCGTCGACTTCTGAGTTGGCGATCCAGTTGGTTTCGAGCCCGCGGGAGAGTCGGATTTCTTGGCGGGTGCCGTCGTCGCAGCAGATGGCTTGGCTTCCGTGGGCTTCGGCTCTGCCGCTGGCGAGGCGGCTTCGGCCGGTTTTGGTTCGGTCGGTTTCGTCTCCGCAGCGGCGGGTGCCGTCGTCGCAGCAGCGGGTGCTGGCTCCGTAGAGGCGGGCGTCGCAGCCTCTTTCGGGGGATCTGCCGCTGTCGGTGGTGACTGGGCAGTCGTCGCGGGCGCCGCAGTAGACATTTCTAACAAAAGAAAACAGGCAAATCTGGCAGTAGGTACAGACCAGAAAAGGTGACTACTTGCAACGCGAGTGTGCATAAAAGTGACTGCAAGTGTGTATAAAAGTGACGCGCGAAAAAACCACGAAAAGGCCCCCAATGGCTACGTTTTTTGTTGTTGACGACTCTTTGTTTTCTCCGAGGAGTCTTTTGACGCTCGGCTGCCGGGGGGGAAAAAGTAGCCCTAGCCAGTCGTGGGTGACGTTTTTTTCCGATCGGCTCTTTCAACGGATGCACTGTCCACTCCAGGGTCCTCCACGTCAGAGGCCCACCATATGCAGTGCGGACGTGTATTGCCCCGGACCTGGGGTTGCCGGACACGACCCGCGTGCCGTCGGCGTGTTCCGCGGGAACTTGCTCCAATTAAAAGAATAGGTACCGCGCTGCGTCAACGACTTTGCCCATGACGAGCCATTTGCCGGCGAAACCGCGGCGGCGGCGTCGAAGGACGATGGGAGCTTCGTGGAGCAAGGGTCGTAGTGGGTCTCGGCCGATGCTTTCGCCACCCGCTCGGTGATCATGGCGTCGCGTTTAACGGCCTCCTTCGTCGGCGCCTCTCCCTTCCGCGGTCCTTGTTCGTACGGATCGCGTGCCGTGTGGCTCCTCATGGCGGCGAAGGGTTTGGATTTTGTGAGCGCTTTCGCCTCCTTGTAGGCCTGTTTGACACGCTCCATCGCCGTCAACTTCGCGTACTTTACGACGGCTGCGGGCAGTTCGGGCCCCAGTTGGCCGACGGGGTGGGGCACGGACACGTGTGTCCGAGAGGCACTCTTCTGAGTCACGCTCGTCGATTTCCTGGGCGAGGACGTTTTCGGCGGAGCGGCATTTGCTGACCGTTCCTTCGTAGGCGATGGCGAATGGGAGGCGGCCGCTGGAGGCTTCTTCTCCTTTGACCGCGCGGGTGCGGCGGATGGCGATGACGACATGGGGAAGGCCGTTTCTCGCTCTTCCGTGCCTCTCGCTCTTCTCTCTCTTCTCGCTTCCCTATCAATTCACAGTTAGCTAGACGCAAAAAAGGATCGTTGAAAACTCCAGACGTTCTATTTTCACGGGCACGAACCTCAGGCAACGGCAGTCTGGGAGATCCTGGGAACGGCAGTCTGGGAGAAGGTCGAACCTTGAAGTGTTGCCCCCTTCTTATGGAAAAGGGGTACACCTCTGACGGAATCAAAGGTGGACTTCGGCTCGGGGAACCAAAGTCACAGTCAAAGTTTGATTTCCGAATCTACAGCTACTATATGAAAGAAAAATCTAACTGTGAGATTCAAATATCGCTAGGGACGTTGGGTACGACATCGACACGATCACGTTTCCCTCAAGAAGGCAGCGAGCTCTTCATCGGACACTAAGACCGTTGAGCGAACGGTGCTCGCTGCCGTCGGCATCGGCGGCCCGGTTGGAGGTGGGCCCCCTCTGCCAGGGACGCAGGTGGTCGATTGTCCACCTTCACTGGCTCCGAACATCTCTGGAAGGAAGGAGGATCCGGCCGCCATGGGAAGCGAAGGCGGGTTGGGGCCGTAGAGTCCACCAGCCCCACCCATGCTGCTGCTGGTCGGGTGCGCGGTCGAAGAAGACGTGGTCATCGGGGGGCGCGGCCGCCCGGCGGGCTGGGGCTGAGGTGGCGACCGGCTCGCCCCCACGCTCGTGCTAGGCGGGCCGGAATGGACCGCAGCACCGGGAAGCGCAATTGCCGCTGGCGGAGGCGCGTAGTTCAGCACGTATGTGCCCGGTTGCGGCGGTGCCCGCATCGCAGTCGCTGACGGAACTACTGACCCGTTAACATAAAACGGCAGCGATCCCCCTGCGGCTCCACTAGCGACGGGGGGGACGGCATTCCCACCAGCGTACTGATGATAACTCGGGGCACCTCCCACAGGCATCGCCGCCGTCGACGACGACGACGACGTCGTGCCGAAGTTTGGAGGATGGGATGGTTGCTGCTGTGACGACGACGCCGCAGAAGGGTTGGGCAACTGAGGCAGCCAATCGTGCAGCAGCGGGGGCCGCTTCGATGCAAATGTCGGTGACACGAATTTCGTAGGCGTCGCTTCCGACGGCGTGGGCCGGTATCGACTTGCGCCCAGAATAGCATCCACGTTGCTGCTGCGATGTTGTAACTGACCAGCAGAAGGAGGTTGTTGTTGTTGTTGTTGTTGCGGACTGTCGCGAATGACCGCGGCGTTCAGCGGCGAAGGGACTCCGGCAAACGGAAGGGGAAATATGGACGGCCGCCCAGTTGTCCCCTGCGGCATGGCCGACGATCCCGGCTGGCTGGAGGAGAAAGCATTGCTACTGTTCGCCGCGATGGGTGCAGAAGGAGACGGTTTCTTTGCCGCGCCGCTCGTCGTCGTCGATAGCGGCGAGTCGAATAAGGCGTCGAGCGAGTCCCGCATCGAACTTCCGGCAGCGGCCTTGACGAGCGCGGTCCCGGCGATAGGTGGGCGCCCACCACTGTTCATTGGTTGCTGTGAGAAGGTGCCCGATGAGAGGCCGCCAACGGACCCAACTAGCGGCGGCGGTGGCTGCTGGTTGACCGACACGGACTTCAGCGGCGACAGCACTTGAGCTGCGACTAAGGGGGCGGCCCGGACGTAGGCACTCGACCCAGCCGCTTGCGCTGTCCGAGCATCAACAGTGCGCAAGCTAGGCGCTGGTGCGCCGGCGATGTTCGGAGCACCAGTCGCCGCAATCGTGCTCGGTGCGGGCGACACCGTCGATGTCGTTGTTGTCGTCGACGCACCTCGGGACGAAGAAGCCTGTGTCGATGAAAGCGTCGCGGACGCCATCATCCCCATCTCGGCGTCATCGCCATGCACGCGAAAAAACGGCTGCAATAACGCCTGCGCCGCCGTCAACCGTGCGACGGGGTTAAATACTAGCAGCTTAGTGATGAGATCGAACGCCAACGGCGGTGCCGTTCCATCCAAAACGCTCTTGAGCCCGATGGGGTTGGAGACGTTTGGAAAGTTATATCGCAGTCGCTTCGCAAGCTGCATGCCATCCGGCCACGTGAGTTCGGTCGGCGTGCCCAAAGTAGAGACGATCTTAAACATTTGATCGATTTCGTTGTTTCCAGCGAAGAGTGGTCGACCGGTATACAGCTCGCAGAGAATGCACCCGACCGCCCACATGTCCACCGGCGAGTTATAAGTGGGGTCTTGAAGCAATATTTCTGGCGCACGGTACCACCTTGTGGACACGTACTCGGTGAACGGGGGTCGAGCACGGGTTTCTTTCACGAGTCCAAAATCGGCAAGTTTGACGATGTCCAACGTGGCGGTCGATGGGGGAGGCGGCGATGACGAAGACGACGATGGAACGGCGACCTGCTGCTTTCGCGTGAGGATATTCTCGGGCTTCAAGTCACGATGAAAGTAGCCCACCTTATGCAAGTGCGCCAACGCCTGCAAGAGCTGGAAGGCTACGGACTTCACGCGTGACACGGGCAAGCCACGGGGTTTGTATTGCCGCAGCATGCCAAGGAGATCCCCATCCATGAATTCAAACACAAAAAACAGTTCGTTGTTCTCCCGGACGACTTCCTTCAGTTTGATGATGTTGGGATGGGTGTGTAGCTTTCTAAGCGAGCTGACTTCGGCTAGGTTGACGCATTCATCCCAGGAGAAGAATTTCTTTTTCATCTTTTTCACGGCGACGGTTTCGCCGGTCTTGTGGCTGCGTGCTTTGAAAACGGTGCCGTAGGTGCCGTCGCCGAGAGCGGAAAGCATTTCGTACTTGTTCATTTTCAAAATAGTTTCGTTCCTGGCCCGCTCTCAAAACTGTCGGTGACGAGAATTGAAGGAGCTCTGAAAGGAAAAAATGGGGGTAAAAAGCAACGAATGAACCTACAATGAACACAAAAGAAATCTGTGCCCAAAACGTTGGTGTTTCCATCCGGCAAAAACACCCACCCTTCACACACACACATGTGATTCCACTGTTGAACACGCAAGGTGGCGCCATGTTGCGTCGGTCAATTACGACGAAGGCTGTTGGCACGTCGATTTCTCTCCCCTTCGCGCACTCCCTCCCCCCCTCGTCTTGCTTCCCCTTTGGCTCCATCACTTCAGAGGCAGTGTATTTCTTGTCGTCGCGCGTCCTTGGTTTCCAGTGTGGGGGGGAAGCGGAGCAGGGATGGAGTAAACCTCGGAGCACACTGAGAGGAGGGTCGTTTGGGAAGGGATGGTACGTTCGGTGATTGGCATTCTCATCTGTGTGGTTCCCCTCCTCTCTCCTAACTGGGCTAAGGGAGCGAGAGGGAGAAAAAAAGAAAAGTGGAATGGAAATGCGTAAACTAAGAAGAAGGGGAAGGGGAAAATGAAACGCAAAAGAAAGTTCATGTCACAATACGCCAGTGTGTGGTTTTGACCGAGGAGTCTCTCAAATTCGAAAATCAGTTGCTCGCGTTGAGTTGTCCTACAATTTTTCCGGGACGCACCAGAGATGACTCAGCTGACTCGAGAAGCAAAACCCTTTTGTGACATGGTTCCCGCGAGACTAAGAAATCGACCAAATGCGAAGAAGGAGGGCAACACGCCTTCTCGCAACAAGGTTTTGTTTCCCCCTCCTCGGTAACTGCCGAATTTGACGTCGTGTGCGCGATCCACATGACCCCTACGGCGAAAAGGGCTGTCCAAAAGGACGGCGGCCTTTTCCCTTTCAGAGACAACGAGGAAAGCACTGCACGGCAACAAACAACAAAAGAAGGTCCCCATCGTAACGGAACTCTTTTTTCGTATGTGTGGCACACCGGAGGCGGAGAAAGTACCACCCGTTGACGAAGAATAGGCTCCCAAAAGTCGCCTACCTCGCAAAAAAAAAGTCGCGATCTCAGCCGATTGGGCCCGATGTTTTTGGTTCTAAGTGCTTGCTCGGAGACAAAAGTGCCATTTTGTGGTCTGGGTTGACGGATTGACTCTGCCAACAACACTGATGATGAGAATACGTGCTCGCTCTCTCTATCTTCTCTCCTCTCTCGCGGTCAGTGCTCCCCTCCGTTCCGTTTTCGTTCTTCGTTTTTTCGTCGTTCTCCCTTTCATTTATTTTTTCGTTCTTCATTTTTGGATCGATGTAGACGTGGGGGCTTGACATTCGAAGAAGAAAAAATGACAACCGGGTAAGCATTTGCGCGGAAACCTCTGCGACGACAAGAAAAAAACAGCCAAAGAAGAAAGAGCGAGCGAAGGGCACGACAAAGAGAGGCCAGGTTGGGGGAGCGTGAGCGTAAAACAGGCCGAAGAATGTTTTTTTTGTCCATGGAATAGCATTTGAAAAATAATTGCGGGGAAGGGTTTGCTGTGAAGACGTGAAGAACGTGGTGCGCAAAGGGTTATTTTGTTTTCGGTAGATTCTCAACTTATGGCACTTTTGAGTTCTCTCTGAAATGTGTCACCAACCATGTGAAAAGGGGGGGGGGGGGGTTTTTTGGGGCAAAAAAAAAAAGAACCCCAAAACCGAAAAAAAACCCGAAACCCGTT
>ERZ1292633.5101-Hain-H41-02um-R1-5101-length-11978-cov-7_pt1 | contig 10768 bp, 8 predicted proteins | sample MGYA00564406_ERZ1292633 | MGnify/ENA primary metagenome ERZ1292633 (study PRJEB36523, sample SAMEA6512639) | groundwater metagenome | collected 2019-01-08 | study: AquaDiva: Metagenomics assemblies of 32 groundwater samples
GGTTCGGGCGGTTTTCTGCAATCAGCCAACACGCAATATATCAATGGATTCTGGTACATTAATGAAGCTCCGATTGATATCAATAGAACCTACAAACTGGCTATCAATGATTATCTGACTTCTGGAAAGGAGCAGGGCTTAAGTTTTTTCTCGCCTAATAACACAGACTTTGCTGTTATTGATAAAGGAGAAAAATACGATATTCGCCATTTGGTCATTGATCAGTTGAAATAGTTAAAGGGATTGTGGCTCGGACATAGAAAGATCCACCCTACAATGGATTCCTTCAAAACGCATGCGCATAGAAAAGTAAACCATTTTCACGTATAATTCCTTGCTCAAAAGCAGGGGCATTTAAGCAGATCTGCCCTATTTCCATATCGAGTTAGTATCCAAGGAGTTATCTGTGTCACAACGCACGCCCGCCATCCTCGCACTTGCCGATGGGACTATTTTTCATGGCGTGTCGATCGGTATTGAAGGGATCAATATAGGTGAGGTTGCGTTTAATACGGCGATGACCGGTTATCAGGAAATTCTGACGGATCCATCGTATTGTCAGCAGATCATCACGTTGACTTATCCGCACATTGGCAATACCGGCACTAATCCGGAAGATTTTGAGTCAGGTAATATCAATAAGGTGTATGCCGCAGGTCTGGTGATACGCGACCTGCCGCTGATGGCGAGCAGTCATCGTAAAACTCAGACATTATCCGAATTCCTCAAAGAGCAGAATGTGGTGGCGATCGCCGAAATTGATACGCGCAAGCTGACGCGTATCCTGCGGGAGAAAGGCGCGCAGTCAGGCTGTATCATGGCGGGAGAGATTGATGAAGATAAGGCGCTGCAATCTGCTCGCGCATTTTCTGGTCTGGCGGGTATGGATCTTGCCAAGGTTGTCAGTTGCCAGAAACCTTATACCTGGATTGAAGGTGAATGGTCGCTGGGATCGGGCTATAAGATTCAGGAGAATATTCGCTACCATGTTGCGGCATTCGACTTCGGCATCAAACGTAACATCCTGCGTAAACTGGCGCAGCGTGGTTGCAAGGTGACTATTTTTCCGGCGCAGACTTCCGCTCAGGAGATTCTGGCTTCTCAGCCTGACGGTGTATTCCTTTCCAACGGCCCGGGTGACCCGGAACCGTGTGATTATGCCATTACAGCGATCAAGGCATTGCTGGAAAAGAATATGCCAATATTTGGCATTTGTCTGGGTCATCAATTACTAGGGTTAGCCAGCGGCGCGCGTACCATCAAGATGAAATTTGGCCATCATGGGGCTAACCATCCGGTGCAGGATGTGGACAGCGGGAAAGTGATTATTACCAGTCAGAACCATGGATTTGCGGTGGATGTGGATACATTGCCCGGCAATGCGCGGATTACGCATGTATCCTTGTTTGATAGGAGTTTGCAGGGATTTGAATTGCTCGATAAGCCTGCATTCTGCTTTCAGGGTCATCCGGAAGCCAGTCCGGGGCCCCAGGAAGCTGATTACTTGTTTGACCGTTTCATCAAAATGATGCAGCGTTATAAAAATTGATATAAATCTGAAAATAGATATTCCCCAATTAAAGTATGCCTAAACGTACCGACATCCAATCCATCCTCATTATCGGCGCCGGACCGATTATTATCGGTCAGGCCTGTGAGTTTGATTATTCCGGCGTGCAGGCCTGTAAAGCCTTGCGTGAAGAAGGTTACCGCGTCGTACTGATTAATTCCAATCCTGCCACCATCATGACTGATCCGGAAATGGCCGATGCAACCTATATCGAGCCCATTACCTGGACCATGGTGGAAAAGATTATCGCGATTGAGCGGCCCGATGCGCTGCTGCCGACGATGGGTGGCCAGACTGCATTAAATTGCGCACTGGATCTGGTCAAGCATGGTGTACTCGCAAAGTATGGTGTTGAGCTGATTGGTGCTTCGCGGGAAGCTATCGACATGGCGGAGGATCGCGAGAAATTCAAGCAGGCCATGACCCGGATTGGTCTTGGTTCTGCCCGTTCTGCCGTTGCGCATAGCATGGAAGAAGCTTTGCAGGTTCAGGCCATGGTGGGTTATCCGGTCATCATCCGTCCCTCTTTCACGATGGGCGGGAGTGGGGGCGGCATTGCCTACAACCGTGAAGAATTCCTGAATATCTGTGAACGTGGTCTGGAAACCTCGCCAACCAAGGAACTGCTGATTGAAGAATCGGTGATTGGCTGGAAAGAATTTGAAATGGAAGTGGTGCGCGATAAGCATGACAACTGCATTATCGTCTGTGCTATCGAGAACCTCGATCCAATGGGTGTTCATACAGGCGATTCCATTACCGTTGCGCCGGCACAAACGTTAACAGATAAAGAATATCAATTGATGCGCAATGCCTCTATCGCGGTATTGCGTGAGATCGGTGTGGAAACGGGCGGCTCTAATGTGCAATTTGCCATTAATCCGGCCGATGGGCGCATGCTGGTCATTGAGATGAATCCCCGCGTATCGCGTTCCTCGGCATTGGCTTCCAAAGCAACCGGTTTCCCGATCGCCAAGATTGCCGCCAAGCTGTCGGTGGGGTACACCCTTAATGAACTGGGCAATGATATTACGGGCGGCATAACGCCTGCCTCATTTGAGCCGACCATCGATTACGTTGTGATCAAAGTACCGCGCTTTGCCTTTGAAAAATTCCCGCAGACCAATGATCGCCTGACGACGCAGATGAAGTCGGTGGGTGAAGTGATGGCCATTGGCCGCACTTTCCAGGAATCCCTGCAAAAAGCGTTGCGTGGACTGGAAACCGGTGTTGACGGTCTGGATGAAAAAACTAACAATATGGAGTTAATCAGGACTGAACTGGCCAATCCTGGCCCGGAACGGATCTGGTTTGTGGCGGATGCCTTCCGCTGCAACATGTCCATCGAGGAAGTTCATCAGCTCACGCATATTGATATCTGGTTCCTGGCGCAAATCGAGGATCTGGTTAAGCAGGAACAGGCAATCCGCAATAAAAGTCTGGAATCCCTGGACAGGTCAATGCTGCGCAAGCTGAAGCGCAGCGGTTTCTCTGACCGGCGTCTGGCTAGATTGCTGAAAACAGAGCAGGCAGCAGTGAGTAACTATCGGCATCAATTCAATCTGCGCCCTGTGTACAAGCGTGTGGATACCTGCGCGGCGGAGTTTGCTACCAGCACGGCTTATATGTATTCCACGTATGAAGATGAATGTGAGTCTCTGCCAACTGACCGAAAGAAAATCATGGTGTTGGGCGGCGGACCGAACCGGATCGGTCAGGGTATTGAATTTGATTATTGCTGTGTTCATGCGGCACTGGCTTTGCGTGAAGATGGTTTTGAAACCATCATGGTGAATTGTAATCCTGAAACCGTATCAACGGACTACGACACGTCAGATCGCTTGTATTTTGAGCCGCTGACTTTGGAAGATGTGCTCGAAATTGTCGCGGTGGAGAAACCGCAGGGCGTCATCGTGCATTATGGCGGACAAACCCCCCTCAAGCTTGCACGCGCTCTGGAGGCCAACGGTGTGCCGATTATCGGCACCAGTCCGGATATGATTGATTGTGCGGAAGACCGGGAACGTTTCCAGCAAACATTGCAGAAATTAGGCTTAAGGCAACCACCTAACCGAACAGTGCGCAGCCCTGAAGCGGCACTGATTGCGGCTGAAGAAATCGGTTATCCACTGGTTGTGCGTCCCAGCTATGTTTTAGGGGGGCGTGCCATGGAAATCGTGCATGAGCAGGCGGATCTGGAACGCTATATGCGCGAGGCTGTTAAGGTTTCCAATGATTCACCGGTTTTGCTGGATCATTTTCTTAACAATGCAACCGAGGTGGATGTTGATGCAATCTGTGATGGTGAAACCGTTCTGATTGGTGGCATCATGGAGCATATTGAACAGGCAGGCGTCCATTCCGGAGATTCGGCGTGTTCGTTACCAACCTTTAATCTGCAGCCTGAAATCCTGGATGAATTGCGCCGCCAGACAGCGGAAATGGCTCGTGCACTTAATGTTATCGGATTGATGAATGTGCAGTTCGCTATTCAGGATGATACGGTTTATGTTCTCGAGGTGAATCCCAGAGCATCCCGTACCGTTCCGTTCATATCGAAAGCGACAGGTCTGCAGCTTGCAAAAATATCAGCGCGGTGCATGGTCGGGAAAACACTGATCCAGCAAGGCTTCACCCAGGAAGTGGTGCCATCATATTTTTCTGTCAAGGAAGCGGTGTTTCCCTTTATTAAACTATCTGGTGTTGATACGATACTGGGTCCTGAAATGAAATCGACTGGCGAAGTGATGGGGATGGGGGCTACTTTTGCAGAAGCATTTGTTAAATCCCAACTGGCGACGGATGCCCGTTTGCCCACTTCCGGTAAGATTTTTATCAGCGTACGGCAGGCCGATAAACTACATGCGGTGGAGATCGCCCGCAGCCTCGTGGAACTGGGTTTCACCCTTTATGCCACACGGGGAACTGCCGCGACAATGATTGAGGCTGGACTGGAAGTCATGACGATTAATAAAGTGGCAGAAGGGCGTCCGCATATTGTTGATATGATCAAGAATGGTGAAATCAGCTTGATTATTAACACAGTGAAGAGCCAACGTAGTGCGATCCGGGATTCTTATTCGATCCGTCACGCAGCGCTGCAGGCGAGAGTAACTTACTATACGACGCTGGCTGGTGCGCGTGCAGCCTGTGTAGGCATGGCCAATATGCGGGAATTGCAGGCATATAATTTGCAGAAATTGCATTCGCAGCTTGAAATATAAGCAATAAGAGGAGCAGTTTCTTTGAACACTCAAAATAAGACGAAAATGAAAGGTAGAAATATACGATGAGCACAATTCCATTAACGGTCACCGGTGCAGAAGCACTGCGGAATGAATTACACGAAATGAAAACTGTTCATCGGCCTGCGGTTATTGCAGCCATTGCTGAAGCGCGTTCACATGGCGATCTCTCGGAAAATGCTGAATATGATGCCGCGAAGGAGAAACAGGGGTTTATAGAAGGACGTATCGCCGAGCTGGAGAGTAAGCTTTCAAGCGCGCAGATCATCAATCCTGCGCTCATTAATGCGGATGGCGCGTGTGTATTTGGTGCGACTGTTGAGTTGGAAGAACTGCAAAGTGGTGAGACGGTGATTTATCAAATTGTAGGGGATGATGAGGCTGATATCAAAAAAGGGAAGATCTCTATCAGCTCCCCGATTTCACGGGCATTGATCGGCAAATATGCGGGAGATGTTGCAGAGGTGCAGGCACCCAGCGGTATTCGTGAGTATGAAATACTTGATGTCAAGTATATTTAGCAGTGCCTGGATCTAGCTCTGGAAACTGCGCTTGGTACGGAATGGTTCGCGCTTCTGTCTCTTTTTATTGGATGATTGCGTATCTTTTTTGCCGTCATCTTCCGGCTTAGGTCGATACAGTACAAATATTTTGCCAATATGCTGGACGGGTGCGGCATCAAGCTGCTGGCAAATTTCCTCAAATAATGCATTTCTGGCGACACGATCATCAACCTGAACCTTGACTTTAATTAATTCATGACTTAAGAGCCCTCGATTCAGTTCTTCAATAACATTTGGTGATAATCCAACCTTACCAATCATTACAATCGGATTCAATCCGTGTGCCTGTGCTTTAAGTTCGCGTCGATGTGAAACGGTCAGTGTTAACATAAAATCTCTTGAAAAATATAATTCTACTCGATGAAGCAGGCTAAAACCAGTAAAGCATGGATGAAGGAGCATGTTAATGATTTCTTTGTCAAACAGGCAAGGAAAGAAGGCTATCGTTCGCGTGCTGCCTATAAATTGCTTGAAATTATTGAACGCGATCGCATATTAAGTCCAGGTATGACAGTTGTCGATTTGGGGGCGGCGCCGGGGAGTTGGTCTCAGGTTGCTGCCTATAAGGTGGGGGCGCAGGGAAAAGTCATCGCTCTGGATATTCTGACAATGGAGCCGCTGTCCGGCGTAGTTTTCATTCAGGATGACTTTAGAGAAGAACATGCTATGATTGAGTTAAAAAAAGGCTTGGGTGACCGTCAGCTTGATCTGGTCATCTCAGATATGGCACCTAATTTAAGTGGCATCGTGGTCAGTGATCAAGCCCGCAGTATGTATCTGGCAGAACTGGCATTGGCGTTTACTATGGAACGACTGAACTACGGCGGAAATTTCCTTGTCAAAGTATTTCAGGGAAGGGATTTTGATCAATTTTTGCGTGACATGCGCACCGGATTTAATAAGGTTATGATACGTAAACCAAAAGCATCGCGTGACCGCAGTAATGAATTATATTTACTTGGGATTGGAAAAAGGAAATAATCTCGGTAATACAGATAAAAAACTTTTATCTATTGTCGTTACTAACTAATATGTTAGTTTGGATATGGATTATAAATTGACCAAGCCATTCTGTTATATATTGTGGAATGGAGTTAGAATCATCTATCAGGGATTTTAGGTGCAAACCAAGGAGCTATTTTGAATAATCTAATTAAAAATATGGCCATTTGGCTAGTGATTGCACTAGTGTTGATGACAGTATTTAATCAATTCAGTGTGCGACAGCCTGCACAAGTGCCAATGGAATACTCGCAATTCATCACTGAATTGAATCAAGGCAGAATTGCCAAGGTCGTCATTGAAGGGCGTACGCTCAAAGGTACGAAATCTGACGGCAGGCGTTTCACGACCTATGCGCCATCCGACCCATGGATGGTCAGTGATCTGCTTAGAGCGGGTGTGATTGTTGAAGCAAAACCGGAAGAAGAGCCATCGATGATGATGAGTATCTTTATTTCCTGGTTTCCGATGCTTCTGCTGATTGGCGTGTGGATTTTCTTTATGCGCCAGATGCAGGGAGGGGGACGCAGTGGTGGCGCCTTCTCGTTTGGCAAAAGCAAAGCGCGCATGCTGGATAAATCCACTAATCAAGTCACATTTAATGACGTGGCTGGTTGTGAAGAAGCCAAGGAAGAAGTGGCAGAATTAGTTGAGTTTCTGCGTGATCCAACCAAATTCCAGAAATTAGGCGGGCGTATTCCACGAGGAGTATTGATGGTGGGAAGTCCTGGAACCGGCAAAACACTGTTAGCCCGTGCGATAGCCGGTGAAGCAGGAGTGCCGTTCTTTAGTATTTCAGGATCTGATTTTGTTGAGATGTTTGTGGGTGTGGGTGCGTCGAGAGTACGTGACATGTTTGAACAAGCCAAAAAACATGCGCCGTGTATCATCTTTATCGATGAGATCGATGCAGTGGGTCGTCAACGCGGAGCTGGACTCGGCGGGGGTAACGATGAACGTGAGCAGACACTTAATCAGTTGCTGGTAGAGATGGATGGATTTGAAGGTGCCATGGGTGTAATCGTGATTGCAGCGACCAACCGCCCTGATGTACTGGATCCTGCTTTGTTGCGCCCTGGTCGCTTTGATCGTCAGGTGACCGTGCCGCTGCCCGATATCCGTGGACGTGAGCAGATTCTTCATGTTCATATGCGTAAAGTTCCGCTCTCTCCGGATGTCAAAGCCGATATCCTTGCGCGTGGAACACCCGGTATGTCGGGAGCTGATCTCGCTAATCTGGTTAATGAAGCAGCTCTCTTTGCCGCGCGTAGTAATAAGCGGCTGGTAGATATGGAAGATTTTGAACGCGCTAAAGATAAAATTTTCATGGGTGCAGAACGACGGTCAATGGTGATGCCTGAGCATGAGCGCCGGAATACGGCCTATCATGAATCCGGGCATGCTGTTGTCGCACAGTTGTTGCCGAAGACTGATCCTGTTCATAAAGTAACCATTATTCCGCGTGGCCGTGCATTGGGTGTAACCATGCAGTTGCCGACAGAAGATCGTTTCAGTATGGAGCGTGAAGAAATACTGCAAAGAATCTCTGTTATGTTTGGCGGTCGTATTGCTGAAGAAATTTTCATGAAGCAAATGACGACAGGCGCATCCAATGACTTTGAACGCGCCACCGAGTTAGCACGAAAAATGATTACTCAGTGGGGAATGTCAGACAAGCTGGGTCCGATGGTGTATGGTGAAAATGAAGGTGAAGTTTTTCTTGGACGCTCGGTGACTACTCACAAGAATATGAGTGAAGAAACGATGCAGAAAGTGGATGCGGAGATTCGTCGTATTGTTGACGAACAATATGCGATTGCGCGTAAGTTGATTGAGGAAAATAAAGATAAGATTGAGGCCATGACAAAGGCCTTGCTGGAATGGGAAACGATTGATAGCGATCAGATCAAAGATATTATGGATGGTCGCCCACCTCGTCCGCCTAAGCCACCTCAATCCATGGCGCCATCGACAACAAACAGTTCTGCTCCTGCAGAATCAAAGAAAGGACCAGAAGCTCCTCCTCAAGAGGTGGCAAAAGAAGTTGATTAATTAGTTAATTAATCTGACAAACGGGATACAACAAATAATTGTATCCCGTTTTAATTTCAGTGATTACTTCCTTATAGTGCCCTCACTACGACAAAATGCCGTCTTTATGGATTGCCGCCACCCGCTTATTATGGGTGTTGTCAATGTAACGCCGGATTCCTTTTCGGATGGTGGACTCTACCATTCAACCGAACAAGCTGTTGCACACGCACATGATCTTATCAAGGAAGGTGCGGACATTCTGGATATCGGGGGTGAGTCGACTCGCCCCGGTAGTGTACCCGTCAGTCTTGATGAAGAATTAAATCGTGTTATTCCGGTGCTTGAGGCGCTGGTGGATATTAATATTCCCATTTCTGTCGATACTTCCAAGCCTGAAGTGATGCTGCAGGCTATAAAAGCAGGAGCATCCATAATTAACGATATAAATGCGCTGTGTGCTCCGGGTGCGCTGGAAGTAATCGCTCAGGATAGTCATGTGCTGGTTTGTCTGATGCACATGCAGGGTAATCCACAGAGTATGCAAGCCAATCCACAGTATCTGAACATTATTGCGGACGTAAAAAATTTCTTACAGCAACGACTGGAGGCAGCTCAGACTGCCGGTATTTCTCTGAATAGATTAATAATTGACCCAGGTTTCGGCTTTGGTAAAACAGTGCAGCATAACTTTGCATTACTCAATCGCATAGACAGTTTTACAGATCTGGGTGTTCCCGTACTGGCTGGATTATCACGAAAATCCATGCTCGGCGCTATTACTGGTAATACAGTGGATCATCGAATCAATGAAAGTATTGCCGCCGCCTTGCTCGCGGTAATTAAAGGTGCCAGAATTGTTCGTGTCCATGATGTCAAAGCAAGCAAAGATGCGCTGGCGATCTATATGGCAATGCAGAACTATCAGGCTTGTTAGGATTCAGCAAGTTATATTCCAATTCTTTTTTTGATCACCATTGGGAATCTATCAAATTGACTAAGAGATATTTTGGAACAGATGGTATACGAGGACGTGTCGGCAAGGAGCCCATCACACCGGAATTTATCCTGCATCTTGGGTACTCGGCGGGTAAAGTACTGGCTGCCTCTGATTGGCACCTGATGGAGGGCGCGCGCCCAACTGTACTAATCGGTAAGGATACCCGGATATCAGGATATATGCTGGAATCAGCATTGGAAGCTGGATTATCGGCTGCAGGTGTTGATGTGCTTCTGTCTGGTCCCATGCCGACGCCCGCCATTGCATACCTTGTTCGTGCACTGCGGATACAGGCAGGTATTGTTATTTCAGCGTCACATAATCCATTTGAAGATAACGGTGTGAAATTCTTTTCTGCGGAAGGTAGCAAACTTCCTGATGAAATGGAGCGCAGCATAGAGTCCTGGCTTGATACGCCCATCCATACAATGCCTTCTGCCAAGCTTGGCAAGGTGCAGCGACTTAAAGATGCGACGGGGCGCTATATTGAGTTCTGTAAAAGTTCTTTTCCTTACCATCTTGATTTGCGTGGTCTGCGGATCGTTGTCGATTGTGCGCATGGTGCTGCTTACCATATAGCAGGCCATGTCATGCATGAATTAGGAGCTGATGTTGTAACGATCGGAGTACAACCTGATGGCCTGAATATTAACCATGAATGTGGCGCAACGCATTGTTCGACATTGCAGAAAGCAGTAAAGCAACATCATGCTGACTTAGGCATTGCATTGGATGGCGATGGTGACCGTGTGATGATGGTAGATAAAAAAGGTGTTCTGTATGATGGTGATCAACTGGTCTATATTATCGCCAAGCATCGCCAGCAGAAGAAAGCATTGGTGGGCGGCGTAGTGGGTACTTTAATGACAAATCTCGCCATAGAAAATACGTTCAAGAAGTTGGGTATTCCATTCCTTCGTGCCAAAGTTGGCGATCGTTATGTGATGGAACTGTTACAGGAAAAAGGATGGCAGTTGGGCGGTGAGGGCTCGGGACACATTATCTGTATGGATAAACATACGACAGGAGATGGAATTATCTCCGCCCTGCAAGTACTCCACGCATTACGTGACACCCATAAAACCTTGGCTGAGTTCATGCGGGGTGTCGTACTGTATCCGCAACGATTGATTAATGTCACTATCCCCAAATCGTTTAATTTCAGTAAGTACAAGGCAATCAAGACGGCTCAGGAAGAAGCAGAGACGGATCTTGGCGACAAGGGGCGTATATTGATTCGTGCATCCGGAACAGAGCCATTGCTCCGTGTGATGGTTGAAGGTGAATCAAAACAGAAGGTTAATCATTGGGCAGAACAGATTGCAAAAGCAGTACAGACGGCCTGTAATGCAGAGAA
>ERZ1292633.6003-Hain-H41-02um-R1-6003-length-10765-cov-6_pt1 | contig 10765 bp, 5 predicted proteins | sample MGYA00564406_ERZ1292633 | MGnify/ENA primary metagenome ERZ1292633 (study PRJEB36523, sample SAMEA6512639) | groundwater metagenome | collected 2019-01-08 | study: AquaDiva: Metagenomics assemblies of 32 groundwater samples
AGCGAGCTGCGGGTGCACAACACGGGACGCGCTATCGACACCGCGCTGGAGTCTGGGATTGTGCCTCCGCGCAGATAGTAGCGCGTTGCAGAGGCGTCGAAGGCACTCTCCGTCACACCGATGGCACCGTATGTACGATTGAACGCCGGTGTCGCTCCGTCCACCAAAGCGCTGAATCCAAACCAGGGCTCGACGGTTGGCCCGACACCTTGGTCTGTCAATATGTCAGAAAAGTTCAGCGCGACGCCGGCGTCTTCAAGCGGAAAGAATGCGAGAATCGAGTCGAAAACGTCGCATGCAGCGGCGGCCGGGTCGAAGGCAACTGGAATGGGAACGAGCGAGTACTCGTAGCGGAAGTTTTGCTTGCCTTTCCAGGACGTCCACCGGGTGACCCGGGATTGTTTGCAAAGGGGCGGCAGCTCAACCGAACAGGACACTGGCCGAAAACGGAACAAGGTTCCCGCTACCACATAGGTAGCAAGGCAATCGTTGGCGGCAGCGGCAACGTCCAGCAGCCCAGGTGACAAGCCGACAACGTCGCCACCAATGCCGTACGTAAACGACCCGATGCCTGTGGCGACGATGCCGGTGGCAAATCCAGCAAGCGACGCATAGGAAGGATACATGGACACGACGAGTGCTGCGACTTGTGCGATGCTGCCTGGGGTCGTGGAAAACAGGGGTACGCCAGGTGCCGCAAGGTTGGTGCAAGATTGCAATACGCGCAATGTGGCCCCCGATTGCTTGCTGCCAACGCCTATGAAGTCGGGAAGGTTCGACGCGCCCCACGTATTGTTTGTCAATGTGAAGCTTGGTGCCGGCAAATCCACATCTGCCATGCAAAGGTACATCAGTTCAGTGAATGAGTCCGTCGATTGTAGTTGCGTCGATGGTGTGGGAACTCCATCGCCTAGAAAGGCGGCCGCCGACCCCTCAACGCCTTGCAGGTTGTTAGGAAAGTACGTCAACCCCAAAGGTGCCTGGCGAGGGTAGTCCATGCCACTCGTGGACGAAAATCTCCCTCCAATCCAAAATCGAGAAGCGGGAAGCACGCCGAGACTGGCCTGCCACGACCAATACAGCTTGGTGAAATCCGACAGGGAATCCTTCACCGAAGCTAGAAAACTGGAGTCGATCATGGTGGCAAGAGTCTGGTTGGCATTTGCACAATCCGTCACGGCAGCCACATACGTTGCGGGTCGAGCTCGCAGCGTCATCGAAAAGGGAAGGCCTTTGACTATCGATGTCGCGCTGGCCATTGCGTTGGAAACGTAGCAAAGCGTCAGAAACGGAGATCCACATGCCACTGGGTACAGCACCTTCAGTGGTGTAGTTGGGTTGCTACTTTTCCCGAGGACAAGGCAAGTGCCAAGTGGAATCGCGGCGGACGAAATGTCAGGCGCAGCAATATACGTCTTCCATTCCTGTGGAATGCTGCTCGGCACTGTCAGTCCTATCCAGAAGCCTGACGAAACCGACGACATGTTCAGGCGTACGAGTGCCGCATCGATGAAGGCGGGAAGATCCAGCGGCGCCAGGCTGCTGCCGGCAGGCAATGTCATGTCGGTTCTTGAGGTGTTGGCTCCGCACCGTGACTCGACAAACGGAACGGGAAGCCGCCCTACTGGCACGTACAAAAATCCCGAATTTTGAACCTTGCCCGAGACGTCAACCGCGCAGGGAGTGCCGAAGGGACAATTTGATGGTGCTGATTGCACCGCCGGCGTGGCGCAAACGAAACTTGGCAACAGCGTCTCCGGCGTCTTGTAGAAAATTTGCTGGCCAAACGCAGTGACTTGAATCGAATAGTAACCCGCCTGCGTACCGGCGGACACGAACGGATTGCCGAATGTGTCGACCCAGCCTTGCACTGCAGTCGTCACGCGGTAGCCGATCCAATACTCGACAGGCAACGCGTCGGTGCCGACAGATTTACGAATCAACTCCGCGATGATATTCAACGCGCCGGGCGTGGGAATGAAGGCCAGTGCGGCTCTCGACGTGCCGCCAAAACTCATGCAGGCGCGATTGGCGTCGTCAAATGTCGCCGGTCGACCTCGCACGAGGCTGACGCGCACGGTGGTGCCTGGCACGTCCACCCAGGGGCCTGGCGTGGGCATATCAGCCAGCGCCGGAGTGCACACCGACGATGCAAGCGGGCAAATGACTGTGCCCTTGAAATTGATGGCGCCAATTCTTGAAATATCGGTCGGCCCGCCTGCCGAAGGACACCGCAGCCACTCGGTGCCCAATGAGAACTCTACGCTCGATCCGTAAGGACACCGAAACTCGACGCAGTACGTACTTGGCAGCGGTGGTAACGTTGCGGACGCTGAGCCAACCAGTCCTTCGATGCAGCGACTGGCGCTCCGTCCCCACACGGAATTCGCTATGGTCGCCACAGGAGGGTCACTCGCCGACGTAGAGCAGACTTCAGTAACGATGGGCGCCGGGCAGAAATCCTCCGCAACGTTGGTTCCCCCGGTTGTTCCCTGATTATCGCCAAAGTAGCGGTATGGTGGTTGTAGGCTGAAAGGTATGCCGCTAGTCATTCCGCATCTACGCGCGGAGAGATAGTCCGGACTGCATGCCGTCGTACCGTTGGCCATCTGAGGAATGCAAAACGCGCTGGTAACAGCCGCGAGGGTATTGCATCGTCCGGTTGCGAACTGGCAGCCACGTCGATCGACGGCGAGGGTCGTGTCCCACGGCATCATGCGCGACAATCCGTTGTCGAAGTACTTCCCAGTCGCCATTAAGACCCGAGCGTCGACCCGGCTCATGGTCAGCGGCCCGCTGATGAGGGCTCCAAGCACGCTGGTGCCGGCGCCAAGAAGGCGGGATTCTAAGTGCGAAAATCGTCCAGCGGCGTTCTTGTTGAAAGAACTTCCGTCAGTGCGAAGTTCTGAAGCGGCACTTGAAGGCCACGGCACATCGAGATTGCGCTGGTAATACTGCAGCCGATACTCTTCATCAAGCGGGAAGCCGGCAAACGATTCATCGCTGCAGTTGAGCAACGCCTTACCGTCGTTCGCAGCATTTCCTGCAGTAAAATAAGCAACGTCGCGTCGCAGTTGCTGCGACGTTGAGATCCGCGTGGCGCTGCCGTCCATCGCCGGCATCATGCAATGCAACAGGTTGTGCAACACTTCGCGGCGGAGCTGCTCGCTCGACATGTCCCAGTGTCCGTCAAAGAAATGCAGCCTAAACGCCACAGGCCGGCCCAGAGGGGCATCCCAAGCTATGGGATAGCACAAAACTAGTGAGTTTTGCCACTCAGGATACGTTTCCGACGGCAACTTTGCAGAATACGTGACCACCACGACTTCGGTTTGTGACAGGTCATCCGCGGTGATGTCAGAAACGAAGTTGCGCACCAGAGGCGTGAACGCCGAAGGGGGAATGCTAAAATAGTCGTTCGTACGCATCGTTTTGACCGACAGCCATCGTCCTATTTCGTCGTAGGCCGAGAGAATCGCATCGGTGATGGCTCGCTTCCACTCTTTTCGCAAGGCTAGCGAACATGAAACGGCGACCCCCGAAAAAAGACGAGCGTCGGGGCAGCTGTCGCGATACCACACAGAAAACGTGGCGTGTGTGATGTAAGGGCTGGGCGGGGAAAACAGCGGTTGGTTCACCAAATCCGGTTGGAGATAACGCACAAACTCGGTGCTGGCATCCTTCGTCAACATGGCGGTCATTAAATTGTGATTGTGATTGCAGGGCGGGTCTGGTTGCGGTGCACTCGGCGGAAGGGGCGGCGGCGGCGGTGGCGGTGGCCGATCGTCACCCTTCCCTGCCATCACGGTGCCGCCGACGATAAGTACAATGAATAGTGTAGATGACATCGGAAAGATGAGCATTGCGAAGCCTAGCGTGATATCTGCTGATATAAACAACCACTACATTTTTTCAATGCGTCAATCTTGTCGCCCCCCATGGGGTGATAATAAGACAAGAGACATCGGGCGACGCTTGACTGAAACTACACTACATGTGGTGGTTACAATACTGAAACGAGCAACCTGGTGGCTTCCGTCAGCACGCCTTGCGCACGCATTCGGCATGCAGCATTGCTATGAACTGCTGGGGGCGTGGATTGGGGGCTTCGCCTCGTTGGTGACTCGCGCGACCGGCAAGCGTGAGCCGCACGAACGGATCGCACGAACGACGTATGGGCCTCCTTAAGAGCAACATGCTTCCGCGCACGTTGAACCTCTCGTTGCAGCAACCGATCGTTTGCTGCTTCGCGTTTTTCTTCCATCCGGCACAAATTACTCAGTTGAATCCGTTCGCGCGCTTCCCTCTTCCGACGAAGCGTCTCCGCACGCTCCTCTTGGGCCACGGCGGCATTCTTCAAGTGCGTCTCCAGTGACATGTTGAGCGTCGTCCACGACAGCCGCTTCTCTTTGGAGGGAGGCAGTAACTTGGCCTCGTCGGTGGTAGCATCAGCATCACCGATCACGACGGCGGCAGAATGCGAGTATTTTTCTGTTCGATTTTCAAACGGCGAAAGCCGTCGCTTGCGCGCAACGGACGTCGGCTCCTGACGTTCTCCTGGCTTCATGCGAAAGGCATCGGACACTTGAAGTTCAATTCTTGACAGCTGTTCCTTCCTCGAACGCGCGAGGGACTCCGATGCCATTTGTGTTTCTTGGTTGGCTTTGCGCTCGAGAACCTTCTGCATGTGAGCGTCGCGGTGTCTTTGGCTTGCAACCGCGCGTTGCGCAATTTCAGCGTCTCGTTCGGAACGACGTTTTTCGATAAGTCGATTGCGCTCGTCAGTGCGCCGTTCCAACTCTTCAACTTCGTCGCGGAAAATCGACTCTTGTTTTTCGTACGCATCGGCCAGACGACGTTCGTACGCGCGGCGTTTCTGCGCCATGTCTGCCACGAGTTCTTGTTGATGCATTACAGCGTTTTTTCCCGCCCTTTCGACAACGCGCAAGCTCCGCTGCTCAACGGCTGCTTCTCGGTCCATGCGCTTGATTTCGACGTTGGCACGTCGTTCATTCCGGCGATCCCTGATTATTCTTTCCAATAATTGAACCCTCTCATGTAACTGAGCCATCGCGTGTGATAACGCGGCACCAGTATCGTCGATGTCGGTGGTTTGACCATCGTTAAGCGCGTCAAACGCTCGTTCCACACGTAGCAATAGTGACCTGCTCTCGTTGAGCTGGTGCGTCAGTTGCAGGAGCGACTGACGCTCGAAGCCCTTCTCGTCGCTCATGGCCATACTGTATGAAAGGAAAATAGTGGAACGTGGGAGCAAGGGCTACAGCTTTGTCTCACACATTCCAACTGTGATTGCAGAAGCAAGCGAAGGGGAAGGAAAGTTACGGAGATGGTATCGTCCAGAGCGTCCGAAAGGAGACGGCACAATACTGACAAGCGTCGACGACTGCTTCGCACGTTTCGAGACGCTGTAACTCCCCGCCCGTGGTGTCCATCCATTTTCGAGAAACAAGCACTGTCTGCTGAAAATGCGGGGTTCCAGGAAGGTTGTTGTACTGATACGCCAGTTCTGGTCCGAGGTGAAGAACCTTGTCCCCGGATGCACTGAGGTGGACCGTGAAGGAATACAACGAATTGCCTGTGCGTAAATGCCAGTGAAGCTCGAGGTCCGTTGGCGCGCAACACGCGCATTGGAGCCAACGACCATTGGTCATAGTCGCAACTTGAAACGACTTTGACTCAAAAAACGCGTTGCGAAGCCGTCCGTGTGTATGAATCGTTCGGCGTGCCGCTTCCACTCGCGGGTCCGACTTGTCAAGGATGTCAGCATCGCGGCAAAGTGAAGGTGAAGCCTCCACCACCTCCCTTCCGAGTGCTGTTTGCCGTTTCAAAAGTGCCTCGGCATGTTCGATATCTGCTCGTTGCTGTTCCGCCCGGGACTTGAGGGCCGGCAATACGGCCGTGTTTGTAGCGATTACCTCCGTGGACAGTTGTCCGGTCAGAACAAAACGCATGGTACACTTTTGAAGGAAAGTTACCGCTGCCTGCGCAACAATTAGACGATTAGCGTCGGGCTCAACCAGGATGAAACGTTGTGTGAGTTCATCGAGCGTGAATCCCACGCTATCGAACCAATATTTCGCTGCGGGGCCCCATTTCCAGAGGGCAGCGATCAGTGGTTGGTTCACAGAAAGCGATCGAAATCGTTCGTTGGATTGATCTCGCAGTATGTTGTCGATGATCGGATTCAACAAGGTGCGGCACAGCACAAGAAGACACTTCGCTGCGCAGCGCTGACTCACGTCGCGCGCACACTGGCCCGATGTCGCCGAGATGACATCGTTCTTTGCATCAGCGAATGTCGGCAAATGGAGAAGCGGAAGAACTCCTCGTAGCGCATGGGCAGAAAGTTCCGGAGAGGCAAGCACGGAAAAAAATTTGCGAGTTAGCTCCTCCCCTTCCATGTGTTTACTGTCTATCGCATGAACGTTACAGAACGGACAAGAACGAACGTTGAGAAAATTCTAGCCGATCGCATCATTCCTCATCGTTCCAAAAAAGAAACGAGTCACTCTGGCACAGGCCGACCTCGGCCGGCAGGGAACGAACCTCCTTCGCCTGGACCGGAGGTTCTGACGAATGCAAGTTGCTTGCTCGCGGCAACAGGTGCGCGTTGATCTTTCCAATGTTTGATCCCTCGGAATGTTAAACCTTCTGGCTCCGTGCGCGGAGCAAGAGGCGGCGTTCTTTGAGCTCCAAACGGGGGTGTCCGCATCGCCGACATCGGGGGGCTGATTCCAGACCCCTTTGTAGCGCTGGAGCCCAGTGTCTTCTTCTTCACGGTCACGTGAGTGACACTAACGTCCACGATGAGACATGGATCGCAAATCTGCGCGACAGACTTCAAGACTTTCAAGTCATCGCGAGTTAGCATTCGGACATTGTAAGTTAACGCGTCGTAGTCGGGGTTTTTGAGCAGCGTGTTGATGTGGTGCATAAATGTGGCAGTTTGCAAAGCCTCACCGGGCGTGCACGTCTTGGGTGCCGTGCTTGGGTCATCGATCACTTTCTTCAGTTCCGGTTTTAGCAACCGTCCGCCAACTGAAATTCGTTCCAATTCAAGCCTCGCCATGTCGCAAAGCACGCGGTTTCGATATTTCAGAAAAATCAACCCGCTGCGAGGCGCACCACGTTCGGTTCGGCCGAGACGAACGTAGCTTGGCTTGATGGACAGCCGCGTCACGAGTTCGTCGCACCACGCTTCAAGTTTTACTGCAGCGGGGAGGCCTTTCAGAACTAGGCACGTCGTTGAAGGCAGTTGCCGTTCCGAATATTCGATGAGCATTTCAGGCATGACCATTTGCAGCTTGGATCGTAAAACTTCTGCAGCTTTGAAGTTTGGAACGGCAATGCACTCGATGGACGCGTCTGCCATGTGGGCATCTGGCACCGAGGGTGGCAACAAAAGGTCTTCCATGACTGGTGGTTCCGGTGCGCCTCGGCGAGCCTGAGCCGATTCAGGGAAAAATGACAAGGCTGATGGCGACAGTATGCGCGCGTGGGTGATTATCTGGCCAACGGTAGCAGCCAGTATGTCTTCAAGCGCTTGCGATTGGGCGCCAGCAACCTTGACTAGAAAGTAGCTTTTGCCGAGTGCGGCTATTGTTGGCTCGATACCAGCCGCCGGCGATGATGTGTCGCGCCATGAACCTGCGGTGTGTGCCGTGAGCTTCTTCACGTAGGTCGGGTTGAATTGCCTTGCGGTTGTTGCACCTCCGAGCGGTGGAGTGAGTGGTGCTTGCTGGGGAGATAATCGATCGAACCGATCAGTCATTGCTGCAAAGGTGGAAGCTTTTGGAGTCTCTCGGGCGAAAGCCACACAACCACGGAACGATACGTTTTATCACGGATTGTAAGCGGGCGATACAGATTGTTTTGCGTTCAACAGCGAAGGGCCAAGACGGTCTGAAGGACAGTGGAACCAATAATCACGCGACACACACCTTTTTTGTCAAAGTAGGAGTTACCGATTACGGTGCTTGGATTGAGAAACGGTAACGTCCACCGCGGCGAACCGTCGACGCTGTTGAGCGCGACAAGGGCTGTCGTGCCTTGCGCGAGAATGGCTTCATCACCGGCAGGAAGCAAGTTCGGTAGAGACGTTTCGACAGACGTCGCCCATGCATTACGGCCAGACGACGCTTCGTAGGCGGTCAACAGTGATTGGTTAAATGCTGAAGGGCCGTAACTTTCCAGTGTGAAGACGCGGCTCAGCAACGTCTTATTCAGAGTGGGAACTGTAGTCGAGAAGTCAAAATTGTTCGTTGATGCCCACTGAAACCGGTCCCAAACGGGAGCCCCAGTTGCCGAGTTTACAACTCCAATACCCGGGTTGCCTGATTGCGATTCGATCAGCATGACAGCGATGATACTCGAAGAAAAGGCTACTGATCCTCCTCCGTCAGCGAGTGTGAACGAGCGTGATGGACTGGGTGTTCGCCACACCAATTGAAACGTAGATGCACACCTCGATGTAAGATACTGTGCTGTGCTGTTTTGTCCTTGCATGGCCACATACAGAACCGTTGATGTTTCCTTCAGATACCACAACCGTGTTGCAGCCACTTCGCCTTCAGGTTGGTAAATTGTTGTTCCATCACTCAACCGCAATATGGTCAGAGGGGTGCTCCGAATGCCATTCTCAACTGTGAACCACACGGTGTCGTTGACGATCACGGGTCGGGCAGGAACGGTCGGAGAAGGATTTTGGAAGAAATGTGTCCACAGTACGTATCCAGAAAACGCGCTCAACGCAACCACGGTACCGTTGGACGCAACTACGACAGTTGTGGACGTCAAATCCGAGTACTGGCACGGTTCGTTGCGATCAAAGTTGTACGCCCAAACAATGGATCCTGAAGAGATCGATAAAGCGATGGCCACCGAGTCTGCGCACACCACAGCAATGTCATCGTTAATCGCAGGCAATCCATAAAATTGCGTCGTAGAGTTCGCGGCATTCGCCGTCGACACGTTCCACAAGACTTCAGGACTGGCGGCCGCACAGGCCAGTGCGAAAGCAATCCCTACCAAAAATGGCCACATCAGTGTTATGACTGTAAATATGAACTTCAACAGATCGTCCCATATCATGGTCATTTCGAACGTTACAGCTCACAAATACGCAAAAGTTAAGCTTCGTCCATTTTTCGTTGTCCGGACACTTCGGTTCTCGGCACTCGTGCCACGCCAGTCTTGCTTGTCACGTACACTGCACCGTCATGCTTCCTGAGTGAGCGCACGCACTCGACAAAACTTTCCTCTGCTTCAGCGGGACGCAGCGACGGCGGACTTGCGGCAGCTTGGCTGCCTGCAAACCACGGATGTTGAAGACAATCCCACGCGTTCGGACGCTCTTCGACATCTGCGGCCAACATTCGTCGCAACAGGTCCTTTGCTTCGCGAGATACAACATTCCACTGACGTCCGTCGAACAAAACTCCTTGATTGACAGCAGCAGCATGAGCACGCGAACTAGTTACGGTGAAAGGCTCCTGACCCGATAACAGAATATAGATCGTGACGCCAGTAGCGAAGATGTCGGCCCCCTTCATACGAGCAAGCGGTGTGTTCGGAGCAGGTGGCGATTTTCCTGGTGACGTGCGGCGAGCGTTGTACGCTGCAATGACTTCAGGAGGCGCGAAGCCTAGAGTGCCACACGGCGTGGCAGCGACCGTAACTTCTGGAGGTGGTGCAAGTGGCGCTGCTATCGCAGCGCGAGCATCGCGATCGATTTGCGCAACGACCGCCTCCGGAAAGTGTCGTGCGAAGCCAAAATCTGCAAGTTTTATGCGCACCATGTCTCGCGACGATCGAGGTTTTGAGTCTAACAAAATGTTTTCTGGTTTGATGTCGCGATGAACGACCCCGCACTCATCGTGCAGAAACCGAACAGTCGACACAAGCTGGCGAGCAATGTTTTTCACTTCGTTTTCGGACGTGGATCGACGGTGGGTCAACCAATCGAATAAATCACCACCACTCGCGTACTCCAATGCAATGTACACGTCGTCCGGACTTTGAAAGACGTCGACCAGTTCAATTACGTTTGGATGCCGACACAGCCGAAGGACATCGATTTCTCTCATCACGTGTGTCCATTTTCGTACCGAATAAATGGAGACCTTGCTGACAACTTTCACCGCCACTTGCCTTCCTTGTCCAAGGAGTGTAGTTCGGAAGACGGAGCCATTCGCACCCTTTGCCAAAAACGTTCCCGTGGAAAAGAAACTTTCGAACCTCTGGCCCCAGTGAAATGGTAATGGGACGCACACTTGAAACCGATGGCACGACTGAAGGCACCGATGTCGATCCAGCACGTCCAGGAAGCTCCACACTACATGCCAAACAGCTTCGGGTAAAACTGTCAAACGGCAGGGCGAACATTTGGTGCATATGCGAAAACCGTGGCCGCGGCTCTGTTTGTAATGTCGCATCGTCGTGCATTGCTCACAAACTATGTCCCCACAACGTCTGCAGTAATGACGTGCACCGAAGCAACTCGTGGAGCATCGTTTACATTGCCGCTGGAATGGATCCAGCAATCGATGGTTGAAGACGGTGATGTGCTTCGGAACAGCGAGCGCCAGAGAAGCATCTTCTATCTTGCTATTCGATGCCCCCATTTGCTTCAATGGAGGTGCTGTTGTGGAGGATCTGACAATCACAACATAGTAGCGCCCTATGCGATTGTGAGTGCTGTTCACGGTCGCGCAAACGAGATATTCTCCCGAAGGGAGCACACCCG
>ERZ1292633.6004-Hain-H41-02um-R1-6004-length-10764-cov-4_pt1 | contig 10764 bp, 11 predicted proteins | sample MGYA00564406_ERZ1292633 | MGnify/ENA primary metagenome ERZ1292633 (study PRJEB36523, sample SAMEA6512639) | groundwater metagenome | collected 2019-01-08 | study: AquaDiva: Metagenomics assemblies of 32 groundwater samples
TTTGTATTAACCATTGGTTTACAAGATCAGAAATTTTTTCAGCATCCTTCTCCCCGATGCCATTGCGGGCGCAGGAATCTATTTTTGGCAACAATCAAAAATTGAAACGGTGGAGGCAGAACTTGCCGAGGTTCAAATGGAGCGAGAAGACTTTCGCCAGCAACTTGAGGAGAAATTAAGCGGCGAACAGAGCACTTTTTATTGGAGCTACGCAGGTCTACATTTTGATTACCCTGCAGGTTACAGCGTGCTCGACTATGCTGCCTCCTTAACCATAACGGATAAAGCGGGATTATCTTTGGTCAACACAGGTGAATCCGCAGCGTTCTTAAGTCGCTTTGAATCTCACCCAAATGAGACCATTGCCAGCTTCATTGAGGAGTATGAAGATGAAATGGATTTTGAAAAAGGCTCGGAAACCTTCGGCGAAAACACTTTCACAACAGTGACGCTAATGAATGAGCTTCTAGGAAAGGAAATGGTCCATTACTTAATGGAAGCGGATTCGAAATTGTTGGAATTCACAGCAGTTGAAGGTCTCACCGGAAACAATGAGCCTTTAACTATGATTTTGGAGACGCTTTCTACGGAATCGGAAGAAATTCAGCCCCCACAAACAAAAGATGACAGCACTGCGAAACAAATCATTGTTACCGATAAACTCGCCAAGAGTGACACGTTTTCTTTGGGGAACGAAACCCACAACGATCCTCTTTTATTGAAGGATGATGAGCTGTTTGTGAATGTGGGTTATAGCGGAGGCTGTGCAGAGCATGAATTTGATTTAACTTGGGATGGAGCCTTTAATGATGATCACGTGTCTTTGTATCTCATCCACGATGCCCAAGGTGACACTTGTGAAGCTTACATCAACCAAACCCTAGTATTCGATATCAGTGAAATCAAAGAAAGAAGCACGGTGGAGTCATCCTCTGTTTTCATTGAACTCTACCGAAGCGCGGCCGATCGAGATATTGTGATGATCGAGTATCCCATTTTGTAGATGTTTGCCACAGGGCTTCAAGTCTGTTAGTTTGACCTGCTTAACATTCTTATGTGGCATTAAACAAAGAACCAGTAGAAAATTACAGTCCTTTTGAAATTCAATTGCAGGCAGCAGAATCAGCTCTGCATCAAGCTTTCAATCCGGCGTGTGGGTCGAATGTAAGAGAAAATTTAGTTCGGCTCCGTACTTTACTCGTACTAAATAAATCTCAAATGGAAGCTTTTTTAAGTTCAGCTTTTATCATCTCACTTAATGATGAAGAGTATGAACGACTGCAATTAAAAATAAGAGATTTATTTAGCGCAAATGCACTAGCGGCTAGAGAAATGGGTTTGGATCCAGACGCCCTTTTCTAAATTTCATGCTAAAATAAATTCGTGGTTACCTTTCTGACAATTAAAGGCCCCTAAGCAGGGGCCTTTAGAATTGCTAGTGGGTGGAACGTCCGGGAATCGAACCCGGGTCAGTAAAGTGGTAACCTTTCTGACGGAGCCATCCACATCCCACGTGACTAGCTTCTATCTTTTACATGCCCGACCTTTACGAAATCCTGAAATAATTCTGAAGTTTTTCTTAAATTTTCCTGAAATCTTTTAAAAGCGCTATCATAAGTGCAGACGACTTCACTCCATGTTCCACACCGCTGTTCAAATCGTGAAAACGCTGCAAAAGGCGGGCCACACCGCTTATTGGGCGGGGGGCTCCGTGCGTGACATGCTGCTCGGGAAAACTCCCCAGGATTTTGATATTGCCACCAGCGCAAAGCCGGAAGAAATTGAGGCGCTGTTTGAAAAAACCTACGCGATTGGAAAAAGTTTTGGTGTGATCACCACGGAACTCAATGGTCATCATTTTGAAATCGCCACGTTTAGAAGCGATGCCGGTTACAGCGATGGCCGCCGTCCCGATGCCGTGATTTTCAGTCATCCGGCGGAAGACGCCAAGCGTCGAGACTTCACCATCAACGGACTTTTTTTCGATCCGGTGAATGAAGAAATTCACGATTTTGTGGGTGGACAAAATGATTTGCAAAACAAACTCATTCGATTCATCGGCGACCCGCATGAACGAATTTTGGAAGACCATTTACGCATCGTCCGTGCGGTTCGATTCAAAACGGTTTTGAATTTTGGTTATCATCCGGATACCTACGAGGCGTTAAAAAAGCACGCCAAATTGGCCGACAAAGTGAGCTTTGAACGACTGCGTGATGAGCTCAATAAAATGCTGATGAACCCTCACGCGGACAAAGGTTTTGAAGACATGCAAGACACCGGACTTCTACCCGTTATTTTGCCGGAGCTGGAGGCTTGCAAAGGCGTGGCTCAGCCCATGGAATATCATCAAGAAGGGGACGTTTGGACCCACCTCATGCAGTCGCTGCGGTCCTTGCCGGAAGACGCTTCACTGCTCGCACGGTGGGCGGTTTTATTTCACGACATTGGCAAGCCGCAGACATTTAAAATCGCCGAACGAATTCGTTTTGATCACCACGCGGAAGTCTCAGGTGATTTGGCGGAAAGCATCATGCGCCGACTCAAATTTTCTCGCCGCGACATTGAGCATGTGTCGTGGGTGGTGCGTCACCACTTCATGATGCTGCAACTTTTGGAAATGCCGTTGGGGCGAAAACGTCATTGGTTTTTAGATCCACGCTTCCCGGATCTTTTGCTTTTGTATTACGCGGACGCCGCCGGAACCACACCCACGGACCTCAGCTTATTTGAGCGTGTGAAAGCTGAATATGAAGAAACACTCGCGCATTTTGAAGCCAAACCCATTCCACTTATGAGTGGGGAGGAAGTCATGAAAACCTTGAATTTAAAAGCGGGTCCCGAGGTGGGAAAGGTCCTGGACGAACTCATGGAAAAACAACTGTCACATGAAATTACGGAAAAAACTCAGGCTTTAGAATGGTTAGAAACTCTTAAGCATTGATTTGCCCTGCTTGATCAAGTTCATCTATTAAACTAAAGGCAGCTTCTGTTTCGTCAGCATTAGTTGAAGTTTGTGTTACCTTCATCAACTCTTCTCGCGAAAGGCCTGTCAATGCCTCCCTGTAGCGCTTGATCTCTGCTTCTTCTGCACTAAATCTGGAAATTTCAAAATTTGGATCCATGTTTTTGAAATAATATATTCATTGAATTATAACATTTTTTCTCTGATTTCTCAAATTCTAAAGATACTTCGCAATGAAGTGGGAAAGCGCGTAGCTGATTTTTTTGCCGACTAAAAATTCTAAGAAGCGAGGAAGGGGGAAGGGCCGCCGCCATGAAAAATCTTCTTCAAAACCCGTGCGATTTTTTGTGATGCGTTCGGCTGCATATTTGCCTAGGGCGGCGGCCCAGGGAAGGCCGGTTGCTGCGCCCACGTACCAAACATTTTTCATATGTTTATCTTCACCCATCACCGGCAAAAGGTCCCGACTCACGCCCAGCATGCCGCTGTAAGTTTTTTTAAGTTCCACGGAGATTCCAGGGAAATTTTTACTAAACTGACGCAGCAATTTTCGCTTAATTTTATCCAAATTCTTAAGCGGCTTTTTTGAATAAGTATGGAGCAAATGTCCTCCACCCAAAATGAGCCGCTTGTCCGGCGTAAGACGGAAATAGTTATAAATCATGCTGCTATCCCAAACCATCAAAGGGTCACCGGGAAAAACTTTTTTCACGTCTGCATCGGAAAGCGGTTTGGAAATCCCAATGAAAGTTTGTATGTGATAAATCTCTTTTTTTAGATGTCCCAAGTCAGGAATAAATCGATCCGCGCAAACAATAATTTGGGACGCATAAAATCGTCCTTTTTTAGTTTCTACTCCATCGGCAAGAATTTTGGTGACCGGAGTTTTTTCGTAAATTTTCACACCGGCGTCCATGATGATTTTCATTAGCGCACGGCAATAACGATGAGAATTGATTCCAAAAGTGTCCGAGTAACGCACCGCACCGCGATATTTTTTTGAACCGATGATCTCCGTTAAATCGTCCGCTTCAATCAAATGGCTGGCATAAAACAAAGCTTTCCGCGCTTCATGTTCATGCTTCACGTGCCGCCAGCCGCGTTTACTATTCGCAATAAAAAGTGAGTCTTGAATTTGATAATCACAGTCAATTCCATAACGCTCAATGTTGGAACGAATGAGATCCACACCGGACATCACAAAATTCCAAATGCGCTTGGCTTTCTCGGGGCCGTGATGAGAAATCAGCGAACTCAGCTCGATCTCTGAGTCGGGCGTGATGAAGCCGGAACTTTTACCGCTGGCTTCACCGCCGCAGAGTTTTTTTTCAAGCAAAAGCACTTTGAGTCCGCCCTCAGCTAATTTTTGCGCGCAGCTCAAACCGGTCATCCCACCGCCGACCACAATCGCATCAAATTTAGTTTTTTTCGAGGACACACACACATTCTACATGACTCGTTTGCGGGAATAAATCGATAGGGATCACGCGCCTGCACGCGTAGCCCAAAGCCGCAAACTGCTGTAAGTCACGAGCAAGTGTGGAAGGATTGCAAGAAACATAGACGATTTTTTTTGCTTCAAAACTCGCCACCACCTCCGTAACTTCCGGTCCTAGCCCGCTGCGCGGAGGATCCACAATGATGAGATCGGTTTTGCCTTTCAGTGGGGGCAATTCGTCCTCAACTTTTCCTAAAATAAAATTCACATTTTCTATGCGATTTCTTTGGGCGTTACGAATCGCACTTTCCACCGCATCTTCATTGATTTCAATGCCGATGACCTTGCCCGCCTTGTGAGCACAAAAAAGTCCAATGGTTCCGGTGCCGGAATAAAGATCTAAAACGGTTTCATCGCCGCTCAGTTCTGCCAGTTCCAAAACTTTGGAATATAAAACCTCGGTTTGCTTGGTGTTGGTTTGAAAAAAAGCTTCCGGAAGAATTTCAAATTCCAAGGAACTTCCATTTTCCAAATGCAGGATTTCTTTCACAGTTTCCTTGCCCGCCAGATGCTCGGCTTCTTGAAATGTTCTTTTGCCGGGCACTTGATGCACGGCGGTCCAATAAAGTGAGGTGATGCGCGGATCTTTTTCAAATCGTTTCTTAAACTCTTTGAGTCGATCAAAATTGCTACCCTGAGTCAGCAAAATCAGCATGCGTTCGCCGCTGTTTTTTCCTTCACGAATCACCAGATTTCTCAGCACGCCTTCATGCGTTTCTTTGTTGAAAGGCTTGATGTCGAATTCGTGCGCAAAATCACGAATGTCCTTCACCAATCCGGGCATTTCTTCGGACTCCAAAAAACATTCTTCCAGATCAAAAACTTCAAAATGATAACCGGGCGGATAAAAGCCGAGCATGGCCTTGCCATTTTCATCGGCGCCAAAAGAAAGCTCCATTTTGTTGCGATAAAACCACGGCTCCTCGCACGGAATCAGCGGCTCCACCAGTGTGGAATTCAAGCGGCCGATTCTCTCCAAGGCATCCCGCACTTGTTGTTCTTTCACTTCGCACTGTTTTTCGTAGGGAAGGAATTGCCAGCTGCAGCCGCCACAAGTATCAAAATGTTTGCAGCGCGGCTTCACACGATCCTCACTTGGCTTCACAACTTCCACCAACTTGGCCTCAGCGTAATTGGGTTTGATACGTGTTAGTCGCACTTTCACTTCATCGCCGGGCACGGTGTGATCCACAAAAACTTTTCGTCCTTCAAAGTCGCCGATTCCTCGGCCTCCAAAGACCAATCGTTCAATGCGTACCGTGACTTCTGTTCCTTTCTTTAAATGCATAGTTGTTTTAAGCTAGGGGAGTATACACGATGCAGATACACTTTTTACAAGTCGCAGAAAGCAAAGATCCGCATATCAAAGCCTTGGAAGCTGAGTATGAGAAACGCATCGGGCCTTTTGCAAAGCTGCATACGGACACCGTGAAGGCCAGCAGCAAGGACGAACGAAACGCGGTTCAGGAAGAGGAGCGCGACAAGCTTTTACGACGAATCCTGCCCGATGTTTTGGTGATCGCCTTGGATGAACGGGGCGAGGGAATCAACAGTCAGGAACTTTCCGCATTGATTCGTAATGAGCGAGATTTTGGCAGTGGGAAAATTCAATTCATCATCGGAGGCTCGCACGGCCTCCACCCGTCCGTGCTCGCCGCATCCAAAAAAATCCTTTCCCTTTCCAAAATGACGTTTACCCATGAAATGGTTCGGGTATTCTTGAAGGAGCAAATTTATCGCGCCTTCACGCTGCTCGCGGGCAAAAGCTATCACAAATGAATCTTCTTTTACGCGCACTACTGCTCTTAACAGTTCCGTTTTCCACTACGGTGGCGGCTTTGGAAGGTCCGGAAGGACTTTTGGGCAAAACAATGGATGCTCCGCTCTTCACTGAAAAAGAAGGCTCGGATCCCGTCACCATTTTGTTCACCGGAGATATGATGCTGGGCCGCTACATCGCCACGCTGCGTGAACGAAACGGCGGTGACTTCCCCTTCACTTATATGCCCGACGTCATTGATGCCGTGGAAAAAGAATTGGAAGTGGAGGCGTTGGATCTTGTGGTGGGCAATTTGGAAGGTCCCATTGTGGAAAAGCAAATCGCTTACGGAGATTTGGTGTTCCGTTTTGATCCTGAAATTGCGCCGCTGCTCAAAAAAGTGGGTTTCACCACGGTGAGCTTGGCCAACAATCATTCAATCAATCAAAGTCGTGCCGGACTTGATGAAACTCGCAGCCATCTCACCGCTGCCGGCGTGGATAGTTTTGGTCACCCGGACACGCCCGATGGAGAATTCAGTTTTATTCGCTACGACTATCCGGACATTTCCATTGGATTTCTTGGCCTTCACCACACAGATTTCAAACTCGATATGCCGCAAACTTTAGAAGTGATCAAACGCCACAATGAAGAAGTGGACTTCCTCATCATCGGCATTCACTGGGGTCAGGAATACCTCAAAATTGCTCCCGATTATATCCAAGACATGGGACATCAATTTGTAGATGCCGGCGCCGATATGATCTGGGGGCATCACCCTCACGTGGTACAAAACTCTGAAATCTACAACGGCGCTCCCATTTATTATTCGCTTGGCAATTTTGTGTTTGATCAATATTGGTCTCAGCCCACTCAGGAAGGGCTTGTAGTAGGGCTTAAACTGGAAAATGGCGAGGTCAGCACCAAAGAAATTTGGGTCGATCTAGTGAACATGGGCGAACCTAAGCCTCGCGTTCAGGAGGAAATCGTGCTAGAATGATCAGAAAGCTTTAAACCCCACGTCAATGAAACTCAGCTTTTATGGAGCCGCTCGTGAAGTCACGGGATCGCGTCATTTGCTCGAAGTGAATGGCAAGAAAATCCTACTGGATTGCGGACTGTATCAAGGGCGACGAAAAGAAGAACGGGACAACAATATGAATTTTGGATTCGATCCTAAGACCATCGACATGGTGGTTCTTTCTCATGCGCACATCGACCACTCAGGAAATCTTCCCAACCTGGTGAAACAGGGTTTTAAAGGACCGATTTATTGCACCGCTCCCACGGGAGATCTTTTGGAATACATGCTCCGCGATTCCGCCTTCATTCAAGAAAGGGAAGTTGAATATTTGAACGAAAAAAAAGAAAAAGCCGGCGAACCTTTGATTGAGCCGCTTTACACCACTCCGGATGTTGAAAAAACTCTGCCGCTGATCAAGACCCTGCCTTACGATGCTTGCACTGAGCTCACGGAAGGCGTGGAACTTTGTTTCCGCGAAGCAGGTCACATTTTGGGCTCCGCCATTTCCATACTCACCGTAGAAGACAAAGAAGATGGAGGAAAGAAAAAAAGCTTCGCTTACACCGGGGATTTGGGCCGCCGCAATATGCCGCTGATCAAAAATCCTTATCAAGTTGAAGAAGTGGACACGCTCATGATCGAATCCACTTACGGAAATCGAGTGCATGAGTCCATCTTGGAAGCCGAAGACAAACTCGCCGAAATCGTTAGAAAAACCGCCGCACGTGGAGGTAAAATTCTGATTCCGGCGTTCTCGTTGGGTCGCACTCAGGAAATCATTTATTCGCTTCACAAAATGTTCCATGACGGACGCATTTCAGAAGCACTTCCCATTTACGTGGATTCACCGTTGTCCGTTAATGTGACGGATGTTTTTCGTCAGCACCTCGGAGTTCTGGACGAAGACACGCAAAAAACCTTTGTAGATAAAAGCGACGATCCCTTTGGCTATTCTCGACTCAAATACATTCAGTCCGTGGACGAATCCAAAGCCTTGAATGACCACCGCGGTCCTTGTGTGATCGTTTCTTCTTCCGGAATGCTGGAGCACGGACGCATCCTGCATCACCTTAAAAATGCCATTGAAGACCCTCGCAACACGCTCTTGATTGTGGGTTATCAGGCCGAAAATACGCTTGGAAGAAAGCTAGTCGAAAAGTTTAAAATGGTGAACATTTTTGGCAAGCCTTACAGAGTCAAAATCGAAATAAAAATCATGAACGCTTATTCGGCACATGCGGATCGCAGCGATCTTTTGGACTACATTTCCAAAGTTAAAAACCTCAAAAAAGTGGTGCTGGTACACGGAGAAAGTCAGGCCATTGAAGACCTCAAGCACTCGCTGGGGGACAACGGCATCAACGATGTGCTCATCGCTACACGCGGAGAATCGATTGTGCTCTAAGCAAGCCCAAACAAGTCAGCCCATCCTTGATCTCTCCTGAGGCGACTTTTTTCAGCGCTTCCTCTAAAGGCAGCCAGCGCGACTCAATTTCTTCATCGTCGTCCGGATTTCCTTCTCCCAATTCCAAATCTTCAGCCAAAAAAGCGAAGCTTTCTTTATTGGTGGAGGAGCATTCCATATAGAAGGATCCCAAGGCGGTCCATTTTTTGGCGATCACACCGGCTTCTTCTCGGAGTTCCCGCTTGGCGGTTTCCAAAGGATCTTCATTCTCCTCCCGCATGCCGGCGGGAATTTCCCAACTGTACTCATCAATGGGATAACGCCATTGTCCCACCAAAACCACTTCGTTTTTATCATTGATGGCCACAATGCCAATCCCGTTGTTGATTTGTGCAAAACTGTAATCCTTAACTTGCCCTGCCACTTCCACCTTTTCCTTCATGAATCGTACGTAAGGTCGCTCATAAAGTAATTCTGAGCTGAGTTTCTTAAAAGGGTTCTTTCCAGAAGGGAGTTGCATGGCTTGATCTTGTAAAAAAGGTGAAAATATGTTAACATACTCAGATACCTTCACCTAAAACCAAAAAATGAAAATTAAGCTCACTCGAAAGCACTTTGCACTTCTCCCGTTCATCTCGGGCATGCTGCTTTTTATGCAGGTCATGAGTGTGATGGCTTCGAGCACACCGAGCCTCAGTCAGGTGATAACGGACGGAACTCAAACCATCGACATTGTGGATGGAAGCGGAACCACCGTGGGTAGCCCTGCCTTCAGTTTGAGCGCCCTGGGGTTCTCTTTCAGCAGCCAAACCTCCACCGGAACTTTAGGGGGATCGACTCAAAAAATTCGTGTTTACAATCCAACCGCGGACGCTACATGGACTGTTTCAATGGCGGCCACCAGCGGAACTTCAGCCGTATGGAGTGGAAGTGGAACCAGTTACGATTTCAATGACAGCGGAACGGATGGATCAGATGACGCCGATTCGGACAGCAAAGGAGGACGTCTCACTGTAGACGCTTCCGTTTCTACCGTAGCCGGCGTGCCGGATGACAGCACATGTTCACCTTCCACCGGTATTTCAAAAGGATCTTCTTCAGCTTTTCAAGAAGTGGCCACCGCGGTTTCCAGCATCACGCTGCTCACCGGGTCAGCTTCAGCCACCACTTACTGCCGATGGGATCTCACCGACGTTTCTCTGAGCCAAGTGGTTCCTGAGTCTCAGCCTTCAGATACGTATAGCCTAGGAATGACGTTGACTATCCTCTAAAGGGTTTGAGAGAATCAGGACATGAAAAGTCCCACGCCTCTCTTCCTCTCTTTTCTTGTAGCTTCGTTTCTTTTGATTCCCTTTGCTCAGGGGGCTTCTTTGGGTGGAGTGGGCGGCAAGCCGGCCAATCCGGATCTGGACGATGGTGAAACCGATCAATGGTTTGTTTACAATTTGGCTCCCGGGGAATCGGTGGAAGACGAGCTTTTGGTGGACAATTCCACGGACCAAACGGTGATCGTAAAGCTCTATCCGGCGGACTCCACACCCAGCACGGACGGAGGTTTTGCTTTGGACCAAGAAGTGGAATCCCGCGACGATGTGGGAGCTTGGGTGACTTTATCTCAAACCGGACTCACTTTGGGCCCGCGCGAATCCGTAGTGGTGCCATTCACGCTCAGCGTGCCGGATGACCCTAGCTTGGATGTGGGTGAGCATGCCGGCGGAATTTTGATTCAACCGGTGGTGGAAAATGTGGATCAAGGGGGAATTCAGTTGCAGCTCCGAACCGGTGTGCGCATTTATGTGACACTTCCGGGAGCAGTGGTGGAAGACATGAGTTTTTCTGAGTTTTCTGTCGATTTATCTAAGCCCGATTTTGTGGGCGCGCGTGTCAGCATATCCAATGAAGGAAACACCAGCGAAGACATTTCTTTAGTCTTAAATGCCGTGCCCGCCTGGCCTTGGATGGGGGAATTGCTGAAGTCTTATCCCGTGGAAGTGGAGCGCAGCTTGCAGGTTTTACGTGACAGCTCACTCACTTCAAGTTTTGAACTTCCCAGGCCTTTCTTTGGAGTTTTAAATGTTTCCGCTGAAGTTTCTTACGATGATGGCGCAGAAAC
>ERZ1292633.4869-Hain-H41-02um-R1-4869-length-12296-cov-6_pt1 | contig 10762 bp, 8 predicted proteins | sample MGYA00564406_ERZ1292633 | MGnify/ENA primary metagenome ERZ1292633 (study PRJEB36523, sample SAMEA6512639) | groundwater metagenome | collected 2019-01-08 | study: AquaDiva: Metagenomics assemblies of 32 groundwater samples
GGGTGGTCCGATGATCGGGGTCCAAAAAGCGTCCGCTTAGCTTTTCGGTTTCCCCTCGGGGCAGCCCACGATGGCTCCTTGGGGTCACTTGAAATTCAAAACACAAAACCAGTGCCCTCCCCTGGCGTGAAGGCCGTACCAGGAGATTTCCCCGCGGTGCTGTGGATGACGACGATCCCCTCTGGGGAGCACTCCCCTCTCTTCGTCCTTTTTTTTTCGGGAGAAGGAATCATTGTCGACGAGGAACATATTCACGTCCCCCCCTGGCGACCATCCCATGGCAGGCACCCACTCACCAAGTAAGTCCGCCGCGCCGCCGACGCTGGATGACGCCCAGTTGGCGGAGTTGCGACGAGCAGCAGAGACTAAAAACCTGCAACGCGTCGGCGACCCTCTCATTGACAACTTTAGGGAGGCTGTGCTTAAACGTTCAGGCGGGGGCGGCACGTATCGTGGCTTGGTCTGCACCTTGCGCACCCTCGACGGCAATGGGGACCGCAAACTCAGTAAGCAAGAGTTCTCCGACGGCCTCAAGCGGTATCAGCTCGGCTACCGGCAGGAAGACTTGGACCGGCTGTTTGGCTTCTTCGACAAGGACAAAAGTGGCTGCGTGTCCGTCACCGAGTTCATTCGAGGCGTACGTCCCGCCATGTCGATGGCCAGAAGGGACCTCGTCGCGCAAGCACACCGGCTGTTGGATGCCAACTTGGATGGTGCGGTTTCCCTCGCCGAGATTGCGCAGCTTTACGATGCCACCAAGCATCCGAATGTTCTGCTCGGCCTGCAAACGCCGGACCAAGTCATTCAAGAATTCACGGCCAGCTGGAACAAGGACGGAGATTCCCGGATCACGCCAGAAGAGTTTATGGAGTACTACAGTGACATTAGTGCCAACATCGATAGCGACGACTACTTTGAACTGATGATGCGGAACGCGTGGCATATCTCCGGGGGCAAGGGAATCGCGCAGAACACGACGTGCCTTCGCGTGCTTGTCACGTACATCGACGGTCGGCAGCAGGTCGTCGAGGTGAAAAACGACCTCGGCCTGCGGCGAACGGACTCGGCGCGCATTCGGGCGATGCTTGATAAGCAAGGCGTCAGGAACATCAAGTCCATTGCGGTATCATCGTCTGGAGTGTGATGCTTCGTTCGATGTCGACTTGGCGTCATATATTGATGGAAATGGACCGCTCCACAGCGTCCCCACCACCGCGCGCGGTGTATGTATTATGAAATTCCAATCATCGCTTCGAGCCTTTTCGATGCAACGCCACGTGCGATGTCTCTTGTCCCCGATGGCATCCAGTGCCAGTCGCAATAAGAGGGCGCGCGTAAGATGATACATGGAGGACTGGAGGCGGATTGTTGGTTGGGTGTTTTACACACTTTCCCCCTTTCGGGGTATAGAGTCGCGCGGGTTGAAGTTGGCATCGGCAGAAAAAATGGCGACGCCTCAGGATGCCGACGATAGCCTGTGCTGTTTCTACGCGACATTGCTCGCGAAGGACACCGACTCCGCTGACGTCGCGGGAGACGCCACTGGTGGCACGCTCCGTATCTTTTCCCGCACGACGTCGACAGGTTTTTTTGTGCTCGGGCCATGGGCCGTGCGAGTCGCCAACGAGTTCGTCAAGACATCCTCGGTGCTCGTGACGTGGCGGCACTCGCGCATTCCTCCAACGACAGTGGCCGCGATCAATGAATCGATCGCAAAGGTCGTCGTGAGGGAAGCGTTGCTGCACTATGGCGTGACCGTCGAGCAGTACGATCGCACCTCGGCCGGCTGGCAGCTGTCCAAGACCGGTACCCCTGGCAACCTCCGGGACTTCGAGTCGCTCGTTATGGACAGCATCGATGCCGGCGCGGATGCCACCGAAGCGGTCGTGGCCGCGGTGGCTACCATCCACTGTCGCGTCGATCCTAGCGTGCCCGGTGGCGTGCTGATCGGCAGCGCCAGTTTCTCGCCTGCGCTGCGAACTTTAACCTTCACGCAGCTCACCGACAGCGCGGCGCAGTTAGTGCACGTCGATGCGTTGCTTGCCCAATACTCATTCAAGGAAGTCCACGTCGCCGCGTCGCTAAGTGACGACGTGCCGACGGTCTTCGCTGCCTTGGAACGCATCGCGCAGCGCATTGGGGGCGTGCGCATCGTAAAAATTCCAAAGACGGACTTTTCGCCCGTTCTCATCGCGGAGACGGTGCAGCAGCTCAGCACGCTGTTGAGGCTGCCGGCGCTGGCCCACCAAATCACGGAGTTGCCGGAAGCCGCGGTGGCCGTCGTCGCCCTCATGAAAGCGGGCGGCCTGACGCGCGATGCGCAGAGCTACCGCGGGGCCCTTACCATCAAGCGTATCACGACGAATTCCATTTTGCGACTCGACGCCGCGGCCATCTCGGCGCTGCACGTCGTGTCGCCCACCGGCGAGGCCGTCAAGGGCGACGTGCCGCTTAGTCTTTTCGGATGGCTCGATCGCTGTGTGACCGGCATGGGTTCGCGCATGCTGCGACAGTGGATCATGCAACCGTTGCGCTCCGTCGACGACATTAACGAGCGGTTGTGCGTCGTCGAGATGTTTGTGGACCAGCCGATTCTACGCGAGCAATTTCGAACAGACGTGTTGAAGCGCTGTATCGATTTGGACCGACTCAATCGCAAGTTACAGCGAGGGCAAGCCAACCTCAAGGACGTGTACTCCTTGCGACACTTTGTGGACTGCGTCGAGGCGGCCGTGACGATCCTTCGCTCCTACCAAGGGCGCCACATCAAGCTACTCACCGACGAGTTCGTGACCCCACTCAACGACATGTTGCAATTGATGGCGAACCTCCGAATTTTGGCGGACACGACCATCGACGTGACGACGGCGCACGTGCCCGTCATCAACGCCGAGTTCGACGATGATCTGATGAGCCTGCAGCAGCAGCGACAGGCAGTGGAAAGCAAGATGGCCCGCGAGGACGCCCGCGTCGCGTCTCAGTATGGGTGGACGATGGATAAAACCCTGAAGCGCGAGTATTGGCTGTCGAACGGGTATGTCTTCCGCGTCTCCCGAAAGGAGGACAAGAGCGTTCGGGACCATGCGAAGGACTTCAAGGTGCTCTCTACCACCAAGGAGGGAGTCCGATTCCGTACGCCAGAGCTGCAACGCCTCTCGGACGAGTACGACGAGTTGCATCACGCGTACATCGCGAGGCAGTCGACGTTGCATCGCAAGTTGGTGGAGACGGCCGCGTCCTATCTCGGTGTCCTCGACGACGCAAAGGAAATTATCGCGGCGATTGATGTCTTGGCGGGCTGGGCGTCGATCATCAGCCAGTCGCGTGGCGCCATGGTCCGTCCTGAGGTGCTCGACGCGGCGGGAAGCAGCGAGGACGACAAGGCCGGAGTCATCGTGAGCTTCAGTGACCTCCGTCACCCGCTAGTGGAGGCCCGGCAGGGCACCTGCATTGGAAACAGCGTTACACTCACCAAAGACCGCAACGCATGGATTATCACCGGACCGAACATGGGCGGCAAGTCGACCCTGATGCGCAGCGTCGGCGTCGGCGTCGTGCTCGCCCAAATTGGTTGCTACGTCCCAGCGTCGTCCGCCGTCGTTCGCGTGCGCGACGCGATTCTGTGCCGCGTCGGTGCCGTGGACTACATGTCCATGGGGCTATCGACGTTCGCGGTTGAAATGTTGGAGTGTTCTTGCATCCTGTCCACCGTGACGGATGGCAGCCTCGTCATCCTGGATGAACTAGGACGGGGCACCTCGGTGTTCGATGGCTTCGGTCTGGCTTGGTCGATTGCGCATGAAATCGCGTGCGCGGCGAAGGCGGCGATGCTTTGCGCCACGCATTTTCACGAGCTGTCGGAGCTGTCGGCCCGCGATCCACGGATCGTCAACGTCCACGTCAGCGCGGAAACCACCGCGGACACCATTGATCGGCGGACAGGCGCGGCCCTTCCTGGGGAGCTGCAGTTCACCTACAAATTGTCGCCGGGGCCATGTCGCCGCAGCTACGGCGTGCACGTCGCGAAGCTCGCGGGAATGCCCACGGACATTGTGAGCGCGGCGAAAGCGAAGGCCGAGGAGCTGGAACGGTTCCAAGCGCTAACGGTGTCGGCCAATGCAGAGACGACTGCGACGACCGCCTCCTCCACGGGCACCGGCGGAGCATCATCATCGCCCGACGCCGTGCGGAGCGTCACGTTGGCTTTCATCAAGTCCCTCGCTCACGGGGAGGTGAAGGACCTGGCGGACCTGCAGCATTTGGTTAACTCAACTGAGCGCGCCCATCCCGACGTTTTCCGATCGTTGACGGAAGTGCGAGTGGACGAGTCTTAAAACAAAGAAAAAGGCGGAGGGAGAGGGGAGGTGGCAAGTGATCGTCATCGGCAACGTTGGCCCCTTTCGAGAGGTCATCAGTCATAGATAATACTACTCGCAAGCGACTTTCGCAAGGCTCCTGTTTTTTCATCTATCGATCCGCGCATAGAAGCATACACCGGGACGAATATCTTTTTGCTCGCGAACGGCGGTCAATTTTGCTCAGCATCGCTCTCCTTGCTTGAAGCAAATTGTCTCTTTGTTGTTTTGGTTTTTTTCGTGTTGTTGAAACAGAGAGCGTTGGGCAACAGCGAATGTCGTCCAACAGAGCAGACGGGAGCCAGCAACCGCAAGACATAGCCTTGCTGGATGAGGCCGATCAAAGCCTCCCTCGGTACGCGCGCGCGAACATCGCCAGCCGTCTTCCCGACTACACCAATTCCATCCAGGAAAACATCCGCGCGGCGTTTATGCCGAACAACTATCGCTCGATATCTAGCATTCACCCGGGCGCCGCCGTTCTGGCGCAGAGCTCTTCGCTCGCATCGAACTCCGACAAGCTTCACCCATTCAAAGTCGGATTTCACGGCGGTCGCGCCACGTTTAGCGATTTCGCCTACGCGTGCAGTCCGTTCGACCTAGCCGAGGAAACCAAGGTCCGTGAGCGGCAAGCGCATGAAGAAAAGATGCGTTCCGTGGGTGGCGAGCAGCCGTTCTTCGCGGGATACAACAATTTCCGGTTGAAGCACGAATTGGACGGCACGCAGTTCGAGTACGTGAGCGAGCCATACGAGTCTCCCATCGAGGCCCGCATGAGAGAGAAATGGCTGGAAGACAGCCAGCGCAATCCAAGGCCATTCCTACCACCAGGCGCCGAAAAGGCCCTCGCGAAGCCGACGAGAGCGTTGCTGGGCGACGCCATGACCGCACTGTATCGAAACATCATGGCGGACTGGCGGGAGGTTCAGCCAACGGTTATTTCGACGGCTGAAGACCTCATCGTGATCTACTTTCAAGCGGAGCGCGTGAGCCACACCGACGGGGTCCTCGCGTACATGAACAACGCCCTTCGCCGTGACGACGCGGTGCTCGCGTACGACTTGCGCCGGGTGCCTGAGGGCTGGAATGTACGAACCGACGACGGAAGGCACTTGATGTTCACCTTCCGGCCGCCTTGGGTGCGGCCTCGCGCGTTCGTCGTGGCCGACGGCATCCCCCCGCCCCCCGCAGCGGCCGCTGGAGCCCCTGCCGCCGCGTAGAACGTTGGAGACGGTCTTCAGTGCGTAGTAGTGTACGATGCCGATCCCGATGTGAAGTTGGTTTTTTCTTTTTCTTTTTCTTTTTAGCCCATGCATGCAGCAGTCGACACTTCCATCTTCGGCTTTCGCTCGCACTTCGGGCACTCGGGAGCTCGGCAATATTCATTTGGTGTTTTTTTGTCGTTACTGTCCTCAGTCGTTGGTCCTTGCGTGGGGAGAGGGCACACACAGGGTCGCGGGGAAATGCTAACCATCACCAACCCGACCACGGCGTCGCTTCCGCAGGGGGAGCTCGGGGCGCTCACGCGGCCGCAGCTCATGCAGAGCGCAACCATCCTCCACGCGGGCTGGACCGCAGCCACGAAGCGCCTCAACGAGGCCGAATTGCACCGCACGCTCGATGAACGCGAGCGGGTGGAACGGGACGCCGCCGTCGATCTCGAACTGCAGGAGAGCCGCTCCCGCATTCATCAACTGGAAACGCAGCTGCGAGAAAAAGAGGCCCATCTGTGCGAGGCGGAGAGGAGGGCGGCGCGGGCGATGGCGGCCGTGGACAGCGGCAGCCGTGAAGGTGGAAGTGGCGACGCATCCGTCGAATTATTGAGACACGAGCTCGTCGACGCGAAAGCGGAAATATTGAGCCTGTCGCGGCGACTGCGCCTCAAGGTTCCACTCGACTACTCGCAACTGCAAGGCACCGTAGAGATTTTGGAGCGTCAGCGTGCGTTGGATCGAGACACCATTCAAACGCAAACAGTTGACATTGCTCGGCTGCATCAGGAGCTGTTGGGTTTGCAGGCCGAGGTGCTGCATGCGCGCCGCGACCGCGATGCCCCCGTCTCAACCACCGCACCCGGAGGGGGCCCGTCGCTTTCTCAAGGCCAGAGCCCAACCATGGCGGGGAGACGAGGCAGCCGCGGTCTCACGATGCCCGGCAGCGGCTTCGGCAGCGCGGGCGGCGGCGGTGGACCCACCGGGGCGGCGTTTACCGTCAGCGTGGGCATTCAAACGGACTCGGGCTTGCTGAAGACCCTCGACTTGCTACAGAAGGCGCATGACCAAATAGCGCAGCTACAGCGCACCGAGGCCGCCCACATGGTCGAACTCAGCGCGGTGGAGCACAAGGTGAGCGAGGCCCAGAGCACGTTGGCGGTCGCGACAGCGGTGAATGCGCGAAAGGACAAACTCATCGCGGAGTTGGTCCGGCGGCTAGAAGCCGCTCGTGGCAACTCGGACAGTCCGGCCGCCAAGCGTCAAGCGGGTGACGAGAGCTCCTCGCTGCTCGATGCCGGCGACGACGTTGGTTTCGCCGCGAGCCTCGTGGCCTATGGCGACGCACTGTCAGGTTACTCAGGCCTCGGTGAGGACGACGTCAGGTTTCCGTTGGGCGGCGGCGATGAACGGCCATCCGCGTTGGATACGTACTCCACCACAAGTATCGCGAGCATGCTGGAAACGAAGCGTCGTCTGCAGAGAGTCGAGAAGGAACTCGAAACGGTTACGAAGACCCTTGAGGCACGGGACGCGGCTCTCGCGGAAGCCAAGGCTGAGGTCGAACGTTACACTCGATCCATCAGCCAGGTTGCCGAGGACAATGCCATCTTGTCTTTCCAGGTCCAGCAAATTAGCGGCATGGCCAGCAGCGAACTGTCAGAACTAGTCTCCGCGCATGAACAGTTGCAAATCGTCCAAGCCTCGCTGAACCTCGAGCAGGCCAATTCGGTCAAGCTGCAAGCGACCATCGAGCAGCTGGACGAACTGTTGCGTGCCAACGGTAACCTGCAGGGGCGCATTGAGAAGTATCAGCTCGAGGTCGCCACCTTCTCCACGGAGAACAAGCATCTGCGGCAGGAGCTGGGCGAAGCCGCCGCGGTCATCGCGGATTTGACGAACCGGTCGCGAGCCACGGCGACGGCTGATTGGGAAGGGGTGGACGATGCCCACTTGGACGCTGCCAATCGTCTGGGGCGAGGACTGATTTCACCCGCCATCAGCTTCCGTTACGCTCCGAATAGCTTCTCTTAGAAGAAGGGAACAAAGGCAAAGGACACTGGTGGTCACCACCACCAGAAAGAAACACATGGGCATACAGCAGCACTGACTGAGCAGTACACACACATCGTTTAGATTATTCTTCTTGCTGTTCGCTCGCACGGCACCTACAAGAGTTATTGATGTAGTTCGCACGGCCACCTGCAAGAGTTATTGATGTAGCACGGTTTTAGCCAAAGCCACAGGCTTTAGTTCTCCGATGACCTCCCCTCCTCGGTCTGTCGATGTAAGAAAGTTCGTTTTCTTGCTTTGGCACGTTCGTTCCGTTTTATTGTTGTCCGGGGAATTTGATGGACGAAATATTTCAAAGGAAAGGGGGAAAGTTGACGAGAGAGAGTTGAGGATCATTCTCGCCGCCTCTAACCACCCAGCTGACGAGGACGGACACGTGCTCGGCCGCTTTTGTGACCGGTCTTCGCGCCCGGGTTTCCAATGGACTACGCCGTGGCCACGTTGGCTGGTGTCACCGTCGGCATCAACGCGTTCGGAGGGACCGGCCTCTACACGGACGCGCAAGCCATCGTGCTGGTTCACGTCTTGGTCCTTTCCGGGTCGGATTGCCGCGCGACGATGCTAACGAAAACCGACGCGGGTGCGCTTCGTGACTTGGGTATGTGTCACAGCCGACTCGAATGGCTGGTCGCGACGTTTTCCATTGGCTCCACGCCGGGCGGCCGTTTGCTCGGCCTCTTCGTGCTGCTCGCATCGACGGCCTTGACGCACGTTTGCGTCACTGCCGTTGTGATGGGCTGCGTCGCCCGTCAGCGGGCGAAGGAAGAGGCGGAGCGGGAACGCGAGCGACATGCTCTTTCAAAGCGCCGGCACATCTTCAAATCCGCTTTCTCCGGTGGCGGCAGTTCGTCGATGCGAGGAGCGGATAAAATCGACGGTGCAGTGATCTCCCGCGCCGAGGCTGCCGGTGACGACGGGCAACCATCGTCATCCTCCGCTCCAAAGCGATTAACTGCCAAGGAACTGTGGCCACGAGCGTGTGCGTTAACGCTGTTCCCGAATCTCACGTTTCTCGTACTCACGACGTTTGCGCACGCGGCCGCCTTCACGGTCGCGCGCACCTACGCCACGTTTCGCAGCGGTGGCGATGCTGCGTTAGGAGTGACGCTCGCGGTGACGGCATCGCTCATGGCCGCCGGCCTCGTTTTTGGCGTGATGTACTTCCTGCTGCGTAAGGTTGACGTCACCGTTCTCTTCCATCCCTTGGATCAGGTTCGCCGAGGGAGCGAACTCCGAGGGCAGCTTCGACGCTACTGGCTTCCCATTGGGACCTACGCGGCAGACCGCGAAGGTGGTGTGAGGGCCACACTCGCTCGCGTGGGCTACTTGTACCACCCGTACCGGCCTGACCGATTGTTCTTCTCCGTGGTGCCCTGGACGGCCGCGATCGTCGCCGGCATCATCGTCGGCGCCATACCCGTGGGCGGCTGCAAGGCCCAGCTCGCGGTCATTGGCAGTGTGGCCGTGGGCCAAGTATTGCTGACCGTACTCCTGCGCCCCTATCGATACCGCTTGGCCACGGCCGCGTCGGCGATGTATGGCTCCATGGTGGCCGCGTCGTCGTTCACGGGCCTGGGTGGGGGAGTCGTCCCTTGCGGCGTGTGGATTACGGTTTGGTCCGTTGCACTTTTGTGCAGTGTGGCGCTCGCGCTGTTGAACGGCTTCGAAGTGGTATTTTGGGCCCATGAGCAAGATCAGCATGAAGAGCGCCTGCGATGCGCCAATCCGCTGCTCGGTTTTTTGTAGCACTGCCAGTATTTGCCCCTCCTTCGTGCCTTACTTCGTTCCTCCTCAGTGGGTTCGTCGATCAGTCCCGAGGCGCAGTTGTCGCTGTGCACCCCCCAGTGGAGCAGTCAGATGATGGGCATGTTTGTTGGTGGTCTCCATGCCCTCCCTCGTCGCACAGACGAAGGTTGACTCGTGTGCGGGTGGCTGCTTCTCTACTCTCGAGCAATAAGTCTCGAATAATTGTACTTTTGAACTGAACGGTTTCTCATTCCCTCGTCGCGCCAATGACAAGCGGCAACGCCTTCCTGAAACGCCTCGTCTCCCTGACCGTCGTCCAGACGCCGCTGGCGCTGTCGCTCGGCGTGGTGGTTGTCCTGGCCGCCATGGTCATCGGCGTCGTCGGTGATGCGTGCGATGACCAGTACCTTCTGCCGCTTGGGTCACCGTCGCCGTCGCCGTACCTATCAGTGGCGTCGATCAACGCGATCCTCGTCGCGCACAACAACGCGCGGCGCACGGTGTCGCCGACTGCGAACGTTATGCCGATGTTAACGTGGAACCAAAAGCTTGCGGACTTCGCGCAGGAGTACATGGGCACCTGCGTCGGTATGGTGCACTCGACGAATGCGATGCGCCAAAACTTGACACGATTTGGTTATTCGTACGTCGGCGAAAACCTAGCCGCTGGCACCGGATCCAACATGAATCTCGCAAACGGCGGGGCGTCGTCGACGGTGTTATGGAATGGCGAGAAAGTGGATTGGACGTTTCCGCAAACGTGCGCGGCGACCAAGGTCTGCGGTCACTACACCCAGGTGATCTGGGCGAACACGTTGACCGTGGGATGTGGCTACGCGTACTGCGCCGCGCAGCTCTACAAGAATTTCTGGAGCTGCGTCTATGGTCCAGGAGGCAACTACGGGGGTCAGAATCCCTACGTGACGGGGGGAACACCGAACGCTTGTCAGATATCCGCGGGATCCGTCACGCCGTATCCGACTTCGGCGCCGTACACCTCGACGGCGGCGCCTACTCCCACGGCCACGCCCACCGCGACGGCCACCCCCACCGCCACCGGCACACCGACGGCAACTGGCACGCCGACCGGGACTGCCACACCGACGGCAACTGGGACGCCGACCGGGACAGCCACGCCCACCGCCACCAGCACACCGACGGCAACCGGCACTGCGACCGGTACCGCCACGCCGACGGGGACGTCCACGGCAACGGCCACCGGCACCAGCACTGCGACTGGGACTGCCACGCCGACCGCCACCGGCACCCTGACGGCAACTGGGACGCCGACCGGGACAGCCACACCGACCGCCACCAGCACGCCGACGGCAACCGGCACTGCGACCGGTACCGCCACGCCGACGGGGACGTCCACGG
>ERZ1292633.6006-Hain-H41-02um-R1-6006-length-10761-cov-5_pt1 | contig 10761 bp, 9 predicted proteins | sample MGYA00564406_ERZ1292633 | MGnify/ENA primary metagenome ERZ1292633 (study PRJEB36523, sample SAMEA6512639) | groundwater metagenome | collected 2019-01-08 | study: AquaDiva: Metagenomics assemblies of 32 groundwater samples
AGCAAGAAAAACGCCATCATCGCGGTAACAAAGTCAGCATACGCGACTTTCCACGCGCCACCATGATGCCCGCCCGCGACTTTTTTTACTCTTTTTATTATTATTGGCCGATTTGCGGACATAGCTATTCCTTGCGAAGCATCCACAATACCCGCGCAAAGTTAAAATCTGGTGAGTAAAATATTCTTTGTTCCCGAGCGGTGGGAGTATTAGCTGTAGATTCCCCGCCCCTCGTGGGCGGGCTTAGGAATGGGGTAAAAGCAAAAATGCGGTGCGAGACTATTTTCTTCCCAATTCCTTAGCCGCTTCGAGCGCCCAATAGCTGATAATGCCATCGGCACCTGCGCGTTTGAAGCATTGAAGCGCTTCCATGCGCACCCTTGCGCCATCAAGCCAGCCATTTTGAATAGCGGCCTCCAACATTGCATATTCGCCCGACACTTGAAACGCAAAAGTGGGGCGGCCAAATTCGTCTTTTATACGGCGCAAAATATCCAAATATGGCATTCCGGGTTTCACCAAAAGCATGTCCGCGCCTTCTTCAATATCGAGCGCGACTTCAATCAATGCTTCATCACTATTTTGCGGATCCATTTGATAGGTTTTTTTGTCACCTTTTAACGCACCCTGCGAACCAATTGCGTCGCGATATGGCCCGTAAAATGCGGACGCGAACTTGGCGGCATAGGCCATAATTTGCGTGTTATGAAAGCCCGCAGCCTCCAATTCACGCCTAATGAGGCCAATCCGGCCATCACACATATCCGACGGTGCAATTACATCGCAGCCAGCCTGGGCTTGGATCAGCGCTTGTTTAACCAAAATATTTACAGTTTCATCATTCAGCATATAGCCATTTTCATCAATCAAGCCGTCATGACCATGATCAGTATAAGGGTCGAGCGCGACATCGCACATTATACCGATATTTGGCACTTGGGCTTTGATTTTTGCAACAAGCGTCGGAACTAAACCGTTTTCACTTAGGGCCTCACGACCCTCAGCGTCCTTTTTGCTCGCGTCAATATGCGGAAAAATCGCGAGCATTGGAATGCCTAAATCTGCCGCGATTTTGGCCTGTTCAATTGCCCCCATAAATGAATGCCGAGAAATCCCTGGCATTGAGGCAATAGGTTGCGCCCCGCCGTCACCATCATGGACAATGAGCGGCAATATCAAATCATTGACGCTCAGCTCGGTTTCGCGCACCAAACGCCGCGCCCAATCGGCTTTGCGATTACGCCGTGGCCTTGCTAAAGGAAATTGTGATGTAGGTTTCATAAAATCGGTTTAGCGTATTTAGCCTAGCCACGTCCAACAATTTTGCGCGCAGATTGCAAAAACTCTCGCAATTCCTGATTGAGATGGCCAGCATCATCACCAAGTTTTTGTGCTGAACTATTGACATTTGTCGCTTGCGCCGAAGTTTGTTTAATCGCTGCCAAGACTGTATTTACATTTTGCGCAACTTCATCACTGCGGTTCGCGGTTTGGTGAATGGCTTCGCTTATGTCTTTTGATGACTTAAGTTGATTGACCACGGCAATTGAAATGGTTTGCGAAATTTGAGTTAGTTCTTCCACAGTTGCCACGAAACTTTCAATGGTTTCATTGGCCTTATGCGCAGTTTGTTCAATTGTTTGAATTCGCTCAACAATATCGTCGCTTGCTTTGGCGGTTTGGTCGGCCAGTGATTTCACTTCATTGGCAACAACCGCAAAAGCGGCGCCATGTTCGCCCGCCCTAACTGCTTCAATGCTGGCATTGAGAGCCAAAAGCCGAGTTTGTCCAGCGACTTTGCGGATAATTTCGGCAATTGGCGCAATTTCATTGGTCGCTATTTCCAATTGGTTCATTGCCGAACGGGTTTCACTTACTTGGGCCGAAGCACTTTCGTTTAAGTCCCGCGATAAGTTCAATGAATCGTCAATTTGGGTTGATGCATCGCTTAAATTATCAGCAGATTTTGCAACAAAATGGGCATCAGTTGTTGTTGCCACTGCGCTTTCACCTATCACTGATACGCCAGTTTCGGCGTGGCTATTGGCCTCAATCATCTGGGTTGAATCAATGCTCAAGCTTGATGATGCAACAATAAAGCGCCCCAAGACTTCTTCGGTAGTAATTTCCGCGCCTTTGACCAATTCGCCAAATTGGGTGAAGCGGTTGTCCATAGCCGAAAGCGCCATATTCACAGTTTTTGCGGCTTGGCCATAAGTGCCAAGAATGCCGCGCTCAATTATGCGGCGGTGGAAATTGCCACTCTGCACTGCGCCAAATGCAGCTTTAGCTTCGCGTACAAATGCATCCGACATATCGAGAACGTGATTAACGCTATCGCCTAATTGTGACAATTCACCGCCATCGCCAAGCAAAATAATACGCGGTTCCAAATCGCCTTTGGCAGCTTGTTCGCAAGTGGCACTAATAATTTTTATGCCGCTAATCAATTCTTGCAAAAGCACAAATGAAAATATTATCGCGCCGAAGCCAATAATTAAACCAAGCCAAGTCAATGTGCTTTGCTGCAAAGCCGTGCCGACAATCGCGAAGCCGGCACAAATCGCGGCAATTGCAAAAGTGATTTTAAGCTGCGAGAGAGAAGATGAAGCGGTCATAATCTATATTTGCATCCTCAAGAGTTTTAACCAAGGCAGCCAAAGAAGCTGCCATACCGTCTTTGCCATTTGCATGGCTTTTTTCAATTTCCAATAATTGTGCGTAAATTGGCTTTATGGTTGCCAAAGCGCTTTCATCGGGTGCGCGGCGATTTGAATGATATCCGATTAGAATATTATCGGCATCATAAGTCGGCGTAACATGGGCGAAAACCCAATAATGATCGCCATTGGCGGCATAATTAAGCACATAAGCGAAAGTCTCGGTGCCAGCCGCAATTCTGTCCCACAAAAACCTGAATACGCAGCGCGGCATATCGGGGTGACGAATTATCGAATGCGGCGCACCAATTGCGTTTTCCTCACTTAGAGCTGCCATTTTATAAAAAGTGTCATTCGCATAAGTAATATTGCCTTTAAGATCTGTCTTGGAGACAATAAGTTCGTTCATGCCCATTTTGCGCTCAACACCAGTTGGTTTGATATGGGTGTGGAATTTGCGATTGGCAGTTTTGCCAGATTTAGTTTTGGGGCGAAATGAAAAAATATTCATGGTGATTCTTTTCGATTGTGCCAATTGCGGTAGGGGAATTACTAAGTGCGAATGCTTAACAAGGATTAAATTTAGAACTGCTTGCTGGGAAAAATATGTCCTTCCGTTAAGGGAAGGTGCCCCGAAGGGGCGGAAAAGTGACCGGTGCCGCGATAAATGAAATTGCCGTTTGCCCTACCGTTTTCACCCTTCACCGCTTCGCGGAGCTTCCCTCTAGGGAAGCACTTAGATTTTGTCTTGCGCTTTAAGCGTGCGCGCTTTTGTCGCAGGTGAATGATGCTCTATCAATTAGCGCGAACCTTGATATTTTATTGATACGATTTGAACTGGAGCGAACCAATGCCAAATAAGCCAATTATAATTGCCCATCGCGGGGCTTCTGGCTTTCGGCCCGAACATACTCTTGCTGCTTATGAATTGGCAATTGAAATGGGCGCGGATTTTATTGAGCCCGATTTGGTGTTTACCAAAGACAGTCAATTGGTTTGTCGCCATGAAAACGAAATTTCAACTACTACAAATGTTAGTGCTTTGCCCGAATTTGCGGCGCGTAAGACCACCAAAACCATTGATGGTGAAACATTAAATGGCTGGTTCACCGAAGATTTCACTTTGGCCGAACTAAAAAGCCTTAGGTGCAAAGAGCGGTTACCACCATTGAGACCGCAAAATACGGCTTATGATAACCAATATAGCATTCCAACATTTGAAGAATTGCTTGAACTAAGGGCGCGTAAATCTGCGCAAACTGGCCGTGAAATTGGTGTCTATCCTGAAACTAAGCACCCTTCATATTTCAAATCAATTGGGTTTGAATTTGACGGCGCTTTATTGGATTTATGCGAGAAATATGGTCTAAATACAAAAACTTCACCAATTTTTATTCAAAGTTTTGAAGTAGAAAATTTGAAACAATTGGCGGGAAAAACCCAAATTAAACTTATCCAATTGATGAGTGAAGATGGTGGGCCCTATGACAGCCAAACTGGCCCAACCATTTCATATCAAGATATGGCAAAAAGCGCGGGCCTGGCCGAAATCGCGGAATATGCATTTGGAATTGGGCCGCAAAAATCCATGATAATTCCAAGAGATAGGGAAGGGCGCTCGCTTGCGCCAACAAATTTAATTGCAATGGCCCATGTTGCTGGGCTTGGCGTTCATCCTTGGACGTTTAGATCTGAAAATTACTTTTTACCGTTGGAGGCGCGGGTATTTGGCTTTCGCGATAAGGAATACAGCCCGATCGCGCACGGCAATTTTGCCCAGGAATATCAACAATTTATTGATTTGGGCGTCGATGGCGTGTTCTCCGATTTTGCCAGCCACGCATATTTGGCTGTGCATGGCAAAGCATATAGTGGCCGCGCATGACCGATAATATTGACTTAGTTATTGTCCAAACCATTGAAACTGCCGCAATGCCCAAAGGCCAAATTTGTTCGATCAAACTAAATCGACCCCAAGCAATCAACGCACTAAATTATGAAATGGTTAGCGCGATCAAAGAAGCGCTAATTGCAGGTTTGACCAATGAAAACTTGAAATTGGTTATCGTCGAACATGTTGGTGGGCGCGGTTTTTGTGCTGGTGGTGACATTGCCATGCTTAAACAAAGTGGGGCAAGTGACGGCAAAGCGGCGCAGGCATTTTTTCATTCTGAATATCAAATTAACCATCTAATTGCCAATTATCCCAAACCCTATCTAGCTTTTATGGACGGCATAGTAATGGGCGGTGGGGTAGGTATTTCCATTCATGGCGATTATCGTATAGCCACCGAAAACACGATATTTGCCATGCCAGAAACGGGAATCGGCCTTTTGCCAGACGTCGGTGGCGGTTGGTTTTTACCGCGCTTGAAAAACCATATTGGCATATATTTGGCACTAACGGGCGCAAGATTGCGGGCCGCGGATTGCATCGAAGCGGGCATTGCAACCCATTTCGTTAACGCAGATAAATTGCCCAAGCTTAAAACAGCAATCGAAAATGCGCCGAGTTTGATCGAAAAAAACATTGAAAATATTCTTGGTGAATACAATGAAAATGCGGGTGATTTGGATTTGCTGAGCAAAAAAAATCAAGAAAATATTGCGCGCCATTTTGCTTTTGGAACTATGCAAGAAATTTTCGCATCATTGGGCGACGATGAAAATCTTTGGGCGCAGGCCCAATTGGCATTGTTGAAAACTAAATCACCGCAGACCTTGGTATTGGCTTTGGAGCAATTACAGCGCGGCGCAAAAATGAAAAATCTCGCCGAAGTTTTGGCAATGGAATACCGCTTAAGCACGCGCGTCATTGCCCTTCACGATTTTCAAGAAGGCGTAAGAGCCATGATAATTGACAAAGACTTCAAGCCAAAATGGCATGATAAATCAATATATGACGTTGATATGGAAAAGATAAATGCACTTTTCGCGCCTTTGACTGATTATGAGGAATGGGAAACTTCTTGCCCTCCCCTTGTGGGAGGGCCGAGATTCTGAGGGGTTTCCCCGAAGAATTCGGGGTGGGGTACAGTTCACCCCCCACCGCATTCTTCGTGCTTCGCACTCAGAATCGCGGCGCCGATGCACTAGGGGGGAGCAAGAAAAGAGACCGCTTATTTGGAAAAATAGGAGCAAAATAAATGGCAAAAATAGCGTTTATCGGCCTAGGGGCAATGGGTTCGGGAATGGCAGCGGTTTTGGCGGATAAAGGCCATGAAGTAAGCGCTTATGACCTTAATCCCGAAGCAATGGCCAAAGCAGCCGCGGCGGGGTGCGGTGCCGCAGCCACAATCGCCGACGCCGTAAAGGACGCCGACTTCATTATCACCATGTTGCCCAATGCAAATATCGTGAACGCGGTTTATGCGGGCGATGACGGTGTTTTCAGACACGCGAAGCCCAATGCGCTTTTGATTGATTGTTCGACAATTGGCGTGAGTGATGCGCGGCACTTGGGTGAAGATGCGCGGAGCCGCGGTTTTGATTTTATTGACGCGCCGGTTTCGGGCGGGGTGGCTGCGGCTGCGGCTGGAACGCTGGCCTTTATGGTTGGCGCAAGCGAAACCCAATTCGCACGCGCGCAAATCATCCTGCAAGACATGGCAAAAGCCGTAATTCATGCTGGCGATATTGGCGCGGGGCAGGCGGCGAAATTGTGCAATAATATGTTGTTGGCAAGCTCAATGATTGCGACTTGCGAATCATTTATTTTGGCCGAAAAATTGGGTCTTGATGCTAAAATATTTTTTGATATTGCCAGCCAATCTTCGGGGCAAAATTGGTCTTTGACATCATACGCGCCAGTTAAAGACTTAGTGCCGAACGCACCTGTTAATCGTGATTTTGATAATGGGTTCGCGGGTAGCTTAATGCTGAAAGACATATGTTTGGCTTTGAATGAAGCTGAAATAAATGGCTTTCACCCCGCTATGGCGCAGATTTCAAAAGAACTTTATAGTAAATATGTGGTAAACGTAGGTAATTCCAAGGATTTTTCAGGTATAATAAACATGCTTAGGCAATAGTAAATGCGTGATTAAATGGATATTAGACTTTTTATTATAACTTCATTCAAATTGTCGAAGAATTTGGCAGGGGTATATAATGAGTGCGGTAACCAAAACAAAAGATGCCAATATGATTGGCACACAATATTATGGCGATTATATCGGCGGCGAGACCAAAACGGTCACGAGCAAAGAAAGCCAAATCACAATTTACAAAAATGCATTATCAATTGTTGAGCGTTTGCATCGCCAATTGCTTGACGTTGTGAAAGACGATTTAGATCGTTCGGGCCATGAAGATTTAACCCCAGTGCAGGCATTATTGCTTTTCAATATTGGCGAAGACGAATGGTCAGCGGGTGAATTACGCTCAAAAGGCTGTTATTTAGGCTCAAATGTTTCCTATAATTTGAAAAAGCTTCATGATTTGAAATATGTTGAAAGCAAAAAATCCAATTTTGACAAACGCCAGATTAAACTCCGATTAACCGCAAATGGGCTATCTGTGCGTTCTAAACTTGATGCGATGTTTATTCGTCATGCTAATACAATAGGCGCGGTTGGTGGGGTTGATACTGCACAACTCGAAACCGCTTCGAAAATGCTTTCAAGACTTGAGCGCTTTTGGCACGATCAAATTAAATTCCGAATGTAAACAGCCATGCAAATGGGATTGCGCCCTGTGCATTGCCGCGTTATTTATGATGCGACAATTTGCCTAGGCTCAATTTACCGTGACCAAATGTATATTTTGTGGTGATTGAAGCCATATTGAACTTCATTTGGGAGGGCGTCCGTTGGGCGCCAATTTTTGCATGAATTATGAAAATGCGTTTGAAGCTGCAATAGCGGGCATTAAAAAAGAAGGCCGTTACCGCGTTTTTGCTAATTTGCGCCGCGAGCAAGGCAATTTCCCCCATGCAAAATGGCTCACCGATACTGGCGTCAAAGATGTCGTGGTATGGTGTTCAAATGATTATTTGGGGCAGGGGCAAAACCCACTTGTCCTACAAGCCATGCACGAAGCACTTGAAGACGTAGGCGCTGGCGCTGGTGGCACACGCAATATTTCTGGAACCTCTAATTATCACGTTGAACTTGAGCGCGAACTTGCGGGTTTGCACGAAAAAGAGGGGGCTTTATTATTCACTTCTGGCTATGTCGCCAATGATGCGACTTTGGCCACACTTTCGCGAATTTTGCCAGGTTGCATTGTTTATTCTGACGCGTCAAATCACGCTTCCATGATTGAAGGTATACGGCGATCAGGCTGTGAAAAGCGGGTTTTCCGTCATAATGATGTTGCCCATTTGCGGGCATTATTGGAAAATAGCCCGGCGTCAGCACCCAAATTAATCGCTTTTGAAAGCGTTTATTCGATGGACGGCGATATTTCTCCTATCAAAGAAATCCTCGATTTGGCGGACGAATTTGACGCATTGACCTATTTGGACGAAGTTCATGCAGTTGGCCTTTATGGTGAGCATGGTGGCGGCGTTGCCCAACGTGAAGGCTTGATGGCTCGGGTTGACATAATCGAAGGCACATTGGGCAAAGCTTTTGGAATTATGGGCGGCTATATTGCTGCTTCAAGCAAAATTATCGATGCGATACGTTCTGTCGCGCCAGGGTTTATTTTCACAACTTCACTTGCGCCAGTATTGGCTGCGGGCGCAATTGCCAGCATTAAATTGCTCAAGAGCGAAAAAGGGCGCGAGCTACGCATGGTTCACCAACGCCAAGCCCAATATCTAAAAGACGCTTTTGTCGCTGCGGGCCTGCCAGTGATGGAAACATCCACCAGCCATATTGTTCCGTTGATGATTGGTGACGCTTCGCTCTGCAAAGCAATTTCTGATGAATTATTGAATCTACATGGGATATATGTGCAACCAATAAATTACCCAACCGTGCCACGTGGGACCGAGCGCCTGCGCTTTACCCCAAGCCCATTGCATAACAATGAATTGTGTGACGATTTGGTCAAATCGGTGAAGGCTGTGTTGCAAAAATCAAATATTGGATTTGCGGCTAATTCTATACGCTAGAAGTGCTATCTCCTTACCCAATTGTAATTGGGGAAGGTGGGCTTTTTGCGAAGCAAAAAGGTCGGAAGGGGTTAAACCCTTCCTCCATTAACCCCTTCAGTCCACGCTTCGCGTGGCCAGCTTCCTCAATCATGAGGAAGCAGAGGGTATTGCTGTTCAACTAATTTTGCGGCTATAAAAAATGGAAAAACGTGAAGTTTTTTTCGAGTTCAGAACTTTGGGTGACTATACGCAAATTCGCGCAATTGACGCAAATACTGGCACAGAAATTTCCGTCACCGCACCGTCAAACGCGGCAAGGCAAGACCAAATGAAACTGGCCACAAATAAATTGAAATATATTTTGCGAAAAAATGGGGTGATTGATAATTAGACTTTTGCCCTTACGCCGCGACCCAAGCCAATTTGTTTGGCAAATTCAGATCGTCTTTTGGCGTAATTGGGCGCAACCATTGGATAATCGGGCGCCAAGCCCCATTTCTTGCGATAATCTTCGGGGCTTAAACCGAAATTGGAACGTAAATAGCGCTTCAGCATTTTAAGACGCTTGCCATCTTCGAGACACACAATGAAATCGTCGGTTACAGATTTCGCAACACTTATAGCTGGTTTTGATTTTTCCAACGTAACATTATGATTATTATTTCCCAAGCCGACCAATGCAGCATAGGTAGCAGCAATTACGTCTGGCAACACATGCGCGGCAACTTGATTTGCACTAACATAGGCACAAACTATTCTAGTTGTCATTTCTTTTAACTCGAAACCGCTTTTAATATTATCCACTTTACTAAAACCTCATTACACAAGCACAAATCATCATTGCTACTCATGGGTATAATTAAACTAATCAAACAAGTCTTGCAATATAAAAATCAATCAAATGGCAATTTATTTAGTGGCGAGTTCACTCAAATTACTTTTCCTATTTTGTTTTTTTTCCAATTAGAGCAAGAAAGGTTCAAGAGGGCTTGATTTGGCGCAGGAGTTTTGCGCAAGTTTCAAAGCAATTATCGCAGGAAATATCGGGATATTTTCAAGATAATTACCGCCGAAAATTATGCAAAAAAACAAGTCAAAGCGAGCCCTCTTGAGCTTTTCTTGCTCTAGCGTTAAAGGAAAATCCAACCCGGCCTTAAATCGCTCATAGGAACCAATATAATAATGGCAAATTCGTCCAACTTCTTTTCATCTACATTACAAAATGCCGACCCGCAATTGGCCGATGCAATCGCACACGAGCTTAAAAGGCAACAAGAAGGGATTGAACTTATTGCCTCAGAAAACATTGTTTCAAAAGCAGTTTTAGAAGCCCAAGGATCGGTCCTTACCAATAAATATGCTGAAGGTTACCCTGGGAAAAGATATTATGGCGGCTGTGAATTTGTCGATATAGTTGAAGATTTGGCGCGCGATCGTGCAAAACAATTGTTCAATTGCAAATATGTAAATGTTCAGCCCAATTCAGGCTCCCAAGCCAATCAAGCAGTTTTTATGGCGCTAATGCAGCCAGGTGACACTTTTATGGGCCTTGATTTGGCGGCTGGCGGCCATTTGACGCATGGATCCAAGGTCAACCAATCTGGCAAATGGTTTAAACCAATTCCCTATGGCGTCGGCGAAGCTGACCATTTAATTGACTATGCAAAAATGCGCGAAATTGCATTGGAATGTAAACCAAAACTAATAATTGCAGGCGGCTCGGCCTATCCACGCAAAATTGATTTTGCCGAATTCCGTGCAGTTTGCGATGAAGTGGGTGCATATTTCATGGTTGATATGGCGCATTTTGCGGGCCTTGTTGCTGGCTGTGCGCATGATAATCCGCTCGATTACGCCGATGTTGTTACCACCACGACCCACAAAACTTTGCGCGGGCCACGCGGCGGAATGATTCTTTCAAATAACGAAGAATTAGGCAAAAAGTTTAATTCGGCGATTTTCCCAGGGATTCAAGGCGGGCCTTTGATGCATGTTATTGCCGCAAAAGCCGTGGCATTTGGTGAGGCTTTGCAACCATCTTTCAAAACTTATGCGCAT
>ERZ1292633.6008-Hain-H41-02um-R1-6008-length-10760-cov-6_pt1 | contig 10760 bp, 5 predicted proteins | sample MGYA00564406_ERZ1292633 | MGnify/ENA primary metagenome ERZ1292633 (study PRJEB36523, sample SAMEA6512639) | groundwater metagenome | collected 2019-01-08 | study: AquaDiva: Metagenomics assemblies of 32 groundwater samples
ACTTTTCCTTTTTCCCCGCCCCTCCTCCGTGGGAAAAAACAAACCTCTCACACCACATTTTTAATTATTGTTGCACGCATAGTTTTTGCCGCGCAAACGCCTCGCCGCCCCCCGTCCAGCAGTCGTCGTCGCCGCTCCTGCACGCATCCTCCTGTTGTGTCTACGACCAGACAGGCAATCGATCAAGACCCTGGAATACCACTGGGGAGGCGGAAGAAGAATCATATGAACCTCTTCGTCGGCAACCTCTCGCCCGACGTCGACGACCGCGTTTTCCACGATGCCTTTACGCCGTACGGGAAAGTCATGTCCGCGAAGGTGATGTTGGACATTATCACCGGCCGGCACCGTGGCTTCGGCTTCGTGTACTTCGAGAGGGAAGACGACGCTCTCAACGCGCTGCGGCATCTAAATGGCTCACCGCTCGGCGTCCGGGGCCACCGCATTAACGTTGTGAAGGCCGATTCGACGGGGGAAAGTGCCATCGTGCGGACGCCTAAGATCTACTCGAGGAACATCCCAACAAGCGTCACGATCGAGGAGCTAAAAGAGAAGTTTGGCGCATATGGAAACATAAAAAACATCTGCTTTCGGCCCGCGTCGTACTCGCCGTCGGCACCGCCGGCGACCGCAAACGCCGAGTCCGCGTCTGCCCGCGTGCTCTATGTTGAATTTGCGACGGCGGATGAAGCGCTGCTCGCCGTGGAACGCACGCACAACACCCGTCCTTGGCCTCACATGCCGGTCCCCATGCTCAGCAAGGTCGCGGAGACGGCACACTTTGGGCGCGAGAGGCGTAACCGACTCGCCGCTGCACAAGGCGGCAAGCCGGGAGGCAGCGGGGGTAGCACGGGCCCGCTGTCCAGTCCCGAAGCAAGCAGTTTCAACAGCAGCCTCTCCGAAACGACAAGTCCGCCATTTGGTGGCGCCGTGCGGTTGTCCACCCTTTCGCCCCCCACGGCGACGGTGTACCAGCAGGTCACGACCGGAGGGGGCACGACGTACGCGCCCGTCGCCGCCCTGCCAAGGGTCCACGCCGCCGCGGAAGGTGCACCGGGCACTGTGTCTAGCCTAGGGGGGGATGGAGGAGGAGGGACCCAGCCGCCGCGCTACCCGTCGCACGATCGGTCCCACCCTCTCACCCCAGGCGTGTCACCCCATATGCCCCACGTGGCGGGGCCAGGCAGCAGTGCGGGGTCGAGCAATGAGAACCTGCCAACGCTGCTTCACACGCACCACCCCCATCACCACGTGTTCACACTGCATCCGCCAACGTCCGTCGCCGCGGGAGGCGTCGGCTCGGGGAGCGATCTCGTCGCCATGATGCCCGGCGGCGGTCGTCCCCCACTCGGCGACCGGCCCCTCAGCCGGGGGAGCAGTCCGGGTTCCCACGCCAGCGCCGCCGCCATCCTCGGCTCGACTGGCTTCACCGGCTTTGGTTTCGACGAGGAGGAAACGCGACTCGACGCGTCAGCGCATTTCGCGTCGAGCGAGGACCACCTCCCGACGCTCGTTCCAGGGAACCCAATGCAGCCACGCCGACGGGACTCCAACGCCGCGGCGCCCAATGCCGCCACGGTGGATCGTGACCACCCAGTCTTCAAGTGGAACGCAGAGACCGTCGGGCCGTCGAACCATCCGGGAGGCAGCGCGTCGCTCCCCATTCCGCCGGGGGGCCAGCGCTTCGACGGAGCCAGTTCCAACAGCGACACGTCGCACGCTGGGCCTAGCGCTGAACGTGGCGAGCCCCACCCACCTGCGGCGTCCGGTCATTCGTTTCAGGCCTTCGCCATGGAGCCATCGCATCCTGCTGCCTCGTCGAGTGCTTACGCCATCGTGCGAAGGGACGGCCCACCGCCGGACCATTCCCACGGACCCAGTAGCTACGCCATCCCGTCAACCGCACCACCGCCACCGCAGTACGTGGCAGCGGCGCCTTCGTGGCCACCCGTCCCGGTGCAACAGCCGCAGCCGCAACAGCCCCAGCAACAAGCCTATCACCACTCGGGTCACCTCGCCGCCGCACCACCGCAGCCTTCCTACTTCGCACAGCCATATGGCCAGCAGCCGCCTCTACCGGCACCATACCCCCCGCAAGGAATTGCCCGGCCGCCTTCACAGTCAACCTTTTCGTACGCGCATCCGCCCGCCGGCCCCACGTACCACCTCGTCCAGTATCCGCCAGGTGCGTTCCCGGCGGCGCAGCCCCATCATCAGCAGCAGCATCCGCCGCCACCGCAGCCGCAGCAGCCACAACATGGCGCGGCGAACACCGGCGCGGCACCAACGTACTACCACATGCCGCCGCCCGGCCACCAGCCGATCTACCACAGCAACCAACAGCCGGTGTACGCTCCCCCGCCACACGCCCATGCGTATCACCAACATCCCTCGCTGTATCCTGTCCCGGTCCAGTTGCAGCCGCCGCCGCAACCGTCGTATCCTATGTACGCGCCGCCTCCACCGCAGCCGTACAGCGGCCAGGCGCCGGTTCACTCCGCTCCAGGTGGCGCCATGTACTTGGTTTACGTGCCCCCCGGGGGAGCCCCTCCGCAGCAGGGGCAGCCGTGCTACTTAGCCGCCGCGCCACCGCATCAGTTTGCTCCTCCGCCGCCCTCCTCGGCGGCCGGTTCGCAACCGGCTTCCTAGCCCCAGCCCCCCGACCACGAAAGCGGATCGTTTGTTTCTTTATTTTTCTCCCCGCGATAGCGACGCGTGAGTCGCCGCTCGGTAATGAACAACGCATCTCTCCGGTTTCGCTCTCCACGAGCATCTCCATCCCCTCTCCCACCCCCCGTCCTTCCCTCGTTCTCCCCCTTTATTGACTTTGAGCGTTGTAGATGCGAAGCGGTAGATTGGTGTGTGTGTATGCGGTGTGTGGTGTGTGGGTGTGTGTGTGGTCCCCCCCTGCCCACATCATCGCGAGTGCCCTAGGCGCCTTGTCAACGACCATTTGTTTGTGGGATGTCGGGAGAGGTGAGGATGGGCAGATGGCGTGAACGAGTGCGCTCGGCGTCGATTCCCCGTGCACGAGTTGCCGTCTCTGCTTTTGTGTCTGTTGAGGAGGAAAGGCAGACTGAGAGAAGTCCGAAATCGTCGCGCATGCCTGAAGTGTCCCGCATTCATTCTCCGCGCCGCCGTCGGAAGGGGACCCCTTTCTTCATTTTCACAGGGTCCCGGATTCTCTCTGTGATGCTTTTCAGCCACTCCCCCTTTCCTACTCTCCTCCTATCTCTTTTATTTCAATTGTCCTTCCTTCCGCTAGTTTTTGAACGGTCCATCTTCATCATCATATACCAAAAACACACACAAAAATGGCCCACCCCGCTGTTTGTGGGTTATCATTGTTCCGTTCCCTCCATCCCACCAGTTTGGGACGTGCTCCTGTCCACGTCAAGGAACAAGCAAGCGCAAAGCACCATCCGGTATGAAGGTGAGAGGAGGATGGCTGGCGGTGTGTAAGTATTTTTTCGAGTTCTTTTTTTGACTCTATTTAGAGTATTCCAACGCGTTTTAGTCCCAGTTGTCGCTATGAGCGGGGTGGAAGCTGTGGACGACGTGGCGTCCGCCGCCGCGCGCGGGGCAAAGAGGCGACCGCGGGACACGTTCGCCTCTGGGCTAGCTCCTTGGCAACGGCAGCAACTGCAGCGACGGATCTTGGAGGCCAGCGGCGCGGCCCCGTTTCGTCACGCGCTCGACACCCTCGGCGTGGACCTGACGCGAGGGACGCTACGGCTCCCACCTACCGCCGACCGAGGACGCCTCCTACTTTCGATGGACCGGGTCGCGGGTTTGACGTCGGATGCTCCGTGGCCTTCCCGGCGGGCCGGTGCGCCCGCGTCGAGAAGCAGCAGGAGGACGCCTGGACAGGACTCCGTCGAGGCGGCGTCATCTGGAAGCAGTCGCGCGACGCTGCCTCCTGGTCCGCGCGCCGTGGCCAGCTTGACGGAACAATTGCACTCGCGGCTGCGACTGAGAGCGCAGAGAGAGCCCGCCGTGGCGCATCCTGTCCCAGTGACGTGGGCCGTGAGCGATGGCATCCAGCTTGCCAAGGCTCTCGGATACACGGCGTTTCAATTTCGTCGACCGTCTCGCGAAAGAGTTGGAGGCGTAAGGAGGTCGGCTGCATTGACGCCGATCGCCGGAGGAGGCGGCGGAGCATCGTCGCGACGGTCTCGGCACGCAGCGGCAGCCAAGCGACGAGCTGGTGGGGTCATGAACGACGAGGATGGTGACGACGGTGAGGACGGTGGCAGCGATGAAAGTGACAGCATCCTGAACGAAACGTTGCCGGCGACGATGACACCATCAGGTAGCGCCGTCGGTGCGGCGGGGCCTCCGCGAGCGGGTGGCTCGACGTCGTCGTCGCCCCTCCTCGTTGCCGAGAAGGTGGAATTTTCGACCGTCGGGGGAGAGGGTCCGGAAGCACCTCCGCCACGCATTTCCGCGGCAACACCGCCGCCGTCGTGTTTCGGGGAAGAGGCTGCCGCGCCGTGGATCGAGCAGTTCGCCGACAGTGTGCCGCCCATTCCACATGTGGACGCGCTCGACTCGGCCGAGCTGTTATCCAACGGGCCGCAGATGGCCGGAGGCGGTGGTGGTCGCAGAGGATCGATGTTTCACCCCACGGCGGCTCCTCTTTGCAAGAGAGGTACCGCGTTGGGCGACGCTTTGTCCCGTCAGGCGAAACTTCACGGGGTGGCCGCTCCACACGGCACCGCTGCCTTGTTCCAGGAGCTCTCCAAGGTGCAGACGTCCGCCGGGCTCGGATCCCGCCGCCCGTCCGTTCGGGTCGTCTCGACCCTTGGTGAGGCCATGCACGCCGCTCAACAGGCGCCGGGAGGGGAGCCGTCTGGTCCCCTGACTGCCGCCTCCACGGAGCGTCCGGACGGACCCGCCGCATCGTCCCTCCCCGTCGAATTAGTTGGCCTACGGCATCGCGAGGTCCCCGGGAGCCAGCAGGCCGCCACCGCCGCGACGCAGCTCGTGCGCCGACGCCGGCAGGGAAGCGTCACCTCCGTGGCGTCGTCGGCGGCGGACGTCGCCGTCGCCGCGTTGGATCCGACCGATCGAGGGGGCTTGACCGCCCAGGAGGCGCTGCTAGCGGTGGCTTCGTCCCGCCGGGATGCCCCACATGCCGTCGCGACGCACAACGCCGCCAGGGGTTGCGATGCCGCCAGCACGCGTCCCCTCGTCGATGGCTCGATGTACGCCGTGGTGGGTGTGGTCGGGATTCGCTCTGCTCGTTCAGCCACCGTCAACGACGCCGACCACAAGGCAGGCGGCAGCAGCCCCTCCTCCCTTCTGCAATTCGTGGAGATTCCCTCGTCGCAGAGTCGCCGTGCGATGAATATCCCATTGCACGCCGGCGGTCGCGGCGGCGCGCCCCTAGCCGCCGCCGATGCCCAGGCGATGGCGTCGATGTGGGCGAGCCGCGGCATCCTGACCTTCGCGACTGTCGACGCCGTCCCGCCGTCCGAAGGTCAGCAACGTCACGGTGGGGGTGGCGCTAGCGTGATCACCTGCGGGTCCTTTGCATCGGCGCTGAGCGCCGCGAGTGCTCGGATGTGGCAGGGGCCGGAAAGGGATGCGATGGGTCCTCGCCATCTCATCGTCTACCTGAGGTGCCTCGCGCTGGACGGCGACATCCCCGGAGCAGCTAGTGACGTTTCCTCGGTTCCCCCGCTAGGCGGTCGCGATCCGTGGAGTCTACTTTCGGCACGTGACGCGTCCCTCGCGCCGAATACCGAGACGCCAGGGTTGGCGGCCGACCCTCCGTCAACCCTGCGACCCGTGGATATCAGTGACCTCGTGGAGAACATTGTGTCGGCAGCGGGCCCCTCATTGTCGTCGCCGGAACACCTGCAGCAACAGGCGGCGCAACAGCATGTTGACGTGGCGTTCGTGACGGTGATCGTCGACGCGACGGTGATCGCCGTGCGTCGGATCGCGACCCCTACGATGCTTACCGCCGGCACGCAAGGCGTCGCTGCCCCCTCGTCGGCGGCGCAGACCGACGTGCCGATGGAATTGCGGTGCGTTGGCAGCGCCGGCTCGTTGCGGAGCTACGCGATAAGTCGTCCGCCGCCGCACCTGGCGACGACCCCTGCGCGGCTCATGGCGCAGGGCGGGGCCTACCTAGTGCGGTCCACGGCTTCGACGCATCAAGGGCTCTTCACGTTCTATTTGCTGAAGGCCTTTCAAGAGGCCTTTGGTGCGTCCCCCCGGCGCAGCACCCCGACGGCCGATGCGAAGCGCTCCCCTCGCGCCTCCAACTCCCAGGGTGTGTCCGCCACCACGACGCTGGCAGACGTTTCTCATTACGTGACTCAACAGTTGTCCCGGCGACTGCTTCCTGACGTTAGCATTGTGTCGCTTGGTTGGCGGAGTCGCGGCACGTCGCCCCCTGCGTTTGGGGGCGCGCCAGATCGGACCGCGGTGGGCCGTGCATGGGTGATGGCCAGCGCCTCCCCTCCACGGCTGGCATCGCCCCCGTCGAAGACGGTGTCGCGTCGCAGCCCGCCGCTGGGAGGGGGGTCCGTGCCCCATCGCGAAGACGACGCGGGAAGCGGCGGGACTCAGCGGGGGACGAACGAAGCGTCCGTGGCCATGATGATGATCGAGGCGATGTGCGCTCGCTGCCATCCCGGGGCGCTGCCCTTCGCCCCGGTGCGCGTGGCTGCGGACGGTGTTGACCCATTCTTCACCCGAGGGGCGCGAAAGCGACTCAGCGCTCTGAGCCGACGTGACGCCTGCCGTGCCGTGATCACCGCCAGCGTCCGTGCAACGTACCGCCGAAATCCTCGGTCCCTGCTGACCGCAATTTGGCGCCGCATGCAAGAAGACCTGTGCCTCGTGAACCAGCAGCCGCTGCAGCGCAACGGGGACCTCAACGCGTTGCGCCTCCAAATTTACCTTTTGCGGCCGACGGGCGCCGCCGTGGTTGAGCTGCGTCACGGCGGTGCGACGTCGCGGCACCATGGCGGCACGGTAGCGGCCGTGGATGATGTGTCCGTTTTGAAGGCCTGCTGCTTGCTCTACGTACGATCGGCCGTTTCGTGTCACAACCCTGTGCCGACTCCCGTCAGTGATATTCAGGACCTCCTGGATCTCACACCCCTATCCGTTGCCGTGGCCATGGACACCCACGCCGTGACAGCCGAGCCGATGCCGTCGGTCGACTGTTCCAGCCTCCTGTGCGGCTTGCCGCTTCGAACATCCGCTCGTGCGACCTCCACGGCGCCGTCTCTCTACGAGGCGCGGGCGTCGGACTTTCAAGACGCCTGGATAGACGATTACGTCAGATCCCTGGCCACGGTGGGCTCACCGACCGGGGGCTCGCCCCGCCGCCGAGGCAGCTTCCGGAGGCAGTTAACTGGGCACCTCAGCACCGCGGCGACGGCGACCCCAGTCACAGCATCCACCGGGGAATCCCCCCCGGCGTCGTCGATCGCGGAGGTCTGGGAGGAGATCACGTTCGTCCTTTCCGGCAGCGCGTTTCATCTGCACCGGCTCGCGAAGCACGCACGCCTCGGCACGTTCGAGATCCCATCGTGTCACGGCATGCGGGTCCACGCCGTGGAGGTCGTGTCCCGCAGCGCCACCGACTATGCCTTCGACGCCGCCTTGCTCGTGCAAGCCCGCTTTCGCGGGTGGCTAGCGCGAAAGCATCTTCGACCCCGAATGCGAGAAGCCATTGGCTTGGTCCGGAAGGTTCACGTTCTCGGCGCGAACATGCTGTCCAAGCTGGCGCGCTTGCACGAGGAGACGCAAGAGCCATACTATGCCCAGGGACTGGGTGCCATCGAGCGTTGGCATGAGCGCGAGCGCGCGTCCCTCTTCGCACAGGAGCAGCAGTTCCGCGCACATCTGTGGCAGCGCATTCTTTCCGACGTGCTCTTCGTGGAGGAAGCCACGCGCGCCAATCTTGAGCTCGCGGACGTCGGCGCTCGCATGCTGTTGTCCCTTGAGTCTCTCTGTGAGGCTGCCCTTCGAGGTGAGGCAATGGTGGAGCGTCACTTTTTATGGAGTTGGATGTCCGTTGCATGGCAGGCGTGTCGCGGGCGTTCACGCATCGTAGGGACCGAGTTTGGCACGCGCTTGCAGCTGCGAGAATCCGCGGCCGAAGCCCGGAGGCAGGCTGCCGAAGCCGACGCCGTGCAAGCGCTGCGCAAAAGTCGGAAGGTGGTGGCCGCGGCTCGTGATTTCTAGCCGCCGTGTGTTGATGTATCACATCGCAAAAGTATGCATTTTGTGCTCTTTTTCCCACCACCAGTTTCAAAGGGATTGTTGTTCCTACGGTTTAGAGAACGAAACAGATGAAAAACGCTTCGTCACGTCTGGCACTGTTCTCCTCCACTCGTCCGATCCGGTAGAGAGTCTTACCACCCCTCTCAGAAATTATAACATGCTCACTCGATGGCTTGGCAGAAAAGCTGCCCACGCCAGTGGCCACAACCTCCTCCTCCTCCGCGGTGGTTTTCTCCACCAGGCCGAGAGCGTCCGTTCGATTTACTCACAGCGGCTCACGGATATGGCCGCGCGAGTCGCGCAGCTTGAGGAGCGCGTCGACGCGATCGAGGCCCAAGGCACGCTTGGGGCACTGACTGCCTTCTACGCCACGATGCCGCGAACCCGATTGCGCCTGAACGAAATTCTGGAAAAAAGTGTGGACCCGCTATACCGGCGTGATATCTTCTGTCACCGGGAGTTGCCCATCCTGTTGGCGCACATGCTGCGACGGCTCGATTCGTTGCCGCTCGGCCTCGGCTCCATGGCCGGGTGCCTTGCGGCGAAAAAGCTGCTCACGCAGTCTTTCGTGCGCTTGACGCGTTCGCCGATGCCGGACAACACCGCGCACGGAGCCGCGCGGTTCACTGACTTAGTGCGCGAACTAGACGACGCGCACGAACCCGTGGTCATCGCCATCGCAAAGGGCGTCACGGAGTTGAAGGCGCTCCTCACATCGCATCGCGCCGCCATTCACGCGAGCCGGACGGCGGCGGCGGCGGCGTCTGCAGAGGGAGGACGGAAGGGCTCTTTGGCAGCCGCGGGAACGATCGCCAACAACAGCAGCGTCATCTCATCGCCTGTTGCGTCCTCCTCCTTCGAACTGAGTGACACCGACACGACGTTGCTGCAGGCCGCCCTTGACGAGTTTTACCTCACATTTCTGACGTACAAGTTCCTCTCCCGTCAACTCGTGGCGCTGGCGGATGCCGGTGGCGTGCCTTCGGTCGGATATCGGAGCTGCGGCTCGAGCGTCACGAAAGTCGGCATGGTGTCGCAGGAGCTCGACCTAAGGGACGTGGCACGAAAGGCAGCTCACCAAGCCGAGATGATTTGCACCGAGTACTACGGCGACTGTCCTCGGATTCGAATTCTCGCCGAGTCCTGGGATGACCTGGCGACCGGAGGGGAAGGCTCCGCGGACGACGCCCTGCGAAAGCGCCGCTTGTGGTTCCCCCATCTCGAAGACACGCTGATTTACGTGCTGGTCGAACTGTTAAAAAACGCCCTTCGAGCCACCGTTGAGACTCACGCGGCGTCGGCCACCAACATCGGCCGCGAGGCGACTGCTGCGGATGTCGCGGCCCTACCTCCTGTCGTGGTGCGTGTTTCTTGCCACGGCGCCTACTCCGGCACACTCACCGTCAGCGACCACGGCGGCGGCATCGCCCGCGCCCACATGAATCGTGTGTTTTCATACGCGTACACGACGGTCGCGAAGCCGCTCCTATTGCAGCCGGACAACGCCACGGACTCGGCCGCCGCATCGACGTCCGCCGCCCCCCTCGCTGGCTATGGGTATGGCCTCCCCATGTCGAGGCTGTATACGCGTCTCTTCGGCGGCGACTTGGCGCTTCGCTCCATGGAAGGGTACGGCACCGACGTCATCGTCACCTTGGCCAAGCATCAGTAGTAGTAGTAGTATGTGTTTCGTCGAACGCAAAGGTGTGCGATAGGTGGTGTCACCACAAGAGAAAACACATGCGAGAGATCGTGCGGCGGGTCCGCCTTTTTTTTCCCCATTTTGTGTTTTTTCTTCGTGGGTTTCCGATGAAGCGTAGCCGGGGGCTCTCTCTCACTTTCCGTCCCGTTTCCGTGGGTTTCTCTTTTCGCGTTCGTGTGGCGAAGGGATTATTCAAATGTCAGTCGCTCCACGGGCTGCGACGTCGTCCGCGGCCCTTTTAGGCGTTGGTGGCGGCGCGGGTCCCCTCGGGCACCTCGCGGACGTGGCGTCGGAAATGAGTGACCTCTACGCTTCGATGCGTAGGATGGAGGAGGGGAAGAACGCGACCATCGCGGCGCTCGAGGCACAGAACGCGGAGCTGCGAGCGAGGCTGGCCGCGAGCGAGGCGGTGAGGAGGCGACTGGAGGGGGACACCGACTCGCTGACCGCGAACGTCGCGTCTCTACTGCGAGCGCTGCAGCACACCGACGTTCTGTTCACCGAGGCCGAACGTAGAGGCGCTGCCAGTCGCGCGTTTAGCCGTTGGCGATCACGCGCCGCGCGCAGAACCGTCACGCGCAGGGAGGAACGCCTCGTGCCACTTGCGGCGAGCTGGTGGAACGTCGACGATGCCATCGGCGCGTTGGCGGACGCCGAGCGCATAATGGTCCGCTCTAGGACGGAGTTGCTGCAGCCTCTGCCCGACACATTGACCATCAACCAGTGGTCCGAATTGGCGACACGGTTCTTGCACGCTGCGGACGACGTGGCACAATGCCGGTTTCAGATGCTCATTGCGCGGATCGGC
>ERZ1292633.6009-Hain-H41-02um-R1-6009-length-10759-cov-5_pt1 | contig 10759 bp, 8 predicted proteins | sample MGYA00564406_ERZ1292633 | MGnify/ENA primary metagenome ERZ1292633 (study PRJEB36523, sample SAMEA6512639) | groundwater metagenome | collected 2019-01-08 | study: AquaDiva: Metagenomics assemblies of 32 groundwater samples
ATCGCCCACCATCTCTAATCTCGTTCTCGAATAATGGTGGGCAATGCCCACCCTACATCTACTTATTCAAACACTTCCCCCCATATCCGCCGCACCTTTTCCGGCCAGTCACCGAGTTCCGCGGCATCGGCGAGCGACCCGCGCTCCATCAGCTTGAGGCGATGCTCCACGGAAAGATAGCGGCGGTAAGCCTGTGTCAGCAGCTCAGCCCGCTCCGCTTCCAGCAGACCCTCGGCCCTGAGGGCTTCCAGGATATGGATATTTTCCGTGTGGCGGGTGAGCCCGGGATGTTCGTGCGCCCACCGCAAGACCCAGTATTGCACCATAAATTCGATATCGACGATACCACCCGGATCGTGCTTGACGTCCGTCTGCCCGGCCTCATGAGGCGGTTGCGCGGCGGCCATCTTTTCCCGCATCTCGCGCACCTCGGCCCTGAGCTTCGCGGGTTCGCGCGGCCGACACAGGATTTCCTCGCGGACTTTGGCAAAGTCGCGCGCCAGCACCGGGCTGCCGGCCACCGGGCGCGCCCGCACGAGGGCCTGGTGCTCCCAGGTCCAGGCGTGGCCGCGCTGATAATCGCGCAAGGCCGCGAGGCTGGTCACCAGCGGGCCACTCTTGCCGCTCGGCCGCAGGCGCATGTCCACCGCATAAAGAATGCCGCCCGGGGTGCGGGTGGTGAGAATGTGGATCAGCCGCTGGCCCAGACGCGCAAAGAACGCTTCATTGGGTAACGGCCGCGAGCCGTGGGTAGAACCTTCCTCGCATCCTTCGTAAAGAAAAATCATGTCGAGGTCGGACCCGTAACCGAGTTCCCGGCTTCCCAATTTTCCGTAACCGATGACGGCGAAACCGGGGGGTGTTTCCCGGTCCGGGCAAGCCGGCGCGCCATGCCGGCGCTCGATATCGCGCGTCGCGAGTTCGAGTCCCGCCACGATCACGCTCTCCGCTACCGTGGCGAGCGCGGCGCCGGTCTGCTCGGGCGCAAGGCCCGGGCCGATGTCCGACGCCGCCACGCGCAGCACATGTCCGTGACGGAACTCGCGCAGCACTTCCATCTGCAGTTCGAGATCCTCTTCGGGGATATGCGCCAGGCGTTGCCGCAGTTCATCCTGCAGCGTGTCCGGTGTCGGCAATTCGTACAGCGTCGGGTCGAGCAGTTCATCGAGCAGAATGGGATGCTGCGCGATCCAGTTCGCGATCCACGGGCTGGCGCTCCCGAGCCGCACGAGCTGGGTGAGCACCTGCGGGTTTTCGCTCATGAGCGCGAAATAGACGGTGCGCCGGCCGACCGCCTCGAGCAGATGGACCAGCCGCTGCAAGGTCGTCAGGGGATCGTCGCTCGCCGCGGCCGCCTTGAGCACCAGCGGCGCCACCCGGTCCATGCGCGCGCGGGCGCCGGTGGAAAACGCACTGACCATCGGCCCCTCGCGCAGGGCATTCACCAGATTCAGCGCCTCCTCGGGCTGGGTATAACCGCTGTCGCGCAGGGCCTTTTTCGCGGCCTCGGCATCCAGCATTCCTTGCCATACCGCCGCCAGTTCGCCGGGGTCGTGGCCCTCGGCCGGCTCGGCCTCGGTATGGAAAAGCTGCGTGAAGTGCCGATGCACCGCGTCGCGCTGGCGTTCGAGTTCATCCGCAAACGTCTTGGGGTCGGCGAAGCCGCTCGCGAAAGCCAGCTGCATTTGTGACGTCGCATCGGCCGGCAACGATTGGGTCTGTTGATCGGCTGCCATCTGCAGACGATGTTCGACGTTGCGCAGAAAAATATAGGCCTGTGTCAGCGCGGTCCCGGCCTCGGGGCTCATATGTCCGGCGGCCACCAATCGCGGCAGCACGCTGAGCAGGCGGGGATCCTGAAGCTGCGGCTCGCGCCCGCCGTGAATGAGCTGCTGCGTCTGGGCGATGAACTCGATCTCACGGATACCGCCGCGCCCGAGCTTGATGTTGCCGTGCATGCCCTTGCGCGCCATCTCGCGCTCGATCATCCCCTTCATGCTGCGAATCGATTCGATCGTTCCGTAGTCGAGGTACTTGCGGTACATGAACGGCCTCAGCGTCTTCAGCAGTTCCGCGCCAGCCGCGCGATCGCCGGCAATCACCCGCGCTTTGATGAAGGCGTAGCGTTCCCAGTCGCGCCCGTGCGTCTGGTAGTAGTACTCCATGGCCGCGAAGGAAAGCGCGAGCGGCCCGCTCGCGCCGTTCGGCCGCAGGCGCATGTCCACGCGGAACACGAAACCGTCGGCGGTGTTTTCGTTGAGCACGTTGATGAGCGACTGACCGAGGCGGATGAAAAATTCGTGGTTGCTGAGGCGGCGTGCGTCTTGCGTTTCGCCGTCTTCCGGGTAGGCGAAGATGAGATCGATGTCGGAGGAAAAATTCAGCTCCTGTCCGCCGAGCTTGCCCAGGCCCAGTACCACCAGCCGCTGCGGCTTGCCGCTTGGTTCGCCGCGCGGGTCACCGTTTTTTTCCACCGCCCAGGCATGCAGTTTCGCGAGCGCGCCGTCGACACAGGCGTCGGCGAACTCCGACAGCGTCGCCAGGGTTTCATCGAGATCGGCCCAGCCGGCGAGGTCGCGCCAGGCGATGCGCACCATCTCGCGCCGGCGCAGTTGGCGCAGCCGTGCGTTTAGTGCCGGTTCATCGGTGACATCGGCCAGCGCCTGGGTGACGCGCCGGACCAGCTCGCCCGACGGGTAGCCGCGTGAAAGATCGCCGGAGACAATGAGATCCTGCAGCAGCGCCGGTTGCTGCACGCAGCGGCGCGCGACAAAATCGCTGGTGGCAAACACCCGTGGCAGGGTCGCAAGCCATTGCTCCGGCGGGAGCGTTGCGAGCAACGGCGCCAGCTCCTGCCAGCGCGCGGATACCTGATGACGCAACGTTTCGGGAACCGCCGTGAGTGACGCAGCGAACGATTGTTGGGCGGAATCGGACATGCCGCCATAATACCCAAAGGGACCCTGGTTTACTCGCTGCGCGCCTGTGGTAGTTATAGAATCGGTGGTTACACGGATACGCAGGGGACCACATGCTACAAACGCTGCTGCAAAACGAGACGGCGATACGTCTGACGGTTTTCTTCGGGGTGCTGGCCATCGTGGCAGGGGCAGAGATCGCCCTCCCCCGCCGCCGGTTAACCGCCTCCAAGCTGCGCCGCTGGGTGAGTAATCTCGGCATCGTATTCCTCAACAGCGCGCTCGTGCGCCTGCTCCTGCCGGCGACGGCGGCGGGATTCGCCATGCTGTCCGCGCAGCGTGGCTGGGGTGTGTTCAACAATCTCGATGTACCGGTCTGGGTCGCGGTTCTCGCGTCCGTCGTGATTCTTGATTTCGCGATCTATCTGCAGCACGTGATGTTCCATGCGGTGCCGGCACTGTGGCGGCTGCACCGCATGCATCACGCCGATCTCGATTTCGACGTCACCACCGGTGCGCGCTTTCATCCGATCGAAATCCTGTTGTCGATGCTCATCAAGTTCGCGGTCATTGCCGTGATTGGCGCGCCGGCCGCGGCGGTGATCATTTTCGAGGTGTTGCTCAACGCCACTTCCATGTTCAACCACGGCAATGTCCGCCTGCCTACCGGACTCGACCGCCTACTGCGCCTGTTCGTCGTCACACCCGACATGCACCGGGTGCATCACTCGGTCGAGGATCACGAAACCAACAGCAACTTCGGTTTCAACCTGCCGCTGTGGGATCGGCTGCTCGGTACCTACAAGGCGCAACCGGACGCTGGGCACGAGGCCATGACCATCGGCATCCGTGACTACCGCGAGCCGAAACTGGTGACCGACCTACCCGGCATGCTGATCCTGCCGTTCCTCGGGCGCATCACCGGCTACGCCATCAATCGCCGCAACTGGAGCGGCAAGCCATGAACCGCAAGACGCTCTCTCGCATTGTTCTGTTCGCCGCGCTCGCGGCGGCGATTGTTGCGGCCTATGCCTACCGCGACTGGCTGAATGTCGCGGCGCTCGAAGACTGGGTAAAGAAAGCCGGCGCACTCGGTCCGGTGCTGTACATGGCGCTGTACGCCGTCGCCACCGTGCTGTTCCTGCCCGGCTCGGTGCTGACGCTCGCCGGCGGCGCGCTGTTCGGCCCGGTGTGGGGCACGCTCTACAATCTGACCGGTGCCACGCTCGGCGCCACCGCGGCATTTCTGATTGCACGCTACCTCGCCTCCGATTGGGTGAGCCGCAAGGCGAGCGGCTGGACCAAACAACTCATCGAGGGTGTGGAGAAGGAGGGCTGGCGCTTCGTCGCTTTCGTCCGGCTGGTCCCGCTGTTCCCGTTCATCCTGCTCAACTACGCGCTCGGGCTCACGCGCATCGGGCTTGTCGCCTACATCGTCGCGTCCTACGTCTTTATGTTCCCCGGTGCGCTGGCCTTCACCTATCTCGGCTACGCCGGGCGCGAAGCGGTCGCGGGCGGCGAAGGTTTGATCCAGAAGGGATTGCTGGCACTGGCCTTGCTGGGCGTCGTGGCATTTCTTCCGCGGCTGGTAAAACGGCTGCGCGGAGGTGCGCCGGTGAAGGCAAACGAGAAAATTTCCTGCGCGGAACTCAAACATCGGCTCGGCCGGCGGCATGACGACATTTTTGTGCTCGACGTGCGTGCCACCCAGGATTATTCAGGTCCTTCAGGACATATCCCGGGCGCCATCAACGTCCCGCTCGATGAACTGCCCCGGCGCCTTTCCGAGCTCGAAGCCTATCGCGACCGCCCGCTCGCCGTGGTCTGCCGCACCAACAAGATGTCCGGCAAGGCTGTACAGTTGCTGCGCGAGACCGGTTTCAAGCAGACGCTGCTCGTCGACGATGGCATGGTCGGCTGGCAAAGCCAGCAAGGCCAGGTCCTGCCCGCCGGACAGGAAAACACCTGTACCTCGATACCGCTGCCAGGCAGCGCAAGCGCGGGCACCGGAAAGACCGTCACCATTATCATCCAGAACGCACCTTATAAGGGTGACAACAAGGCGTGGCATGCCTTGCGCTTCGCCGGCGCGGCGCTGATCGAGGACATGAAGGTGCGCGTGCACCTGCTCGATGATGGTGTGCAGCTTGCCCGGCGCGGTCTCCCGGTCCCAGCCGATGCCGTGGACCTCGAAAAACTTCTCACCGAGCTCATGGAATGCGGATTGGAGGTGCGCGCCTGCGGCATGGCGCTGCAAGACTGCAAGCTGGATAGACGCGGCCTAATCCCGGGTGTGCAGCAGGGATCGATGAAGGCGCTCGCAAGCTGGGTCAAGGAAAGCGACATCGTCTTGACCTTCTGACGACAACGATACGAAGGAGAACGTGACAAAGGAGGTTGTCATGAGCAAAGACATCAACATTGCGGACATTGCCGGCATGGAGGCCTGGAATCGCGCGGGTCTGCCAGCGGAGCAACAGTAGGCAGCCGCCCGGATTCACCAGCGGCGGAAAAATTGGCGGAGAGGGTAGGAGTCGAACCTACCGGAGACAGGTGAACTGCCTCCCGACGGGTTTGAAGCCCGCGGATGCCACCGGACAATCTTCCTCTCCTAATTCTTGCGCTCCTTCTCGATAAACGCCTCGATCTCCGCTTTCGCGAGCGGGCCGATGCGCCGCGCGGCGAGCTTGCCGTCCGGCGCGTAGACCAGGTTCATCGGCGTGCCGCCGAACCACGGGCGGCCCGTCTCCCGCAGGTAGATCGACTTGAACGCGCGCCCGCCGTCCAGCAAGTTCGGAAAATTGACCTTGTGCCGCTTGATGAAGGCCCGCGCCTCGTCTTTGCGGTCCGGGCCGTCCACCGAGATGCCGAGCACCGTCGCGTCTTTTTGGCGGTGCGCGTCGTGGAAGGCGACCATTTCGGGGATTTCCTTTTCGCACACGGCGCAGTCCGAGGCCCAGACGGTCACCACCAGCCATTTGCCCTGGCCGAGATATTCCTCGAGCGCGTGCGGCCGGCCGTCGAAATCGTAGAGCGTTTCTTCCGGCGGCGCCGACGACCCCGGCACCGGGAGCAACGCCAGCATGGCGATCGACAAGACCCGAAGCAGATTCACTCGCATAACGATACCGGTCACTCGACTGTTATCAACGCGTCGCGCTCGCGGGCGTCCACCCGCCCGATGATCGCGGCCTCTGCAAGCCCTTCCGCGGCGAGCCGCTCGACCAACCGTGTCGCGCCCGCCTCGGATAGCGCGACGAGCAGCCCGCCCGAGGTCTGGGGATCGAACAGCAGGTCGCACCACGCGCCCGGCACGGCGTCGCCGAACCAGACCTTGCCATTGAAGGCCCGGCGGTTGGCGGCCAGCCCGCTGGGCGCAACACCGAGTGCGCGCAGCTGCAGCGCCACGGGAAAATGCGGCACGCGGCGATGCGCGATGCGCAGCGCAACGCCCGAGGCGGTCGCCATCTCCAGGGCATGGCCGAGCAGGCCATAGCCGGTGATGTCGGTGCAGGCGTGCGTCTCACATTCGGTCATCAGCTCCGCGGCGCGGCGGTTGAGCTGCGCCATGCTCTCGACGGCTTGCGCTACAGCGCGTGCATCGGCCACGCCCTGCTTGAGGGCGGTGGTGATGATCCCGACGCCGATCGGCTTGGTGAGCACCAGACTGTCGCCGGCGCGCGCGCCGGCGTTGGTGACGACACGTGCCGGATCCACGAGGCCGGTGACGGCAAGACCGTATTTCGGCTCCGGATCAGTAACCGAATGCCCGCCGACCAGAGCCACGCCGGCCTCGGCAAGCTTGTCCGACCCGCCGCGCAGGATTTCGTGCAGCACCTCGAGCGCGAGCCCCTCCTTGGGAAACGCGACCAGGTTCATGGCGGTGAGCGGACGCGCGCCCATCGCATAGACGTCGGACAGCGCGTTGGCGGCGGCGATCCGCCCGAAGTCGTACGGGTCGTCCACGATCGGCGGAAAGAAATCCACGGTGTTGACGAGCGCAAGGTTGGGCGCGATGCGGTACACACCCGCGTCGTCGCCGGTCTTCAGCCCGACGAGGAGGTTCGGGTCGACCGCTGGCGGCAGGCGACGCAGGACTTCGCCGAGCGTATTCGCGTCCATCTTGGCCGCGCAGCCGGCGCAGCTCGCCCACTGGGTGAGCCGGGATTTTACCGACGGCGCGCTCATGTGCGTGCCTCCGGCCTGGGTTGCGCGGCCGCTACACGCGCATCGCCCTGGCGCCGCGTGATCCCTTGCCGGTCGAAATGCTCGAGCACCAGCAGCGCCAGCTCGCGCCCCACTCCGATGGTATTGCGGAACTCGCCCAGGGCGAGCCGGCCTTTCTCGTGCAGGATGCGCTGCGCATGCCCGCGCCACACATCGAGATCGCGCTGCGTAAGGTATATGCCGCTCGCCAGCTTCACCACCCGCCCGGCGCGTGCCAGCTCGCCCAGGAAACGTTCGAGCCGGGCGGCGGGCTGACCCAGTGTCGTCGCCAGCGCTTCGAGCTTGGGCGGCGTGCCGCCGCGCGCGGCCAGCAGCACCTCGATCCTTGCGGCGAACTTCTCCTCGGCGGCAGAAAATTGCTGGCGATGGCCGCGCGGCCTCAAGCCCTCGGCGACCTGCTCGACCTCGCCGCCGGTGACGAGGCGCGCGCTTGCGAGTTTGAAGGCGCGCGTATCGAGCTTCGGGCAGACGCTGGCGTGCAGCGTGGCGAGCGGTACCGCCGTCATGCGCGGGTGGGCCGCGAGATAATCGCGGATCGCGGCGTGCAGTCGCGCGGCCAGCGCATCGGTCGCCGCCGCGAGCGCCACCCACGGCGCGCCGCCCGCGCTCTCGCGCAGGAGATCGGCGCGTGCCGCGAGCCTGTCGGCCAGGCGTTCCGGGGTTTCGGCGAGCTGCTCGGCCAGCTCGGCTACGAACCAGCCGCCCGCGCCGCGCGCCGCGAGCCACGCGTCGAGCGCTTCCTCCGCATCGAAGCGCGCCAGGCGCGCGAGGCGCGCGCGCCGTTCGGGCAGACGCGCGCCGCGGCGCAACGCAAAGGGGTCGAGCACGACGCCGCCGCCGAGCGTGTGCCGCGCCTCGCCGCTGCGCACGATGAAACGGTCGCCGTACAGCAGCGGCGCCTCCTCATCCAGGCGCAACTGCGCAAACGCCGGTTCATTGGGTGCGGGCGTGGGTTCTTCCAGCCACACCAACCGGCCCAGGACCTCGGCGGTGCCGGCATGGACGTGTACCCGCTGATGGCTCTTGGGTGGTCGATCAACATGACGCGAAAGTTTAAGCAGCACGTCGGCCGTGCGCGCGGCGCGACCGAGACGGGTATCCACGAGCATCATGCCGCGCGCCAGCGCGGCCTTGTCGATACCGGCGAGGTTGAGCGCGCCGCGGCTGCCGGCGGCGACGTGCTCGGCCGGCCGGTTGTGCGCCTGCATGCCGCGCACCCGCACCTCTTGCCCGCCGGGCAAAACCCGCAGCCGCTCGTCCTTGCGCACCGCACCGGAAGCGACGGTGCCGGTCACCACGGTCCCGTGACCGGGCATGGTGAACACGCGGTCGATGGGCAGCCGGAAAAAGCCTGCCGTCTTGCGATGTGCAGGAGGCACAAGTGCCGCGGGCGCAGGGACGCGCGCGAGCGGCCGTTCCTGCACTCCTTGCAACGCGTCGGTAAGCGTCTTGCGCAAGTCGTCGAGCCCCTCGCCGGTGTGCGCCGACACCGGTACGATGGGGGCGTCCGCGAGCGGCGTGCCGGAAAGCAACGCGCGGATGTCGTCGGTCACGGTGCGCACGCGCGCCGCGTCCACGAGGTCGGTCTTGTTGAGCGCCACCACGCCACGCGGGATACCGAGCAGCAGGACGATGTCGAGGTGCTCCAGGGTCTGCGGCATGACGCCGTCGTCGGCGGCCACGACCAGCAACACCAGATCGATGCCGGTGGCGCCGGCCACCATGTTGCGCACGAAGCGCTCGTGCCCCGGCACATCCACGATCCCGACCTGGCCGATGCCCGGCAGATCGAGATGGGCGAAGCCGAGATCAATGGTCATGCCGCGGCGCTTTTCCTCCGGCAGCCGGTCGGTGTCGATGCCGGTGAGCCGCTGCACCAGCGCGGTCTTGCCGTGGTCGATATGCCCGGCGGTGCCGATGATCATGGTTTCGCCCCGGCCAGGGCTGCAACGAGCGTCTCGGGTTCGAGCAGCGCGCGCAGATCGAGCAGCAGCTTTCCGCCGTGCACGCGCCCGATCACCGGCGGCGTGAACTGGCGCAGTTCACGCGCCAGCTCGTCGGCATCGCCCGCGCGCGGTGTGAGCGCAATGAGACGCGTGGGCAGCACCGCCTCCGGCAGCGAGCCGCTGCCGATCTGCGATTCGCCGTTGACCACCTCGACCCGCGCGCGTTCGCCCGCCCAGCGCTCGACGTGCGGCAGCATGGCGCGCGCGAGGTCTTCGATCTCCGCGAGCGAACGCCCGATCATGCGATAGGCGGGGAGCGTCTGCGCGACGGTTGCGGGCGAGAGATACGCCCGCAACGTCGCCTCCAGCGCGGCGAGCCGCAGCTTGTCGCAGCGCAGCGCGCGCTTCATCGGGTTGCGCTTGATGCGTTTGATCCATTCCGCCCGCCCGACAATGAAGCCGGCCTGCGGACCGCCGAGCAGCTTGTCACCGCTGAAGGTCACCACGTCGGCGCCGGCGCGCACGGTGTCCTGCACCGTCGGCTCGCCGGGCAGGCCGAAGCGCGCCAGGTCCACGAGCGCGCCGCTGCCCAGGTCCACGACCACCGGCACTTTGTTCTTGCGGCCGAGCTCGACGAGCTTTGCGAGCGGAACTTCCTTCGTGAAGCCCTGGATGCGGTAGTTGCTGGTGTGCACCTTGAGCAACAGCGCCGCGCCCGCGTCGAGCGCCTCGGCGTAGTCCTTGAGATGCGTGCGGTTGGTGGTGCCGACCTCCAGCATCCGGCAGCCGCTCTTCACGATGATGTCCGGCATGCGGAAGCTGTCGCCGATCTCGACCAGCTCGCCGCGCGACACCGCCACGCGCTTGCGGTTCGCGAGCGTATTGAGCACGAGAAAAACGGCCGCGGCGTTGTTGTTGACCACGGTCGCGGCCTCGGCGCCGGTCAGCCGGCACAGCAGCTCCTCGATCAGCATGTCGCGGTCGCCGCGCTTGCCGGCGTCGAGGTCGTATTCGAGATTGACCGTGGCCGCCGCCGCTACCGCCGCCTGCACGGCCTCGGCCGACAACGGCGAGCGCCCGAGGTTGGTGTGCAGCAGCGTGCCGGTGAGGTTGATCACCGGCTGGACGCGCGGTGCGCGCCAGGACGCGACCGCCGCGGTGACTTCCGCGATTATCTCTTCGGCCGTGGGCGGCGCGCGCCGGGCGTCGGCACGCAGCGCGTCGCGATGCGTGCCGAGGCGCGCCTGAATCTCGGCCACGAGCAGCGCGTGATCGAGGGTCGCGCGCAGCGCGGCCAGCCCGGGGTGCTCGAGCACCTCGTGCACGGCGGGTAGTGCTGCGAGCGTTGTCAGGGGTTTGCCGGCCACGGGACGATTCAACCTTCCAGATCGCGCTTCTTCTGCTCGAACTCTTCCTTGCCGATCTCGCCGCGGGCGTAGCGCTCTTTGAGGATGTCGAGCGCCGAGTTGCCGCGCGCTGCACCGCCGGACCGGTCGAAGGTCCATTTCCCGAGTGCGATGATCCCCACAATCACCAGAATCCAGAACAGCAGCATCGGAAGCGGACCGAAACCCCACCACCAGCCGTGACCACTTGCATCGCCCCACATGGTTGCCTCCTTTGCCCGTTTGCGGGCGCTAGAACGTCAGGTTCATATCGGCCGGGATC
>ERZ1292633.6010-Hain-H41-02um-R1-6010-length-10759-cov-5_pt1 | contig 10759 bp, 11 predicted proteins | sample MGYA00564406_ERZ1292633 | MGnify/ENA primary metagenome ERZ1292633 (study PRJEB36523, sample SAMEA6512639) | groundwater metagenome | collected 2019-01-08 | study: AquaDiva: Metagenomics assemblies of 32 groundwater samples
AGTGTAGCGCAGCTTGGTAGCGCACTTGTCTGGGGGACAAGGGGTCGTGGGTTCACAAATTGCATCGCAATTTGGACGCGTAACGAAGTGAAGCGCCCCGAAGGGGTGAAAAGGCTCGCCTTCAGCGAGCATTTTCATCAAATCCCGCCACTTGTATTGGAAAAATTGCTTGTGTAAAGCGAATTCATATTGTCGGAGTGTAGCGCAGCTTGGTAGCGCACTTGTCTGGGGGACAAGGGGTCGTGGGTTCAAATCCCGCCACTCCGACCATTAATTCAAACATTCACTTTTTTACTCGCGAAACCAATGGAGCAGTTTCTTTTTCTTCGATTTCGCCCGGTCGAACCCGCATCCATTTGAACAAAGGATAAAGCGGAAATACCCAAATAATCCCGGCAATAGCAAAGAATAGGAACTTAACCAGCGACGGCTTGTTTTCAAATAAATTGCCTGTAGCCAAAGCAAAAAAGACATAGAAAAGCATGAATATGCAAGTCGAAATAAGGGCTATGGCGCGTCTTGCAGTTGGTTTCATGAGCATTGTTTTCCAATAATGTGCAGACAGCTTGATTATCGTTCAATTGTGTTTGAAAGAATTTTCAAATATCCGCCGCGCTAGTTTGATTAGGTGATTAGAAAATGAAGTCAAGTGATTTGCGTATAGCCCGCCCGCGAAACGGAAAGACTATCGCCATTTGGTTATATTGTGTTGCATTTTTGGTTTTCTTGATAATCATGGTTGGCGGCGCTACGCGGCTTACCAATTCTGGGCTTTCGATTGTGCATTGGTCACCGATAAGTGGTGTAATACCGCCCCTAAACGCCTCCGATTGGCAACAAGAATTCGAATTATACCAAAAAATCCCCGAATATATTTTGCAAAACCAAGGCATGAACCTAGCCGAGTTTAAGCGGATTTTTTGGTGGGAATGGGCGCATCGATTATTGGGGCGCGTCATTGGTTTTGCGGTTCTTATCCCGTTGCTAGTTTTGGGGCTTGGGAAAAAGCTAAGCACAAAAGACGTCGCACCTCTTTTCACAATTGCGCTCCTCGTCGGCTTGCAGGGCCTTATTGGCTGGTGGATGGTAAGTTCAGGGCTTGACGCAGGAAGGGTGGATGTGGCTTCCTATCGTTTGGCCGCGCATTTGGGTATGGGTTTTTTCCTTTTGGGTTTACTCCTGAAACTGGCTACTGAATATTGGGGTGCTGTCAAAATTTCGCCGCTAAAATCCAATTTTTGGACGGCAATATTGTCGCTGGTGTTCATTCAAGTCATTTTGGGGGCTTTTACCGCAGGTTCACATGCGGGGCTTGTTCACAATGATTGGCCCAAAATTGATGGTCATTGGCTGCCGCAAGAATATTTGCGCTTACAGCCGATTTGGGAAAATTTCAGCCAAAACACGCAAACAATACAATTTAATCACCGCATTATGGCGTATGTCATATTTGGGCTATTGGCCTTTGACCGCGTGAAGCACAGATTCAACGCATCAAATGCCACCCAAAAAAATGCAAATTGGGCATTTTTCGCATGTTTGGCCCAAGTGATATTGGGCATTTCATTGTTGTCGATATTTGGAAAATACACCCCGCCGCATGTAATCGGCGTGAATATGGGGGTCGCGCATCAGGCTTTGGCAGCAATATTTTTCGGATTAGTGGTCTTGGCGTGGCTAAGCAGTCATAAAACAGACAAGCAACACACATAATTACTTCCCAAAACCACCAACAATTGCTAACAGGCGCTCGTAATTATCAAAACCCAAAGGAAAAAAACCATGACTGCTATTATCGATATCATTGCCCGCGAAATATTGGACAGCCGTGGTAACCCAACTGTTGAAGTTGATGTTTTGCTTGAAAGCGGTGCGCATGGCCGCGCAATGGTTCCTTCAGGCGCTTCAACTGGCGCACATGAGGCGGTCGAAAAGCGCGATGGCGATAAATCGCGCTATATGGGCAAAGGCGTTCTCGATGCGGTTGAAGCCGTAAATAGCGAAATCTTCCAAACGCTTTCGGGTTTCGACGCTTTGGATCAGCGCCAGATCGATAGTATTTTGATTGAGCTTGACGGAACGCCAAACAAATCCCGCCTTGGTGCAAATGCGATTTTGGGCGTGTCTTTGGCAGTGGCGCGCGCTGCTTCCGAAGCAGTTGATTTGCCATTATTTAATTATGTTGGCGGCATCAATTCGCGGGTGCTTCCAGTGCCGATGATGAATATTATCAATGGCGGCGCACATGCCGATAATCCAATTGATATTCAGGAATTTATGGTTATGCCATTGGCTGCGCCAAGTTTCACAGAGGCTGTTCGCTGGGGCAGCGAAATTTTTCATTCGCTAAAATCAATTCTCAAAGCCAAGGGCCATAACACAAATGTCGGTGATGAAGGCGGTTTCGCACCCAATATCGCTAGCGCCGACGAAGCGCTAACAGTAATTATGGAAGCAATTGTCAAAGCTGGCTTTAAGCCGGGTGATGAAATTGGCCTTGCGCTTGATTGTGCGGCGACTGAATATTTTGAAAATGGCAAATATGAAATGAAAGGTGAGGGGAAGACTTTCACTTCAGACCAAATGGTTGGCTATCTTGAAAACCTAGCGGCCAATTTCCCAATTTATTCAATTGAAGACGGCATGGGCGAAGATGACATGCATGGTTGGGCCGCGCTAACGCAGGCGATGGGCAAGAAAATCCAATTGGTAGGCGATGATTTATTCGTAACCAACCCAATCCGCCTTGCCGATGGCATTAAGAATAATATCGCCAATTCGATTTTGGTTAAAGTCAACCAAATCGGAACGTTATCCGAAACTTTGGACGCAGTCGATATGGCGCACCGCAATGGTTATACCGCCGTAATGTCGCATCGTTCAGGCGAAACCGAAGATTCGACTATTGCCGATTTGGCTGTAGCGACAAATTGCGGACAGATTAAAACTGGATCGCTGTCGCGTTCGGATAGGATCGCAAAATACAATCAATTAATTCGCATTGAAGAAATGTTGGGTATGCAAGCCGTCTATGCGGGCCGTGGAGCATTGAAACAAGTAAGGTAGCAAAAGTCTTTGAGTTTATTGTCATCCCCGAATTTTCGTAGAAAATGTCGGGGATCTCAGAAAAATAGGTACGAGATCCCCGACAAAATCTTCGATTTTTCGGGGATGACATTTATTTCTTTCACCGAACTCACACACCTTGCAACACATTATTCACAAGTTTTCGCTAGGTTCCGATTCAAACATTGAAGCGAGAAAAATGGCAGCTAGTTCAAGAACCCTAAAACCAAGTGCGATTTTCAAGTTGCCGTGGCTGTTGATTTCGCCTGCAAAAATGGGGCTTGCTATCATTGTCGTTTTCTTTGTGTTTCAAGCATTCACTGGTAAACAGGGGCTATTGTCGTGGCGGCAATATGCAATTGAAGCCGAAGCATTGGAAATTCAGAAAGCGGAATTGCTGCAACGCAAGACCCATCTTCAAGATGCCGTTTCCCGATTAAGTTCCGCGCGTGCTGATTCTGATTTTATCGAAGAACGAGCCATTCGTGACATGAATATGGCGGACCCGCGCGATATTGAAATAAAAATACCCACGCCGCCGCCCGAACTAGCTACAAATTAGCCCGATTTCGCATATGCACAATGCAAAAATTGCTGTTAGGCATGTATATTAGAACGCCAATATCGTGCTAGTTTGCTTTTGATAAACTGCATCTAAGGAAATGTGAATGGCGGCCAAAAAAGCAGCAGCTCCAAAAGTGAAAGCTCAAGACATAGCTTCGCGCGAAGAATTATTGGAATATTACCGCCAAATGCTCTTGATACGGCGGTTTGAGGAGAAAGCTGGGCAGCTTTATGGCATGGGTCTGATTGCGGGTTTTTGCCATCTTTATATTGGCCAAGAAGCGGTTGTCGTTGGCATTGTCGCCGCGCAAAATGCTACTGATACTGTTATCACCGGCTACCGAGATCATGGTCATATGTTGGCAATGGGGATTTCGGCACGCGAAATAATGGCCGAATTGACGGGCCGTGCCACTGGTTGCTCGCGTGGCAAAGGCGGCTCAATGCACATGTTCTCGCGTGAGAAACGTTTTTATGGTGGTCATGGGATTGTTGGCGCACAAGTATCATTGGGTACAGGTTTGGCGTTTGCCCATCGTTATCGAGAAGATAATGGGGTTTCACTGGCATATTTTGGCGATGGTGCTGCAAATCAGGGCCAAGTTTATGAGAGCTTCAATATGGCCAGCCTTTGGAATTTGCCGGTGGTTTATGTCATCGAAAATAATCAATATGCGATGGGGACAGCTATTGCCCGCGCTTCCGCCGAAGTTGAATTATATAAACGCGGCATAAGTTTTGAAATTAAAGGTGAGCAAGTCGATGGCATGGACGTTTTGGCGGTTCGTGCGGCGGCGCAAAAAGCGCTAGATCATGCAAGAAGCGGCCAAGGCCCATATTTGCTGGAAATGAAAACTTATCGTTATCGTGGTCATTCCATGTCTGACCCGGCAAAATATCGCCCGAAGGACGAATCAAGGATTGTGCGCGAGACTTCAGACCCTATTGATCACATAAAAAACCTTGGCCTTGAAAATGGCATATTTAGCGAAGATGATTTGAAAACTATTGATGCCGAAGTAAAAGCAATTGTTGCCGACGCCGCTGAGTTTGCGCAAACCAGCCCAGAGCCATCGGTAGATGAATTGATGACAGATATTTATTTATAAAATTCACATTTTGAGAAATGATGGAGTTGAAGATGAAAACAAATAAGAAACTAGCATTTATTAGCTTAGGCGCAGTTGCAATGGCGATAATTGGTGCTTATTCCTATTCAAATGGCGCCAACGCACAAGCGGCGCAGGAGCCTGCTGCTGCCCCTAAAGCCTCGAGCATTCCTCGCTATGTGGGTTCATTTAGCGCGGGCCTGATAAATGCAATTACTTACACCCCAAGTTGCCCAGGCTATGTTTTTCCAATGGATGCAGCCGCAATTCAGGAAAGCCGTTCACGCGCTTTTGTCGAAGCCGAAGTAATTCGCTTTCGCAATATTCGTGAAGGCATGGATAATTATGAAGATTGCATGATCGAAAATGCCCGCCGCGATATTGACGTTATTTCGGGCAAATTGAGCGGATATTTGACCGCTGAAGCTGGCAAAGAAGCTGCAAATTACTCAGCACTCGGCGAAGCCGCGCGGGCGAATGCTGATCGCATCAGAAGTGGCGGCGGCGGTGCTGCCAAAAAGAAGAAAGGCGCACCTGCGACCGCTGCGCCTGCTGAGACGGGAGTATTTGTGTCAACTTATACGAAACCAGCCGGCCGCCAAATCGGTTCAATAACTGCAGGAACCGCCGATGCCATCAATTATAGCAACCCGTGTGGCGCTTTTCTTGGCGAAGTGAGTGCCAATCATTTCGCAAATGTAGTCGGTTCGGCGGCTTTCAATTCTTTAGTCGATTATTTGCAGCATATGCCCGAAAAAATTGAGGAATTTAGGGCTTGTCGCAACGAGCAAACCAATGAAGATTATGATTTAATTCAGCTAAAAGTCCAAGATGGCGTGAATGCGGTATTTGTCCCCGTCAAAACCAATTTTGAACGCCAATATAATTTGGTCAATACTCAATTGAATTTACATCGCCAACCTGGTGGCCTTTTGGCTCCAGCTTCGACGCCACGTCCAAAAGCGCCAGCGCCAGCTAAGAAAAAGCGCGGCTAGGTAACAATCTGTTCCCCTCCCCTTGTGGGAGGGGTTAGGGGTGGGGTAATACAAATAATGCGGTCGAGCCTTGACCCCCCTCCGAATTCTTCGGGGAAACCCCTCAGAATCTCGGCTCCCCCACAAGGGGGGAGCAAGAACTGTCGATTACCCTCCCTTTGTGGGAGGGGGTAGGGGTGGGGTAAAAGAATAATGTGATGGAGTTTGAATTTGTTAATTGATATTATTATGCCTGCGCTTTCGCCGACAATGGAAGAGGGTGGCCTGACAAAATGGCTGGTGAAAGTTGGTGATGTCATTAAATCGGGTGACCTCCTTGCGGAAATCGAAACCGACAAAGCCACTATGGAAGTAGAGGCCGTGGACGAAGGCGTGGTCGAGGAATTATTGGTCACTGAAGGCGCGCTTGGCATCAAAGTAAACACTCCAATTGCACGGATTAGAGGTGAGGGTGAAGCAAGTGCCGCACCCGCGCCAATGCCAGTTTCAGCACCGCCAGCCACGCCAAAAATCGCGCCGCCGCCAGCCGCGATGCAAGCTGCAACAACTCCCGAACCCGCGGCGTTTGACGGCCCAACCGCAAAAACAACTGTCCGTGATGCGCTTCGTGATGCCATGGCCGAAGAAATGCGGCGCGATTCAGACGTATTTTTAATCGGTGAAGAAGTCGCGGAATACCAAGGGGCATATAAAGTAAGCCGAGGCCTTTTGGAAGAATTTGGGCCAAAGCGCGTCATTGATACGCCAATTACCGAACATGGTTTTGCGGGTCTGGCAGTGGGCGCGGCTATGGCAGGTCTAAAACCAATCGTTGAATTCATGACATTTAACTTCGCCATGCAAGCTATTGATCATATTATCAATTCTTCGGCCAAAGTTTTATATATGTCGGGCGGGCAGATTTCCACATCAATTGTGTTTCGCGGACCAAATGGCGCGGCGTCACGGGTTGGCGCACAACATAGCCATGATTATTCGTCATGGTATGGCAATGTCCCGGGGCTCAAAGTAATTGCGCCTTATGATGCCGCCGATGCCAAAGGATTGCTCAAAGCGGCAATTCGCGACCCTAACCCGGTGGTATTTTTGGAACATGAAATGCTTTATGGCACCGAGTTTGATGTTCCAGATGGCGATGATCATATCGTGCCAATTGGCAAAGCCAAAATTCGACGCGAAGGCAGTGATGTAACGATTACCGCGCATTCGCGTATGGTTGGTCATGCCTTGATTGCCGCAGAACAGCTGGCGACAGTCGGGATTTCTGCCGAAGTGATTGACCTAAGAACCATTCGGCCGCTTGATAGCGACACAATCGTGACTTCAGTTATGAAAACCAATCATTTGGTTAGCGTCGAAGAGGGCTGGGGGCCAATGGGTGTTGGTGCCGAAGTTGTGGCAATTGTCATTGATAAAGCTTTTGATTGGCTCGATGCGCCGCCAATGCGCGTCCACCAAAAAGATACACCACTTGCTTATGCTGCCAATTTGGAGGCTTTATCATTGCCGCAAGTTGATGATATTGTCGCTATGGTGCGAAAAGTCTGTAATAAATAATTTCAAAAAGAGAATAAATAAATGCCAATTGATATAATAATGCCAGCTTTATCGCCCACGATGGAAGAAGGCGTGCTTGCAAAATGGCACGTTAAAATCGGTGATAAGCTTAAATCTGGTGATATTATTGCCGAAATCGAAACCGATAAAGCGACAATGGAAATTGAAGCAGTTGACGAAGGCGTTGTCAGCGAAATTTTGGTCGCCGAAGATACTCAAGGCGTTAAAATCAATACGGTTATTGCCCGAATTATTGGCGACGATGAAGGCACTGCGCCGCCAAAAACGGCTGCTCCAAAAATTGAACAGCCTGTAGTGGCGACACCCTCTGCTGCGCCGGCCGCTGCACCCCCACCAATTCCTGCCGCTATTTCAGCCAAAACTGGTGATAGATTACTCGCGTCTCCACTTGCTCGCAGGCTTGCTGCACAAAGCAACATTGATTTAGCCACCATCAAAGGCAGTGGGCCCAATGGGCGGATTATTAAAATTGATTTGATGAATGCAAAACCAAGCGCGGCGGCAGCGGCAACGCCTGCAACTCCTGCCACGCCGCCACCAGCGACAATTGCAGGCCTGCCTTATGAAGCTGACCGTTATGACATCCAAAAACTCGATGGAATGCGCCGCACAATCGCGCGCCGCCTCACTGAAAGTGCCCGCGATGTGCCGCATTTCCCGCTACAAGTGGATATTGAAATCGACAAATTACTGGAAGCCCGAAAAGGGATTAATATCCAGGCCGAAGCATTGGGCGGCAAGGTTTCGGTCAATGATTTGATTATCAAAGCTACTGCGCTTGCCTGCAAAGCTGTTCCCGCCGCCAACGCCACATTCACCGATGAAGGCATATTGCTGCATCACCACGCCGATATTGCGGTGGCGGTGGCAATTGACGGCGGCTTGATTACGCCAGTTATTCGCAATGCAGAAACCAAAGGCCTATTGCAAATTTCCAATGAAATTAAAGCACTCGCCGCCAAAGCCAAAGCCAAGAAACTCATGCCCGAAGAATATTCAGGTGGTACTTTTTCAGTTTCCAATCTTGGCATGTTCGGCATAAAGAGCTTTAGCTCAATCATAAACCAACCCCAAGGTTGCATTTTGTCAGTCGGGGCAGGCGCACCAAGGCCAATAGTCAAAAATGGCCAAGTCGTTGTGGCAAATGTGATGACCGTGACCCTAACATGCGATCACCGAGTAGTAGATGGTTCAATCGGTGCGGCTTGGGTTATGGCATTCAAAGGCTTCATTGAAGAACCAATGAGCATGATGTTGTAGTGCAGAAAACAATTTGACAATCATCCTTTAGTGTATTACTACTACAACACACTAAAGGATATCGTCCATGCCAAATCAAAAATTGCCGCTTAAAAATTACGTGCCGCCGATAAATATTAAACTGTCAGCTTTATGGGCATCTTTGATGTTTCTTTATATTTACGCGGATTATTTTATGCTCTTCATGAAAGGGCATATCCTTAAAATGAACGATGGCATTATGGGGCCACTCGGACCTGCTACGCCGCAAATAATGCTTGGGGTTTCGGTATTGATGATTATCCCTAGCCTTATGATTGCCGCCTGCATAATTTTGCCCCCAAAAATAAATCGTATCGTAAATATTCTGTTCGGGGTAATTTATACTTTGGTGATATTTGCCGCAGCTTATGGCGACGATACGCCTTTTTGGATTTTATTTTCGGTTATTGAAATGGCAATAACCCTTGCGATTTGCTATTTTGCATTCAAATGGCCACGTGAAACGCAATAGCAAACATGGTTAACGCCGCCTAAAACCCACGCAAACCTGATTGTAACCAAATTGCTATAACATCCCCATCACGAAACGGAGATTTCGATATGGGTTGGTGGAATAAAGAAACGGCACAAAAAAGGCCGACAGATAAATCGCGTCAAACTGATTGGCGCGGCAGTGAAATTGTCGAGGCAGAAATTGTGGACAGGCGCGGACCGCGCTCGCAATTGCCGAAGGACAGGTTACGCCGCGTGGATGTGCAGGGCCGTTATAGCTATCGTTAGGGTGAATTAGTGTCTCCATCGTTTCCCCGCCCCTTGTGGGCGGGGTTAGGGGTGGGGTAAAACAAATAATGTGGTGGGGTGTTAACCCCACCCCGAATTCTTCGGGCAAAGCCCTCAGAATCTCCGCCCTCCCAAAAGGAGAGGGCAAAGACCCTCCCAATCCTCGGCTACAAAATCCACAAACCAAACAGCAATTAAAGCGTGACCTAACCTTGCGAAGTCTCTATGACATCTCGCTATGATAGAGATTTTCCTTGCTTCATTCGCGACATTTTTTGTGGTTATAGATCCACCTGGCATTGCGCCAATGTTTGCGACTTTAACCGATCATACTTCACGCGCGTGGCAACGCAAAATGGCTGTAAAGTCGGTAGTTATTGCCAGTATCATTTTGGTGGGTTTTGCATTTGGTGGCCCGTGGCTTTTGCAAAAACTTCATGTTTCGCTTGATAGTTTTCGAATTGCAGGCGGCACTTTATTGTTCTTAATCGCGGTTGACATGCTGTTCGAGAAACGCAGCGAAAGACGCGAGGAGCGCAACGAAAAAGTCCTGTCCGAAGCCCGTCTGCACCCCGAACGCTTTGAAGATATTTCAGTATTTCCAATGGCGATTCCCTTAATTGCTGGCCCAGGAGCCATCGCATCAATCATGCTGCAAATTGGGCAAAATGCTGAAATTGGCGGTAAAATGGTGGTTTTGGCAGGGGCAGGCGCGAACTTGATTTTATGCCTAGTTGGCTTTTTGGTGGCAGGCAAAATCACAAAAATCATGGGCCCAACCATTGCAACAATGATAGAGCGAGTTTTTGGCATTATCTTGTCGGCTTTGGCGGCACAATTTATTGTCGATGGCATTCGCGGCGCTTTTAATCTTTAGGGAAATAATATGAGTAATTCTTTCGATTTAATCGTTATAGGCGGTGGCCCGGGCGGCTATGTTGCGGCAATAAGGGCGGCGCAATTGGGTATGAAAACCGCAGTGGTGGAGCGTGAGCATTTAGGCGGTATATGTCTAAATTGGGGCTGTATTCCAACCAAAGCGCTTTTGGCTTCGGCGGATGTGTTTGAGAAAATGCAACACGCTGCCGATTATGGTCTAAGCGGCCAAAATATTGGTTTTGATTTGGAAAAAATTGTTGCTCGTTCGCGCGCCATTTCCAAACAACTCGCTGGTGGTGTTTCTTATTTGCTCAAGAAAAATAAAGTCACAGTATTTGATGCTGAAGCCAGTCTCAAAAAAGGCGCAGCAGCTCCAATTGTGATTGCCAAATCCAAAGATGGCAAGACCCAAGAATTAACCGCAGCCAATGTAATTATTGCCACAGGCGCACGTGCGCGCACAATTCCTGCTGCGGGATTGGTTCCTGATGGCAAATTGGTTTGGACCTATAAAGAAGCAATGGTTCCAACCGAGTTCCCCAAACG
>ERZ1292633.6011-Hain-H41-02um-R1-6011-length-10759-cov-3_pt1 | contig 10759 bp, 12 predicted proteins | sample MGYA00564406_ERZ1292633 | MGnify/ENA primary metagenome ERZ1292633 (study PRJEB36523, sample SAMEA6512639) | groundwater metagenome | collected 2019-01-08 | study: AquaDiva: Metagenomics assemblies of 32 groundwater samples
CGGTGCTTCTTTAATTTTGCAGCCCAGCCAATTCCTACAGCGTGGAGCATTTGGGAGCCAACTGGAATAGAAACGGGGAATGCATTGACATCTTTTGGAGCGGAATTTCCTTTTTCAGAACCCATCCAATAGTATGACAGGGTCTTGATTGGCATTCCTCTTGCAATGTACGCAGCTGTTTCCCGAAATGCTGGGACTATCCAATCGGATTTTTCTAGTGCAAAACAGCTTCCGATTTGGCAAGCCTCCTGCCCTTCAACTGGAATGTATGTAAACATCCTGCCTTGCCTTTGGAGGTTCATGCATTTGCGATCAAAAGTTCTCGCAAGGAGCATTTGCCTATACATTTCCAAAAGCTGATCATTTGTAAGTTTTGGATCTAGGGATGCATCTACATTTCCAGATTCATCTAAAATTTGCATGTATTCGATTTTGAATTCTGCGGATATTTTAATTGGCATATTTTTTACACCTGTTTTGGATTGTTTTGGTTTGAATTTTGCGCTAATGGAACAGTTGGAATAACATTATTTTCAACTCTTAATGGCAATGGACCTTCAACTCCTTTTTTCAAAATTCCTTCCATGAATAATTCTCCAGCTTTATAAGAGCTTCGGATGAATGGGCCGCCGGCAACATATAGAAAACCCATTTTTCTTGCGGATTCGTTGTACTGCTCGAATTTTTCAGGGGCTACGTATTCCGTTACAGGAAGGTGCATGATTGATGGGCGCAAATACTGCCCAAAAGTTACAACATCAACTGAATTGGAGGTTAAATCTTTCAGGGCAATTAGCACTTCCTCTTCCTTTTCGCCTAAGCCTAGCATGATTGAAGTTTTTGTGAAAATTTGGGAATCGAATTCCTTTACTTTTTTTAGCAGCTTGATTGATTGCCAATAGTTGGCCCTATAATCCCTTGCATATTTTTGCAATCTTTCAATGGTTTCTATGTTGTGCGCAATTACATTTGGTTTGGCATCAACAATAATCTTAAGCAATTCATCATTGCCGCGAAAATCAGGTATTAGAACTTCAACTAGAACGTTGTTCTTTCGAAGCTCCCTAATGCACTGCGCAAAATGGTTGGCTCCTTGATCTGGCAAATCATCGCGATCAACTGAAGTTATGACAACGTAGGTTAGGCCCCATTCCTTTACTGCTTTAGCAAGATTTTCTGGCTCCTGCGGATCTATAGGAATGCCAGCTCTTCCTTTCCTAACATTGCAAAATCTGCATCCTCTTGTGCAAGTATCGCCTAAAACCATAAATGTTGCGGTTCCAGAGCTCCAGCACTCTGAAATGTTTGGGCAGTGGGCCTCCTCGCATACAGTATGGAGCTTGTTTGCCTTAAGCGTTTCAAGCACGGTTTCAAACTTTTGGGTTGTGGGCGGCCGAATTTTTAGCCAAGCGGGCTTTTGCAGCTGCGTTTTCATTCTTTCTTCTAACATAGCCGTTTTATTGTCTTGCGCCAACTTTAAAAACCCTTTTAACGAACTACCAATCGCCAATCGACGTAATGAAAGTTTATTATTCGAACAAGGTATGGTTTTGGCATGGTTTCGAAGAAGTTCATCATAGTAATTGTTGGCGTTGCAATTGTTTTGGTTTTGAGTTGGGTGGGAATTACAATTTTAAGATCGGATCATGCATTTTCAACATCATTCAATCAAAATTTATGCAAAGCCCAAATTGAAAGGGTATCTGCTTGTTTGAAAGAATCGGGGGAATGGAATAGTGAATTGAAAAATTTGAAAGCCGATGACTACGGAGTAAGTTTAGAGTGTTTAAAAACAAACGGACCTCTTGAAGGAACTCCTTGGAAAGCCGACGAAACCCACTTCAACTGCGGCCCAAAACCCTCGTAAATGGCGGTTTAACTTTTCTCATACCTTTTTAAGCTCTTCATTCGTGAAGTTTGCAACGCTTTATTATGAGGTGGATTTTGTATGGCAGGAGCAGTTAAAGTTAGGGCAAGATGCATGAAGGAAAAAATGGAACGCGAAATGAAAGACCCAAAAATTGTAACCATGAAGAATGGGATGAACGCATACAAGGGAAACTGCGTCAAGTGCGATTGCAAGATGTTCAAAATCGTTGGGAAGGCAAAATAAAAGGCCTTTTCTTTTTTTTTCTATTTTTTTACTTCAAGGCTTTTTTGCATTCGCCCACAAATTCGGTTGCACACCTAATTGCCTCGTGCACTTCATCTGTGGAAATGATGTTTATTTCCTCATAAATTATAAGATGCCGTTTTTTGCGCATCTTTTCAAATGCATAAATTAGCTTATTCCAAGAATCGCCTTTTAATTCGCTTTTCAAATACAAAACAACCGCAACGTGCTTATATTGTGAAAACGGCCTATAGCCTTTTGAAAACATCATCGCCCTCCCGGATTGCAAAGCGGCATTATAGGCGATTGCAAACGCCCAATCGAAATCGCCATGCTCAAGATTTGACTTGGCGGATTTCAAATCCCTCTCGCCAATTGCCAAACTTTTCCTTGCAAGCTCCCTGCTTGGGATAATTCTTTCAATTATCCTATCCCTTAACAGCTCTTCTAAACTCATCCGGATCGCCAATTATCCCAATTATAGGTTTATTTGCAATTTCTAAAAGCAGATGATGCCTTAGCTTAATATTCCTTTTGAAATCCTCCAAATTCCATGCAATGAAATTGATTTCCCGACCTATCTTTTCCTCAGCTTTCCTAATTGAATCCATTAAATCATTTGTTTTTGCCTCGGTAATTATCAAAAGGTCGACATCGCTTTGCGCCACTTGGTTTCCGGATGCAAATGAACCGAAAATAATTGCGAATTTGATAGGGTATGCACTAAGTTCAATCCGCAAAGGTTCCCCGATGCCGGCTGTTTTCAAAAAAATCCGCCTAAGCTCGTCATAAATTGGCGATTTATGGTTAATCTTGAAATATTTCAAATTGCCTTGCTTTAATGAAGAAATCAGTCCAAGGGATTCCAAATTCAAAAGTTCGCGGTAAACGCCGTTATAATTTGCCTTAAGCCTCCTCGCAAGTTCCCTGGAGTAAAAGCTGCGGTCTGAATTCAATATAAGTTCGCCCAAAACCTGGCCCCTCGAATTGGATCCGAACAATCGACCAATATTTGTAGTCATATGACTACTTTTTGTAGTCAATATTATTAAGGCTTTCGTTGCCGAATTTTATTCGCAAATCGGAATAATTCCAACGCCCCCCTATTTCTTTTCTTCAAACTCGTTTATTGCAGCCTTAGCAACCATTACGGGAAGCAAAGCGCATTTGAGCCTGCTTGGAGTCAGTTCAGAACCAAGCCAAGCTGTGACATCTTCTTTTTCCAGCTTCATGGCGTCCGTTATTTTCATTCCAATCAGTTTTTCGGATAAAATTGAAGCGGAAGCTTGCGAAATTGCGCATCCTTGGCCACGGTATTTGACATCGGAGATTTTGCCGCCTGAAATTTTCAAATAAAACTCGACTTCATCCCCGCAAAGCGGGTTGGAATCCTTGAACTTTGCATCCGGCTTATCCATGTTGCCAAAGTTCCGGGGGTTCTTGTAATGGTCCAGAACGTTTTCGCGGTAGATGTCCATAAATTAACCTTTTAGTTTGCCATATGCTCTAACTGGAACTGGCCTTGGAATAGGTTGCGGAACAAACTCCTTAGCTTTTTCTAAAGCAGCCTGAAGTTTGGCTTTTGCCCAATCACGGACTTTTTCAGGAGCGAGCGGGGGACGCAAATAAGCACGCCACCTCCAATTGGCTATGCTATGGTTTAGAAAATTACGATTTTGAACCTTGAATCGGTAATATTCCTGCCTGTTTTCTGGAAGGAAAACTAAATCCCCGTTCTTTTTAACATAAAAAATCGGGTGTGTTTTGGATACTATTGAAGGACTCGTCCAGCCTTCTCTATACGCCTCCTCGGGCTTTGTTTCAAGAAGTCCAAATTTGTTTATTGAGTCTATAATTTCCCTATGTTTTTTTTTGTAATAATAAATATAGTTTCCTCGAATCATTAATGGCCCAACCATTACGGCCCCTAAAGGCCTAGGCATTGCATCGAGCAAACCCAAAGCGGGTATTGAATACGCGATTATGCCGGAAATAAATTTTTTTTTCCGGCTGGAAAGAATACCTACATCTGGCTCAAGGATTATTTTTCTGACATTTGGATTCAAATGCTCCAACTTAACAATTACTTCCTTTGGTTTTTCCTTTGCCATTTTTTCACTTCTTAAGAATGCTTTCCGTGAATTTCAGGGCTTCGACTAGCTTATCGATGTCGGCTTTGTCATTGTAGACATAAAAGCTGGCCCGTAAAGTCGCTGGAACGCCAAATCTTTGCATCAAAGGATGCGCGCAGTGATGGCCGGCCCGAACTGCAACTCCTTGCTCATCTAAAAGTGAAGCGGCATCGTGCGGATGCACTCCTTGCAAATAAAAAGCAACTACTCCTCCTTTCTTTTCGGCATCTTTTGGGCCGTAAATGCTAATTCCCTTGAATTCCAAAAGCCGTTGCAGGGCGTATTTTGTAAGTTCAACTTCATGTCTTCTAATGTTATCAATCCCAATTGCATTTATGTAATCAACTGCAGATCCAAGGCCAATGGATTCGGCAATTGCAGGAGTTCCGGCTTCAAATTTTGCAGGCAGATCCGCCCATTTGGCATCTTGCAAAGTAACTTCCCTTATCATGGAGCCGCCGGTTAGAAAAGGGGGCATTTTTTCAAGCAGATGTTTCTTGCCATAAAGTATCCCTATTCCGGTTGGCCCAAGCATCTTATGTCCGGAAAATGCAAGGAAATCGCAATCCATTGCCTTGACATCAACTTTCATGTGCGGAGTTGATTGCGCCGCATCAATTACGGAAATTGCGCCAGCATCATGCGCTTTTTTGACCATCTCCTTTACGGGGTTGATTGTTCCAAGAACGTTTGATGCGTGCGTGAAGGAGACAATTTTTGGCTTCTTTTTCAGCTGGGAATCAAACTCTTGCATGTCAACAAAGCCATCATCGGTTACCATGGCGTAAAGAAGGGAGCCTTTTTTGCGTTTTGTTAGTTGCTGCCATGGAATTAGATTAGAGTGATGCTCCATTTGAGTGATTAAAACAGAATCATTTGATTGGAGGGCAAAATCGCCATATGAATAGGAAACTAAATTCAGCGATTCAGTTGCATTTTTTGTGAAAATCACTTCTTCCGGAGATGCATTGATGAATTTTGCAATTTTTTCGCGCGCTTTTTCGTATTTATCCGTAGCCTCTTCTGAAATGGAATATATCCCGCGATGGACGGATGCATTGTAGTTTTTGTAGTAATCATCCATGGCTTCGATTACTTGAAGCGGGCGCTGGGCAGTTGCCGCCGAATCCAAATAAACCATTTGTTTTCCATTGACTTTTCTTTTAAGGGTTGGAAAATCATTCTTAAGTTTAGCAAAATCGACCATAGTAATCGCCAATAAAGGTTCTTGGCTGAATTGTTTAATACGATTGCGGTTTTGGCTTATTTGCGGTATTTGTAGTGGCCTTCGAATAAATCCTTCTTTTCAATTGAGTGCGATTCGTCCTTTGAGATGCCTTCCAAGCGCTCATGAAGCTGCGCAAAGGGTTTTCGCTCCCACATAAGTTCAAAAAGAGCGCGTATCCTATAAGCAACTGCTTTTAGCTTGATTTGTGAAAGAACAGGAGAAAGAAAGCCTTCGACAACTAGTTTGTTTGCATCATCAAGTGAAAGGCCGCGCGACATCAAATAGAAAAGCTGCGCTTCATCGATTTGGGCAATTGACGCCGAATGCGTTGCCTTCACATCATTGGTGTCGATTTTAAGCCCGGGAATTGCATCCGAGCTGGAATTTTTCCCCAATAGGATGCTATGACCTGCAAGGTATGAAATGGAATTTTTCGCATCCTTGCCAATTGTTGCCATTCCCTTGAATAAGCCTTTTGAGCCATCACGGTAAACCCCTTTTGAAACAACTTTACCTTTTGAATTTTTTCCAAGGTTTGTGATGTTTGAAGTTATCGAATAACGCTCTGAATCACTGCCAAAAATTACGCCATAATCTTCCCCAAACGACTGCTCTCCTTGCATTATTGTGTTTTGAGAGGAAATTATCTGCTTTCCGCCAAAATATCCGGATGAAGAAAAGGATTTGGCGTTTTTTTCAAGCAAAATTTCCTTTTCGCAAATAAAGGCGCTTTTTTCATTGAAGCTGTTGATGTAATTTAGGGAAATGCTTGCATTTTCTTTTGCATGTGCAATTGTTGAGCTAGAAATCAGGGCGCCTTTTTGCGAATGGGAATAATTTTCCTCGGTTAATGTAAAGGAGGAGCTTTCCTTGGCAATAATTAAATTCTTTGTTGCAATGAATGGCAAATTCTCAGGCGAATTTAGAAGCGAAATTGGCAATTCAATTGCGGTATTTTTGGGAATATTAATGAAATAACCGCCAGTAAAGGTTGCCAAATTCAGGGCAGAATATTTGTTGTCTGGGGCTTTGTCAAAGTATTGGCGGATTAGCTTTTCTTGGGATTGGATCGCTTTTGAAATTGGCAAAATTGTAATTCCATCAATTGCTGGAAGATTTTGGATTTGTGTTTGAAGCTGCTTTTTATCCAAATCTATTTCCAATGAGGCTGCGTATTTTTTGAAAAGGGGCGAATTTTCAATCGGGAGGGTTTCGAATAGTTCCAACGCTTCAAGCCTTTTGTTTAGAAGCCAACTTGGCTCTTTTGCGGATTTGGAAAATTGAGCAATTGATTCTTCCGTAATTGATAATTGTTTTTTTGGATTTGCCATGCTGGTTTAACCTACTGAACCTGACATTTCAAGCTGTATTAGACGATTGAATTCAACTGCGTATTCCATCGGGAGCTCTTTTGTGAAAACTTCAAGGAAGCCATTTACCACCATTCCAAGCGCTTGCTGTTCTGAAAGTCCTCTTGACATCAAATAGAAAATCAGATCTTCGCCGATTTTTCCAACTGAAGCTTCATGCGTAACTGTTGCGGTGTCATTTCGTATTTCATTGTAGGGAATCGTGTCGGTTTTTGAAAGCTCATCTATTAGGAGGGCATCGCATCTTACAGTGCTTTTTGCAAAATCCGCTTTTTTTCCGATGTGCAAAAGTCCGCGGTAAATTGATTTGCCCCCATCCTTGCTGACGGATTTTGAAATTATTTTTGAGGTAGTGTAGGGAGCTAAATGAACGGCTTTTCCGCCTGCATCCTGAATTTGGTTTTTGCCAGCGTAAGCAACTGAGAGGATGTCTGCGCGGGCGTTTTTTCCAAGCAAATAGATGCTCGGGTATTTCATAGTTATGCGCGAGCCAATATTGGCATCTAACCATTCAACGTAAGCATTCTCATATGCAAATGCGCGCTTTGTAACTAGGTTGTAAACATTGCTCGACCAGTTCTGCAAAGTTGTGTACCGAACTTTTGCATTTTCCATTGCAACAATTTCAACAACTGCTGTGTGGAGCGAATGCCTTTTTCCTCTATATTGTGGCGCTGAGCAATTATGCACAACTACACCGTTTGCAACGTAGGATTCGTCATCTTCCACACTGAAATTATAGACATCTAAATCAGCAACTTCTTCAAATGAAATGGATTTTATCGGTACAAAGGCATAGTTTTCGGATATTTTCACAAAAGACTTTGCGGTTACGCCTAAAAGCTTTTGGAATTGCACTTGGCGCCCAACAGCCACTTCGTTTGATGGGTAAACATCAACCAAGGAAGCGAAGGGCAAAAGGGATTCCCCGCCAATTATCAATGCAAACATCGTATGTCTGCCTTCTCTTGGGGATTTGTTAATGGAAGCAAAAACGTTTTGCCTGAGCATTATATCACGGATTTGCAAAATCAGCTTTTCAGATATGGAATTTATTCTAAATGTCCGCTTTACACCGCCCGCATACTGGACGTATATATAGCTTCCATCGCCCCGCCAATATCCTTTTACAAGTTCCTTTTGGTTTTCCAAAGCTTCGTGCAATGCCCAATCCGGCAGATGCTTGTTTTCGGCCTTGAAGCCAAATTGCGATTTGAAAAACCGCGCTGCAATAGTGGAGCATAAAACAAGTGTAATCCCGTTTTTGTATTCCTTGTATTCAAGGGGTTTTTTCCCAAAATATTTTGTCAGCAAGGAAATTACATCATCAAGATAGCTGCGTTCATTCTTATTGAAAGTAAAGGTCACGTAATGCTCTCCAAGAGTTGTTCCTTCAGCTAGGTAATATCCAACCAACCTAAAGAAATCCTTATCCGTATGCAGGGCTAGGGGAATGTCTTTGAAACCTGCCTTGCCATTTCCCTTTCTTATGGAAAATGTGCGTACATCCTGCGAATCAATAAAACGATTGATTGGAATGCAGGCATAATCGCCTTTCCTTAAATCAGAGGCATTTATCCACTGCGTAGTCCAATTAGTATTCCTATATTCTTGTTTTTCCCTCCTCACAGCCAAAAACGGATGTTCCGAAGTTGTCTTGATTTCCTTTGAAGAATCTCCATAATATTTGATCGAAAACAATTTTCCGGCATATTTCCTAACTTGCGTTTTGTAAACCTTTTTGTTCCTAATCTTATCGGTTAGGACTAAGTCGCCTTCTTTCACATCTTCAATTGATTTTATGCCTTGCGAGGTCGCAATTGGAGTTCCTTTTGTGAAGCAACCTTCGATATAGTGCAATTTTGCGCCCTTGTCTGCAATTATTAGTGTCCGCTCAAACTGACCCATGTTTTCCTTGTTAATCCTAAAATATGCCTGTAGGGGCAAATCCACTTCGACGTTTTCGGGGACGTAAATAAAGGAGCCTCCGGAAAATACAGCGCTATTTAGGGATGCGAATTTGTTATCCTCTTTTGGAATAACTTTGCCAAACCATTTTTTGAAATGCTTGCTGGCAATCATCATGGTTTCATAATTCAAATTCTGCTGCTTGATTTTTTCCTCGGTTGGGTTAATGGCAGTGTCCGGATCTACAAACACCACTCCAAGCTTATGCAAGCGTGCCTGCAAGCTATGGTAAACATTTTCGCTCTCCATTTGGGCGCCTACGCCAGCTAGGAATTTTCGCTCAGCTTGCGGAATTCCAAGCTTTTCAAATGTATCACGGATTTCCGTTGGGACGTCTTCCCAATTGTTTGCCTGGGAATCCGAGGGCTTTGCATAGTATACAATGTCATCAAAATCAATTTCGGATAAATCCGGGCCCCATGTTGGCAACGGCTTTTTGAAAAATAATGAAAGGGAATCCCTGCGGTATTTCGAGAGCCACTCCGGCTCGGATTTGACTTTTGAAATCTCCTTTACGGTTTTTTCGGAAAGCCCGGTTTCAAATTCGTAAACGGATTTTCCGGCTGTTTTGAATCCGTATTTTTGGTCAAACCGTTCCCTGAATTGTGTATCGGAATTTGTTGGCATAAATTTTCAACTCGTAAATGAAGAAGGGCTAATTGCGCATGCTCCTTGGCAAGCTATTTCTTTCCTTTTTCCTTTTGCAATTTCAATTCCTCCAAAATCCACTCGTACCCTTTTTGCTCAAGTTTTTCAGCAAGTTCGTGCGTCCCGGATTTGACAATCCTTCCATCCACCATGACGTGCACAAAATCCGGTTTTACAAATCGCAAGATGCGCTGGTAGTGGGTTATTAGTAGAATCCCAAGCTTGTTTTTTGCCGCAAGGTTGATCCCTTCGGATACGGTTTTTAGGGCGTCAATGTCAAGCCCGCTGTCGGTTTCGTCCAAAATCGCAAATCTTGGCTCAAGCATTGCTAATTGAAGAATTTCGGAGCGTTTTTTTTCGCCGCCTGAAAAGCCCTCGTTCAAATACCTATCTGCAAACGATGGGTCCATTTTCAGCTGCTTCATTTTTTCCGTAAGTTTTTTGTGGAATTCCATTACAGGGATTTTTCCGTTTTGAGGATGCGATGCATTGTATGCGTTTCGAAGGAAGTATGCAAGGCTGACGCCAGAAATTTCCTGCGGGTATTGGAATGCCAAAAACAGCCCTTTTTCAGCGCGCTCATTTGGGGTTAGGGAAAGTATGCTTTTTCCATCAAGCAAAATATCCCCGGAATTAATTGAATATTTGGGGTTTCCCATTATTGCATTGCTAAGAGTGCTTTTGCCAGAGCCGTTTGGGCCCATGATTGCATGCGTTTCGCCGTGCTCTATTGTAAGAGTTAACCCTTTGAGTATTTGCTTCCCATCAATGGACACGTGAAGGTTCAAAAGTTCCAAATTAGACATCTACTTCGCCCTTTTCAAGCCCTTAAATTTTGAGTGCATTCCCCAGCATTGCACAACTTCCAAAGCCTTATTTTGCAAAACATATTCTGCATCATTTGATGCTGATGAGAGTTTCCTTGAGATCATGCTTTGGTGTTCGAATTCCTTGAGTCGTTTGCTAAGAAGAGCCGGAGTTATGCCTTTAATTTGCCTCTTTAACTGATTGAAATGCGTATTCCCCAAATAAATTTCATTCAGGATCCTAAGCGACCATTTCTTCTCAAAGATATCGACCATTTCCAAAACCGGGCAACTTTGAATTGAACAATTATGCATTTGCTTCATGGAATTCCCCCATCAATTGCGCCTTTTCCCTATAGGAGTATTCAAAACATACTGCTATTTAACCCTTGGGGGATTTTAATATTCTTCAGGAAATATTGTTTTTCTCTAATAGTTTGGGTGGTTTTATGAAATACGAAGCCAAGAATTATGAATCATTAATTGGAACCGAG
>ERZ1292633.6015-Hain-H41-02um-R1-6015-length-10757-cov-10_pt1 | contig 10757 bp, 9 predicted proteins | sample MGYA00564406_ERZ1292633 | MGnify/ENA primary metagenome ERZ1292633 (study PRJEB36523, sample SAMEA6512639) | groundwater metagenome | collected 2019-01-08 | study: AquaDiva: Metagenomics assemblies of 32 groundwater samples
TTGAAGCAGACCACGTTATCGCGTGGTGATGTGTTCTTCTCTTCCGAATTATATGTTGAAGAAAGAGAGTAGGAGGAGAGAGAAGGAATAGTGGCTGTGGGTGGAGGGTATAAGAAGGAAAATGAAAAGGCATGTAACGACATAGAAGGCTCGCGTGTCATAGAAGGAGTGGTGGAAGACAGTCTGCGAGGAGAGAGGATATCCTGCAGATGAGAGGGGTATGGCGAGAGTAGAGAGTAGGCATGGCGGTACGGGTGAAGCGCATCAGTAATATTTATCCACAGGTGTGGAAAGACTTGTGGACTTCTTGAAAATAAGGATTCTGGGTGGACACATCAACTTTATGGCAGGAGAGCACCGGGATTCTCAAAGAACGGGTGTCAAAGGATGTCTACGAAACCTGGTTTCAAGACATATCTATCGAAAATATAAGCGATTATGAGGCAACGCTACGGGTACCGAATCGCTTCTTCAGGGATTGGATCAGAGAACACTATCAGACGATTTTGGAAGATGTGATTGGGCAAGTAGCCGACAATAGGGGTTTGCGGGTGGCGTATACCATTTCAGAGCCGGAAGCGAAAGGGAAAGAGCCTGTAAGGGAGACGATTGAGCGTGTGCCGGGCACGGTTTCCACGCGCGGCAAGCGGCCGTCGCATTTGAACCCCCGGTATATGTTTTCGTCTTTCGTGGCCGCTTCAAACAATCAGTTAGTGCGGGCGGCCTGCCTCAAGGTCGCGGAATCGCCGGCGACCTCCTATAACCCCCTGCTGATCTACGGAGGGGTGGGTCTGGGCAAGACACATCTGATGCATGCCATCGGCAACTTCGTCCTGGAGCATACAGACCTCCGGATCGCCTACGTCACCTCGGAGCAGTTCACCAACGAAGTCATCAACGGCATCCGCTACGACAAGATGATCGACGTCCGGCGGCGCTACCGGAACATCGACATGCTGCTGGTGGACGACATCCAGTTCATCGCCGGCAAGCAGGCGACCCAGGAAGAGTTCTTTCACACCTTCAACAGCCTGTATGAAGCCCGCAAGCAGATCGTGGTGTCGAGCGATCGCTACCCCAAAGATATGCCGGAAATGGAGGAGCGCCTCCGCTCGCGGCTGGAATGGGGCCTGGTCGCCGACATCCAGCCGTACCCGCTGGAGGCGCGGATCGCCATCTTTCAGGACAAGGCTGACCGGGAGGGCCTCGCGATCCCGAACGACGTCGCGCACTTCGTCGCCAACAACATCAAGGCCAACATCCGGGAGCTGGAAGGCTCGCTGGTCAGGCTGGGCGCCTACTCGCAGCTGACGGGGCAGACCATCACGCTCGAGATGGCGCAGAGCGTCCTCAAGGAGCTGATCAACGAGAGAAAGCGCGTGATCACGCTGGATGCCGTGCAGGAGGTCGTGGCCGAGAAATTTCACATCAAGATTTCAGAGATGAAGTCGAAGCGGCGAACCAGAGTGCTGGTCTACCCGCGGCAGATCGCGATGTTTCTGTGCCGGGAGATCACCCAGCAATCGTATCCGGAAATCGCGCGACACTTCGGGGGCAAGGATCACACCACCATCATGCACGCGTGCAAGCAAATCGAGAAGGCCAAGCAGAGCGATCCCGGCCTGGTCGGAACGCTCGAGGAACTGAAGCGCCAGATCACCGGCGCGTAGGCCAGAAGGAGGGAGGCGGATGAAGATCAAGATCGCCCGGGACGAACTGCTGACCGGGTTGCAGCGCGTCCAGGGCATTGTGGAGAAACGCAATACCATGCCGGTCCTCTCCAACATCCTGCTGGAGACGAAGCAGGACGGGATCGAACTGGTGGCGACGGACCTCGAGATCGGAGTCCGGGGGCATTACAAGGCCGACGTCCAGCAGGCCGGCAGCGTGTCGCTCTCCGCCCGCAAGCTGTATGAGCTGTTGAAAGAGGTGGCAGCCGGCGAGATCACCATCACGACGCAGGAAAACAACTGGGTGCAGATCCAGGCCGGCCGCAGCCAGTTCAAGATCGTCGGGATAGCGGCCTCCGAGTTCCCCGCGCTCCCCACGATCGAGCGGGAAGGGCGGGTCGCCATTCCCGGCAGCGGGCTCGCATCCCTGATCCGCAAGACGCTCTTCGCGGTCGGCGACAATGATGCGCGATACATCCTCAACGGCCTCCTGATCACGCTGCACTCGTCGGACAAGAAAGTCACCATGAAGCTGGTCGGCACCGACGGGCACCGGCTGGCGGTGGCCGAAAGTGACGTGACCCAAAGCGCAGGCACGGATCTGCCCAAGGAGATCAAGGCCATCATCCCGCGCAAGGCGGCGCAGGAGATACGGCGCCTGCTGGAGGAAGAGGAGGGCGAGCCGCTGCTGGGCTTCACGAAGAACCTCGTCACCTTCCAGAAGAGCGGGCTGTTCCTGACCTCGCGGGTCATGGAGGGGACGTACCCCAACTACCAGCAGGTCATTCCCAAGGAGAGCGCCAAGAAGGTCGCGATCGAGCGGACCGCGCTGGAAAGCGCGTTGCGGCGCGTCGCCGTGCTCTCGAAGGACAAGACGAATGCCGTCAAGGTGATCCTCCAGAACGGCTCGATCACGCTGCACACCAGCAGTCCCGACGTCGGGGAAGCCACCGAAGATCTGCCCGCGCAGTACCGCGGGGAGAGCCTGACGACCGGGTTCAACGCCCGGTACCTCCTCGACGCGCTGGCGGTGATGGACGGCGACACGGTCAATCTGGAGATCAGCAGCCCCCTGAGTCCCTGCGTGCTGAAATCGGACGGGGATCCGGGATTTCTCTGTGTCGTCATGCCGATGAAGATCTAGGACTTCGAAGAAAGAGGAGGTCTATGGCCATAGACGAGACCACGCCCGCGAACGGGCAGCGCGACTCATACGATGCCGACCAGATCAAAGTGCTGGAAGGCCTCGACGCCGTCCGGAAGCGTCCCGCCATGTACATCGGGAGCACCGGCCCAGACGGGCTGCACCACCTGGTCTACGAGGTGGTGGACAACAGCGTCGACGAGCACATGGCCGGGTTCGGCGAGACGATCGAGGCCACGATTCACATCGACGGCAGCGTCACGGTGGTGGATAACGGCCGGGGCATCCCGACCGGCATGCACACGATCCAGAAGAAGTCGGCGGCCGAGGTCGCCCTGACCATGCTCCATGCCGGCGGGAAGTTCGAGCAGGGCGCCTATACGGTCTCGGGCGGCCTCCACGGCGTCGGCGTCTCGGTGGTGAATGCGCTCTCGGAGTGGCTGGAGATGGAGATCTGGCAGGACGGCCAGGTCTTCGAGCAACGGTACGAGCGCGGCAAGCCCACGGCTCCCCTGAAGATCACCGGCAAGACCAAACGGCGCGGCACGAAGATCACCTTTAAGCCGGACAACCAGATCTTTGAAGCGACGGACTTCAGCTTCGACATCCTGGCCCAACGCCTCCGCGAGCTGGCCTTCCTGAACAAGGGCCTGGAGATCTCGCTCAAGGACGAGTGCAAGGAAAAGGAGCAGGTCTTCCGCTACAAGGGCGGCATCGTCTCGTTCGTCGAGCACCTGAACGAGGCCAAGACGCCGCTCCACAAGCCCATCTACATCAGCGTCGAAAAGAGCGACATGATCCTGGATGTGGCCCTCCAGTACAACGACGCATACGCCGAGAACATGTTTTCCTTCGCGAACAACATCAACACGCGCGAGGGCGGCACCCACCTCGTCGGCTTCAAGGCGGCGCTGACCCGCACAATCAACAACTACGCCAACGCGAACGACTTGCTGAAAAAGGAGACGGAGTCCCTGACCGGCGACGACGTCCGCGAGGGCCTCACGGCCGTCATCAGCGTGAAGCTTCGGAACCCGCAGTTCGAAGGGCAGACCAAGGCCAAGCTGGGCAACAGCGAGGTCAAGGGTATCGTGGAAGCAGCCGTCAACGAGGCCCTCGGCGCATACTTCGAGGAAAACCCGCCCATCGCCCGCAAGATCATCGGGAAGGCCATCGACGCGGCGCGGGCGCGTGATGCGGCCCGCAAGGCCAAGGAGCTGATCCGCCGCAAGAGCGCGCTGGAAGGCGGTTCCCTCCCCGGCAAGCTGGCCGACTGCTCGGAGCGCGACCCGGCCCACAGCGAGTTGTTCATCGTGGAGGGCGACTCGGCCGGCGGCTCCGCCAAGCAGGGACGCGACCGGAAGTTCCAGGCGATCCTGCCGCTCAAGGGCAAGATCCTCAACGTGGAGAGGGCCCGCTTCGACAAGATGCTCGCCAGCGAGGAGATCCGCGTGCTGATCCTGGCGCTCGGGACCGGCATCGGCCGCCCGCGCGAGGAAGGGGAGAAGAGCAAGGACGACTTCGACATCGAGAGGGCCCGCTACCACAAGATCATCCTGATGACCGACGCGGATGTGGACGGCAGCCACATCCGGACGCTGCTGCTCACCTTCCTCTACCGCCAGATGCATGAGCTCATCGAGCGCGGCTACATCTACATCGCCCAGCCGCCGCTCTTCAAGATCAAGAAGGGCAAGACGGAGAAGTATCTCAAGGACGAGAACGCGCTCAACGAGTACCTGGCCGATCTGGCCGTCGAGGCCGTCGAGGTCTACCTTGAGAGCGGGCAGGCGTACGTGACCGGCCGCCGCCTGCTGCCCGTTCTGAAGAAGCTCATCGCGTACGAAGGCCTGCTCGCACGGTTCGGCCGCAAGCAGCACGAGTCCGGGATCCTGCGCGCATTCGTCGAGGAGCCGGGCCTTGACCGGGACCTCCTCAGGAATGCGGCGGCCCTCAAGAAGGTCGTCGCCAGCGCACAAAAGGCGCTGATGGCCAGCTATCCCAAGGCGGCGATGGAGATGCAGATCGTTCCAGACGAGGAGCATGACTCCCACAAGGTCGCCTGCCGGGTCCAGACGAACGGTCGCGCCCAGAGCCTGGAGCTCACGCACGAACTGGTGGGATCGGCCGACTTTCGCGAGCTGCAACGGCTGGCGCCGTCTGCGATCGGACTGGGCCGGCCGCCGTACAAGGTCAAGGCGGGGGATGAGGAGACGCAGTACGCCAATACCGCCGACCTGGTCAAGGCCATCCTGGAGATCGGCAAAAAAGGGAGCAGCCTCCAGCGCTACAAGGGTCTCGGCGAAATGAACCCGGATCAGCTCTGGGCGACCACCATGAACCCGGAGACCCGTTCGCTGCTCCAGGTCAAGCTCGAGGACGTCGCCGGGGTCGATGACATCTTCTCCGTCCTCATGGGCGACGAGGTCGTGCCACGGCGCAATTTCATCCAGCAGCACGCGCTGGAAGTCCGCAACCTTGATGTGTAGGAGGTAAGGGATGCCGGTTGACGAGAGACTGACGCAGATCGCCATCGAGGACGAGATGCGCTCGTCCTACCTCGATTACGCGATGAGCGTGATCGTGGGGCGCGCCCTGCCGGACGTCCGGGACGGGCTGAAGCCGGTCCATCGCCGGATCCTTTACGGCATGAACGAGATGGGCCTGGCCCACAACCGGGCCTACCGCAAGTCCGCCAAGATCGTCGGCGAAATCATGGGGAACTACCACCCCCACGGCGATTCGGCGATCTACGACACCATGGTCCGCATGGCGCAGGACTTCAACATGCGCTATTGCCTGGTGGACGGCCAGGGCAACTTCGGCTCGGTGGACGGCGATCCGCCGGCCGCCATGCGGTACACCGAGGCGCGCCTCACGAAGCTCGCCGAGGAAATGCTGGCGGACATCGACAAGGAGACCGTCGACTTCCGCCCCAACTACGACGAATCGCGTGTCGAGCCGGTGGTCCTGCCGGCCAAGGTGCCCAACCTTCTCGTCAACGGCGCCGGCGGCATCGCGGTCGGCTACGCGACGAACATTCCGACCCACAACATCGCCGAGGTGGTGGCGGGCCTCCTCAAGCTGCTCGACAACCCGGAGACGACGATCGCTCAGCTCATGGAGGTGATTCCGGGCCCGGACTTTCCCACCGCCGGCTACATCTACGGCAAGCAGGGCATCAAGGACGCCTACCACACAGGGCGCGGGCTGCTGACGCTCCGCGCCAAGGCGAGCATCGAGACCGACGAGCGCACCGACCGCGACCGCATCATCGTCACGGAGATCCCCTATCAGGTCAACAAGGCGCGCCTGATCGAGAAAATCGCCGAGCTGATCCGGGACAAGCGCATCGAAGGCATTTCGGACCTCCGCGACGAGTCGGACCGGGACGGCATGCGGATCGTGATCGAGCTGAAGAAGGGCGAGATCCCGCTCGTGCTGCTCAACAACCTGTACAAGCACACGCCGATGCAGAGCACGTTCGGCGTGATCATGCTGGCGCTGGTGCACAACCGGCCGGAGGTCCTGACCCTCAAGCAGATCCTGGAGGCCTTCGTCGAGCACCGGCGCGAGGTCGTGCTGCGCCGGACGGCGTTCGACCTGCGCAAAGCCGAGGAGCGGGCCCATATCCTCGAAGGCCTCAAGATCGCGCTGGATCATCTGGATGCCGTGATCGCCCTGATCAGGCGCTCGCGCTCGCCGGAGGAGGCGCGCGGGGGCTTGATGCGGCAGTTCGCCCTGTCGGAAATCCAGGCCACCGCCATCCTGGACATGAAGCTGCAGCGGCTCACGCAGCTGGAGCGCGATAAGCTGACGCAGGAGTATGAGGAGATCATCAAGCGCATCGCCTACCTCAAGTCCATCCTGGGCTCCGAGGCCCTGGTCCGGCAAATCATCAAGGACGAGATCCTGGCCATCAGGGAGGAGTACAAGGACAAGCGGCGGACGCAGATCGTTCCAGAAGAGGCGGAGATCAACGTCGAGGACCTGATTGCGCAGGAGGAGGTGGTGGTGACCATCTCCCACACCGGCTACATCAAGCGCAATCCCGTCTCCCTCTACCGGGCCCAGCGCCGCGGCGGCAAGGGCAAGATCGGCATGGGGATCAAGGAGGAGGACTTCGTCGAAACGCTCTTCACGGCCTCCACGCATGACTATCTCTTGTTCTTCACCGACGCGGGCAAGGTCTACTGGCTCAAAGTGCATGAGATCCCCGAGGCCGGCCGCGTCGCCAAGGGCAAGGCGATGGTCAACCTGCTGGCGCTCGCCGGCGACGAGAAGGTGACGGCCACCCTGCCCGTGAAAGAGTTTTGCGAGGACCGCTACGTCGTCATGGCCACGCGGCAGGGGGTCATCAAGAAGACGGAGCTGTCGGCATACGGGAATCCCCGCCAGGGCGGCATCATCGCACTCACGCTGGACGAGGGCGACAAGCTGATCGGCGTGGAAATCACCGACGGCCAGAGGCAGATCCTGCTGGGCACACGCGATGGCATCGTCATCCGCTTCAAGGAGGAGGATGCCCGCTCGATGGGCCGCACCGCCCACGGCGTGCGCGGCATCACGCTGGATGAAGGGAATTACGTGATCGGGATGGAGACGATCACGCCCGACTCCACCGCGTCCATTCTCACCGTCACGGAACGCGGCTACGGAAAGCGCACGCTCGTGAGCGAGTACCGCCTCCAGGGCCGGGCCGGGCGAGGCATCATCAGTGTCAAGGTGACCGACAGGAACGGTCCGGCGGTCTCGTTCCATCAGGTCCGCGACGGGGACGAGATCATGGTGATGACGGCCGAGGGCAAGATTCTCCGCACCAAGGTGGACGACGTGCGCGAGATCGGCCGGAATGCGCAGGGGGTGCGACTGATCGACATGGAGGAGGCCGATCGCGTGGTCGGCGTGGCCAAGCTGGCTGAATCCGTGGGCGAGGCCGCTGGTGAGGACAAGACCAATGGAGACGAGTCCGGAGCCTAGGCCCCTCGACCCCCTCGTCAAGACCACGCTCACGCTCTGCATCGGGCTGATCGTCATCACGGTGGTCGGGATGATCCTGACCGCGCCGGACCGTTCCATCCCGCCATACAGCGTCATGGCCCAGAACGGGGAGCACGTGACCGTCAATGTCCCGCCCCGCACGACGGCCCCCGAGATTGAGGCCCTGCTGGTCCGGTTTCAGGCCGCGGGCCACGGAAACCGGGACGGATTCGCCCACCTCAAGATCAAGCCCACGACCCCCGGCGATCCGGCCGGCCGCTACCAACGCGTGACCATCTATGTCTTCGACAATGCCGGCCTGGCGGACGAGCCCTCGCTCAACGAGTACGTGCGTGGGGCGGACCCCCTCGCCCACTCCAGCTTTGAGCGCGGCGTGCGAGGGCTCTATCGGCTCACGACCGGGACGGAGTTTGCCGCGATGGGAAGCAGGATCATTTTTCAGGGGAAGGTCGGCGGCGGCTAGGGCGCAGATTTCGAGAAGAGCGTCTTCAGGCGCGTCTGGAGACCAGGATCGGCGACGGCGTGCACCGCCGCCGCGATCTCGGCGCGCGTTTCCGCGCTGACGTCCGCGTCCTTCTGTTCGGGGAGACCGGGCTGGGGGAAAGGGCCTTCGCCCGCGTCCGGGGGACGCACAGTCCCGACCCTGAGGACGATATCGCTGAGCGCCTCGCCGTCCGCCGCCGCATTGATCTTGGCGAGCAGTTCCGGCTTGAGGAAGAGGAGTTGCTGGAGCCAGACGGAGTTCTCGGCCACCAGATAGAGCTTGCGGTGCCGGACGGAGTCCGGCCACGTGTGACGCGCGACGTGCTCGCCGACGATCTCGGGCCAGTGTTGCTGGAGCTTGAACTCCAGCATGTGGATCGCCATGCCGTGTGTTTTGAGAAACCGGGCGAGGATGTCCGGCAGCGGGTTCAGGCTGGGGCGCTTGGCCATGGGCCTATCGTAGTACCTGACCGCGATAGCGTCAAGACGAAGGAGCCGCGATGAAAATCAAAACGCTCTTTGACAATTCGCTGTTCGAGGAGTTCATGGGGCAGGCGCTGGAGAAGTTCGAGCAGCACCTGAAGGACGAGGAGATCAAGAAGGGGCCGTTGGAGCAGCGCATGCGGGGCGCGCGGGAGTTCGCGGTGTTCCTGCTCGGGCGGGGGCATCGCAAGGGAGAGCGGACGAAAGGAAGGATCTAGCCGCCCTTGAATGCCGGCAGAATGGGTGTTATCTTATTGAACAACGCGAACGAAAGGGGGCGACCGGCTTCGACGGGGATCATGACGCCAGGGTGGCATGCCGAGCTCCGGGAACTCGTAAAAGTCCGGAAACAACAACAGCCAACCAAGAACTGGCACTCGCCGCTTAATGCGGTGACGTTTCTCTCCTGACGCCCGCGCGGGGGAAGAGGCGACGATTGCGGGCTGGCCTGACGCTGGTGCTCAGCGGCGGCAGGCGAGATGCACTGGGCTAGCGACCGTTCTAAGCCTGCCGGAGGGCGTGGACGGAAGCGAAACCCCAAATCGCCGGCTAAGCATGTAGAAGCCCTTCGCTGACGGTCTTCGGACAGGGGTTCAACTCCCCTCGCCTCCACCATCAACGGCCCCTGGGTCGCAGGACTCAGGGGCCTTGTTATTGGGCAGGCTCGTCCGGGAAGGACAGACATTCCGCATGTTCACCGGAAACCGACTTCAGGCGGCGGCTGGTGGCCTGGGCCAGCTTTTTGAAGATCTTATAGCCGAGGACCGGATGGGCCTCCAACACCTGGGAGAATTTCATGCCGTCGATCGCCAACGCCTTGAACGGCTCGGTCGCCCGCACGGTCGCCGATGCGACGGTATTGTCGTACAGGGAGAGTTCCCCGATGATGGTCCCTTTCTTGACGTCCCCGATCACCGACTGCTTCGACTCCTCCACGCCTTTGGTGACGATGGCCTGTCCTGAGAGGAGAAAGAAGACGGACTTGACGGGCAGACCCTCCTTGATGAGGCGGTCGTCGGCTTTTCCCTCCACCAGGCGGCAGAGGGGGGCGATGTGGTCAATCTCCTCGTCGCTGAGATCCTTGAAGAGCGACACCTGCTTGAGAAATTCTTGGAAGGTCATCTATGCGTCTCCTGCTTGGCTGTTCATGGTGGAGCCCAACGTTTCGGACGGCCCCCATTATAAACAATTACGGCAGGAGAATCACGCGATCCCGTCATCGGGGCTGGCATACGGCGGATTTCTCGTGTAACGTTGGTGTCATGCCGCGCGTGCTGAAGCCGTGCCCCTCCTCTCCCAACTGTGTCTCGTCGCTGGCGGAAGAGGATGCGAATCATCGCGTGCCGCCGCTGGGCTGGACCGGCGATCTCGACCAGGCCAAGGCCCGGCTCCGACAAGCCGTGCTGGCGGCCGGACACGCCACCTTCGTCGTCGAAGAGGGCACGTACTGGCACATCGAGTTTCGCAGCCGCGTCTTTCGATTTGTGGACGATGTCGAGTTCTTGTTCGATGCGCAGACCAGGTTGATCCACGTCCGCTCGGCCTCGCGCAGGGGGCGTTCGGATCTGGGCGTGAATCGCAAGCGGATTGAAATGATTCGTTCGCTCTTTCAATAGGTGCGCGTATGGATGAGAACCCACTCCTGCCGGACGACTCTCAAAGCAAAACCTTTCTGGTCAAGTGCGACCGCTGCGGCGCCACCAAGGAGTTGCATCTGTCCGATTTCGCGCTGGACGCAGACGATCCTTTCCAATACGCCTGCGCCTGCGGGAACACATGCCGGGCCGTCCTCAGCCAACCCCGTGCGCTGCGCAAGACGATCGATCTCATCTGCAGCTTCAAGCGTGTCTCGGACTCCCGGAAGGTCGACCAGTTCGCCGACGTGCTCGACATCTCCGCGAGCGGCATGCGCATCCAAACGGACCCTATCAAGAACATCGCCGAGGGCGAAGCCCTGACCGTGACGATCCTTCTGA
>ERZ1292633.6016-Hain-H41-02um-R1-6016-length-10756-cov-5_pt1 | contig 10756 bp, 11 predicted proteins | sample MGYA00564406_ERZ1292633 | MGnify/ENA primary metagenome ERZ1292633 (study PRJEB36523, sample SAMEA6512639) | groundwater metagenome | collected 2019-01-08 | study: AquaDiva: Metagenomics assemblies of 32 groundwater samples
CGGGGTGGTGCTGATCGACCGGAACACACCCTCACCCGGCGATGCACTCGCCAACGCCGACATCGCCTGTTACATCGCCAAGGGCAAGGGCCGTAACCAGACGCACCTGTACTGCGCGGAGAACGACCAGAAAGTGGCGATGAACCTCGAGCTCGGCTGGTCGGCGCGCCTGCAGGATGCCCTGCGCGACGACAACTTCGTGTTGCACTATCAGCCGATCCTGGCGCTTGCCGGTCTGGACACGGGGGAAGTCACGGACCAGACGGCCAACCTCTGGCGGCAGATGTCGCGGACATCCCCGCACATCGCGCCGCACTACGAAGTGCTGGTCCGGCTGGTGAACCCGCGCGGCGAGATCGTCTATCCGGGCGCGTTTCTGCCGACCGCGGAGCGTTTCGGTCTCATGCACCAGATCGACACCTGGGTGCTGACGCATGCCGTGAAAAAACTTTCGGAACTGAACAAGCTCGGCGGCGGCGCGACCTTCACCATCAATATCTCCGGCCATTCGCTGGATGCCGAAAACCTGGCGCCGCTGTTGCGCAACCTGCTCGAGAAGTACCAGCTCGCGGCCGGTTCGCTCGTGTTCGAGATCACCGAGGCCAGCGCCATCGCCAATATCGACGCGGCCAAGAAATTGATCAATGAATTGCGCGGTTTCGGCTGCCGCTTCGCGCTCGACGATTTCGGCAGCGGTTTCAGTTCCTTCTTCCACCTAAAACACCTGCCGGTGGATTTCGTGAAGATCGACGGCCAGTTCGTGCAGGGCATGGGCACCAACCCCGCCGACCGCGCGATTGTCGCCTCGATCAACGATATCGCGCATTCCTTCGGCAAGCGCACTGTCGCCGAATTTGTCGAGAGCGCCGACGTCCTGAAGATGTTGCAGGACTCCGGCGTCGATTACGTGCAGGGCTACTATATTTCACCTCCCTCGAGCGACCTGCCGACGATCGACCTGCGCCGTCCGGACGCCATCGGCCACGCCTGAGAACGCCCGGTAAGGGCGTGAAGCAATCGAGATCGTTGGCGAACGCCACGGGTCCGGCGAAGTGTTTTTTGATCGAGTCCAGCGTTTCGGTTTCACGCCCCAGCGTGCGGCGCATGCGGTGCGACAGCACCAGCTGTTTCACGCCGGCCTCATGGGCGATGCGACCGATGATTGACGGTGGCATGTGCAGGCGGCGCTCGACACCGCTGGCGCCCTCGGGCACCGCGTTGTGGGCCACCAGAAGGTCGGCTTGCCGGGCGAGTTGCTCCAGATGATCATCCTCGCCGTTCGTGTCGCCACTGAAGACAATACTTTTGCCGCCGGCTTCGATGCGCCAGGCGAGCGCCGGTATCGGACCATGGGCAACGGTGGTGGCGGAGGTTTTCAGACGGTCGTTGGCAAAAACGGACCAGATTTTTTCGCCGGCCTTGCGCGACGCGCGGATTTTGTCGCGTTTTTCCCCGACATCCCGGGGCTGCAGCTTGTAGGTGTTGCTGCTCATCGGACTTAAGAAATCACCCAGGTAGCGGTAAGCACCGCGCGTGTTGTCGAACAAGGTACGCATGAACGCCATGGTCGAGGGCATGAACTTGTTGCCCGCGGGACCGTAGACCGGCAACGGACGTACGCGGTCTTCGAAGAAAGACGATTTGATCAGTGCCGGCAGGTCGGCGGAGTGATCGACATGCAGATGGGTGAACAGGATCACATCGAGATCCGAGACGGCGGCCCCGGATTCGCCAAAGCGCAGTGCCGCCCCGCCGCCGATGTCGACCAGCACGCGCGGCTTGCCGCCGATCCAGACGAGGTAGCTGCTCGAGGCGCGCTTGTCCGCCAGTTCCGGGCCGCCCGAGCCTAGCACCTGGACCTGCACCGGCGCCGTGCCGCAGGCCGGGGCGGCGACGGCGGGCATCCACGCGCCGCTCAGCAGGACAATGACGATGCGCGCGATCACGCCGGCTCCATGCGCTGGATATGGTCGAGGCGGATAGTCACGGTTTCGCCCGAAGACGTCCGGCAGACCAGAAACTCCTCGTGATGGGCGGTTTTGAGATCGAGCGGCAATACCACCTGATCGTAGTGCACGTTGGCGTCGTGCCAGCGCAGATGCAGTTTCTGCCGGTGCAGGATGGCGATCTCGTATTCCGAGTAGCGCGTGCAGGCGATGGGCGCATACGGGTCTTGATCGCGGGGCTCAGTCATTGTCGCGTTGCGTCTCCAGTCCCGTCAGTTCGCCGTCCACGCCGACCTCGATCCGGAACACGATCGGGCGGCAGCAGACATAGCAGTCCTCGATGTATTCCTGGCTGCCGCCCGAGACATCGATTTCGGTCTCGAACGTCTCGCCGCAGTACGGGCAATGCACGCTTTGCTGATTATTCACCGCGCGAGTTTATCAGTGTTTGCCCGGCCCCCGGACAGGCCCCGCGCGCTTGCTTCGGGCCGGGGGGAGGGTTTATGCTGGGCGAGAACAAAATGAGAACATATGGGGCAGGACGAATATGCCGACCGACCGTTCCCGCCAGGTGTATGACTTCGTCCGCGCCTACACCGCGCGCCACGGCTATGCGCCCAAGCTGCGCGAGATCGCAGAGCATCTCGGCATTGCCTCGCGCGGCGTGGTGCACCGCCACCTGCGCGCGCTGGAGGAGGAAGGGTTCATCCGTATCGAGCCTGACCGCGCGCGCGGTATCCGTCTGTCCAGGGGCCGGGCGGCCGCGACGCGGCCGTTTCGCGTCCCCGGCTCCGTAAGCGCGCCGTCCCTGGCGCACTTCTCGCTGCCCCTGCTCGGGCGCATCGCCGCCGGACGTCCGATCGAGGCGATTCCCGGCGAAGATGAAATCGATCTCTCCGAATTCTTCGTCAACCGCGACCGCTTCGTGTTGCGGGTGCAGGGCGACTCCATGATCGAGGACGGCATTCTCGACGGCGACATGGTGATCGTGGAAAAACGCGAGACGGCGGAAAACGGCGAGATCGTCGTGGCGCTCATCGACGGTATCGACGCCACGCTCAAGCGCCTGCACAAGAACCGCGACGGCAGCGTGACCCTGCGACCGGCGAACAGCCGGATGCCGCCCATGCGCTACCCCGCGACACGCGTGCGCATTCAAGGAATCGTAGTAGGTCAGTTTCGCTCTTACCGGTGAACCATGGCTCCGCTTACCTGTTACTGGCCGCGGGCCATCATTCACATCGACATGAACGCCTTCTTCGCGTCGGTCGAGCAGCGTGATTTTCCGGAACTGCGCGACAAGCCCATCGGCGTCACCAACGGCGAGGTCGGCACCACGTTGATTACCTGTTCGTATGAGGCGCGTGCCCGGGGCGTGAAAACCGGCATGCGCGTGTACGAGGCGCGCCGGCTGTGCCCCGGCCTGATCCAGCGCCCGGCACGGCCGAAGGTTTACGCCGGGATTTCCACGCGCATCATGCACGCGCTCCGGGACATCAGCCCCGACGTGGAGGTGTTCAGCGTGGACGAGGCGTTCCTTGACGTCACGCACTGCCAGCGTCTGCACGGGAGCCCCGAGCATATCGCGCATCTGGCGCGACAACGTGTCCACGAGATCAGCGGCGGCCTGCCTTGTTCCATCGCCAAGATCGCCTCGGACATGAACAAGCCCGACGGCCTGACCGTGATTCCGCCGTGGGAGGCGCGTGAGCGTCTGGCCGATGTCCCGATGAAGAAAGTATGCGGCCTGGGCCCGAACATTGCCGAGTTTCTGTCGTTGTACGGCGCATGCACCTGTGGCGACGTTGCGCGCCTGCCCATGGCCGTGCTCGCGCGTCGCTACGGCGTGACCGGGAAGTATCTGTGGCTGGCGTGTCAGGGGAAGGATACGGAGCCGGTCGCGCCCGACGTCGCGCCACCCCAGTCCGTCGGCCACGGCAAGGTATTGCCGCCGCACACGGCCTCGGCGCGCGTCATCGAGATCTACCTGCGGCACATGTGCGAGAAGGTGGCCGCGCGCCTGCGCCGCTACGACATGCAGGCGGGCCGGCTGTACCTCGGCCTGCGGCTCGATGCGCCGCATAAAGGTAGCCCTACTCGCTCCGCTCGTTCGTCTTGCGATAATGAGAATATCGGGCAACTGTTCACCCTGCCGTACGGGCCGCCCGACGGCCGGCGCCTGTTCGAACTGGCGCAGAAATTTCTCCGGCACCGATGGCACGGCGCAGCCGTGACCCACGTGCAGGTGACGGCGCTGCATCTGCGTTCCGTCTCCGGCCAGCTCGAGCTTTTTTCCACCGACGATGTACGGGGATGCGCAGGAGCGACCGATACGCGCACGCTCAATCGTTTCAGCACCATCGACTGCATCAACGCGCGTTACGGCGAATTCACCGTCGCCCCGGCCACTTTGCTCGAACGTTCCACCATGCCCAACGTCATCGCCCCCGCCTGGCGCCCGGATGGACACCGGCAGCACATCCCGGAATGATCTTAAAGTTGGTTAAAAGTGTATGTAACATGGAAGTTATGGAGAAGATATGAATAAAACACAACACCAGTTTGGTGGTAGTTGGACCGATGAAAAATTAGAGCGTGTACGAAAATATCTTGTTGCGTACGCGAAGATCATGAACAAACAGAGGTTCCGTTTCGCCTATATCGATGCATTTGCGGGTACAGGGTACCGTGCAACAAAAAATAATGCGGATCAAGACGGATTAAAGTTTCCAGAATTTTCTGATAAAGAAACAAAAGAATTCCTCGAAGGTTCGGTAAGAATTGCCCTGAAAATTAAACCACGATTCACAAAATATTTTTTTATAGAGAAAGATCAAAGTCGGTTTTCAGAATTGGAAAAATTAAAAGATGAATTTCCTCAAGTCAGTTCTGATATCGTATTGGTTAATTCCGATGCAAATAGTTACCTGAAGGACCTGTGTGAAAATCGCAGGTGGGACAAAAATCGAGCAGTCCTGTTTTTGGACCCTTATGGCATGCAGGTTTCGTGGAAAACGGTAGCAGCAATTGCCAGTACGAAGGCTATAGACTTGTGGTATTTGTTCCCTCTGGGGGCCGTGAATCGAATGCTAACAAAGAATGGAAAAATAACTTCGGCTTGGCGTGCCAAACTGGATAAAATTCTTGGCACGACAGAATGGTACGATCTCTTCTATAAATCGGGAGAAGAAGTGGATCTATTGGGAAGTCGACCAGTGGTGAAAAAAATCGGTGATTTCGATTCTATAGGTAAATTTTTCGTTGATCGGTTAAAGACACTTTTTCCAGGTGTGGCTGAAAATCCGTATCCTCTGGTTAATTCCAAAGGAAGCCATCTTTATTTGCTTTGTTTTGCAGCGAGCAACCCAAAAGGGGCAACAACCGCAATCAAGATTGCACAAGATATCTTGAAACGGAGGTCAGATGGCAACTAAATCTGCAATTGAATGGACAGAGTCTACATGGAACCCGCTGACAGGTTGCACGAAAATTAGTCCGGGCTGCAAGCATTGTTATGCTGAGCGCATGGCTAAGCGCTTAGAGTCCATGGGTCAGCCTAATTACATCAATGGATTCAAGCTGACAATGCATGAGCATGTTTTGGAGTCGCCACTACGACTGAAGAAACCGCAAACGATATTTGTTAATTCCATGAGCGATCTGTTTCATACGGATGTGCCGCTTGATTTCATAAAAAAGGTTTTTGATGTAATGCGCAGGGCGGACTGGCATTGTTTTCAGGTTCTCACCAAACGATCAGATAGACTTCTTGAGCTAAACGGACGCCTACCTTGGCCAGATAATGTCTGGATGGGAGTGAGCGTTGAGAATGATAAATATGCTCATCGTATTGATCATCTTCGTGGCACCGGAGCAAAGACGAAGTTTCTCTCTCTTGAACCGCTTTTGGGTCCACTGCCAAAGCTGAATCTGAAAGGAATTGACTGGGTTATTGTAGGCGGTGAGTCTGGTCCAGGAGCTCGGCCTATGGAAGAAAAATGGGTTATAGATATTCGTGATCAATGTAGAAAAGTAAAAACGCCGTTTTTCTTTAAACAGTGGGGTGGATTTCACAAGAAGAAAACAGGACGATTACTTGATGGCAGAACATGGGACGAAATGCCGCCAAGATATAAAATTCTGAAAAGAAACGCCGCCTAAAGTAACAAACGGAATGTACGTGAAAGAAGCACAGACAATACCTGTCCAGCTGATCAAAGGCCGCGGCGCCGTATCGAATCCCGAAGGCCGGTTCGAGCGGTTGAACCGCGACCCATATGACGACGGCTGGGCCGTGGAGGAGGAAATCCCGCCGCTCAAGACCACGGTGCGCCTCGAGCAGTGCCGCACCATCATCGCGCACAACGATTCGCCCGACATTCCCTTTGACCAGTCCATTAATCCGTATCGGGGCTGCGAACATGGGTGTGTTTATTGTTTTGCCCGCCCGAGCCATGCCTATGTCGGATTATCCGCGGGACTCGATTTTGAAACCCGTTTGTTCGCTAAAACCAACGCCGCGGAACGGCTGCGCGTCGAGTTGGCCAGGCCCGATTACGAGTGCCATACCCTGGCGCTTGGCACCAATACCGATCCCTATCAGCCGATCGAGCGGCGCTACCGCATCATGCGCCAGATCGTCGAAGTGTTGGCCGAATGCGAACACCCGCTGTCTATCGTCACCAAGTCGGCGCTGATCGAGCGCGATCTCGACCTGCTGGCGCCAATGGCGCGCAAAGGTCTGGTGCATGCCTTCGTCTCCATCACCACGCTCGACCGGACGCTGGCACGCCGCCTGGAGCCGCGCGCCGCCGCGCCCGCGCGGCGGCTCGAAATCCTGCGGCGGCTGGCCGTGGCTGGAATCCCGGTCGGAGTGATGGTCGCGCCGGTCATACCGGCACTGAACGATAAAGACATCGAAAATATTCTGGAGCAGGCACGCGCCGTCGGCGCCCGTTGGGCGGGATATGTATTATTGCGCCTGCCGCACGAGGTCAAGGATTTGTTCCGCGAATGGCTGGCGCGGCATGAGCCGCTCAGGGCGGAACACGTCATGAGTCTGGTGCAGGGAGCACGCGGCGGGCGTGACAACGACCCCCGCTTCGGCGCGCGCATGCGTGGCACGGGTGTTGTCGCCGATCTCATCGAAAACCGCTTTGCCATGGCCTGCCGGCGCCTCGGCTTCAATCAAGATGAGTGTTCACTGGACCATGCGCGTTTTCGTCCACCCGCGATCAGCCCCCAACTCGCATTATTCTGACGTCCAAAATAAAAAGGGCCGGCATTCTTGCCGGCCCTTTTTATTTCGAAGCAGGAACAGTTATTTCTTGATATAGAAACGGTACACGCCGAGTGAATCTTCGGTCATGGCGAGCAGCTTGTGGCCCGTGGTCTTGATCCAGGTATTGACCTCGAGCGGCGCTGCCCGGCAGTCGCTGATGAGCTTGATATTCTGACCGGCACGGATTTGGACCATGGTCTTACTCGCTTCCACCACCGGCGTGGGGCAATGACTTCCAATAACGTCCACCGACTTTTCCACCGGCCAGAGGTCGCCTTTCTGGATAAAGAAGCCGAAGCCCCTGGGCCGTGTCCGGTCGATGAACAGGATCTGGTTATTCGTCTGTTTTGCCCAGACATGAAGATCGTTTTCAATGCCCGGAAAGTCGCTGATGAGCAGCAGAACCTGTCCTTCCTCCACGGTGCGCAGGGTCCGGCGCAGCGACGGCAAGGGTCCGGGGGAGGCCAGCCCGTTCAGATCGAGCGTGGTCTGCGGCTTGATGTCGGGCACGGCGTGAGTATTAATGTTCGCGGTCATGGCATGTACCTCAATAATGTCCTTGGGGACTTTCCTTGAGTGCTCTAATGTGCAAGGTGCATGCCAGGGCCCATGGGAGTGGATTTTTTCAGGTATTTCAAGGGCCTTGCCAGACCCGGAACGACAGGTTAACGGTGGGTTGCGACGATTCGGAGCGGGGCGGAGCTGACGAAAATCGCCGCGCAAACAGGATCTTGCCGCGGCCAAGCGTTGGTACTGGCATGGAACTTGAAGCATCTTGCGTATAACAAGCAAACGGGGTGCCCGCATGAATCCGACCATTCTCCTATTGGACGACAACCAGGAGAACCTGGAAGTACTGCAACGGATGCTCAAGGGATTGCCGGGTATGGATACCATCACCACACTGTGTTTCAGCGCCGGTGAACAAGCGCTGGGGTGGTGCCGCGCCAACGAACCGGACATCTGCGTGGTGGATTACAACATGCCGGGCATGGACGGCATCGAGTTCCTCATGGAAGTTCGCAAACTGCCCCGGTTCAAGGGCATCCCCATGGTCATGGTCACCGGTTCTTCCGACAGCGACATCCGGCAACGCGCGCTGGCGAGCGGGGCCAATGATTTTCTGACACGGCCGGTCGATCCGGATGAGTTCCGCGCGCGCCTCGGCAATCTGCTGACGCTGCGCATGAGCCTCGTCAACCCGCTCGACCGGGTGGAGCGGCTGGCGCATGACGTGGAACTCCTGGCGCGTCAGGCGCTCGAGCGCGAGCACGAACAGATCATTTTCAAGCTCTCCCAGATCAGCACCTCGCGTGACGAGGAGACCGGCAACCACATGCATCGCGTGACGCATGTTTCGCGCCTGATCGCGCAGGAACTCGGCCACGACGCCCAGTTCTGCGATTTGATTTACCTGGCAGCGCCGATGCACGACATCGGCAAGGTCGGGATACCGGACAAGATCCTGCTCAAGCCCGGCAAGCTCACTCCCGAGGAATGGGAAGTCATGAAGACGCACACCACCATTGGCTACGACGTGCTCAAGGATTCGAGTTCATCGTTGTTGCGGATGGGGGCGGACATCGCCCACTCGCATCACGAGAAATACAACGGTCAGGGTTACCCTCTGGGACTGATGGGCGAGAAAATTCCGATGGTGGGGCGGATCGTCGCCGTGGCCGACGAACTGGATGCGTTGCTATCCGTGCGTCCGTACAAGCACGCGTGGAATTTCAAGGATGCCCTGGAGCACCTGCGTCACGAGCGTGGCCGGCACTTCGATCCCGGTTGCATCGACGTCATGCTGCGGCACATTGACGCCATTCTGGACATCCAGAAGAAATTCGCCGACGAGCCCGCTGTGCCTGTTACCGACATCCACCCGCTTCGCCGCGGGGTTGCCTAGACGTTGCTTCGAAAGGCCTAACGTGCCGGGGCTGGTAATGTCTCTGCCGCCGGCTCCCGCTTACCGTGTTTATGCTTGTACCACATCAGCGCCAGGCGTTCGCGCAGCGCGCTGCTGCTCAGCTGCAAGCCCTGGGCGGTAGGGAAATATCCCAGCGTCTCGCGGTCTTCCTTGCTGAGGGCGGTGAATCCCATGGGCGCGGGTATGGTGTCGACACCGAAATTCTCGAATACCCATACCGCGCGTGGCATGTGTGCGGCATGGGTGACAAGGTAGACGCGGCGTATTCCGGCTTCCACCAGGAGCGCTTTGGAATATATGGCATTTTCATAGGTATTGGCCGATTTGTCTTCGATCCATTTGGCTTCGACCTGGAAATCACGTGTCAGCGCTGTCTGCATCAGCGCCGCTTCCGCGACCTGTTCGCCGTAGGGCGCGCCGCCGCTCACCAGAATCGGCAGCCCCGTGAGGCGGTGCAGGTGCGCGCCATAGCGCAGACGCTCCAGCGTCCAACGGTTCACACTGTCGCCTTCGCCATATTCCGCCGCATCGGTGTAACGGCCGCCCCCCAGTATCACGATAGCCCCCGGCGGCGGTCCGGCGTCGGCGGCCGCGGTGAGCCGCAACGGCGGGAAATGCGTTTCAACGCCTCGCATCAGCTCATAGCCTGTGAGCGGCAGACTCAGAATCAGCAGCGCCGTCAGGCTTAGCGCGACAATCACGCTCCCCACGAGCAGCCAGCGGATCTGGATGAGAAATCCCAGCAGCGCCAGGACGATAATTATTCCCGGCGGCAGCAGCAACAGCGTCTGGATTTTGTGGGCGATTTCTACCATGAGCAACCAGGCGGGCGAAGCTGAACTACGTTCATCAATGACAACACAAAGGGAGCGAAGCGGAGCAGGGCTTCATTAATATGACAGGGCGAGCGTAGCAGGGTGTCATTGATGAACGTCAGCGGGAAAGACCGGCGGCCTGCTGTTCGGCATGATAGGAGGATCGCACCATGGGGCCGCACGCGGCATTGCGGAAACCCATTTCCCGGGCGGCGTGCGCGAACTGTTCGAATTCATCCGGCGTCACGAAGCGCAGCACCGGCAGGTGGTGCCGGCTCGGTTGCAGGTACTGGCCGATGGTGAGCAGTTCGCAGCCGTGCGCGCGCAGGTCGCGCATGACTTCCAGGATTTCTTCGTTTGTTTCCCCGAGCCCGACCATCAGACCGGATTTGGTCGGGACGCCGGGATGACGTTCCTTGAAGCGCCGCAACAGTTCCAGTGAATGCCGGTAATCGGCACCCGGACGCGCGGCCTGGTACAGGCGCGGCACGGTTTCGAGATTGTGATTGAAAACGTCCGGCAGGGCCTCGCCGAGCATTTCAAGCGCCACGTCCAGGCGTCCGCGAAAATCCGGCACCAGGATCTCCACCGAGATCGCGGGCGTGTGCCGGCGCACGGCGCCGATGCAGGCGACGAAATGCGCCGCGCCGCCGTCGCGCAGGTCGTCGCGGTCCACCGAGGTGATCACCACGAATTTCAGCTGCATAGCGGCGAGGGCGCGCGCGAGATTTTCCGGCTCATCGGCGTCGAGCGGCAACGGCCGGCCGTGGGCGACGTCGCAGAACGG
>ERZ1292633.2459-Hain-H41-02um-R1-2459-length-18940-cov-7_pt1 | contig 10748 bp, 10 predicted proteins | sample MGYA00564406_ERZ1292633 | MGnify/ENA primary metagenome ERZ1292633 (study PRJEB36523, sample SAMEA6512639) | groundwater metagenome | collected 2019-01-08 | study: AquaDiva: Metagenomics assemblies of 32 groundwater samples
AGGCCGGAACTTCCCGCGCCCACCACGCACACCCGCCCCGCCGTTTCTGGGTTCGACATGGCCCTATCCTAGCCAGCCGCCCCGGGTGCCACCAGCGCGGACGAACCCCTTGTTCATCTATATATGCTTGATTAGTATTATAGGCATATGAACACGCTCAAGAACTACTTCGACAGCGGCTTCTCGTTCGCCGAAATGGCGGCCGCGTCGGCCGAGCATGGCGCGCTCCTTGTCGCCCAGCGCGAACGCGCGGTCGTCCCCGACGACCTCCTGGCCCGGACGCAGGAACTCACCGGACCGCTGCACCTGCTGGCGATCTCCGAGGACTGGTGCATTGACTCGCAGAGCACGCTCCCGGTCCTTGCAGCGTTCGCCGACCGCGCCACCAACGTGGACCTTCGTGTCGTCGGGCGTGACGCAAACCCGGAGCTGATCGACACGCACCTCACCAATGGCACCGCGCGCTCCGTGCCGGTGGTCATCGTGCTCGACGCCGACTACGTCGAGCTCGCCTGGTGGGGACCTCGTCCTTCGACCCTGCAGCAGCTCGTCAGCTCCGAGTGGAAGGCGCTGGAGAAGCCGGAGCGCAACAAGGAAATCCGCCGCTGGTACGCCATCGACAAGGGACGCACGTCGCTGACGGAACTCGTCCAGCTGCTCGAGCAGGTGACCGCTGGTCAGCCCGAGAGAGCGATCGCGGGCTCGTAGACGAACACCCGGTCGCGCCCGCGACCGGTGATCTCACGCAGCAACCCGGCTCCGGACAGGCGCTCCACCGCGGCCCCCACGGTGGGCATCGTGAGGCCGAGCGCGGACGTGGCGCCCACCACGGTGATGGCCGGCGTCGCCGCCAGCAGGTCGAGCACCGAGCGCGCTGATCCGGCACCACGGCCAAATCCACGGGTACGCTCCTCCGCCTCCGCGCAACGCATCCGGTACGCATCCACGCGCCGGCGCACGGCACGCGCTTCAGCCGCCAATGCGCCGAGTGCCGCCGGCACATCGTCCCTTCCCTCCGTGACGACGAAGACGTCGGCGCTCAGCCCACCGACCAGCGGTGCGACCGCACGTGCGATGGCCACGGAAGGCGCAGGCACCTGGCCGCACTCGCCGGAGAGCAGTTCCGCAGCCAGGAGCAGCGAGGGCCAGGACTCGCTGGCCGACCGTCGCAACGTCTCATCGACGCTCTCCGAAACCGAGGCGTCCTCGGCGTCGTCTTCGGAGCTCGCGACCTCGCGGAGCAGGGCGATGGTCAGGGCCCGCCCTCCGCGGATCTTCTCCGCCGTGGCATCCAGCGCCAGCGCGCCTCGCCTGAGTGCAGGGTCGTCCGGAACGAACTCCCGCGACTCGGCGGCATACCACCAGCCCAGCAGCGCCGCGAACGCAACGCCGCCGCTAGCGGCAGTCCCAAGTGGCCCCGCCCGCAACGCAGCGATAGCTTGCGCACTGCGTAGCATCAGGAGCGGTGCCAGGCCGGGCGCGGAGTTGGCAACGGTCTCGTCGAGACGGGCGAAGGCATCAGCGGCCTCCTCCATCCCGCGAAGCACGGGAAGATCTGTCAGGTAGCTTTCCATGATTAATATATGTTCTTAGTCTATCTTTTATTTATTACTTCGCAAGCCTGGCATGTCGACCTGCTACTCTCCTTCCTCGACTGATTCTAATAATGTTTATTGCTTCATTCTTTCTTTTCTCACTTCAGATCCCGACTACGCAGGCCGTCAGCCAGCCTGACTCGTTCGTTACCGCGCACGTCGCTTCCGTCTCCTCCTATGTGCCGCATCGCGTGTATCGGTCGGGGAAGAAGCGGTTCGAGGACTTCGAGACGATGCTTGCCGATGTCTCCAGAGCCGACGTCGTCTTTCTCGGGGAGCAGCACGACGACCCGGGAACGCACCGGCTCGAACGCGCCGCCCTCGAGGGGATCGCGCGTCGCCGGGGAAAGGTCGTCCTGGCCCTCGAGATGTTCGAGCGTGACGCCCAGTCGAAGCTCGATGAATATCTCGCCGGCAAGATCGCCGAGGCCGACTTCCTCAAGAGCGCCCGCCCGTGGCCGAAGTACACCACCGACTACCGACCGCTGGTCGAGTTGGCGCGCGCCAAGGGGTGGCCGGTCGTCGCCGGGAACGTGCCGCGACGGCTGGCTTCGCTGGTGGGCCGCAAGGGGCTCGTCGGCGTCGACTCGCTTCCGGCGGCTGACCGCGCCCTGATCGCCGCCCAGCTCACCTGCCCTCGAGACGTGTATTACGAGCGTTTCAGGAAGGAGATGGGTGACATGAGCGGCCACGGGCAGAAGATCACCAAGGAGGAAGCGGCCGCGATGGTCGGTCGCTTCTACGATGCGCAGTGCGTGAAGGACGAGACGATGAGCGAGGCCATTGCCGCCGCGCGCGCCAAGTCGCCCGACGCAGTGATCGTGCACGTCAACGGCGCGTTCCACTCGGATTATCGCCAGGGCACTGCGCAGCGCGCCAAGCGCCGGCTGGAGGGGGCGCGGGTTGCGGTGATCAGCTTCGTGCCGGTGGAGAACCTCGACCTTGCCGACGGCAGGAAGATCCGGAAGCTCGGTGATTACGTGGTCTTCACGCTCAAGCCGCCGGCTCCACCAAAGCCGCCGGCGCCGCTCACGCCGGCGAAGGCGCCGGCGGCGACGACAGATCCCGCTCCGGCGACGCCGCCAAAGCCGTAGCGACCGTACGACAGAGGTCCGCCGTAGAATGGCGGGCCTCTGTCGTACTCTGTCGTCTTCTGTCGTTCTCTTGTCAGAACACTTCCCACGCAAACCCGCCGGCCAGTCGCTCGGCGCGCTTGTTCGCGAGATCGACGCGCAGCACCGTCGTCCCGCCGGCCCGTTCCGTCGTGGCGCGCGTCGCCAGGTCATCCACGCCGTCGCCGTCGGCGTCGAACGCCACCAGCAGGTCGTGCGTGCGGAACCGGAGATCGCTCACGCGCAGCGGCGTCACGCCACCATCAGGCGCCACCAGCACCATCCGTTCGCGCACCCACTCGGCGTCGCCGGCGCGCAGGCTCACCACCAGCGCGCGCCGCGCCACGCCGAAACAACCACGCAGTTGGCTCGACGCGGCCTTCGTGCGGCGCTGCAGCCGTTCGTACGGTGGGTGCTCATTGCGCAGCTCGGTCTCGATCGAATCGCGCACCACCTTAACCCGCGCATCGTAGGCGCTGTCGGCCACCGCGCGCTCCCTGGCCTGCTCCTTCGACGTCGCGCGACCCTCAGGGGTGGTGTCCGCGACCACCGGCGCGCGCAGCTCACAGGCGGTGGCCATCGGCGCCAGGGGCGTGTCAGCGCGAATGGCCAGTGCCACCAGCGCTCCCTTGCCGCGCACCGCGCTGTCGAGCGCCGGCGAGCCGAACAGCCTCATCACGATGCGACCGTTGTAGACGGCGAACGAGTCGGCCACCACGTCCGCTTCTCCCTGCGCCCAGTGCAGGCGAAAGATGGAGCCGGACGGTATCGGGCTGAGCACGGGAGCGGCCTCGTGAAACGCGCGCAACTTCGCGCTGTCCTTGCGCACGTCGAGGTCCATGCGCCCCACGTCGAGCAGCAACTGCTTGTTGCGCACGGCGGCCACCAGCACGCGCTCCTCGCGCGGAATGAACACGAGATACTGTGCCGCCGAGTCGGCCGCCGGCGACAACTTGTGCGCCATCGCCGTGTCGCGCACGGCCGCCATTGCCGCCGCGGAATCCGCTGTTTGCCGCGCCGCGCTGTCGGCAGCAGTCGGCTTGGCGGGCGCCCGCGACTTTCCGCCGCATCCGATGGCAGCGACAAGCACCGCCGCAAGCAGGTGGCGGGCAGGCGCGCAATCGGGCAGTTTCATCGGGAATGGTGGGGTCACTACCGTAACAAACTACGCCCCGCGCGCCTTCGCTCAACTCCCTCGCGCCATGCACCCCTTCGCCTACCACCCGGCCAGCGACGCCGCTGACGCCACGCGCGCACTGAGCACGCCGGGTGCGGCGCCGCTCGGCGGCGGCACCGACCTCCTGGTCACCATCAAGGAGGAACTCGCCCATCCGGAGACGCTGGTGGACCTGCGCCGCCTTCCGGGAGCGCGTGACATCGTGCTTCACGACGACGGCTCGGCGCGCATTGGGTGCGCGGTACGCATCGCCGATCTCGCCGCGCACCCCGGGATCACCAGTCGGTACGCGGCACTCGCGCAGGCGGCGGCGTCGGTTGGGACGCCGCAACTTCGCAACATGGGCACGATCGGCGGCAACCTCGCTCAGCGCCCCCGCTGCTGGTATTTCCGCCGCGGACTCCCCTGCTACAAGAACGGTGGCACGGAGTGCCTGGCCGAGAGGGGCGAGAATCACTACCACGCGCTGTTCACCGACGGCCCGTGTCACGCCGTGCATCCCAGCGATCCACTCGTGGCCCTGACGGTGCTCGAGGCCACCGTGGAGATCACCGGTGCCAACGGCACGCGCGAGCTGTCGCTCGATGCGCTGTTCGCCGGCGCCTCGCACAACGCGCTCGGCGAGACGACACTGGCCGCCGGCGAGTTCGTATCGGCGGTGTTGCTGCCGGCTACTGCGACCGGCGGCGATCAGTTCTACGAGAAGCTGATGCAGCGCGGCGCGTGGGATTTTGCCACCGTGTCGCTCGCCGCGCGCCGCCGTGCCGATGGCGCGGTGCTCATGGCATTCGGTGGTGTCTCCCTCGGGCCCTGTCGCGTGAACCCATCGGTCGAGGAGGACGTGGCCACCGGCGGCCTGGACGACGACAGCATTGATGCGCTGTCCGAACGCGCCATGTACGACGCCAAGCCGCTGGAGCACAACGGTTACAAGGTGTGGCAGGCGCAGGCGTTGCTGAAGCGCGCCATGCGCCGGCTCGACACGCCGTGAGCGCAACGAAGAAACACCCGTTCGCCGCCATCGTGCTGGCCGCGGGCGCGGGCTCACGCTTCGGCGAACCCAAGGTGAACGCAACGCTCCCCAATGGCCGGCGTTTCATCGATGTAGTGGTGGAGCACTGCCACACCGCGGGCGCCGATCCGGTGATCGCTGTCGTTCCGCCCGGCACCGACGCACCGACCGGCGCGCGCGCGGTGGTCAACAGCAAGCCGAAAGCCGAGCAGGTGACGAGCCTGCGACTTGGCCTCGCGCAACTCGCAAACACCGATGCCACGGGTGTGCTGGTGTGGCCGGTGGATCATCCCTTTGCACGGGCCGAGAGCGCGCTGGCAGTGGTGGACGCCGCACGGCGCACGGGCGCGCCCATCGTCGTACCCGTCTCGGAGGGTGGGCGTGGGCATCCCGTCTGGTTTGCACGCGAGACGTGGCGCGAACTCATGACCGTGGCCGATGGCGGCGCGCGCGCCGTGGTGCACGGCTACGGCGCGCGCGTGCTCGAGGTGCCGGTGGGCGATGCCGGCATCCGTCGCGACATCGACACGCGCGCCGATCTCGACGGCTAGGGCGTCACCACCTGGAGTTCGAGCCGCGACGCCTGCGCGGGCGTGCGCCACACGCGATGCGTCTGCGCCCTGAAGTCGCCCTCCTTCGCCTCGAAGATGTTCGGCATCCACGTCTGCGGGTTGCGGTCGATGATCGGGAACCAGGTGCTCTGCACCTGCACCATCACGCGATGCCCCTTCCGGAAGCGATAGCTCTGCGTGTGCAGGTCGATGGTGATGGGCGTGACCTGGTTGGGCACCATCGGTTTCGGCTTCTCGATCGATTCGCGGAAGCGCGAGCGGAACACGTCGTTCGACACCATCAGCTGGAACCCGCCCAGTTTGGTGTTCGCCGTGTGCTCCTCGGGATAGACGTCGATGAGCTTCACGATCCAGTCGGCGTCGGCACCGGTGGTGGAGACCTGCAGTTTCGCCGTGACGTCGCCGGCGAGTACCAGGTCTTCGGCCAGCGGCTCGGTAGCCCAGCTCAGCACGTCGGGGCGGTTGTGCACGAAACGCTGGTCTTCGGTGAGCCAGGCCGGCCAGCCCGAGCCGCGCGGGTAGTAGGTCGGCTCGATGGGGCGGTTGCGGTAGGGCACCGGGTGCGCCGGATCGGAGACGAACGAGTCGTTGCCCTGCGTCCTGGGCGCATTGACGCTCAGCAGGCCGTTGGCGCCGAAGTACAGCGACTTCGTCACGGCCTCTTTCGGCGGCCACGCGGTGAAGGTGCGCCACTTGTTGCTCCCCGACTCGAAGACCGTCGCCTCGGCCGGCGTGTAGTCGCCCTTCCCTTTCAGGTAGCGGGCAAAGAACGGCGCCTCGATTTTCGCGCGGAATTCCTCTCCGGTCGCCGCACCGAAGTCGATCTTCCCCAGCGCCTTGCCGGCGCCGCGCCAGCCGCCGTGGTTCCACGGCCCGACGACCAGGAAGTTGCGCGACGCGCTGTCCTTCTTCTCGAGCGTCCGGTAGATGTGCACCGGCCCGAAGAAGTCCTCCTGGTCCCACCAGCCGCCGACGTTGAGCGTCGGCACCGTAACTCGCGTCAGGTACGACTGCATGGCCTGCCGCTGCCAGAACGTGTCGTAATTCGGATGCGCCACGAAGTCGTTCCACGTGGGGATCTTTCCCTTGAGGTACTTCGTGTTGACGTTCGCCAGCGAGCCGAGCTTCAGGTACCAGTCGTAGGTGTCGTAGCGGTCGAAGGCGAAGTTCTCGTTTTCCTTGGACGTCTCCATCATGGCCGCATATTCGAAGCCGTAGCTGAGGCGGAAGGCGCCGTTGTGGTGGAAGTCGTCGCCCATCCACATGTCGGCCGGCGACGCCTGCGGGCTGACGGCGGCGAGCGCCGGATGCGGGCTGAGCATCGCCATGGCGGTCAACCATCCCGGGTACGACACGCCGAGCATCCCCACCCTGCCGTTGTGGTTGGCGACGTTCTTCAGCAGCCAGTCGATGGTGTCGTAGGCGTCGGTGGACTCGTCGACGCTCGGTCCGGGGCCGTCGATGATGCGCGGCGGGCGCAGCATCACGAACTCTCCCTCGGACTTGTAGCGTCCGCGGATGTCCTGCAGCACGAAGATGTACTGCTCGGCGGCGAGCTCCGGATATCCACGATTCGGCGAGAAGCCCGCGCCCGGCACGCCGTACGGCGTGCGGATGAACATGAACGGGAGCGGCCCCGCCTGGTTCTTCGGCGCGAAGATGACGGTGTTGAGCTTCACGCCGTCGCGCGAGGGAATCATCGCCTGGCTGTACGTGTACTCGGGTGCAGCGGCCGGCGCGGCAATTTGCGCGGCCACCGCCGGAGCGAACACGACGAGGAGCGTGAGAGCGAGTGCGCCGAGCGAGGGCTCGGGACGCAGCGAGCGGCGTGTCATCACGGTCGGCATCGGGTCCCTTGGGGAGAGTGCCGGAACCTACGACGCGCCGTGAAGGGTGGGAACACCCACAAACCATTCGTCTCGTCACCGTGTCCAATGGTCGAGTAACGAACTCGTACGAGCCAACTGCCGTGGAAACCCGGCCTCGAGACCGCCCGTAGTGCCTCCCGTCACACCATCACTCGAACACGCACAGGACCCCGCCCATGCGTTTGCGTCATACGTTCGTGCTCGCCCTGCTGACCGCCGGTGTAGTCCCCGCGCTCGCGCAGGATCGCGACGTCTCCGCGCTGGTTCGCCACGGCATCTCGATCGGCAACTACCCGAACGTCTCGGGATTGCGCTTCAATTTCCGCGATAGCGACCTGCAGCGGGTGCGCGGCGCCAACTTCACGGTCTGGTCACCGTACGGCGAGCCCACCGGCACGGTGCGAGGACTTGCGTTCGGCGCACCGGTGACGGGTGCGGGCTCGATCCACGGCATTGCGACGGGCCTCTTCGGCGTCGGAGCCGCGCGCGAAATCACGGGCATCGGCCTGGCGCCGGTTGGCCTGGGCGCCGGCGGACGGCTCAATGGCATCATGGCGGGCGGCATCGGCGTCGGCGCTGGCGGCGACATGGAGGGCTTCGCGCTGGGCGGAGTGGGTGCGGGAGTCGGCGGCAACGCGCACGGCATCCTGATCGGCGGCATCGGAGCAGGCGTTGGCGGCAACCTGCGGGGCGCCTCGGCCGGCCTCATCGGGGTGGGTGCCGGCGGCGACATCGACGGCATCGTTTTCGGCGGCATTGGCGCGGCAGCCGGCGGCAACGTGCGCGGCGCACTCATTGGCGGCATCGGCGCGGGCGTCGGTGGCGACCTGCGCGGCATCGGCATCACCGGTGTTGGCCTGGGCGTCGGCGGTGACCTCCGCGGCATTGGACTCTCCGTCGTCGGCATTGGCGCAGGAAGCAGCATCGACGGCGTGGCGATCGCCGGCGTCGGAATCGGCGCCCCGAGGATCCGGAAGTTTGCGATGGCGTCGATGGTCGGCGCCGAGCGGATGGACGGCGTGATCATCGCGCCGGTGCTGTCGCGCCTCGAGAAGGGCGGCCGCATGCGTGGCGTCTCGGTATCGGCGGTGAACGCGATGCGCGGCCAGCAGCACGGCCTGACCATCGGCATCGTGAACTACGCGCGCGAGCTCGACGGCATGCAGATCGGCGTGATCAACATTGCGCGGAATGCCAACGTGAAGTTCCTGCCGGTCGTGAACTACAAGAGAAAGTGAGATCCGGGACCCGGATTCCGGATCGTGATTTCGGACTTCGAATTCGGATCGCGATGCTTGATGGAGGACCGGCACCTTGCCGGCCCTCAACGTTTTCGGTATCGATGATCGTAATCTGAGATCGTGATCCCGAATCCGGATCCGCGATCCGGTGTCCGAAATCGTCTCTGCGGAGCCCCCCATGCGCCCTGCCGTCGTCTTGCTCGCCCTGCTCGCCGCTGCGCCCGTGCAGGCCCAGCTCCAGAACATCGTTCCCACGAAGGAATGGACGGTGCCGTGGGACAAGACACGGCCGCGCGATCCGGCGGTGCACCCCGACGGCCGTATCTTCTTCGTCGGCCAGGTGGGCAACTACCTGGCGGCACTCGACCCGCGCACCGGACAGTTCCGCCGCTACACCATCGACGAAGGCACCAACCCGCATAACTGCGTCGTCGATGCGCGCGGGCAGGTCTGGTATGCCGGCAATCGCAACGGCATGATCGGACGGCTCGACCCGGTCAGTGGCGCCATCACGCGCTACCCGATGCCCGACAGCGCGGTGCGGGATCCGCACACGCTGGTCCTCGATCACGACGGCAATATCTGGTTCACCGCCCAGACCTCCGGCTACGTGGGCAAGCTCGAGGTGAAGAGCGGCCGCATTCAGCTGGTGAAGATGCCGGAAAAGGGGTGGCGCCCCTATGGTATCGTCATCGACGCGAATAACCACCCCGTGTTCGACCTCTTCGGCACGAACAAGATCGGGACGGTGGATCCGGCGACAATGACGCTCAAGACGTATCCGCTTCCGCATGACCGCGCGCGCCCACGGCGCATCGGCCTCACCAGCGACGGCACCGTATGGTACGGCGACTACACGCGCGGTTTTCTTGGGCGGTTGGACCCAAAGAGCGGCAAGGTCGAGGAATTTGCGCTGCCCGGCGGTCCGCTCTCGCTACCGTACGCCATGACCATCGACGACAAGGACCGCATCTGGTTCGTGGAGACCGGCAAGCAGCCGAACCGCTTGATCGGCTACGACCCGAAGACCAAGGGGTTCTTCGGCCATACCGACATCGAGAGCGGCGGCGGCACCGTGCGCCACATGGTGTTCGACAAGAAGAGCGGGCTTATCTGGTTCGGCACCGACAACGGGACTATCGGCAAGGCGCAGGTGTCGGGGGTCAAGGCGGCGATGTAGCACGGCCGCACTGACGGACGTGCACGGACACCGGACAACTGTCGACTGCTGTCCGGTGTCCGCTTCTCGCGGTCAGCGTGCGGAGCGCCCGACAAGGTACGTCACCGGCATCGGCGTGCTCGCGCTCTGCGCTTCGCCAACCTCCCACGCGTAGCCCTCGCGCACCACGTCCGCCGCGAATGCGCGCAGCTCATCCGTCGTGTACGTACGCAGCGCCGACACCACGCCGTCCCAGACGATGAAGAGGGGCAGGATGGGAAGGAGCCACGTGAGCACCAGCCGCTCCAGGCGAAACGGCTGGATAAACGGGGCGCTGATTAGCACGAGAAGGAGCGACGAAAGCATCAGCAGCACGCCCGACACGGAGCGCTGCGTCAACTCGAACGCCACGAGCGGCTGCCGCTGCTCCGCGGCATCGCGCATCAGCGCGCGCACCTGATCCGGCGACAGGTGGTGCAGACCCGTGAACATCGTCCGCACGCCCGGGAGGGACGAGGGTACGGCCGTGGCGTTCACGGGCGCAGCGTGGCCACGGATGGCACCGTTCGAAGACCGTTCCGCGCGGGCAAAGGCCCCGAGATTGGGATGCAGGTCGGTGAGCGTGACCTGCGGCAGCGCGCCAAGCGCGGCGGCAACCTGCGGCAGGAGCCGCGGCCACGGCCCAGCCCCGCCCGAGGCCAGGTCGACCACGCGCATGGTGCCCGATTCGCGAAGGAGCGCCGCTATGTGGTGAGCTGCCGGATCGTACGGACCGGTGAAGTCCATGACCCAGTGCAGGTACTCCGTCATCATGTCGCGGATGAGGCCCGGCAGCTTCGGCGAGTCCTCGACCTCGAATAACTGAAGGCGAGGGATCATCGCTTACGGCGCGGAGCGTACGGCGTACAGCGTCGGCAACGCGAGTCGCGGAACGAATGCCACGGGGGGGTCTCGGGGGTTGGAGACCCACGATGTTAGGGCCGACGAGCGCCGGAACGCAAGAACGCCGCAG